>WNGO01007664.1_pt1 | contig 13187 bp, 10 predicted proteins | sample 5400511 | NCBI WGS metagenome assembly WNGO01 (sample SAMN13153380, study PRJNA577476) | soil metagenome | isolation source: 20 cm soil or saprolite under Garry oak tree replicate 2 | place: USA:California | collected 2016-06-15
GCTCTGGTAATGCTTGTGATAGCCGGTATGCACAACTACAATATCACCAGGCTCGATACGAATACCCGTTTTGCGCTCCCATGCCTCGAAGTGCTCCGACGTATAAATCTCATAATCACCAATTCCCATTGCTTCCAGATCAACCACGACTCCCGGACCCACTAGCTTGTCCAGTGGAATGCTGCCAATATCCTGTCCGTTGGTGATAAAGTGCAGGGGTGCATCAAGGTGCGTACCAACATGCAATGTCGATGAAATAAATTGCCCTCCCACCTTCTCAAAGGCAGGACGTTTGATCCACTTGACGGTAGGCCCCTCGTAGGTCGCAAACGATGGGGTATTCACGTCCCAGTTCTGCGACAGGTCAATCACACGCATGTTACTCAGGTCGATGGGTTTCATGGGTTCTCCTTCACTAATTTCCTTTATTTTCGACAGCGCCAAGAATAATCTGGTCGATCAATTGTTCGACCGGAGCGCGATCATCGGTAAAATAAACAGTGCGCGAATGCTCTTCACGTATGTTGCCGTAGATAATGCTTTCCCGAGCTACACTCTGGAGTAATGGATTTGGCAAACTGCCAGTATTTATCATGAAATTGTTGAGTGAGGTTGGCGAGTTGGTGCCTATTACCATGCTGTTGGTGAAGCGTGCTGTATCTATGATATAGACATTTGGAAAGACCGAGCGCATCGTCTGTGCCAATGCATTTACAAGCCGAAAATCTGATCTTGTGCGCCCGGCGTTGATTACCGTCACTCCGGTTGGAGTGAGATGGTTGCGCACCTCCTGGAAGAATTCCTTTGTGGTGAGTTGGAAAGGCACATACGGCTGCTGATAGGCATCAATCGCAACCACATCATATTTCTGTGAACTAGTCTGTAAGAAGTAACGTCCATCTTGTAAAACCACATGCAGGTTAGGTTCATTCATATGAAAATACTGTCGTCCCATATTTACGATAGCGCTATCGATCTCCACGCCATCAATCGGGATTGGCCCATATGCGGCTGTAAATTCACGTACAGCAGTTCCACCTCCCAGCCCTATGATCGCAACTTTGCGCACTTGATTCTGTGTAAATGGCGGATTGTTGAAGTAAGGCGCAATCATGAAATAATCCCATGGGCCCTGAGTGAGAATACTGTTGGGATTGTAAATCGAATGAATACCCACGCCCTCGTTTAAGATCAACTGTGTCTCATCGCCCACCTTAACCACCTGGATATAGTTGTAGACGGACTCCCGTTCAGTGATCAGCACACCTCCGCCGTTGCTACCAAATGCTGCTTTAATTGGTCCTTGTATCGTCAAAACCGAGAGCGCCATTGGGATTAGCAGCAACATTGGGAGAAGGCTGCTGTTTATACGTCTCCCCCGCGAAACAGGACTATCAAATCGTGTACTCGCCAGGCCAACAATCGAGACCAGCAATAACGCCACAGCGAATGTAAAAAAGGTGCGATAGGTGCCAATAGTAGGAATGAGGAAGAGCACAGGTAAAAACGTTCCAAGGATACTTCCAGCCGTAGAGATAGCATAGAGTTGGCCGGCAGTACGCCCAGATTTGCCCAAACGCTCGATGCGTAGTCGAATAGCAAACGGTGAGACGCAGCCCAGCAGGATCATAGGAACAGCAAAGAGCAGGATAACCGAGATCAGTGACCCGTAAAAGACGCCTACTGAGTAGGAAGCAAAGGAACTCTGCGACCACTGGAGAATAGGTTTTGAGAGAAAGGGGATCAGGCTGATCAGTAATGCAGCTATGATTGTCAGTGTATAGAGCACCTCAGGTCTTGGATAGCGGTCGGCTAATCGCCCGCCGAGGTAATATCCAATAGTTAAATAGAGCAGAATCAGGCCAATAAGGTTTGCCCACACAAAGAGAGAGGTTCCAAAGTAAGGCGCGAGCAAACGTGATGCAGAAAGTTCTACAGCCAGCGAACTTGCTCCTGCGACAAAGACAAGTAAAATGAGCAGCCAGCCCTGTATATTACGACCAGCAGTTTGGGCAACTGCGCCCTCCTCCGCTTGTGTCTCACTCGAACTGGGTGTGGTGGTGGACATAGAAAAACTCTCTTTCTACACCGCTGGAAAGTTTATGGTTTTATAAGCCAGTTTATGCTAAGCTCGTATAGGTCTTTTGCTTTTTAGTGCATGCTATCTGGTTAGACTAATGTTTAGCATGCAGTATAGCATGTGGAGGGAATGTTATGCTAGCGGAAACGAGGATTTTCTGTTAAGAGCTGGACTGGCTAGCGCCCACCTTTGCCAGTACCTCTGACTCTCGTCCCAAAGCCTCCTGCCTCAACCTTACAAACGCCTCATGCCCCATCATTTGCTCAAGCGTCTCCAGGAAGAGCACAAGTGAACTGGCAGTCCTGTCCTGGAGAGATTGTCTGATTTGAAGTGCAGGCAATAATAGGGCTAATGATTCTTGTAGTTGACCTTGATCGAAAAGCAGCATGCCTATATTTGTGAGGATTATGCCAATGTTTGCGCGTTCTTGCAGACTTTGAGCCAACATCAAAGACTGCTTGTAATAATACATTGCCTGCTCATCGTTCTTCTCATTATGATAGAGCAAACCAAGGTTATGCAAGACCACGCTTTCCAGGCGTGCGTCATTTTCTTGCCTGTTCAACAGGAGCGCTCGCTCGAACTTAGCATGGGCTTGTTGCGTTTCACCCATACTACGCAGTATTTCCCCCTGGTTCGCAAGCGTAACGCCCTCGCCTTGCAGATCGCCAATCTCATCTTCTGTAGCAAGCGCTTGCTCAAAATAGAACATACTTTGTTTATAATCACCCAATCGACCATAGAGCAGGCCAAGTTGACTAAAAATCTGCCCTTCGTCACGACGGGTTACTATACCAAGTGGCGGCACCATGGAGGTATAAAGCTGAATCAATATGTTCCATGCCCCCCAACGCACCATATTTTCGTCTAATTCCTCATATGAGAGCAAGTCGTAAGCCTGCTGCCAATGCCAGCCAAGGCAAAGGTGATGCGCAATTGCTATCAATGGCTCAACATCTTGAAGTCCTTGACGTTTATTGGAGGGAGGACAATATCGTTGCGCCAGGTGTGCATAATAGGCAGCAACTCGTAAATGACCTGCGGCAAGCGCAACGTCTCGGGCCTCTGGATTGCCTAGTATTGGGTTGGGTTCAACCGTAACACCTAACGCAATCGTCAAATCACCACTTGTATGTCTGTCGCTACCTTCAAGATAATGTTCCTTAATGTAGTGGCGTAATATAATATGGAGAAAATAACTAGACCTGCCGTTATCTTGCGAATATTGTTGCACAAGTGCGAATCCCGTTAAGGCACCTAATTCGCGTTCAAACGTTGGTATGTCAAGAGCGGAATTGTCTTGCCCTGTTGTCGCGATGATCAGACCTTCTACAGGAACTGGTTCGTTAAATAGGCAAAGCGTACGTAAGATGGTACGTTGAATTGGGTTCAAAAAATTAATGACCGTACCAATCAAATTGGATGTGACATCGCCATTCCACATTGGCGCATAGTCAGGCGAATTGAGCAGGTAGCTCAGAGAAAATCCACTCAAAGCAATCAACGTACTGAACAATAACAATGCAAAAACGTGACCTGCGCAGCGTTGCCAGATGAACGATAGCTCTTCGGGTGATCCCTGAACGCCTCGTTGCTGCAGTAACGCAATACCTTCAGGAATGCTAATACGTGAAACCAGGTTTGTGCGTATACATGTATCCTCAGGATTCTGCTGGCTAAATGGCGAAATCCGACTCGTCAACACAACTTTACTGCCACCGAGGTTACTTTGGAGCATATTCAGAAAAAGAGGTATTGCAGCTCGTCCAACTATTCCCTTGGAGTTTTCGACGTCATACAATTCCTCAAATTGATCCAATACCACAAAAGCGCTTTCTTGTGGTCGACATAATACTCGCCACAATAATCCAATCTGCTCTTCTGGTTTCTGCATGAAAAAATCAGAAAAACCTTCATATGATAGAGGAGTAGGGAATGTAGGGGTGGGGGCAAGTGCAGGAGTAGGGAATGTAAGGACGGGGCTTGCCCCCGCCCTTACATTCCCTACTCCTGCACTCATCTTTCTCTCTTCCCCTATTTCGATTTCACGAAGGATCGTAGCAATCACATCAGGCAATGTCGCATTTGAACCGAGACTCAACCACACCAAATGCTGTATAGGTGCTTGTCCAGCCTGTATAGCCATCTCTAAACGCCGATACAGTAGCGCTGCAAGCATTGATTTACCAGTTCCCGAATCTCCTGTGAGCACTAAGGTACTGGTTTGAGCATCGCTGAGCATACGAAATGCGGTGCTGACCTCATCAGCGCGTTGCAGCACGATCCGAGGATCAGTCAATGGCGGAACTTTAGAATAAATACTGAATCTGAGAATGTAAGCTGATTGATGCATTTTTTCACATTTTGCATTCGCTGCAATGTCTTCCTGGTGAGAGCAAGTATACCATATAGCTCTACAAACAGGTGGAGAAGGGTTACTTCTGATGACCAGGTAGCCTGAATATGCTAATATGGGAGAATACGCTCTATAGACTATATTCGACCTATGTAGAAGGGATTGCATCGTGTTACGGATTATTTACATGGGAACACCCCAGTTTGCCGTTCCCTCCTTGGAAGCGCTGATCGCTGGATCAAAACCAGGTCTAGTACTTCGAGATGGTTACGAAATTGTGACCGTGATTACTCGTCCAGATAAACCAGCGGGAAGAGGAAAAGAGATTATATATTCTCCTGTTAAACAACTCGCTCTATCTCAAGAAATTCACGTCTGGCAACCAGGATCACTTAAGCGTCAAGAAAATATCGAAAGGCTCGCAGCATACCAGTCTGATTTATATATTGTAGCCGCTTTTGGTCAAATTTTACCGCAAGCTGTGCTAGACTTTCCACATTACGGAACACTGAATATACATGCTTCCTTACTTCCTAAGTATCGAGGTGTTTCGCCCGTCTCCGAGGCAATTTTACAGGGCGATACAGAGACCGGAGTGACCATCATGCTCGTAGATGCAGGAGTAGATACAGGACCAATCCTGCTTCAACGTGCGATCCCGATTGCTGAAGATGACACTACCGGAAGCCTCACTATCAAATTAGCAGCCCTGGGAGCCAGCGCGCTACTGGAAGCGCTACCACTCTGGGTACAGGGTAAAATCACACCGCAGCCACAGGACGAGCGATTTGCTTCTCATACGCACATGCTGCACAAGGAAGATGGTAAGATAGATTGGAACCATCCAGCAGATGTACTGGCACGAACAGTACGCGCGTTCACTCCATGGCCCGGTGCCTATACCAACTGGGGCAATAAGCTATTGAAAATTATTTCCGCGCATGCAGTTCAATCTGATACAGGCTCAGAAGCCAGGGCCGGAACGGTCAGTCTGCGCAAAGAGAATGGCTTGCAAACACTCACAGTAGTTACAGGCAAAGGCCTCTTAATCGTGGAGAAGCTTCAATTAGAGGGCAAGAAAGTGATGAGCGCAGATGAATTCCTACGAGGATATTCACACATCATTGGAGAGGTGCTCGGCTGAAATTTGTCACAAGCGCGAAGAAAACCGCGACCAGATCTGACATAGTTGATCTGGTCGCGGTTTTCTTCGCGCTTTTCTTACTTTTACCTCGTCGCGGCCTTGGGCCGTGTAACAAGCGCCCCTATGATGCCAATGGCAGCAAGGCCAAAGGACAGAATAGCATGCTTAATGTGCATATTGCTATCAGCAATAACATGGTTAATGCCCGGAATTAGAAAAAATACTCCGAGAGCGATACCAACAATAGCCAGCACAATTCCTCCGTAGAAGATTGTCGGGTTCTTCATAATGAATTCTATACCTTTCTTCTAGATTAGCCCGTTCTGGGCATGCTTATTATATCAGATTCTCACATCTTCTCAAGAGGATGAGCTAGCACTAGCAAATTTGAACCAGGTAAGAGTTTTTGCCCAATAAAACACAAGAACCACCAGGAAATAACTATATTCACTTGGCGGTCATCTTGCTCCAAATCTGTCTACCTGGCAGTCGCTTTGGAACGAGTCATGAACATACCAACGACGCCAACAACTAGCAGAACAGCGCCAACTGCGAGTCCAGCAATTGCGCGAGCTGGATGGGCACCACCTACCTGGTAATAAATACCAACAGCTAAACCTACAATACCAATTACAATAGCAGCGTAGAAAATTGCGGGATTCTTCATTTTTGGAGCCACCTACCTCTTCTAGATGAGCGATATGTAGATTACAATCGCCCTAAAATAACTACCCTGGTCTTTCCAGAGCGTATCTATTGTATCAAACGTGTAAAGTACATTCAGCCACATAGATTTGCACGAAATAGCCATTTTGGATGCTCACCCGTCTTTATACTCTGCCATGCGCAATGGTAAAAAGTAAGAAAAGTGATACAAGCCCAGCACCCCAACAATAATAGGCAAAAGGATAAAGCCGCCCGGTCTCAAAATACTTCATCAGAAATTTTGTGGCTAGATAGGCTACTATTCCTGCAATCATCGCGCCGATAACAACATAGAGCCACGTTTGAGCTGTTTGGCCAACAAGTTGTGGTATCTCAAGCAAGGCCGCTAAACCAATCAATGGTGTACCCAACAAAAAGGAATAGCGAGCTGCATCTTCGTGATTGAGTCGCACACCCAGGCCAGCGACTATTGTCACACCAGTACGCGAAATTCCGGGTATCAGTGCCAGTGATTGTGCGATACCGACTATAAGCGCCTCTTTCCATGAAAGAGATGATAGGCTCCGAAAATTAGCCTCCCGCTCTTTCGCAGTAGTAAACGTCATTTTCTCTTCCGCTCGTCGCCGCAAGCGTTCCCCTGCAAACAGGATGGATCCATTCACAACCAGGAATGCGGCAGCAATTGTAGGGGAAGCAAAAAGTTGCTTGAGACGTGTTTCTAACAAAACGCCTAAAATAGCTGCTGGGATGACGCCGATTATGATCAGCCAGCTTACCCACTCCTCAGTACCAGTATGAACTTCGCCTTCTTTTTCGCCTTCTTTAACATTCTTAACAAGAGTGAGAAATATTTGCAGCCAATCTCGCCAGAAATAGATCACAAGAGCGATACTTGTGCCAAGATGTAGGGCTACAATGATGGGTAGAAAACAACTTTGCCCGCCACAACTTGTATCATTAATAAGATTCCCCCAGCCTAACAGCCCGGGTATAATTACAGTATGGCCCAGGCTGCTAATAGGAAAGAGTTCTGTCACTCCCTGAAGCACGGCCAAAAAGATAATCTGCCAGATACTTAAGTTCATCGATTAATTCTCACTATCATACTTTTCCGTATGCAAGACCCGAAGTATTGCTGCAGAGTGGTGTTTGCACTGGTTTCAAGGATGTAAATATTTCTTTACGTCCATCTCGAACTCCGCATTCGTTTTTGCATATACAATAGTCCCATCCTTCTTGGAGAGGAAGTAGTAGTAATTTGTGCTGGCAGGCGCGGCCGCAGCTTGCATACTGGTAAGGCCAGGGCTACAAATTGGAGTGGGCGGCAAACCTGGATGCGTATAGGTATTCCAGGGACTATTAGAGGCAATGTTGCCACCAACATCCTGAAGCGGCTTCCAATAGACCGTCGTTCCAGGCTGTGAGTCACGTGCATATTCCACTGTTGGATCGTCTTGCAGTCTTCCTATAGTTTCATCATTCGGCTTGTAAATTCGATTCCAAAAGACACTGGCAACAAATGGCCGATCCTGATTAAATCTGACTTCACGTTCAACTATTGAGGCCAGAATGACCATTTGGTATAACGACATATGATTCTGCTGTGCCAATACGGCGAGATGATTTTGTTGAACCTTGTCGCTGAATTCTGTCAGCATCATATTTACGACATCACGTGCTGTCGCATTCACGGGTATCAGATATGTATCAGGAAAGAGCAGTCCTTCCATACTATCTTCCGAAGGTATAGATTTCAGGATCGGATATTTGGCTGCATCAAGGAATTGTGCTGGATTTTTTGTATAATTCAGGAATTCTTGTGCCTTGAATCTGGGTAGGCCAGCAGCCCCCAGCCTCAGCACGATTTGCTCAATACGTAAGCCTTCAGGAATAGATACAACAAAGTCGTCAGGCTGCCCATTGAGCAATTGACCAATGATTGCATCTATAGTCATACTCGTGTTCAGATTATACGCGCCTGCTTGTAGATGAATGTCCAAACCTTTAATTCTAGCCCATATACGAAAGGCGAGCGCATTACGTATTAAGCCTTTTGCCTGCAATTCATCGGCAATCTGGAGCGCCGTATCTCCGCTCTGCACCACAATTGCCACAGTTTTGCCTTGATCAGTGTTTACGGGTTGGAAGATATCTGTGACCGTCGTCCAGGCAAAGTATACTCCTCCAAATATCAGCAGGCCAAGCAGAAGCACCGCAATGATAGCGCCGCGCTGTCCTCGTTTTTTCATCACTCAGTGCCTCTCGTTTTGCTCATTTGAGTATCCAGGTATTCCTGCAAAATGACAGCTGCAGCAAGAGCATCAATCTCTTGTTTTCTGCGCCGCCGCTTTGTTTGATTGTGTTTTCTTCCACCAATGGTCTTATAACGCTTTCCCAGCTCAGCCTCTCCTTGTTCAACTAGCAAACGTTCTGCCTCGACAGTTGAAAGGCGCTCATCCCAGAATGTGATCGGAACAGCAATGTGCTCTTTCAGACGTTCGGCGAAAGCTTGCACCCGTTTTCCTTGAGAGTGTATTTCACCATCCATACTAATGGGGAGGCCTACTACAAGTCCTTCAGTCTCTGTTTCTTCAATCAGATGTTGAATAGCTTTCCATGTCTGAGATTCATCACGAGTGACATGCAGCGTCGTATAAGGTGAAGCCAGAAACCCTGATGCATCGCTTATCGCTACACCGATTCTAGCCTCTCCAACATCTAGCGCCAACCATCGTGCCATGTTGCTCTCCAGAAGAGAATACCAATTATTAACGGAGACAACCAATAACATCCCTGATGTGGTTGAGTATTCACCACATCTCAAGACATATCCTATTAAGCTTCAGACCATTGTAACGGAGGAAGGCCTTTTTTGTCTAGAATTTACAACGATTGGGGGATATGCTCAGGATACATTTAACCGTTAGAGGCACCTTTGACTGGCCCAGGTTGGATTACAAGGTGAATTTGTTCTGGGCGGAAAGGCATGAAATCCAGGAAAGGCGGGAAGAGCACAATGTTGGTAGTAACAACCCCTGTAATGACATGTTGATTGTTGATGAAACTTTTCGCCTGATCGACGCTCTTTCCAGCCAACTGCTGACTGATTTGTTGTGCCGGGACCTGTTGCACAACATGCCCTGTTGCATCCAGTGTAATGGATAGGCTTTTCCCATCTTGAGAGGGGGTACTCCTGGTCACCTTCACTATGACAGGTAATTGTGTTGCCACGATGGTAGGAGGATTCATGTGCAAGGCATGTGCCATAAGCTGCGCTCTACCTGCCGCCTGGATGGCAGCGTTTCGGATCACCAGCACCGACACTTTGGCAGTCAATACGCCCGTAAATTTCCCACCAGGCGCAGGCAGCCCAACAGCGGGTGTGGTGATGAAGTTTTCCTCTGGCAGAGGGGTGGAGCTTGCTAACACATTTGGTACCGGCGTTCCGGCTACGTCACCTGGATGCACGGCGTTCTTCAACCAGGTATTAACCTCATTTTGAATTTGTTTTTGGAGTGTCACTGCGAGTGCATTCACATCACTGCTGCTCACTGCCTGGACATTCGTTGCTCCGCCTCCCACCGTGGGATCAAGGTTCGTGACCGTCAAAGTCCCAGGAGTTGGTGTGACTCCCTGACTATTTTGCGCGATCCTGGTAAGACTATCAGGAGGGATGATGGTGATATTGTTGGCTGCAACATTGCCGCTTTCACCTGGACGTTGTGCCTGCACGGGCGCAACAGAGGGAATACCATTATTATTCTGATCAGGAAGAACAATCACATCAGCAACGGTTACAAACTGTATGGGCCCAGCGCCGCCGGTAGAGAGCACTGTGCCTGTTGGAACATCCAATTGACTCGAACCCTTATTGGAGAAAGTAACAGTACCTGTAGCCACCTGATTTCCCTGTTTGGTTGTGTCGGTGGCTTTTCCTTGTCCTGTTGCACTTGCTGTATACGTAAGAACCTGAGAAGGAATGGTATTTTGTTGACCGTTTTGCGGATTCATACTTGCTACATATTGATTTGTTACACTCAAAGATTGAGAAGGTACGACAACGGTAACTGTGGCGTTCGAGCCAAAGTAGATAAACAGCAAGAGAGCCAGTAACAACACCCCAAGACTGATAGAAACAATAGCCAAAATTCTCTTGCCATTGCGACTGGAATTTGAACCTGGCTGCATATTTAAAGGCGGATTTGTGACGTTCCGGCGCGTTTTGGTGGAAGTGGATATCTTTGTTTGTTGCACAGCAGGGTTGATCGAAACCTTTCGCGCCTGGGGTGAAGGCTGGATAATCGGTTGAGGTCCACGCCTGGCTGCTGTTGATGGAGTAACGCGTGTTGGTTGATCCGCAATGGGGATTGAAGGAGGTAACAGGTCATCTTCATTCCCAAGATCCTCTAACGATGGGCGCATAGTATTTCCCATACGACTACTACGTGGGGGCATACCATACATTCGCGGCGTTTCTTGCTTATCTGATTCCTCCAACATCTGTTCATCCCATACATGGGATGGCCTATCATCCTGAAGCACCCCCTCTCCCTCATCGCCTAAATCTTCGACTTCTGCGTCATACACATCAGTTGGCACATCAGAAATATCGGGAACTCCTTGATCGATATCATATATGAAAGTGGAAGCTCTTTGCTCTGGTAAAGCAGTTGGTTGAATGTCCTCCATATATCCAAATGGATCGTCTTCTATCCCACTCGGCTGTGGAATCTTGCTAGATTGTTCTAATTTACCACCCGATGTTTCTGTGTTTTCAATTGTTGAGGATACCTGGCTACTTTCGGAGCTTTGCGCTGCTTCGCGAATACTACGCGCAACATAGTAATCCTCTACCAATGGGTCGACTTCACCATCTTCTTGATCTCCTGCACCAGATTGAGGGGAAGGCACCGTTTCAATTGGTAAGTCGTAGTGAGAATCGTAGGGTATGTCTTCTATCTCAAACGTGGACGAAGCAGATGCATCATTCCTACCTGATGAAGATGGCATTTGCTGCTGGTCCGGCTGTAAAGAACGGTTAGCTTTGTTACTGTTGCTTACTTGTTTCTTAGCACCTTGAGATGTTTTCCCGCTCATGTCGCTGCGAACAGGACGATTGATTGGTCGAGGTCTGTCAGAGGGGGGAGACTCGAGCGAATCCGCTACTCGAAATCCAGCAGCTTTGGCAACGGCTCGGATTTGTCGATCAGAGCTGATGACCAGTACATCCTGGCCCAGCTCGCGTACACGAGAGCGCAGCAACCGCCACCCAACGTGACTGCGCAATTGCGTTTGTGGCGGAATTACAAGTATAATATATCCGGCTTTGGTGTTTTCCAGGCGCTCACGCACATTGGTCAGTTCTTCCTCTGGGCCAAGATAAATGATCTGTTCTTTAGCCATTCGCCCTTCTTCCCCTACTAGCTGGATTGCAGAAAAGATACCGGTAATCTCAATGCTGGTAATACATGTTAGATGTGCATTTGATGAATCACCCGGTAGAGCACCCTCTCTAAAACGTTATCCTCGTTTTGCAGTTCAATAGCCTGATATGCCAGCGCCATTGGTGTAATATCCTGGGCATTCCTTAACAGGTTATTGGGATCCACAATGCTGGTCACCATAGTCGGCTGAATTGTTTCGACAATTGGTTGACGAGAAAATGGGAGTCGTTCTGTCCACGGGAACGTCTCAAGTTTTTGACGTAAATCGGGCAGACCAGAACCTCCTCCTACTAGATAAATCGCTGGAGGCAGTAGTTCTCCCTTCGCCAATTCCTCAATCAGCAATTCTACGCTATCCATCCATATCTGAGCTTCCGAGGCATAAATGTTTTGAATCTCGTCCCGTTCATTCCCCTTCGTAGCTCCATTGCTATAACTCAACTTGAGTTTCTCTGCCTCTTTCACCGACAGACCTTTGCTCGCCGCGAGCCGACGTGTAAACGTACGCCCACCCAATGCAAACATACGAGTCTCTTCGATTCCGCCCTGGCGCACAAGCGCGATGTCTGTTGTACCACCACCGATATCAATAAAGATAGCGCCACTATCAGCGCTCGCGTTGGCACTCAAACATCGTGCCAGCGCATACGGCTCTGCGACTATTGTTACTAGCGTCAAATCCAACCCCTGCGCAACTGTCTCCAATGCACCTAGTTGCATGAGCGGCGCAAAGGCGCTAAACAGCGTTAACGTGAAATGACGCCCGCGAAAGCCAATCGGATTGGAAACTGTCTGTCCATCAATGCGCACCGAAATCACTGCTGCATTGGTTAAGCGCACTTCGATGTTTGGATAGCCTGTCTCTGCCGCGATACGCTCTTTAGCAATCTTCAGCAATTTTTGTTGGGCGCTTGAAATGATGCCTTCAAGTTCTTCGGGCGAGATGGGTTTAGTGGGTTGCTGCCTCTGTTTTGAAATCGTGATTGAGCTTCCTTTAACAAGCTCTCCCGCAATGCCAATTACTGTTGAAGGAGCAATAATACCCCCAGCAGATTGCTCTGCTTTGGTCAATGCTTCGTTACAATTCGTAATTACACCCGGAATATCGGTGACGATACCATCCGACATATGGCTATAGCTCTGTTGATGACGTCCTACCCCCAATACAACTCCAACGTCATCTTGTACCTCAATAATGATAGCCTTTGCATAAGCCGTACCGATATCGAGTGCTGTGAAAACTGGCCGCGAATCTTCTCCAACAGAAGAGCGAACATCAGCGCCACGACTTGAGTATCTACCGTTCTCTTGTCGTCCTAATTTTGCAAAAAAGTCGAGTAGGAATTGAAAGGGATTATTCATGCATACATGTCTTCCTGGACAGGGTTGATTATGATCTTACTACAGAAGAGAACGTTCAATTTACTCAACTCGTCGGTTCCTTCGTTTTTCAAGCTTCTTGAGTACGTTATAGCACGTTGAACGAATGACCGCAAG
>WNGO01001980.1_pt1 | contig 13183 bp, 15 predicted proteins | sample 5400511 | NCBI WGS metagenome assembly WNGO01 (sample SAMN13153380, study PRJNA577476) | soil metagenome | isolation source: 20 cm soil or saprolite under Garry oak tree replicate 2 | place: USA:California | collected 2016-06-15
GCCAATCAATCGGCTTCAAACCGAAGCGGCAAAAACGGGAGGAAGGCTCGACAATGCTCGAGAGCTGCAGGCGTCGTGGGATCGATCGGTGATGATCCGTACTCCCCTGCTCGTTGCGTCCCTGCTCGCCCAGTGCGTAACACTGCTAGCCACTTCGGCGTAAACGCGCCCGTGTGCTCACGTTTTCAAGAGCAAGGAGCGCACGCTGACAATTTGCGGCTTCATGGCTTGCAGGCCGACATGCGGACTTTTCCCGACACTGCGACTATTCCCGGATAACGCTAGTGCTTTTTCGCTGTGACCTGAAAGTTGCTGAGATGATTGTCTGCAGAAAGGAGCAATTCATCAGACGTGCTGTCCCATCAGCACTACCCTACGAGGCATGGCGTGAAGGTAACGACTCGTCATGGAACCCTCCGACAACGTATCCCGCGATCGAGAGATCGGCATCGGAACCGCGAGGGGATGGTGCAGCTGCTAGCATCAAGGTGGCCAGGGGCCAGGGTTGATAGCATGGCCAGCATATGCAAATTCCCATAAGCGTCGTGACACTAGGGGAGCGGAAGATGCTATGCGCTCTTTTGCAGTGGGTACCCTGGCTCGAAAATCCTCGGTCATGGGCACATCACGCTGCCGGCGTACAGGGAAGGCCTAACCTATCGTGTCTTCTCAGCGGAACAGGGTAAGTCCGTATCGCTCCCCTATTGGGGTAGTGCAGCTGTAAGGCGGATCGATGGCGATGCGGATAGCGGAACTGAGAAAAAGCGAATGCTGCCCTGTAATCGGGCAGATAGAGGTTGCGTTGCCTTTTTGGGACAACATTACTTCGCCGGAAACGGAGCAGACTTCTCAGTGGTGCTCAAACTCGAGAACGTTTGCAGAACCAATCAATGAAGCAAAGCAAATGACGACGGCGCAAGCTGTTGGTGCAGCTTCACACACGCACCTGGTGGATTTATCCATCGCCGTGCGAGTTGGCCGCAAACCCGTATCGAGTAGGTCTCATTTTCTAATGGAATGAGGCTGCGCCCTTTTAGCGGGCGTTCTTGAGTGCTCGAGCCGGATGAAGGGAAACTTTCAAGTCCGGTTCTTAGGGGACTGAGCGGTCGCAAGGCCGCTCGGTTACCCGGCGACGCGACGCCGGCGTTGCCCTTCAACAGCGCAAATCGATCACAGGTCGACGAAGCCGCAGAAGATTCTGCTAACAATATGCGTGCTCAGCTTGCTGCGCTCCACCCACCGCGCAAGTTTTACCAGCACTACTATGCGTCAAGGGAAGCCAACGATAATCTGCACCATCCTCCGCAGGGCTTGCACGATTTTCTGGTGCGGTTATTTTTATCTCAAGAGTGCAGACTGGAAGGGAAATAAGCCAATTCCGCTCAAAAACGCTTCAGCTGCCGAGCTGGCACAGATACCCGGTTACTACATCATGGATCAAAGCAAGGGGATGGCGGAGACTGTCGCCGCTCTAGCTCCCTCGCCGGTCAATATCGGGGCCACCCCATGGCTCACAGAAGCGGAGCTCGACGTTTATGTAAGCGAGTGGGGGCGGACCGGATTTCAAGGTGCCCTGAACTTTTATCGAGTCTTCGTCGACCGCTCATTGATTGCCCGGTTTCGGCTCTTCGCCGGGCGCACCATAGATGTGCCATCGGCTTTCTTTGGTGGAAAAAGTGACTGGGCAGTGTACATGACTCCGGGCGCCGTCGATGTGATGAGATCTCGCGCTTGCACGCGAATGCAGGAATACGCTCTGCTTGATGGCGCCGGTCATTGGCTGCAGCGGGAGCAGCCGAATCCAGTCTGCAGCGCGCTGGTGAGGTTTCTGCGCAACAATACGGAACGTTCGCAACGGCCTTAGTGACATTCTCTCAATTCCTAGTAGCGGCTGTGGTTTCGCGGTAGTGTCTTTCAGCTCTCATGTGGAAAGTGACTTCGTACGGCGCTCAAGCTGGATTGGCGAGGATTTTTTGATGGCTGCGGGTGCAAGTGTCATGGCGACGTCATTTTCCGAACTGCCTGCGGGGATCGACCTCCGTATGAATTGGCAAGTCGGAGAAGACGGGTTCTCTTGGCCGGATAATCCGCCGTTATTCATCCAATCCCAAAACGACTGCACACCACAATCTTGGCGGGAGCGACGGGACTCGAACCCGCGGCCTCCTGCGTGACAGGCATGTGTTCTAACCAGCTGAACTACGCCCGCGCTTTGAAACCTCAATTCCTTATTTATTACTGCTTATTCCCTTCTGGGCCCGTGCATTCCAAAAATTCCCAAAAGTGCCGTGACAGGGCAGCAACGACGTGTAACTTATTGGATTTCAACGGTACTGACAGCCCGTTCTTGATCCTCTAAGGAGTTCTTTGACCCAGCTTACCGGACCCAAATCGGACCCAGATTTGGAGAGAATTGCCGTATTCGGACGATCTTGTCGAATCCGGAGCGGAGCCACAGACTGTGAAAATCCTATCAATCGACACAACCGCGTCTCTCGGTACTAATGTCTTCCTTTGAACTAGAGGCCGAGGTCGCTTAACCCTGGGTGGTCATCGGGACGACGCCCGAGCACCCAGTGATATTTGCGCTCTGATCCCAGAATGGGAATGTCGTTGATTGATGCAAACCGTGAAGCCATGAGCCCATCATCACTGAATTCCCAGTTTTCATTGCCGTAGGAGCGATACCAGCAAGCCGAGTCGTCGTGCCACTCGTAAGCGAAGCGTACGGCGATCCGGTTCCCGGTAAACGCCCACATTTCCTTAATAAGCCTGTAGTCCAACTCATTGGCCCACTTGCGAGAGAGGAAAGCAATGATTTCGTTTCGTCCGTTAATGAACTCCGATCGGTTCCTCCAGCGTGAATCGATCGTGTATGCCAGAGCTACTTTTGCAGGATCGCGAGTATTCCAAGCATCTTCGGCGAGGCGCACCTTTTGCATCGCACTGTCGCGAGTGAACGGCGGGAAAGGGGGGCGGGTGGTCGTCGTTGGTGTTCCCATGATTTCTTCTCCTGGGATTGATTCGTTCGGCATATCCATAAACTCATGTACTCGTGCGGCGATCTCGTCTGGGCGGTGTTGAGGGAGAAATGGCCGCCACCGACAATGAGAACCTGCGGTGAATTATCAGGATCTTGCGTCTCCGCTTCCAACTGTTCGCCCGACTATTCTTGTGCGTTTGTAAGGCAGCCATCGTCCCCACACTTTCGGGTTCGCCCCAATAGGACTGGCTGCGTGTCAGCAAGAGATAAATGACAGCGAGCACCATCACCATGAGAGCATCGACAAAGAACCAGCCATATCCCAACACGAAAATGTGGCTGAGAATTACGGCAGCCATCCACACAACAGTCGATCCCGCTGCCAATCTGGCTGTCTTCGGAATCAGGAGCAGAATCGCCACCGCTGTCTCGAAAGCTCCTGACCCTAGCCGGAATACCGACTGAGATACCAACCCGTGGACCGCTTGCGACATCTGCGTGAACAGGGCCACCGAACCTGGCACCCCTGCAAACTTGAGAAAGATGGCGGCATACAGAAGGTTCACCGACACCAAAAGTCGAATTGCGAGTAGTGCGAGTCTTTTACCCATAAACTCTTGCCTCCTTGACCGCCTCGAACCGGCCAATGCTTCGCGAATGGTAGAACTCATTTCTGCGACTTCATGAACTGACCTATAAGCGCCGCAATTTCATCTGCTGCCGTATCCAGCGCGAAATGACCACCATCGACGATATGGACTTCAGCATTGGGCACATCTCGCCGGTAGGATTCCGGCTCCGAGGAGTCAAACGATGCCTCATACTTGCCCCAAATCACCAGCAGGCGCGGCAGCTTCTCACGCATCCAAGCTTGCCATCTGGGATAGTTTTCGACGTTGGTGCGGTAGTCGTAGAAGAGATCGCTCTGAATCTCGACCTGGCCGGGCTGATTGAGAAAAGCAAATTCATCCGTCCACAGATCGGGGTCATAGCGTTCCACGTTGGGATCGCTTCCGACATGGCGCGTCCGCGTCGTCTGCAACGACAGCAGGTTGGTACGAAGCACGCCTTCGTTGGCAGCACGATCAGCCCAAAAGGCGCGGCGCGTCTTCCAGTTCGCCCCCAAGCCTTCGTTGTGTGCCACAGCATCCTGGACTATGAGACTCGCGATTCGGTCGGGATGAGCCAAGGCCATACGAAAACCCACGGGTCCGCCGTAATCCTGCATGTAAAGCGTGTAACGCGAGAGCCCAAGAGCTTCGGTGAAGTGATTCATGGTTTCGGCGATGTGATCGAACGTGTACGGGAATGTTTTCAGGTCTGGCCAATCACTGTGCCCGAAGCCGGGGTAATCGGGCGCGACGAGGTAATAGCGATCGGAAAGCCGCGCGAAGAGAGGCTCGAACATCCGCGATGACGACGGGAGGCCGTGCAACAGCAAAAGCGTCGGCGCGTCTTTCGGCCCGGCCTCTCTGTAAAAGATCGAGAGTCCATCTACCTGTATCGTGCGATAAAAAGTCGGTTATTTCACGGGACGTTCCTTTCCCTGGGCATGGGTTGGCACTTGAAATATTGCGAGCGTCATAGAAACCATCAGCACCATACGAGTGACCTGCATGAACCGGGGCGCAGGGGAGGAGTAGAAAGGGTGCATGGGTTACCTCCGCTTTAGAAATCCTGTACCGTTGGGCGGATGACCATCTCATCGACTTCCACATCGACCGGCTGCTCGATTGCGTAAGCGATCGCTCTCGCGATCGCGCTGGCCGGAATGGCCATTTTCATGAACTCGCGCAAATTCTTTCTGGTGGCTTCGTCCGAGCTGCTCTCAGACAGTTCTGTGGCAATCGCGCCAGGTGAGATCATCGTGCAGCGGATATTTTGAGAGTGCAGTTCCATCCGCAGCCCTTCAGTCAACGCGCGCACAGCCGCCTTGGTGGCGCAGTAGACCGTCCCGCCGGGAGCGAACATTTTGATCCCGAAAACCGAAGCCATGTTGATGATGTGGCCGCTCTTCTGCTTCTGCATGTGCGGCAGGGCAGCGGCAACCCCATGTAGAAGTCCTTTGATATTGACGTCAATCTGCCGGTCCCATTCATCCACCTTAAGGGCCTCGATCGGTGCGATGGGCATAATGCCCGCGTTGTTTACGATCACATCGACGCGGCCGAGACTGTCGACGGCCTTTTGGATGAGCGATTCCACTTCTCCGCGCTTCGTCACATCGCAGGCAAATCCGATGGCCTTGCCGCCGCTGGCCGAGATCTCTTGAACCACTGCGTTGATTCTGTTCAGACGCCGCGCTCCTAGTACAACTTTTGCTCCTCGTTCTGCGAGGAGCTTTGCGGTGCTTTCCCCAATGCCGCTGCTGGCGCCGGTGATTACTACAACTTTGTCCTTGATATTTGACATTTGAATTTCTCCTTTTCTCTTTATTTAAGAATTCGCTTTGCGCGGCGGGCTGCGCTCCACTGAGTGATAGGCCCCGCGATTTCAGAAGCTTCTTCGATCAATGAGGTCAAGAAAGCTAATACGCTAGAACAAGCTGAAAGATCGGCACTTTGCCCAGCCCATAGGGGCAGGAGATCCGATCGGCCCGCTGCCTCCGCAGGGATCGCGAGGTTTTTGACGAGTGTTCGTTGCAAGGGATATGGCAGTATCTCGGTTCCCGGCCGGTTCAACTCCTCCAGCAGGCGGTTGTGGATTCCCCGCGCGAGTCTTCCGGTGAAGCCCTTTGTCAGCGCGGTGTGCCCGGCTTTTTTCTCTTGTAATGCCTTGCGATGAAGGCGGCTGGCGCCGGACTCCTCGCACGCTAGGAATGTGGTTCCCATTTGCACCGCCTCTGCGCCAAGAGCCAGAGCGGCAATTACGCCGCGCGCATCTGCGATGCCACCGGCAGCGATGACCGGTACGTTGACCTTGTCGGCAATCTGCGGAACGAGTGAAAAGGTGCCCGTAAGTGAATCCTCCTCGGCGCGGAGGAATGAACCGCGATGTCCCCCGGCTTCGAAGCCGGAAGCGACGATCGCATCCACGCCGGCCTCTTGAAGTGCCGCAGCCTCTTCGGCTGTGGTCGCCGTGCCAATCGTTACGATGTGTTTCGCTTCACACTCCTGCAAGATTTCTTTAGGTGGAATTCCAAAGATGAAGCTGAACACTGGTACCTTCGCATCGATCAGCGCGCGAGCTTGATCTTCGAATCGCGTCGCCGGCGAATATGGTTTATATATTGGAAGAGGCGCTCCCAGTTCGGCGAGATGGCAGGCAATTGGAAGAAGGCTCCGGTTGAATGCGCTTTCATCCGACCGTCGCATGCCCTCGTCTTCCTGCGACACCCACAGGTTCATCGCAAAAGGCTTCGAGGTTAGGGAGTGAATTTCGGCGATCACGTCTTTGATGGCGTCTGGTGAGAGATTGAGCGCACCGAGAGATCCGAGTCCGCCAAAGTTCGAGACCGCAGCGGTTAGTCTTTGCGACGGCAACCCACCGAGCGGACCTTGAATAATGGGATACTCGATCCCAATTTTCGTTGTGAGCCGGTTCTCATTCCACAGGGATGGCATTACGCGGATACCTCAAAGATCAACTCCAGCTCGACTGGCACGCCGAGCGGAAGGGTAGCTACTCCGTACACCAGCCGGCTAGGCTTCTTATCTTTGCCGAAGACGTCCTGTAGCAATTCTGAGGCGCCGTCAGCGACTTTCGGCTGATCGCGGACATCTCCCGAAGTGGCTACTGCCACTCCGAGCCGGACGATCCGCGTCACTCTGTCGAGCGACCCCAAATGTTGCTTCGCGACGGCAAGGCCATTAAGGGCTGCAAGGCGAGCCGCCGCGTGCCCTGCTTCCACGTCGATCTCCGCCCCGACGCGCCCGATGAATTTCGCCTCCCGGCCTTCCGTTGGAAGCATCCCGGTCAAGAAGAGCAGGTTGCCCGTCTGTACCGCTTCCGCGTAGATGCCGAACGGCTCAGGCGGCTCTGGAAGCTTGAGGCCAAGTTGTCTTAACCGCTGCTCGGCGGTGGAAAGACGAGAGCCATCCGCGCTTAAGATTTTGTCTTTCGAACTGGTATCCATTGATCTCTCTCCAGTGGCTTCAGTTTTATCGCCCATCATGCCCATGTTTCGCAGGGTCCCATGTAAGGCGCGCCGTTGTAGAATGCTTTAGCGCTTTCCTACAAAATCTCCTAAGTGATTTTCTGCGTCGCCGGGTTTGCAAAAGCCTCGATCTATCAGCGTTTTGATTCTTTGCCGCGTAGCCGGTCGCGCCATCGAAGCAACGCAAGCATTCCACCCGGATTCGATTTCGATATCAGGCGGCAAACTAGCGACGTTGACCAGGCGCTTGGTATCCGCGATTGTCTGTTTGTCGAAGAAGGCGATCCGGGTAGCAAGCGCATCGACAAATCCGTCAAGGTCAGCATCCGGCAACGAGCGGTTCACATAGCCGTACCGCTCAGCCAGGTCGGCCGCGACATCGTCCGCGCTTAGAATTACTTCCAGGGCGCGTCCTCTTCCCATGAGGCGCGATAGTCGCGCCATGGGGCCGCCACCAGGCACCAGACCAGCGCCAACTTCAAACTGCGACAAGATGGCTTTTTCGCGACTCGCGAACCGCACGTCGCAGGCAAGTGCAAGCTCACTTCCCATGCCAGTCGTCCGCCCGCGAAGCAATGCTATCGACACGACAGGTGCACGACTCAGGCGCACCAGCATCTCGGGCCATGGATGCAAGCCTGTGGGTCCCGGAGGGAGATGCGCCAAATCGTCAAGTTTTGCAAGAAAATCCAGATGAATCAGAAAGAAACCTTCAACAGCACTGTCAAAGACCACCACCTTAACCTGCTCGTCAGTTTCGATTGCCGTGATGATCTCGTTCATTTGCGGAAGCATCTCCGGACCGAAGATGTTGAGCGGCGGATGGTCAATCGTGACTCGCCAATATTCGGGCGAGCGGCGGGCTAGACGTATCTGAGTAGTCTTTGTTGCTGTGTAATTCTGATCTTTCATGTTTGTTCTCTCCCTGTCATTTGGCTCTATGTTCGATTTTGCAATGCGGTGGTCTCATGGGGCGCTTGCACCACGCGGCTTTGGTGAGGTGGGCCAACATAGGGAAACTCGCGCAGCAGATCGCTGTGAGGCCCTACTTTGTCTTCCGTCACCTTTCCATTCGTGAGGATGCGAATAAACAAATCGAACGCATCGTCGGTGAGTGTCCGGCCGTTATCGGGAAAAGACGCCGGGCGCGTAGGGTCGTAAGACAGCACATCTGGGAGCAATGTGCCTGCCACACGCTTCGCCTCAGCCGGCGAATATCCACCTGTGTGTTCCAGAGCGTGCGCGAAGCCGGCAATGAAGCGTCCATCGTTCGCGGGTTCACCCGCGAGGTAAGCATCTCTCTCTTCGACCAGTATGACCGCTTGTGCAGGCCGGGCTCCGCGCTCCACTTGGATCCAGCCGCCGAGATCACCTTGCGTAAGCGTGCGCGCCCACAGGCGCAGATCTTTTGCCCCCAGAGCAGAGTTAGGCACTTCAAGAACAATGCTGCACACATCTTTGTCACCGAAGAAATCGGCGCCGGTGAACTGCAGTTTGTTTTTCGCGCCTTCCACATCGCAGAAGAAAGGATCGCTACGCCAGCCGGCAAAGAAACGGATATCGCCTGCCTCTGCAATTCTCGCCGCCAGCCCTGTTGAAACCGGCGCCCCATCAACGACCACCCGCCCGCCATCGCCGGTAGCGGCGGCTTCCGGGCCATCAACGCGGCGGACAGTCGCGGTCTGTGCGCCGCCCTCGAAAGATGAGAAGCGCACCCGGTAAGCGATATCGGCGATCGCATCGCCATCGGTATCAATCTTGAGCTCGTACAGTGCTTCGGGTGCGAAAGGCGCGGTCGTAGTAGGTCCAGCAGGATTCTCGCCGGCAGACGGATGCACGTTCATGATCACAACGGATTTGCTAGTGTCTCCAGGCTTCGGAAACGCATAAAGATCTGTGAAGTCCAGTCGGGCGTCACCGTGGGGAAAGCTGAAGTCCGGACCCGAATAATGATGTGACATGGATTAGTCCTTCTCTTGTAAATCTGCTCTCTCCGCAGCGCTAGAACGCGGCGGCACCGGCCGCAGCCACGGCATGATCCTGATCGCCGGAACCACCGCTGACGCCAATCGCCCCTACTACCTTGCCATCGCGTTTCAGCGGGATGCCACCGGCAAAGATCATGACCTTGCCATCGTTTGACGCATGAACACCGAAGAACTGCCCTCCCGATTGAGCGTGCTTTGCCAATTCCTTCGTTTCAATTTCAAATGCGCGCGACGTGTAAGCCTTCTTCAGAGCGATGTCAATGCTGCCAATCCAGCCGTTGTCCATGCGAATGTGGGCTACGATGTTTCCGCCTTCGTCGGCCACCGCGATGTTCATGGGCTGGCCAATTTCCGCGGCCTTCTTCTCCGCCGCGCTTATTACGCGGCGGGCATCTTCTAATTTCACTGCGGTCATGGGTTCTCCTTTTTATGTGGTATGCGCCGACCAAGATATGGAATTGGCCGGGTAGATCCCTGTGCGGACCTACTTTGTCTCCCCATTTGTGAGGCTTCCGGCTTTCACGGCCGCTTGTTCGATTAAGTCTGCGACTTCTTTCGGGTGAGAAAGCATTGGCACGTGACTGGAAGGAACAGTGATCGATGTAGCCTTCATGGCTGCCGCCTCGGCCTTCTGAAGCTCCGGAGCAACAGCGCGATCGTTGCTCGCAATCACGTACCAAGATGGTTTGCTCTTCCATGCGGCGGTGGTAACTGTGGCCCCAAAAACTGCTGCGGCCGTCGGGCTCTGTGTCGCCATCAACAGCTGCTTCTCCTCGTCGGACAAATCCTGGGCGAAATCTTCAGCGATTCCCTTGGGAGTCACTGTCAGAAAACCTTCAGCATCCGCCCGGACCTCGCTGCCTAACGGAGCTGGCGGATATGGTTTGGTGACCGAAGCAACGGACTCATTCTCCGAGGGCACGAGGGCAGCCACATACACTAACCCGACAACCTTTGGATCGTTTCCAGCCTCCGTGATAACCACTCCCCCATAGGAATGGCCGACTAGCAGTACAGGTCCATCCTGCAATGCGATGGCGCGCTTGGTAGCGGCAACGTCGTCAGCCAGCGAGGTCAATGGGTTCTGCACGGCGACCACATGCAATCCCTTGGCTTGAAGCAAAGGAATCACTTTGGACCAGCTTGATCCATCGGCCCAGGCACCGTGGACAATGACAACGTTTCTAACTCCTTGAGGGGAGTTCGCCTGAGCGACAGCTCCGGCATGAAACACCGCTGTCAGTACGAAACTTGCAATTGCAATCAAAGCGGTTCGGCATATTTGCGAGAGTCTCATATTTTTCTCCTTCGGTGCATCAGGATTGAGGTCATAGTTCGTCACGCTTCACTTAGACCACGTTGACCGTAACGTCGATGTTGCCACGCGTCGCGTTGGAGTATGCGCATGTCACGTCGTGCGTGGCGTCGACAATGGCCTGAGCGACTTCGCGCTCCAAGCCAGGCAGGCTGACGTTAAGCCGTGCTCGCAGGAAGTAAACGTCGCCGGAATTGCACAGGTCGATTTCGGCATCGACGGCTGCGTCGGCAGGAAGTTGCAATTTCATTTTGTTGGCCACAAGTCCCATCGCACTGATGAAACAGGCTGACCAGCCGGCGGCAAACAACTGCTCCGGATTGGTACCAGTCCCTGGGAGTCCGGGAGCCCGAGAAGTTAACATCCAAACGGCCATCATCGCTGCGGGCGACGCCGCCGCGCCGACCGCCCGAAGTATGGGTCTTAGCGGTGTACCGCACCTTCATGTCGTCCTGGCTGGATCTAGCTCCTGCGTTGGTTTCTTGATGAGTCGTCATTCTTATTTTTCTCCGTGCGCCGATCAAAGCTGGCAAACCATTCGCGGTCACCATTTGCCTGCGTGAGCGCCACCATCCACGTGCAGAATTTCACCTGAGGTAAACGTGGCGTCGGTCAGGAACAGAGCTGCGTCGACGATTTCTTTCACCTCACCGATCCTGCCGACTGGGTGCAACCCTTTGAGAAATTCATGAGTTTCCGGTTTATGCATGGGAGTATTGATCACTCCCGGCGCTATCGTGTTTACACGAATGCCTTCCTTCGCATATTCGATGGCGAGGGCGCGGGTGACTGCATTCAACGCGCCCTTTAACATTATTTGAACAGCCGCCCCTACACCTGCGATCGGTTGGTCAACCAGCGTAGTTGAGATGTTGACGATGCTTCCCGATTTCTGCTGCAACATTTGCTTTATAGAGAGCTGTGACACGTAGAGAAAGCCTGCAAGCGTGGTGGAGACTAGTGTGTCGAAGTCTTCCGTGGTGTAGTCGATGAAGGGTTTCGGAATGAAAACACCCGCATTGTTGATCAGCACGTCGATCCTGCCAAACTTCGATACGGCAGTGTCCACAATCTTCGCGGCCGTGCTTCGCTCGCCGATGTCTCCATCGACCAACGCAAGATTCGCAGATGTTGCGAATGGGTTTGCTTTGGTAATGTGTCGCGAGTTTGCGACTACGTTGTAGCCTCGCTTCAAGAATGCTTCGACGAGTCCCGCTCCGATCCCTCGCGAGGCACCCGTAACAATTGCTGTTTTCTGCGTATTTGCCATTTGAAGACTCCCTTTAGGGTGCTGGCCTCTGACCTCTAGCTTCTGGACGGAACCGACCGCTGCCCACAGTTGTGAGTAAACTGCACATCGAAAACGGACTTGTGCGGATTTATGCTGGGATGGTCGAAATCTTGCTAGATTCACGCACAGAGAGGCAGAACTCCAACGAATTGCAAATAGTTTGGAGGCTCCTAGAGCGGGAGGAGTGCTATGCCTTCATGCGGGCGATGGATGACAAAGCAAGCTCTGCCTTTGCGCGAATCGCTACCGTATTGGCATTCAGAAAATCGAGAAATGTGTGTAATACGGCTGAAGGCTCGCCGAGTGGCCACACCGCGATCAGGTCGAGATACAGATCCGGCTCAAGCCGAACGAACTGCACACCCTTCGACCGGAGATTGCTAATGGAGGCAGGTACGATGGCTACTCCTTCCTCTGCCTCAACCAACGAGAGGATCGTCTGCATCGAATTCGGCTCGTTCTCCACCCGCGGAGAAAAGCCGTGAGATCGGCACGCTCCAACGATGGTGTCGAAAACAGCAGGTGCTCCTTTGCGGTGAAAAAGTATGAATCGTTCATTTGCAAGGTCGGAAAACCGAATCTTTTTGTTCCTTGACTTTAACTTTCGTGATCGCGGGAGGACCGCAATCAAGGGGTCACGCAGCAGTACTCTGGATTGTCGATTCTTGCTGCCCTCAAGCGAGAGGGCCCGCGTGATGGCGATATCGATCTCGCCCCTGTCACATGCCTGGTCCAGTTCGACAGGATAGAGATCATGGAGTGCAAGCTTCACGTTGGGATACTCCAGTTTGTATCTGCGAATAAGGTCAGGCAGGAAAGAGAGCGTGGCCGAACCGATGAACCCGATCGAAAGCCTCCCAACTTTGCCTTGGGCTGCCCGCTTGGCAGTGAGGATGGCAGTCTCCGCCAGTTGAAGGACACGCACGGCGTCCGCATAAAATATCTCGCCTTCCGGCGTCACCCGAGCATTGCGATGGGTTCGCGAAAAGAGTTTCAGTCCAAGTTCGTGCTCGAGATCGGACACAGCCTCACTGATCGACGGCTGAGCAATATGCAGCTGGCGTGATGCCTCGCGGTACCCTTTACACTCCACTACCGCGGTGAAATAGCGCAGATGTCGCAGTTCCATCTGATAGGTCCTCCCTATCAGTGTGATTGGAACATACGACGCATCGGAATGTCACTTCCCCAATCTATTCATGTGAAGCGATTTGGAGCAAAAGAATGAAAGTTGAACGCTTTTCCCCCGACCCTGACACAGAGCCGCGTCATTGGGTCCGGAACGATCAGGCTTTCGCAATGATGTTGCGGCCCGGCTCAATTGAATGGGGTCCGGAACGTTCCGCGCTGGAAAAGTTCGACTACACGGCCGGCGACTTAGCACTGTGCCATCGTCATGTGGGTGAGTGGGTCGGGCTCATGAACGTATCGCATCTGCAGCTCGGTATTTCCGATGCGGCACTGATGGCCTGCTCTGACGGAGCCTACGGGGAGGTAGAACTGCGCCCTT
>WNGO01002636.1_pt1 | contig 13183 bp, 15 predicted proteins | sample 5400511 | NCBI WGS metagenome assembly WNGO01 (sample SAMN13153380, study PRJNA577476) | soil metagenome | isolation source: 20 cm soil or saprolite under Garry oak tree replicate 2 | place: USA:California | collected 2016-06-15
CACCTGTTGTGCCGGAAGTGTAGACAATCCCGGAGACATCATTCGATGCGATTGCGATGTCCAAGTTTTCCGAGTCCCTCGTGGAGACATCGATTTCGTCGGTGGTTAGCAACCCGACCACTCCGCCACTGATGGATTGCCTTAGAGTTCGATCTTGGCTGTTTGTAACGATCAGCTGGACCCCTGAATCCCTTAAAACACGCGTAACTCGTTCTCTGGGACTGTCGATATCCATAGCAACATAAAATTTTCCGGCCTTCAGCACTCCTATAATCGCAGCGACGACTTCGATCCCATGCTCAAAGAGGAGCGCTATCGGTTCGCTGCCTTGACCTCGCCTCACCAGAATCGCACGAGCGATTTGGTTTGCCACTTTGTTCAACTCATCGTACGTTAATGCGCGCTCACCCATCTTGACGGCCAAACGGCCCGGATGGAGCCGCACGATTTTTTCGAACCGCTCTGGAATCGATTGCTCGATCTCTTCTTTCGGAAACTCGACAAATGTCCCCGATGGATGAAAACACTTATCACGAATCGCCTCTTGCTCCGGCGGTAACTTCATACTGCTTCTCCTAGACTCATTCGTGGGAATTTTATTCACTCCCTCTCGTGCGGCCTGCTATCCGAATTACACCTTTAGCTAATTATAGTGCCCAAGCACAAGTTCAATGGCGCCAGACGTTTTTTTTTCGCTGGAATTGAAGAAACTTAAAAAGAATTGCGGTAAGAGACAGGCCTTAAAAATTGGTGCAGTTATTTGGATGGACTCGGATTTAGATCCAAAAAAGGAATCGCGCAAATAGTGAGCAAAGATTTCGTCTACGAGTTATAGAGGTCAAATACCCCAGTCTCAAATAAGTAAGCCGATCTTCATTCTGGAGTTGGATTGAGCATCCGTTGATAGGTCGCTCGCTCTTCTGAAATCTTCTGCAAGAACTCTTGCTGCGTGATGATGCCCTTCTAGATGAGCAGCTTTGCCAGCGCGTCCGTTTGGTCAAGGCTCGAAACGACCAGGTCTTCCAGTGTAACGGGAACGTTCTTATCGGTCTTATTCATAGGGTTCATCTTTCAGACAAGACAAATTTTTCTATTTTCGTTCGGATTGTAGCGGCGTGAACTGGTTTTTCCAGGTAATCAACCATTCCTGCGCGCAATGCTACTTCCCTCCATTCCAAACCAAGAAAGGCGCTGCAACCGACAATCGGTATGCCGGCAGTTCTTTGGTCTTTACATATCGCTTGAGCTGCGTCTGCACCTGTCATATCGGGAAGATCGAGATCCAACAGAATGAGATTCGGCTTGGTGGAAACCGCTTTTTCGATCGCCTGTGTGCCGGTTGCCGCCTCAGAAATTTCGTACCCAGAAAAACGAAGGATTGACGCGAGAATTTGTCGCAGATGCTCGTTGTCATCAACTATAAGAATCTTCTTCGCCATACTAAATGTGCCTTCGGAAGTGGCTAATGTAGGCGAAGTGCTCATCTGAACGCAAGCCCGAATCTAGCAATGAAACGACTGAAACCGTTCGCACTCATCACTTTTACTTCGGTGCTCTCCTTCTCATCTCCAGCTCCCGCATGGAACATCCCTGGCCACATGTTGAGTGGTGCCAGCACATGTCAAATCCTTCGACGTGAAAACCTGTCTCGCTGATGAAGCAGCATCCATGATTCGAGTCCCGCTGGAAAGACAGCTAGAGAAATACTGAAGCCAAATGTTTCGTCGCTAATCTATCGCAGTTGCTTTAGCAAAGCTCTATGAGGAACCCACTGCGGGCGACAAACCGCGTGTTGAATTAACCGCATTATCACTCGCGGTTATGCAGGTTGCAGAATCAAATTCGCTATTCGTAAGTAACAAGCTGAAGCCCCGAAATCTCTAAGAGATAATCTCCTTCAATCTCTTTCTTACTTGCCGTCGCGGATGCAACCGTTGTGATTGTTAATCTTTTACCTTTCGAGATCGCGAGACGTAATGCGTCGGTCACCACGACACGTCGAAATGCCGGCGTAAGTGGGTGCGAGGGTCTGTCATCAAACCGCCGAGTTGTTAAGGGTACATGACAGTGCATATCGTCACCGACGCATTGAGGATGTCCAAAAACCGAGAACCTTCCTGCGTAGCCAGGGTGTTCCTCAAGGTTCTCCAGGTTCGCGACTTTAATGTCATTAAAAAATACGTGCACGACATAACTCGGACGAAAAGTATTGATGCTGTAGACTTCAAGGTCGGCACGGGTAAACGGCCCGGAAATTCCATGATTAAATGGTCCGAACACTCGACGCTCTATCATTGTGGACCTCCCCCTACGTTTATTGGAGTTGCCGCGCCCCCGTATTCGTAGCCGAGCGCCTGCACATCCAGCACATCACGGAACGTTTTTCCGAAAGGCTCCAACGGTAAGTTCAAAAGAGCTTGGGGGATTCCCCCGTTCCCGTGTTTGACCTGCCATAAGTACCATATACGGTCAATCATGCAGTGATGGGCGTAGAATATAGGATCAAACGCCGCAGTCGTGATGTTCGTCATGTCTCCACCCACCCAAACATGGACATCATCGTGATAACTTTCTAAGCGGTCCGAAAATGAGGCCCAGTCCGTATCGAGCATAACGTTATCTATTTCGTTCTTTGACGGTAGCCTTGATTGCGGATTTGAACCCGGGCTACGAACTGTGTTGTGACTAATCGCTGGGTTTCTTACTGTCTTTGGAACCTGCATTCGATACCGTCGCAATGGATTCGGTTTACTATCTACACTGACTACCGAATACGCGCGCGGTATTAACCGATCTTGCGTCCAATCCCACCAAGGGAGCGCGGCACCCGCGACCTGATCCTGTAGAATCTGTTCGAGGCGTTGAAGGTAGGCGCGGTGCCAAGGTAAAAATAGCCGCGCCTGCAGAGGGGTAAGCCGACTTGCTTGATGGTGCCAACAGTACCACCCCGGGGCACCATGTAGACCGCTGACGAAATTAAAGCTTTTATTGTCTAGGCGAGCTTGGATCGCCGTCATCGCCTTGATGAATGTCCCCATAGGTGCGGCGGTAGGGTCTGCAACGCGAAGCCGATAAACCATCGAGCCAGCCATTAGTCCTCCGAAAAGTTTTTATTCTATTTAAAGTTTAATGAGAGAACCGCAACCAGCAGCCGGGTCGCTTCACCGACTCATTAACATTGCGATCCAATCGTGTAAAGGCAAAAATCGAAACATCGACCGAAGACTATGCCGTTCGAAAATCGTCCGTAATCCTGAGATAGTCCGCCAATTCAATTCCCACTTCGTTAGCGTTTATCGCCAGGACAGGTGGTAGTCAAAGCCGCTGACGCTAGGTTTGACTCTCGCGCTGAGACTCCTTGTGAGATTTCGTATCCCGAAAACCGTAACATCATGGCCAGAATCTCTCTAGGCACTGAGTCCCGATTTAGTTAACCGGTTGCCGAAGCCAATTTGCTTCGCCGGTAGGCAAACGTTCGAGGGGTATTTAATAGGCCCAATTCTGATTGGTAAAACGCACGGTATCGTCAACCTGCCTTTTGGATGAATCTTTGCAAACGGTTTCATGGAAATAGGACTAAGGACATGTTTAACCGTTTTGGAAGCGCTTAAAACAGAGTTTAACTCCCAGGCACCGCGAACCTCATGTGCCGAGAAATAGCCTTCGTTGAAAAATGTAAATTGCGTTGAAAATGGATACGTGAATTTTGTGACGGTTTACGGTAACGGAGAGAAAATCGCTGGTAGCTGGAAACAAAGATATAGCGTGCCGAGCGCTACCATCGCCTCGATCACTGTCCATAAGACCAAAGACCGCTTTGGTTTTAAGTTTTTCCGCTAACTGTTCTCCGCGTTCTCTAAGTTCTCGCTGCCTGATTTCTTTCCGCGACTCAACCATGAAGAAACTTCAGCGGGGATTCATAGGTACGGCCCGATCAGAGGATGCCGGAGTAGTAGGTGGTCAGCCTCATCTTTGTCGTTTAAGACGTCGATTTTTGACCTTCTCTGATCGTACCACGCCAGGCACCTGTTTCTTGACCACGGTTTTCGATAAATTCTTTGAAGTGCTCAAGATCGTTTTCGATGCGTCTGGAAACTAGACCGACCGCATCACCAACGTTTTCGATAAATCCCTTAGGATCGTAAGAGATCTCCAATGCCACCCGTGTCCGATCCGTACCTAATCTAGCGAAATCCACGAGTCCTGAAGTGTATTCACCGGACTCGGACCTCCAGGCGATGCGATTATCCGGAATTTGCTCCACGATCTTGGCAGTCCATTCTTTTTCTTTCCCGCCGATATCTGCCCGCCAGTGTAGCCGCTGATCGTCGAGCTGTCGGACTTCTTTCACCCCTTCCATGAATCTGGGAAACTCTTCGAACTGCGTCCATTGATTGTAGACATGGGTGAGCGGACAATCGACTTCAATCGTTTTCTTTATACGTTCCATTGAATAATCCTCCCCTGGAAGTTAATCGGTCACTTCAACTGAGTGATGACGCAAGTGGTATGCCCCGCGGAACTCCCGCGTTTCCATTACACTTCTTTGAAATAGACCCCCCTCTAACAGTCGGGGAAAGTCTTACTCTGTCTGGCTTTGTATGAACCAAAATGAGGCTAGCTCGGGAAGAGCTGCGGGCGTGTGTTACGTGAATCAACCATACTAATTATGGTCTGGGTATCATGGAGTTTCACCGGCCTATAGATCAGGTATGAGGTCGACGGCTATGGCAACAAATTGGTTACGCGATCTTGATCGCGCCGACTTCGCGAAGCGTTGTCCCCTTGTTTCGTATGATCGAGAAAAGCGTCCCCTGGAACGTATCTTTAGGAAGGTTCAGAGTGATGGCATACTGCTGCCCGTACTTTTCGTTTTTTCGAAGCCTCACGATCAGCTTACCGCTGCCTTTATTTTCCACACTGACTACGACATCTCGCAAATCGGGCGTAACACTCGGGCTTCCCGAGTCGCAAACGGGCGGCCAGGTCGGGGGCAACTCGCTAACAGTCATGGTGCAGAACCTCCAGGTTGTTACAGTATCACCGCTAAGAATGACGTCATCCGTCGTGAGATTTGACACATTTTAGATCAATAATGAGCAAGATCATTTTACCGATCATTCGATAGACTGATCAAGAAAAACGAGCTCGCGTTAATCGACCACCAGCTAGAAGCAACGAGCCCGCCGGCGGGCCCCCGTCATTAGCCCCACCGCAAGCGGCCTCGGGTTACGCACTCTGTCAGCCCGTACAAACGCATTCGGCGGAATCGCTCGAGTATTAACGGTCGTGTGGCCAACGGTCATTCGTCCCTTCGATCGCTCTCTGTTCAACTGCGAGAGACCTTTGCGCAAATACTCAGGATCCATTCCCACGGCTTCGCAGATGTTGATGAAAGAAAAGGGCCATTCAGGATCGTCTTCAAAAATCCATTCGTCTGTATCTTTGAAGAGACGATTGGCCTCGTGCCCGGCGTATTTTTGAAAGCATTCGACCGCATCCAGCAAAACAGCGAACATGAGTGTCTTTTCAGGCTGCAGACAAGGGGTGCCGTTCCATTGGTCAACTGTGGGGATATCCAACTGTGATATGGAATCGACCGAGTCGAAGGTCCGGGTGATGTAGCTTAGAGTTTTGCTTTTCATTGCCTCGCCGCAGACCAACTCAGTTTCATGCCGGCCACCGATAAAAAGAGGAGAAAGAAAAGAAGAGACATCGAGCCTTCCAGTTTACACCAGCATGCGCAAGGTGAAACGAACACGAAGCAAGTGACGTACCATTTATATAGTTCAGAGAAAACCGTTGAAGACCGTAAAAATCCGGAGTGTTAGGACCGATTTTTCAAGGGAATATGGAGAAGTCGTCACCACGCAATGCCAGGAAGTGGATAGGTTTTTTCCCTTATCTGTGCGGAAAACCCGACAGTCCAGATTGAATTTCGTTGCCAACTTTTTTCAATGCTGAAACCACCTACTTAATATTTCCTAGGCATACAGAGTAGCTGAGAAACAGACACCCGGCCCGCTTACGGTCAAAGTCTCATTGAAGGCTCCATCCGATGGATTAGGTAATGCAATTCGAATTACAATCAATTTCTGATGCCTATCGACAGGGATGCGTAAAGCAGTTTAGAATCGGGTTTCCGTGCGGCAAAGCGAATAAGTATAATTACGAGCGGCGTCGCCTTATACGGAAAAAGGAAAAACGGAGGAGCGCAGATGAAAGACACTCACGGAAACCATACCGTCGTCAGACCAGAAACGGTCGGTGATGTAATGACCCGACAAGTGGTTACAATGAGCCCTCATGATTCGTTTTCGGACGCCATTACTTTGATAGCGAAGCACTCCTTTCGGCATTTTCTTGTCGTAGACGCAGCTAATAACCTAGTCGGTGTCGTGTCAGACAGGGACATCTTGCGTATGTTAGCACGCACCGCTAATTTGCAGGGTACTTCCGTAAGCCAATTCATGTCGCGTGATGTGATTACGGTCACACCGGAAACGCGATTGTCTCATGCCGTGGGAAAGATGTTGTCAAAACGCATTAACTGTCTTCCTGTGCTTGATGACACCAAAAACTTATGCGGTATCATTACATCTACCGATTTTCTGAAAGCGTACCGGTCAATGCAAGAATCAGCGGAGAAGATCTGAGCGACCGGGTGTTTCGCCAGGTGGTTTCCGATCTGGTGACGGGCTTTTTAAAAAGGCGATCTGCACGACGTCGGAGGCGAAAGGAGCTCATTTTCAACCAAGCTGACGACTGACACAGCCAGCAGCATAACGCTTAACCACAACCCCAACGCACCTCTCCCTCCGCGCTGGAAAACCAACTTCACAGCAAGAACACGCAGGCGCACCGAAGACAATTACCGTGACCGTAACAACTTCCCAAATAAGTAGCCAACTTTCATTCTGAAGTTGGACGGGTTGAACGTCTGGAAGTATTTGAACCCCGAAGTCGGCTGCCGTCGCAGTTGGAACTTGCCAACGCCAGGGAAAAACTCTTGAACTGTACGACGCATCAATGTGATATCGGACACGATTGAGTCGACGGAGAAATTTCAATCGTGGTATCGCCACACGCCCACCTAATCACCTTGTCGGCTCGCGCCAGGAGGTTGGGTGGAATCGTCAGACCGATCGGTTTCACTGTCTTGGATTAATGACCAGCTCGAACTTTTGGGACCGCTCGACGGGTGAGCCGTTCGGGATGACCGAATGTATAAGGGCGGTCACGCGGGAAAGGTCAAACTGCGTCGACACTAGCCATCTCTGGCCGATGCAGGGCCCGAAGACGTCCCCGCCGGCGAAATTTTCACTAAGCACTCGTGAAATTGACTACTCCTCGGTTCGTGGATATAAGTCCCGTCAGCGAAAAAGGGGGTCTAAATTTCCGATCCATACTGCGGCATGGTGCCCCAATACTGACGTCGCGGGATATATTGCAATGATCCCCGTTTCAGGACCGTAGCGGCAACGGAAAGTCTAAAACTCCTCGATGATCAAATCCCCGCCAATACCGACGGTCTGGCGTATCGATGTGGAGCCCGACCAACACCAACCTTCCGTCGGCGAAAGGCCTTGGGAAGGTTTTGTGGACACCGTGGCTCGGGTCGACAAGCTCAGAGATCGTCTCGGGAACCGATCGGGCCGTGCCGTACGCCCCACATGGCTCCTGCGCATGGACCCCGATATTGAGCGCTGCTTTGGTCGAGTCGATTTCGTCGTTCGTCGACACGGCAAGTTATTCGATCAGTTGACTGCTCGGGAGGATCCGCTGGGCATCCACGTCCACGCTTATCGATGGAACCCCGAACAAGCGGTCGCATTCTCCGACTATGCTGACAGCGCCTGGACAACACACTGCCTCAGGGTGGCTGCGGATGCCTTCAGGAACGCTTTCGGCCGGCCCGCTCGCCTTTCCAGCCATGGCGGGTACTTCCTCACCGAAGCTCTCCTCGACGCCGCTGTCGAACTAGGGATTACGATCGACCTCACTGTTGAGCCGGGTCTGGCGGCAAAAACCGCCGACGCCTCGTTCGGGGAGTACGCCACTGCGCCATCCACAGACTTTGTCGACTGTCCCCGACACCCTTACTATCCCTCACGCCGCTCACTTGGTGTTCCGTCTTCCTCGCCAGCGGATTCCCGCCCGATACTGATCGTGCCCCTCACCGCGTTTGACTACCAGACTGCCTTGACACCGTGGCATCGCCGAATCGCTTATAGACTTCTTGGCAGACCACGTCACCATTCGCCTCTCAACCCCTGGAAACGGTGGCCTAGCCCGAAGGTCTACTGGGATCTCGTGGCCCGCGCCGCGGATGAGCAGCCGGTCCGCTACTTCGCGTTTGCCACGCGAACAGACGATCTGGTCTCCCGCTCATATCAGTTAGTCTGGGAACTTCTCGAGTATCTACCGAATCATCCTATCGCCGAGCGATTGCAGTTTGTCGACCCTCTCGCATCTGAAATCCAGGCGCTTGCGACTCCGTGATCCTTTTCTGGCTGATCCTCGACCGCATCTGGCGTAGAGTCAGGAGCATCGCCGATCGCTCTATTCGTAACGCTAACAAACTTAGATTCCATTTGTTTTTCAAGAACCAGCCCGCCGATGGGGAATATTGCAACTCCAAACGAATTAGTCTCCTTAAGGAACCCGCCGAGGACCGAGAGCACAGGCCATATCTTGCAATCATTCGCTGCGGAGCAAATCATTGTTTGGTCGATGACGACAGCCAAAGGAAGTTTGATATCGCGCTGAGTTTGTATGCGTGTCCGAACGACAAGCGTTTATTGGATGGTTACGAGTACGCGTATTCCGGCGGAGTAAACAAGTACAAGGCCGCTCTCCAGTTCATCGACGGTGCGCTTTTAGAGAGATATCGGGGTTTCATATTTCTCGACGATGATCTTGAGATGACGTATTCGCACCTAAGTCAGTTCCTGGAATATTGCGAAGCTCACGAGTTCGGGTTGGCACAACCCAGCCTGACGTTGGACTCCTTTTATTCCCATAAATATCTACTCAATGCATCACGAACTGGCTGGCGGGTGGTTGGCATGGTTGAGGTGATGTGCCCTTATTTTTCACGCGATGCCCTAAGGGTAGCGCTGAACACTTTTGATCTGAGCTACTCAACCTGGGGGCTTGACCACATTTGGCCGAGGCTGTTGGACATTGACCCCATTGTTGTTGATGAGTTCACCATCAAACACACCAAGCCACTTGGTGATTCGGATAGTCCGTTTTATAGGTATATGAGATGCATCGGTGTTTCGCCGCAACGAGAAAGGGAGAAGCTGAGGAAGATTTCGGACGAGAAGGTTCGTGCGATGGCTGTAATGCAATTGCGCGCTTGACCAGGACCAGGCTCCGCGCCGCCGCCCGGGATGCATTGCCTGGAATGGTGAAAATTAATCGAGTATGTTTTCCAGGAGTTCGTGAACCCGACGCCCTGCTGTTTGCCAGTTGAGTCGTTCGGTGTATTCACCGAACGAGCGGATGGCCAGTTCACGATAAGCACTGAGGCTTTCCATGGATTTGAGAATTACGCTACATGCGTGGGGCACGAATTGCTCTGCACTTGATAAGACATATCCATTAAGGTCGTCTCTCACTGCTGTTGAAATGCCTCCCACATCGCTGGCGACAACTGGCACTCCAAATGAATTGGCTTCGGCAATGACCACAGGAACGCAATCCGCCCTTGATGGAAGCAGTAGGAAATGCGATTCGGCAAAAAGACGATCGATCAGAGTTCGGCCTTTGCTGGTTTTCTTGGATACAAATCCTTTGGGCGACACAAAATCCGGGACACTGCCTTTGATGTGGCATCCGAGTACAGTCAATTCTGTTTTCAACCCCATGGCATTTAACGATCCGGTGATATCAACCGCAATGTCTCCACCTTTGCGATACCACTCGGTACCGATGAAAAGCAGCTTGCATACATCCGTTCGCCTCTGAGCAACGATTATTCGTATGTCATTCAAATTGCGAACACTTTCGACATTCGCGCCGAAGGGAACGACCTTCACCTTGTCCGCGTCCACCTGATAGGCATTTATCGCCGTCTCGGCCGCCCAGTCGGAACTGTATATCGCTAATCGGCAATTCGATAGTGCGGCTTGCTCCATGCGGTTGGCGTCCCTGAGACTCTCGTGGCATAAATCCGACCAAGCAGGATAGAAATCAATCACTCCCGCAACGGTTGCATCTGTCCAAAATACAATGGGCGCGCTGGATTCGAGATAACAGATGGGAATTGTTCCTGGACTGAACACCACGTCCACACGGGCATCTTTCAGACGTGCTGAGACCTGATCGGCATAAGACTTCAGAACCTTTGAAGCGCGGTCTTCGATATAACGTTTTCTCATCACATTCGTGTAAAATACTTGTTTGGCTCTCAAGACGTTATCCCTGTGTTTTCGTAGCGGTCCAATGTGAATAACTTCCCCGCACTGCTTTTCGAGCGCCTTACCCATGAAGTATCCTGAACCGGACCAGCGCTCGATGTCCGAGGAGTTGTATGTGCTGACGTACGCAATCTTCATATGCCCTCCTTTTCGAGGGTCGATATTTCACTACCTCCAATAGCGTGGCTGCCTACCCGATTTGCTCGATATCCGATGCACCTTTTCGCGAAGCGGACTCGGCGCTTTGCTCCCCAAGGTCGGGGCAGCGACCAGGTCATAACGAGTCCTTTTCTTGATGGGGGCCGCATGTCACACATTCTTAAAGCGTCCAACCCACTTTCATGCTGCCGAGAAAACCCGTCGGTTAGAATCGATTCCGGCAACGTGCAGCGGATGCTGAAATTGAAAATGAAGACCAAAAGAAGATCCCTGCAGTGTTCTCAGCAATGGATTCATTCGGATGATCGATGTTGCGTCGATCGCGACGCAGCCGGCTAGCCAAGCTCACCCAGCCGGCGGAGCCGAAACCACGACCACCCGCGAGAAGCCCAACCCGCAGTACTTTCTTTGGCTGCTGCGCTGCGGCTATGACTGCAACAGCAAGCAGTACGACTACAAACAGGATTGGTAAGACAGCAGCTTTCTTCATTGCGCGCCTCGTTCGTGAGAAGGCTTATCACGAACACAGAAGCTGAGAAAAGTGATATTTAGGCAGAAGGGAAACCCGGACTTGTCGAGGAAATAGGGTAAATTCGGCCTGAGATTGAACTGAACGACGCTTCGGTGAAGTCCGGCGTTTCAATGTTGACTCCTGCCGGAAGTGAGGTTATAGGTGCGCAGGAAAACACAGTGAGAAGATATTTAGAGAACCGTGATGAGCGAACACGATGTGCAGTCGCTCGCTAGCGCTATATTTGGACCGTCCTGTAATCTACGCCTCAAGTAAGGTCCTATGCGGAAAGAATGGTCTCGCTGTCATCGTGCTTTTTGTTTCCGACCTTCTTGAACCTGGATCGGCCTTACCCAAAGCAGCCATTCACTGTAGTGATTTGGGGCGAGGACCGCAGCAGTTTTTCCCCACCACCAGAGAAGGCTTACAGCGGCAAGAAAATCTGCGTGAGCGGACCTGTTTCAGCCTTCCGAGGAGAACCTCGGATCGTCGTGACAGGCCCGTCACAGATTACTGTTGAATAGAATTGGCTTGGAGCAATCGCTCAAGGTTCACGGATCGCATTTACTCTAACGTGATTATCGCGCCTGCCCTAACATTCTCGGTGTGAATTTCTTCACGACGTAAAGCGTAATTGCCAGCGCGACAAAAAACCAACCAAATCCATACGGCGAGAGGAGAACGCCTTCGACCAAGCCGACGACGGACACAGCCAACAGCACCACGCTAAACCGCAGCCACAACCCCCAGCGCACTTCGCCCTCAGTCCTGAAAAACCAACTTCGCAGCAAGAACACGCACAGCGTCACCGAAAACAATTACGGTGACCGTGGCAACTTCCCAAACAAGCAAGCCGATCTTCATCGGGAGTTGGACGGGTTGAACGTCTGGAACTATTTGAACGCCTAAGCCGGTTGCCGTCGCCGTTGGAATTGCCAACGCCAGGGAAACTCTTCGATTACGCGGCAAAGTCGATCAAGGAGCAGTTACGCAACTTACGCAAGTCAGCACGTGTAGGCACCCACCTGTCGAAATCGCACGCAGGGCTTTCCACTGCCTCGTATCCAAGGTATTTTTGCCTTTGATTTATTCAAACACGTCGATAATCCGCCGAATTGGGACGTAAGAGATTTCTCAAAACTCTGCACGAAATTTCCTTCCTCATTCTGCTTCCGTTTTACGCAAGTCTAGATTTATCAAATATTTATGCTCTTGGTATGGTGATTGCGCTTCTTCGGTGAGGTAAGGAGGAGGAATACCACAATGAGGAAATCGATATCTATAGTATCCATGAGTTTGGTGGCGGCTTCTCTGATGATCCCGAGCGGACGCGGCTTTGCCGATGAAAACCCGCCGGGCAATCACAAGCAGCGTGAAGAGCTGCGCCGAGATCAGCAACAGCTGGAACGGTTAAGACAGCAACGGGATCACGAGATCCGCGAGGGCGATAAGCGCGAAGCCCGTGAATACAATGATAAGATTCGCGACCAGCAGAGAGAAATTCGTCAAGACCGAAGAACTATCTACGGACAAGACCGTGACAGAAGGCATCATGACCGGGATCACGATCATGATCATGACTGATTTCTAACCTAGTGCGTGGGGTAATAGAGACGTTTCAAAAAGAAAGATCAATCGAAGAAAGAAAGGTGACTTATGAATTGTCGTAAAAAAATCTTTTCGGCACTGATCTTGGCTTGTTCACTCGCCGGTATTCTTAGCTCGTTTGCCTGCAACACGGTTCACGGGTTGGGAGAAGATATTGAGCGTGGCGGCGAAAAAACTCAAGATGCTGCGGATAGAGTGAAACGACGGTTGTAGGAAGAGATTCTGAGAGAGTTGTTCGCTCGATAAGTTCATTTTGCGGGGGGCTAGCGATCCTGCGCTTCCGCTGAGTTTTTCAAAGTCGTCTTGCCGCCGTCGTATGGTGCAGTTGGAGGGCGCACCCCCCCGCTCATTTGCTCGCTCCGTGCTCAATTGCTCTTTGAGCTCGGCTTTCCATGGTGATGCCCTTTGCGATGAATTTCGCTAAGGCATCGGTCATTGCTGGAACGCATGAAATTTTTGCAAGCATGACGTGACTCAT
>WNGO01006311.1_pt1 | contig 13180 bp, 8 predicted proteins | sample 5400511 | NCBI WGS metagenome assembly WNGO01 (sample SAMN13153380, study PRJNA577476) | soil metagenome | isolation source: 20 cm soil or saprolite under Garry oak tree replicate 2 | place: USA:California | collected 2016-06-15
TGTGCCTGATCAGTTTGAACGACTTCCCCAGGTCTCTGGACTGCTATCGGAGAGCTCGTGAATTGTGCGTGAAGTACGACCTGCCCAGACTTCGCGACCAGGCCGACTACAACATTGCCTACTTGTATTATTTCCGCGGCGAATACAATCGTGCCATCGGCATGCTCTTTGCAACGCGGCGAGCTTGTGAAAAGTCGGGCGACGCCTACCACTTCGCTTTGTGCCACTTGGACTTGTCAGAAATTTATCTCGAACTGAACCTCAGCGAGGAGGCGCGGGAAATGGCTCGCGAGGGCGTTCTCCTTTTCCAGAAGCTCGGCATGGGCTATGAGGCCGCGAAAACGCTGGCGAACGAAGCCATCGCCTGCGGCCAGCAAGGAAACACTCCCCAAGCGCTCGAGCGATTCGCGCGAGCCCGCGAGATATTCGCCCAGGAAAAAAACCTCGTCTGGCCGTGGCTCCTCGATTTGTATCAGGGGCTCCTGCGATTCCATGAGGGACGCTACCTCGAGGCGCGGCAACTCTGCGCGGGTGCGGCCGAATTCTTTGATCAGACGCCTCTTTCCGGAAAAGCCGTGCTGGCACATCTTCTGCTCGCGCGTATCGCGCTCCAAGCCGGCGACCTCGCCACGGCCGGCCGCGAAGGGGACGCCGCCGTGGCCAAATTGTCCACCGTTCAAACACCGATGCTCATCTACCAGGCTCATTTGCTGCTCGGACAGATTGCATTCTCCCGGGGAGATCGTTCCGCCGCTTACGCCGCCTGCCAGCAGGCGCGCAAAACCCTCGAGACCTTGCGGACCCGCTTGCATGGCGAGGAATTGAAGATCTCCTTCGTCAAAGACCGCCTCCAGGTCTATGAGCTGCTCGTGGATCTGCACTTGGACGGCCAAAGCGCGGAAATCTCGGCTGAGGAGGCCTTCGCCTGTATCGAGGCCGCCAAATCCCGCAGCATGATTGAAATGATTTTCCAAAGCGGCCAGAGCTTGCCTCTGGGCGAAGCTGGGCAGAGCGAGTTCTTCCGAAAGATTCGAGACTTGCGGGAGGACCTCAACTGGTATTACCACCGCATCGAGCTCGAACAACTTCGTCCGGAAAAAATATCCCATGAACGCATCGAGCGTCTGCAACAACAAGCGCAATCACGTGAGAACGAGTTGTTGCGGGCGCTGCGCGAATCGCCACCGCACGAACGTGAAAACGCAACCCTCGAAGCGCCGGCCGATTTTTCACTGGCGAAACTGCAGACCGCCCTCCCGTCCGGCACCGCGCTGGTCGAATACTATTCTGCCGGAGACCGACTGGTGGCGGCGGTTGTAACGCGTGAAACCATTGAAATCATCCCCCTCACGATCGTCTCGCGCGTCGCCCATTGGTTGCATCTACTCAGGTTCCAGTTTTCAAAATTTCGAATGGGAAACGCCTACACGCAACGCTTCCAACAATCGATGCTGCGTGCCACCTGGGGTCATTTGGAAACCCTCTATGGGGAACTGATCACGCCTCTGCGCGCGCATCTCCGCGCGCGGCATCTGGTCTTCGTGCCGCACGGACCACTGCACTCTCTACCGTTTCATGCCCTTCGAAATGGCGATGAGTATCTGGGAGATGCCTACTCCATCTCCTATGCACCCAGCGCGACGGTGTTCGCTCTCTGCCAGCAGAAGGCTGCGAGTGAAAAGCGCACCTCCCTCATTCTTGGAATCCCCGACGAACGCGCTCCCCAGATTCTTACCGAGGTCGAGTCGGTCGCAGCCTTGTTGCCGCGCCCGGACCTCTTCATTGGAAAACAGGCCACCGCGGAAGTCCTTCGTGAGAAGGGCGCGGAGACCGGATTGCTGCACATCGCGACACACGGCATGTACCGCCAGGATAATCCGATGTTCTCCGGCATCCGGCTGGGCGACGGTTACCTGAATTTGTACGACCTCTACCAAATGCGCCTGGGCGCAAACCTGGTAACTTTGAGCGGGTGCGCTACGGGGATGAATCTTGTTGCCGCAGGTGACGAATTGCTGGGACTGCAGCGCGGGCTGTTCTGCGCGGGTGCCACCTCTCTTCTGCTCTCCCTCTGGGACGTTCACGACCGCAGCACCGCCATGCTCATGCAGGAGTTCTACAAGAATTACATACAGACCGAGGATATGGCGCGTTCCCTCCAAGCCGCCATGCGGGACGTACGGTCAGAGAATCCTCATCCATATTTCTGGGCCCCGTTCGTACTTGTCGGCAAAATCGCTGAAAAACAAGGCGCCAACTAGTTTCTGCCCGCCTATATTTTTCCGGCCCGAAGGTACCCTTATTCGATATGCGGGGCCGGCGCCGCCGACAGCAGGGCAGCGGACGGCTGAAGAAAGGCTGACGGGGGAGATGATGAAGCACTTTAGTTCAGAAGAGTGGATCGATTTTGTCAATCAGGTGGTTTCCGCCAGCAAGAAGCAAGAGATGGAGGAGCACATTGGAAAAGGCTGCAAACGCTGTTCGAAAACGTTGTCGGGTTGGGAGCGAGTGCGGCGCATGGCGAAAACCGAGGGGAACTACCAACCGCCAAGTGACCTGGTTCGAATCGCCAAGGCAGCCTTCGCCGGTTCGCTTTTGGCAGAGCAGCGGAAACGACCGGACAGCTTGTTTGAATTGCTGTTCGATAGTTTTCTGCAGCCGGTCTTCGAAGGCACTCGTTCTTCGAGCACAGGAATCCGACAAATGCTCTATCGCGCGGATCCTTTTCAGATTGATCTGCAGCTCGAAGTTCAGCCCGGCGGCAGGAGCGTCGTCGTCACCGGACAATTGCTGAATTTTACCCACCCGGAGATTGTGGGGCGCGACGTGCCGATTATGCTTTCCAACCTGCGCGGCGGCGTCGTTCAAACGGTGACAAATCAATTTGGGGAGTTCCGAGAAACAATTGAAACCAACGGCGACCTGGAGTTGGTGGTCCCGGGGGCGAACAATAAGCCCGTCGTGATCACGCTTCGGGATGCCCTCGGCCATGCCGGTGACGGGAAGGCATGAAAGCCTATCTACGTCCGGGCCTCGTTCACAAAACTCCGGGTAGTACAAAGGTAGTAGAAGCCGCGAGCAAGTCTGTTTGCTAAGGAAGGCGCGCGCGTACCCTTGGCATGTGAGCGGACTCTGGAAAGGTTTAACAGACATCCCCAAATTATGATGTCGGGTATATTTTTCGACGCTGACCGCACACTTTAGTTTGAGCGCTGATCGAGGAAGAGGAATATCCTGAGGTCGCTCGGAACAATTTCCTCGGGGATTCACGGAGGCAATCCTTCATGGGTCAAGAGATCTCTGGGGCCTGCGATGCGCGACCTCACCCGCCTCGGACGCGCCAAACGCCTTTAACCGCGCTCTTATCACTCTTTGGAAAGTTCTCCTGTGGGCTTTTGAGAGGAGGACAAATGCCTGTTGCCCGGCCGAGCAAGGAATATCCAGTCCTTTGTCACGTTCATCACGTGAAGATGGGCCTTCTCCAGATTCTCTTGAATAGCGATAGTGAGGAAGGGCAAATTCTTGCCTATGCGTGTGCCGAACCCGATTGCCCGGTGCGCTTCAATATCTTGTGCGGATACTTCCTGTTGAGCCCAGATGGAGGCACCGATGAGCTGCAGATGGTGCCTAGAGTCAGATGTCCTCAGGATGGCGTGTCCATGTATCTCGCCGGAATCAACCCGGAGAAGAAGAGCTTTCGCCTGTGGGAATGCCCGCAGTGTGGCGGGAAACGGACGAACGAGGAGAGCCTGGTAGGCTAGGCACCATCATGGGACACTGCAACTCGATGAGATGAGGACCTTGAAACGTTACACGCAACTGTCGCCGGAATTCATCTGCCGGCAGCGCGCCATTATGGACCGTGAGTCGAAAAAATTTGGGGTGAGCGACGGGGTTTGAACCCGCGACCCTCGGTGCCACAGACCGATGCTCTACCAGCTGAGCTACGCTCACCACCGCTGAAGTACGATCAGTTTAGGCTACATTCTTCCGCTAGTAAAGAGGGTGGCGAAGACTTGATAAGCTAATTTGTTAGGAGCATACATTCAAAGCCACGCTAACCCGATCCTTCCCCTCTCTTAATTTGTTACGAAACGCCAAGATTTGAGATATCGTCCCACCCGTATAAGATCCACGGGGCTCAGACCTGCGTAGGCAAAGCTGGCTACGGGAGGAACCTCATGAACACTCGCAAACAACACTCGCAAACAGCGCTACGTCCCGGTCAGCTTCGTCGCTCACTTCGCTAACGCGCACTCCAAACTCCCCGTCATGCTGGCGGCCCATACACTAGGTCTGATCGTCGGGCTTGCAGTTGGCGCGGCGCCCGCGGAGGCTGCCGATTGCGCCAGCCTCACCAGCCTGGCCTTGAAGGACACCACGATCACCTCCGCAACGGTCGTTCCCGAGGCGGGCACGATTCCCCAATACTGCAAAGTCCTGGGGAGTATTCACAATCTCCCGCAATCCACGATTCTCTTTGAAGTCTCGCTGCCAACTACGAAATGGAACGGCAAATACTTTGTCGCGGGCGGCGGTGGTTACAATGGCGTGATCCCGAGGCTCACGCAGGCGCTTACCGAGGGCTATGCCGCGGCCGGCTCCGACACCGGCCACGAGGCCAAGAACACAAACTGGGCCATCAATAATCTGGACGCTCAGAACAACTACGCCTACCTGGCCACGCACGTCGTAACGCTTATCGGGAAGCAGATTCTCCGGACTTTTTACAATCAGCATGAGCGGCGCTCTTATTTCGTGGGCTGTTCGAACGGCGGCAAGATGGCGATCGCGGAAATTCAACGGTATCCCGATGATTTCGACGCCGCCATCTCCGGCGACCCGGTAATCGATCGGACCAAACTCATGATGCAATATGCCTGGAACGCTCAGGCCCTGGCGTCCGCTCCGATCCCGCCCGCCAAAATTCCCATAATCGAAAAGGCCACGGTGAATGCGTGCCGCGAGAGCGGCGGAGCGATCAATGGCGTGCTGATGACGCCGGGCCGCTGCAAGTTCGATCCGAAAACGATCGTGTGCCCCTCCGGCGACGGCCCCAACTGTTTGACATCGGGCCAGGCGCAGGCGCTGCAGAAAATTCTGCACGGCCCGGTGAACTCCGCTGGCGTAAAACCTCATCCTGGATTTCTCCCCGGCCATGAAGAAGATTACCAGGCCTTCATCACGGGCACCGGGACGGAAGCTGCCAAACCAGCGTCCACTTGGATTCTGGAGGACATCTTCATGAGGCAATTCGTATTCGGCCCCAACTTCGATTCGGTGAAGCAGTTCAATTTTGATACCTCGCTAGCGGCTCTGGTGCCGCTGGCTTCCGCGCAGGACAACGCCAACCCCGACCTTTCGGAGTTCAAAGCTCACGGCGGAAAATTGATCTTGTACCACGGCTGGGCGGATCATTCGATCACGCCCCTGCGGACCATCGAATATTACGAAGATGTGATCGAAACAATGGGAAAAGGGCGCGGGGACGAGCAGAGCGAACCGAACGCCTATGCGGTGACCGACTTCATGCGCTTGTTCATGGTGCCCGGCATGCATCACTGCGCCAACGGTCCCGGGCCGAATGTTTTCGGCGGCGCAAACCAAGGCCTTCCGCCACAACTCGATGCGCAGCACGATATTGTGATGGCGCTCGATCGTTGACCTTCAATGGCTCCGGTGACGCCAATATGGCCGAGAACTATCATTGCGAGGACCGGAGCTTCCACTGGGCGCTCGAAGGGGTGCACAATCCCAGGAAGCTGCCGGCAACTGCGGCGCCGGCTGCAAAATGGCAAGTTCAGCAAAAGGTGAAGTGAGCGCGCCAACCTATTTCATGTTCGATAGGCTGAACACTCCCTTGCGCTCCCCGGTGAAGAGCGTCAACTTGAAGGTCTTCGCAACATCCGCCGTTGGCTTCGCGTAATGCAGGTTAGGGTGTCAATAATTCAAATTTAGGGTTAGACTTTCCGTTTGCCCGTACTACGCGAAGCAAGGAGTAGTGAGACCAGCACTTCACATCATCCAAAGAAAGGGAGTTTTAAACCTAATGGACACAAGATTCTTGGGGCAGCCACATGAATGGGATCCGCGGCGTTTGTACAGCCAGACGGGAGCGGACTGGCAGTATCGTGTGGACTTTGACCGGTTGCGCAAGGAGCGTTTGGAAAAGCTGCGCGCATCCATGAAGACGGAGGACCTGGGGGCGCTGGTGCTGTTTGCGGGAGCCAACATTCGTTACGCCACGGCGTCGTATCAAGGGAATTGGAAGTACAACATCAACATTCGCTACGCGGTGGTGACGCACACGGGCGAGCCTGTCCTGTTTGAAACCGCTGGGTCGGACCTGCATTGCGGCGAGATCGATTTGCCGTGGATGGAGGGGCGGATTCGTCCCGCGATCACTTGGCAATGGGCCGAAGGCGCGGTGCCGTACATGGCCGGGCGCATGGCGGAGAGCGTGGTCGACGTATTGAAAGAGCAGGGAGTCACCAAGGAAAAAATCGGCATCGACAATTTTGACATGCCGTCGCTCGAAGCGTTCCAGAAGACAGGCATCAAGATTGTGAATGGCTGGCCGACGGTGTCGAGGGCGCGCGTGGTCAAGACGCGCGACGAGATTGAATTGCTCAAGCAGGCCTCCAGCATCGGTGACGCGGCGATGTGGAAGATCAAGTACGAGTGGCTGAAACCCGGCGTGCGCGAGCGCGAGATCGAAGCCAACGTGCATCAGTTCATGCTCGAACGCGGCTGCGAGATCATTTACGACATCATCGTGGCGTCCGGGGGAAACACGAGCCCGTATCGCCGTTGGGCCACCGACAAACTCATCCGCCAGGGCGACCTGGTGATTGTGGACATCAACGCTGTTGGTCCTTCGGGCTATTTCATCGATTTCGTCCGCTGCTTCAAGTGTGGCGGTGCGCAAGGAATGAAGATGACCCAGAAAGAGATCGACTTGTACAGGGAAGTGTACGACTCGATGTACGCCGGCCTGGAGAAGCTGCGCCCGGGCAATACGACAGCCGACGTGGTCGCCGCCTTCCCCGAATATGACGACGACAAATACGGCACCGTGACGCTGCAGCAGTTCGCGCACAGCATCGGCATCACACTGTACGAAGGCATGTGGATGTCGCGGGCCTATTCGATGAAATTCCCGGCGGAGATCAAAGAGAATATGTACTTCGCCATCGAAACCTTCGCCGGACATCCGGGCTTGCAGCAAACCTGCCGCCTGGAGGAGAACGTGCTCGTTTCCGGCAAGGGCCCGGTGGTGTTCACGCTGATGGAGCACATGGAAGAGGCGATGAAGCGCTAACCATGGCCCAATCACTGGTCGCAGTTTCTGATTCTGTGTTTCCGAACCTGGACCTGGCCCGCGGCGTAGTGTCGCGGGTCGGGGCCGAGTTGCGCATGGCCGCGCAGCCCACGCCGGAGGGAATTGTGGAAGTGGCGCGGGACGCGGACGGGCTTCTTGTCACCTACGCAAAGATCACGGCGGATATGATCGGGCAGATGAAGCGGTGCCGGATCATCTCGCGATTTGGGATCGGCGTGGACAACGTGGATATCGACGCGGCGACCGCTTCGGGAATCGTCGTGACGAAAGTGCCGGATTATTGCATCGATGAGGTTTCCGACCACGCGATGGCCCTGCTGCTGTCGCTGGTCAGGAAGATTCCGTTTTCAAACGCGCGCGCGCATGCTGGAAGATGGGAGATGCCGGCGGTGGTGCCGATCCACCGGCTGCGTGGCACAGTTCTTGGCCTCGTGGGATTCGGCAGGATCCCGCAGCTCGTGGCGCCGAAGGCAAAATCGTTCGGGTTGCGCGTGGTGACGTTCGATCCTTATGTGCCGCAAACGGTGATGGACCACGCAGGGGTCGAGCGGGTAGAGTTCGATCAGCTTGTGCGGATGTCGGACTACATCTCCATTCATACGCCGCTGATGCCGGAGACGCACCATTTGTTTAACGCGGAAGTATTTCGTAAAATGAAGCCTGGGGCGGTTCTTGTGAATACGTCGCGAGGTCCCGTGGTGGATGAAGCGGCGCTGGCGCACGCGCTCGATGCGTGGCAACTGGCTGGCGCGGCGCTTGATGTACTGGAAAAAGAGCCGCCGACCAGTTCGCCGCTGTTCGGCCGCAACAATGTGATTCTGACGCCGCACACCAGCTTCTACTCGGTCGAAGCTCTTGAGGAGTTGCAGACCAAGGCCGCCGAAGAAGTCGTTCGCGTCCTGAGCGGCCAAGCCCCTCGCAACCCGGTAAATCCGGACGTTTTGAAGGCGCTGCGAAACAGCTAGATCTTAAATTCCTGGAGGAAGTCATCATGTCAAATCAGCCATGGAAAACGGACAAATGGTTCGTGAGCCCCTGGAACTTCGATGAATCGGTTCGCCCGCAGCTTCATTTCGCCAAGCAAATCAAGTTTCATGATGTTACTTTGCGTGACGGAGAGCAGCAGACCGGAGTCATCTTCACGAAGGACGATAAGATCAGGATCGCGGAAGGGCTTGCGGAAGCCGGAGTTCACCGGATTGAAGCCGGGATGCCGGTGGTTTCGCCGAGCGACGAGGCGGCGATCAAGGAAATCGTGAAGCGAAAACTCGGTCCCCAGATTTTCGCTTTCTCCCGCTGCATGGTGGATGACGTGAAACGCGCGCTCGATTGCGGCGTCTCCGGAATTGTGATGGAGGTGCCGTCCAGCGAGCACATCATCAAGTACGCGTATAAATGGCCGCTCGAAAAGGCCATCGATCTGTCGATCGAGGCGACCGCTTTCGCTCACGCGAATGGGCTCGAGGTTGTGTTCTTCCCCATCGACTTTTCGCGCGCGGAAATGAAATGGGTGCTGGACCTGATCCTGCGCGTCGCGAATGAAGGCCACATGGATGCTCTCGCGCTCGTCGACACTTTTGGCGTGTTGTCGCCGCACTCCATTCAATACCTCGTGCGTTCGGTGAAAGCGCGCATCAACAAGCGGCTCGAGGCTCACTTCCACATGGACTTTGGAATGGGCGTCGCCAACACGATTATGGCGCTGGCAGAAGGCGTCGAAGTCGTTCACTCCACCGTGCTGGGAATTGGCGAGCGTGCCGGAAACACACCGATGGAAGATACCGCGCTGGCGCTTCTGACCCTCTACGGGATCGACACCGGACTAAAACATGAAAAGTTCTATAGTCTTGCGAAGCTCGTGCAGCAGCTTTCCGGGCACGCGGTTCCCAGCAACCGGCAGGTCGTCGGCGACGCGCTGTTCCAGATCGAGTCCGGAATCATCGCCAGTTGGTATCAGAATTGTGGGGACGAAAACGCCACCGAGCTTTTCCCATTCCACTGGGATGTCGTGGGCCAATCGCCGGTAAAAGTGGTCATGGGGAAGGGAAGCGGCATCGATTCCGTGAAGAATGGGCTGAAAAAGCTCGGCGTTCAATTTACCGAAGAAGAGGCCATGCGCGTGGTTGTCGCAGTGAAGGATTTTTCGCTACGGCATAAGCGGCTGCTGACCGATGCGGAATTTCGCACCATTGTCGCCACAACGATTCCGAATAATGTCGCCGGCTCCTCGAAAGGCGTCAAGACAGCGGTCTGACGAACGATTCTTTCTATGAAAGCAATGGTTCTCACAGCCCCGCATGAGCTGGGTATCGACGAGGTCGAACGGCCCAAGCCGGGGCACAATGAGGTCTTGGTCCGTGTCACCAACAGCGGTATTTGCGGCACGGATCTGAAAATCTACAAAGGCGCGATTCCCGTTCGCCATCCGTTGATCATGGGTCACGAGATGATCGGCGAGGTGGTCGAGGGAGGCGACGATACCCTGCATCGTGGCCAACGCGTCATCGTCGACCCGGCTATTTTCTGCGGCATGTGCTTCAATTGCCGGGCCGGCCAGACCAGTCTGTGTCCGAACGGCGCTCTATTGGGACGGGACGCGGATGGCGGCTTCGCGGATTACCTGGTGGCTCCGCGCAGCCACGTATTCCCTTTACCGGACGCGATCGATAACCAGACGGCCCCGTTGATCCAGGTCGTCACGGTCTGCTTGCACGCCCACCGCCTGGTCAACACATTCCCCGGACAATCTGTCGTTGTTGTCGGCCTTGGCGTGACCGGCCAGGTTCATGTGCAATTGGCAAAGGCCTGGGGAGCCTATCCGGTGATCGGCATCACGCGCAGCGCGTGGAAGCGAAACCTCGCGCAGGAACTCGGCGCTGATTTGACGCTGCCCAGCGGACCGGATGCAGTGCGCGGTGTCATGGAAGCCACGGGAGGGCGTGGCGCCGATCTCGTCATCGAATCGACGGGCGTGGTGCCTGCCATTGCGGATGGGATTTCCATGGCCCGGCTAGGTGGAACGTTGCTTTTGTTTGGGACGACTTCGGCGACGCAGGCAACACTACCCTTCTATCAACTCTACTTTAAGGAATTAAAGATCGTGAATACGCGGGCCGCGAAGAGCGAGGATTTCCCCGCCTCGATCGACCTGGCGGCCCGGGGAGTTCTGAAGCTGAAGCCGCTCGTGACTCATGTTCTCTCGCTGTCGGAGTTGGAATCGGCGATCGGGATGCTCGAATCGGACGCGGACTGCCGGATGAAAATCATCCTGGAGAATAACTAGCGCCGGGCACGAGCCAAAGTCATCGCGAGTGCAGGCCAGGGCAGCCGGAATGCTTCGGGAGCCCACCGGAATCCATCACAAGAATCGTTTCAAAACGAGTCTCTGCGGCGTATACTCTCAGCCGCCAGAAATTCCATAATCGAAATTCCGGCTAAGCGTTATGAGAAGCCGTACCGGCATCGTCGTCGCGCATTCGCGGTCTGCCGTGGCCTGAAATCGTAGCGAACAGCTCTTCGCTCGTTACGAGAAACGGGAGGAAAAACCAATTCCGGACTCAATAGCCGCAACCGGGACAAGCACTGCGGAAAGCCAGACTGGCACGCGAAGCAGCGCCATCGCAATGTATTGTGTGCTGCTCGTGGCCTATTCGTTGATGGCGGCGGACCGGTACCTTTTTCCGTTCCTCAATTCCGACGTGCGCAAGGAGTTTGGTTTTTCCGTTCCTACGATCGGTCTTCTCTCCACGATCTTTACCTTGGGCTTGGGAATCGGCGGGTTGCCCACCGGCTATCTGCTTTCGCGCTTTTCGCGCAAGACCGTACTGATTTTGGGAATCGCGATTTTCTCCGGGGCGACGATGCTGACCACCGTCGCCGCCGGATTCTGGACGATGCTTTTGTGCCTGGCTGTGACGGGCATCGGCATGGCCATGCTGGCGACGTCCATGTTTGCGCTCGCGGCAAGCTATTTCATCAAGTACCGCGCCGCGGCGATTGGTTCGGTGAATTTTTGCTACGGGATCGGCGGGTTCTATGCGCCGATTCTGGCCAGCGCGTTCCTGTTGTCGTACAAGACTTGGCGTGCCCCGATGATCGCGTTTGGACTATTCGGCTTCGTTACGCTCGCCTTGATCCTGCTCTTCGTCCGTTCCTGGTTTTCGGAGACGCATCGGACAGCCGAAGCTCGGAAGGACGCCGGCGGAGCGGCGACTCTTTTGAACAGGAATTCGATACTGCTGACAATGTTGAGTATGCTTCACGGCTTCAGCATGTACGGATTTCTCGGCATGTACACGTTGTATCTGCGAGAGGGCCTGCACTATCCGCCTCGAACTGCGGCAGGGGTAATCGGGTTTTTCGGTGTAGGCGCCCTTGCCTCAATATTCTGCGGGTGGCTTGGTGATCGCATGTCCCCGCGCGCCGTGCTCGCCGGCGCCTTCCTGTGCAGCGCGGTGTTGGGATACCTGTTTTTTCACGGCGCGTCGCAGTCCGTCGTGGCCGCGCGAATCATGACCTGCGCCTATGGAGTGATCGCAAGCTCCATCCTTTATGTGAATCTTGCCGGATATCACGTCAAAGCGGTGCGAGGCAGTTTGGCGAGCCGCGCCTCGGGGATGTTCGTGACGAGTCTTTACGCGGCCGCTGCTTTTGCGGGCTCCTTGATGGGCTGGATCGAAGCCAATCATGGCTGGCCGATGGCGGGAGTGATTCAGATGTCTGTCCTTTCGATTGTTGGCGCTGTTCTCTCACTAGCGCTGCGGCCGAGTGAAATGTCACTCTAGGCGGAGCGCATCCCAGAAATGCAACGAACCCAACTATGAGCGCGCTGCAGGATTCTCAAGTTTCGAGTGCGGCAGGACCCGCGGGATTGTCCGCCGCACAACAGCGAATCGCCGTGATCTGCGGCTGCATCGTCGCATTCGCCTATTCTGCCAATTACACCAATCATGCGCCTCTGGCACCCGCGCTGATGCGTGAGTTCGGATTCAATCAGGCTCTGGCCGGGTTGTTGACGACCGGCATTTTCGCCACTCACGCGGGCATGCAGCTTCCGGGCGGATACCTCGTCGACCGGCTCGGTTCCAAGCGCGTGCTTCTGTTCGCTCTTGCGTGGGTGGCGCTCGGCAACATCGGGATGGCATTCGCAGGAGCGTATTGGCAGTTGCTCCTGTGCAAGATTTTCACCGGCATAGGAACCGGGGTCTGCTTTGTGGGCGGCGCGCGATACGTTCACAACGCGGCGGCCGGACCGCGGCTACATACGGCGCAGGGATTTTTCGGCGGTTCCATCCAGCTTGGCGCGGGGTTCGTGATTCTGGCGGTGCCCAGGCTCTACCTGCTGGCCGGATGGCGGGCGACGTTTCTCGTGTCCGCCGGAATGGCGTTGACGGCCGCGATCATCTGGCTGGCCGCGGCGCCGGATGTCGCAGCCACCGTTTCCGCACCCGGCCGTTTCACCGAAATGCTCCTCGCGCCTCAGCTCTGGCTGCTCGGATTCGTGCAGATGGCCACATTCAGCATTTCGTTGGTCGTGGGCTCGTGGGTGGTGGTTATGCTGACCAAGGTCCTGCACGTTCCCGCCACCCGGGCGGGGCTTATTGGATCGCTGGTACTTCTGCTCGGCATCGTTTCGCGCCCCTTGGGAGGCGCGCTTCGTCGCCACGTGGGCATCCGCCCCCTGTTCGTGGGCAGTCTACTGATGATCGCACTCGGCTGTTTCGTATTTGTGTTTCCCTCGATTTCATTTGGGCCCGCCCTGATAGCGGTGGTGCTGATTGGGGTGGGTTGCGGCCTGCCCTACTCGGCCATGTTCTCCCGTGCGGGAGCGCTATTCCC
>WNGO01001981.1_pt1 | contig 13179 bp, 14 predicted proteins | sample 5400511 | NCBI WGS metagenome assembly WNGO01 (sample SAMN13153380, study PRJNA577476) | soil metagenome | isolation source: 20 cm soil or saprolite under Garry oak tree replicate 2 | place: USA:California | collected 2016-06-15
GCGCCCAGGCACAATACAGAAAGACCACCATCGCCAGGGCCACCCCGGCCCACGCCTGGCCGACCGTTAGCCGGCCACTCGGCAGCTCGCGACTCTGCGTCCGCGGGTTGCGCGCATCGAAGCGGCGGTCGGCAATGCGATTGAAGCCCATCGCGACGAACCGCGCCGCCGTGAACGCGATCACCACGAGGATCGTGACGCGCCACGTGACCGGCTGCTGGTAGGACGCGACGATCGCGCCAAGGAGCGCGAACGGCAGCGCGAACACCGTGTGGGGGAGTTTGACGAAGTTCACGTAGCGAACGAACAATGATTCGCCACCGAATGTCTGCCCTTCACGCGACCCCATTACCACCCCCTACCGCCCATTACCGCCCCTACCGCCCAAATCGATTCCAAGATCCTTCCACATCTCATCGACTCTCTGTTTCGTCACCGGATCCATGACGATCTTGTCCGGCCACTCGCGCGTGAACCCCTCTTCTTTCCATTTGCGCGTCGCGTCGATGCCCATCTTCGAGCCGTAGGTGAAGCCGCGGCTCGAGTGATCCAGCACGTCGATCGGCCCCATCGTAAATCGCACGTCGCGTTCCGGATCGATGTGATTCAACGCGACCCACCAGGCTTCCTTGGGATCGCGCACGTTGACGTCCTTATCCACCACCACGATGACCTTGGCGAGCGACATCAGCCCCTGCCCCCACAGCCCGTTCATCACCTTGTACGCCTGGCCCGGGTACTGCTTGTCGATGCTGACGAACACGAGATTGTGAAAAATCCCCTCAGCCGGCATGTGCAGATCGACGATCTCGGGGATGGTGAGCTTGAGCAGCGGCAGAAAGATCCGCTCCGTCGCGTGGCCCAGGTAATAGTCCTCCATCGGCGGCCGGCCGACGATCGTGTGAGGCCAGATCGGGTCGTCGCGGAAGGTGATCGCCGTGACGTAGACCTTCGGATAGTAGTCGGCGAGCGAATAAAACCCGGTGTGATCGCCGAACGGCCCTTCGAGCACGAGATCTTCGCGTGGGTCGATCCGCCCTTCGATCACGATTTCTGCCTCAGCGGGGACCTCGAGATCCGAGGTGACCGCCTTGGCGAGCCGCACGCCCTCCCCTCGAAGGAACCCCGCGAACAGAAACTCGTCGATGGTAGGCGGCAGTGGTGCCGACGCTGCGTAGATGCTGGCCGGGTCGCCGCCCAGCGCGATCGCCACCGGCATCGTTTCACCGCGCTCGGCCATCGCGCGCCAGTGCGCCGCGCCCACTTTATGCCGCTGCCAGTGCATCGCCAACGTGTTCTTGCCCAGCACTTGCACGCGGTACATCCCCACATTCCTGACTCCGGATTCCGGATTCCTCGTAATCACTCCACCGAGCGTGATGTATGGGCCACCGTCGTCGGGCCAGCAGATCGGCACCGGGAATTGCGTGAGGTCGACATCCGCTTCCTGGATCACGGTGTTCTGGCAAGCGGCACGACTGACTCTCTTCGGCGGGAACTTGGCGATCTCGGCGAGCCGTGGCAGCAGCGCCAACTTGCCCAGTAATCCTTCCGGCACCTTCATCGCGAGCAGCTCGGCGATGCGCGCTCCCACGTGGTCGAGACACTCCACGCCAAGGGCGAGCGACATGCGGCGCTCAGAGCCAAACAGATTGACCGCGAGCGGGTACTGCGAGTTCCCGCCGATCCGTAGCGTCGGCTGCGTGAACAGCAGCGCTGGTCCTCCGCCCGCCGATTTCATGCAGCGGTCGGCGATTTCCGTGATTTCCTTGTCGATCGAGACCGGGCGCGCGATCCGGGTGAGCTCGCCCGCTTTGTCGATCGCGGCGACGAACTCCCGCAGGTTATCGAGTGCCATAGTGCACGGCGCAGATGCCGCCGCTCAGGCGCTCGAAGCCGACGCGCGAGAATCCGGCGGCACTGAGCCGTTGCGAGAGCCCCTCAGGCTCCGGGAAGGCCAGCACCGACTCTGGCAGGTAGGTATAGGCGTCTCTATGTTTCGACACGAGCCGGCCGATGGCGGGGAGAATCCGGCGAAAATAGAAGAGGTAGATCGCGCGCAGCGGGGCAAAACGCGGAGTCGCGAACTCTAGAATCACAAACCGCGCCCCCGGTTTCAGCACGCGCGCCGCCTCGCGCAGACCGCCGTCGAGATCGGCCAGATTGCGAACGCCAAATCCCACCAGGGCGCCGTCGAACCGCGCCGCGGGAAACGGCAGCTGCAGCGCGTCGGCGGCGACAGGAACGGTGCGGGAAGCCTTGTCTTTACCCTGCGCCAGCATCGGAACCGCGAAGTCGGCGCCGATCACTCGGCCGCGAAAGCCGACCTGCCGCGCTAACACGGCGGCAAGATCGAGCGTGCCGGCACAGAGATCGAGATACGTGCCGTCGGGCGTGGACTCCCAGCCGAGGCGCGCGACCGCGGTGCGGCGCCAGGACCGGTCCACGTTGAGGCTCAGCAGGTGGTTCAGGAAATCGTAGCGCGGTGCGATCGCTGTGAACACGTCACGCACGTAGGCGGCGGAGCGAGCCATAGGCGCGAAAGATAGGCCGGACCACCTGAGCCACGCCAGCGATCAGCAGGTCGTGGCGTGGGCAAAGCAGGGACACGACGCGGCATTTCGCGAGCTGGTGCGTCGCTACGAGCGGCCGGTGTTTTCGCTACTCTACCGGATGGTCCGCGATCGCGCACTCGCCGAGGATCTCGCGCAGGAGACGTTCATCAAAGTCCTGAACGGGATCAAATCCTACCGTCCCGAATTCAAGTTCTCGTCGTGGATTTTCAAAATCGCGAACAATGCCGCGATCGATCACTTGCGGCGCAAGAGCATCGATACGCTGTCGCTCGATGGGGCGCCGAGCGCCGAGACGCCGGAGCAGATGCGGGCCACGTCGTTGCAACTGGGCGACCGCGCGGAAAGCCCGCTGGATGAAGTCGAGAGTCGGGAGCTCGGGACCGCGATCGAACGCGCCATCGCCCGGCTCAGACCGGAATACCGGTCGTGCATCTTGCTACGGCATGTGGAGGGGTATTCCTATGAAGAAATCGCCGATACGCTCGATCTCCCCCTGGGGACGGTCAAAACTTATATCCATCGGGCCCGTAATGAATTGCGTGGCTATCTGGAAGATCGCCGGGACTGAAACCAGGCCAAGAACCGGGCCGTAGGACACCCAATGACTGACATCTCCATGCACCTCACAACCGACGAAATCGAGCTCTGGGCACAGGGCCTCCTGCCTGCCGCCCGGGCCATGCACCTTGCCGACTGCTCGCTCTGCCGCGTCGAGGCCGAGCGCGAGCGCAAGGTTATCCTCGAATTGGTCCAGCTGCCAAAGTTCGCCCCGAGTCCCGGGTTTGCCGATCGGGTGATGGCGCAGGTGAAGGTTCCGACGCCATCGGGAGACTGGTCGGCGTAACACAACAAAGGCGGCAACAGACGGCAAAGGGCGGCAACGGTGAATCGGTTGCCGCCCTTTGCTGTCTGTTGCGGCCCCACGCTCTCAGTGGCAGGCCGTGGTGCCTGAATCCGTGAAGGTCGTCGTTACGCCCTGACCTCCGCCCCGACGCCCACACCGAGTAATCGGGCGGCGCTCCCGTCTCGCACCGAGATCTCGACGGTGCCTCCCGAGCCCGTAAAGGCCACGAGCGCACCTCGCGCCGCGTCCGCGAACGTGCGCTGCAGTGGGCCCACATCGACGTCGCCGACGCGAATCCGCACGCCCGCCTCGACGGCCGCTGGGACGATGTTCGAGATCAGCGTGCCGAAGCGATCCACATAGATCACTTCTCCGATGATGGTAGTCCCATCGCGATGAGGTACCGGCAGCGGTGCGCGAACGGGACGCGAGACGCTACTGCCCAACGCATCGATCGGATCCCCGCTCGCGAGGGTCGCGGCAGCGGGCGCGAAGACGTCGCGGCCGTGAAAGGTCGGGGACGCGTCGGGCGGCACGAGGATCGATACAAAGCGGGCCTCCGCCGGCAGGAACGACAGCAACCCATTGTCCGGAGCCAGAAAACGGTGACCCTCACTCTCGGCAGCAATCGCGCGGCGTTCCGTTCCGACGCCGGGATCGATGACCGCGACATGAATTGTGCTTCTGGGGAAATACTTCCAGGACCGGCTCAGCAGGTATTGGCCCGCACGCACATCGCCGGGCGAAATCTCATGCGTGATGTCGACGACTGTGAGATCCGCCTTGCGCGATAATAGCACGGCCTTCATCTCGGCAACGTAGCTGTCGGCGGTTCCGAAATCGCTGAGCAGCGTGACGATCGTCATGACGCGCGGCGCGGTCCTTTAGACTTGGACGGCACGCCACCGGCCGCCTCTCCAAAACAGTATCATGGCAACTCCTCGCGAAATCGCTGTCACGCTCAGAGCCAGCCAGATACCGAGCAGCCCGAATGCGCGCGACCACCACGCGGCCAGCGGGATCCGCAGCGTCGTCAGCGTGGTGCTGACAATCTGAGGCCAGAACGTATACCCCGCGCCGGCGAGCGCCCCCTCAAGAATCAGCTCGAAGCTCTGGCCGATTTGCGCGGCCGAGATCACGCGCAGGTACAACACGCCGTCTCGGATGACCTGCGGATCCCGCGTGAACAGCCCCACCAGGCGTTGTGGCACGAGGAGAAATGCGACCGCCGTGGTCACGGTCACGACCAGACAGTAGCCAACGGTCAATCGCACCGCTTCCTTCGCCCGCGCTTCCTGCCGCGCCCCCAGGTTCTGGCCCACCAGCGCGCTCGCGGCGAGCGAAAAGCCGCTGATCGCGATGAAGCCGAGCCCTTCCATCTTATGGCCCACGCCCAGCGCGGCGAGCGCGGCCGTCCCAAAACGCGATGTGAACCGCGTCAGCCACATATAGATGAGGGAGAGCAGCACGCCCGCGAGCGACAGTGGGGCGCCGATCCGGATAATGGTGGGGAGTGACCGCCAATCCGGCGCTTCGATTCTGAGGAGCCCCCGCCGCAGCGCGATCACCAGTCCCACGAGGAAGCCCCCACCGCGGACCATCACCGACGCGAGGGCCGCGCCCTCCACGCCGAGGCGCGGGAAGGGACCGAGGCCGATGATCAGGAATGGATCGAGCAGAATCGAGACGCACACCGACCCTGCGAGCATGAGAAACGGTGTGCGGGTGTCACCGGCCGCCCGGAACGTGGCCTCGAGCGCGAAGAAACCGAATACGAGCGGACCACCGAGCAACCAGGTGGAGAGGTAGGCGTGGCCAAGCGTCGCCACCTCGGCGGGCACGCGCATGACGCGAAACATCGTGTCCATCAAGGCCCAGCCGGCGAGACTCACGAGCAATCCCGCCAGCAGCGCGTACGCGACCGCGGCCGCGGCGGCGCGCGCGGCTTGCTCGGGGTTGCCCTCGCCATGCCGTCGGGCGGCGACCGCAATCAATCCGATTTCGACCATCTCGCCGAGACTGAGCGCGACCCAGATGTAAAAGCCCGCTGTCGAGACCGCCGCGAGCGCCGCCGGACCGATCAAACGCCCTACCCAGATACTGTCTATGAGATTGAAGGAGAAATGGCAGGCCATCATCGCGACGGCAGGAGCCGCGAGCCGCAAGACGATGGGACGCAGCGGACCGGTCGTGAGCGCGCCGGCCGCAGGCGTGGACGCTATTTCCGGAGGATTATCGGGCGTAGCGTGCTACCAGCACGAGCGCGTCGTCGTTGCCCTTGACGTGGCGCGCGATCACCAAGTCCGCGATCTCCTGCGGCGAATTGGACAACACCAGAGACTCCGCGAAGCCGTCCCGAATGCCGTCCGAGTAGAGAATGATGGTGTCGCCGAGTGCCAGCGGGACCGAGCGGGCGGTGGGATTCGCCGGCTCACCGCCGATGAAGCCCGCGTTCGGCACCATCGTGATCCGCGAGGGACGGTTGCCGAGATCGGCGCGCAGCACGATGCCGCCGATGTTGCCGACGCCGAGCCACGTCAGCGTCGCGGCCTGCGGATCGACATACGCGAGTCCCAGGACGACGCCGCGCAACCCGACCAGCGCGTCGCGACAGCGGCGCACTAGATCGATGAGCGGCTCGCGCGCATGCCGGTCGAGCGCGGAGACCGCGGCGTGCGCGGCGGACGCCGCTTCCTGCCCGTGCCCCAGGCCGTCCACGACGGCCAGCAGCGTCCCCTGCCCCGCGCGCTTGATGAGACAGAGATCCCCCGACTCGGCCTGCCCCGACATCGGCAGCGTGGCGAACGCCGTCTCGATCTTCAAATGCTGCGCCGCCACTTCATCATGGTGATGGTCGTGCCCCGCCCGACGACCGAATCCACGTCGAATTCGTCCATCAACCGTTTGGCGCCCGGCAAGCCGGCGCCGACGCCGTGCGACGTCGAGTAGCCGTACTGCAGCGCGCGCTCGACGTCGGGAATGCCGGGCCCCTGGTCGATCGCAACGACCGAGACACCCTGGCGGTCGCCGTTCTGGACGAGACTGAGAATAATCTCGCCTTTCTTGGCGTACATGAGGATGTTGCGCGCGATTTCGGAGATGGCGGCGGCGATGACGGTCTGCTCGCCGCTGGAGAATCCTGCGACGGCGGCTAGCGCGCGGCCTTGCTGTCTCGCTTCAACGACATCAACGTCCGCGGCGATCGACAGTCGCAGCTCTTCACCCACGGGCGCTCGGCTTCCTGGGTTTGGTGTCGAGCGTCCGTTCTTCGGTGCGGCGATTGAGGAAGGCGAGACCCTCTTCGAGGTCCAGCACGGTCGCGACGCCTTTCAGCGTGAGGCCCAGCTGCACCATGGCGAAGGCGACGTCGGGTTGGATGCCCACGATCACGGTCTCGGCCCCGCGCAGGCGCGCCATGTGCGCGATGTCGCGCAGCGTGCGGACCGCGAACGAATCCATGACGTCGAGCGCCGTGACGTCCACGATGACGCCACGACAGCGTGATCGCCCGACCTGCGCGATCAGCGCTTCGCGGAGATGGCTTAAGTCTGCGTCAGTAAGGGCGGACTGAATCGAGGCAATGAGATATTGCCCCTGCCGCAGAATTGGGACTTCCACGGCGGCCTCCTGTTAGCGTGTGGATTCGGGCGCGATTTCGCGAACTTGCGTGGTCGGCGCGGCGCGATCGGCCAACAGCCGTTCGGCCTCTTCGATGCCCCCCTGCAGGTCACCGACCGTGGCCATTTCGCTGAGGTCGACGCCGATCGTCACGAGCGTCTGCGCGATTTCCGGCGACAGACCGGTCACGATGACGGTGGCGCCCAGCAGGCGCGACGCTTCGACCGTCTGCACCAAGTGGTTGGCGACGCCGGAGTCCATGGCCGCCACACCGGTTACGTCGATCACGACGACCTTGGCGCGGTTGGCGCGAATCGCACGCAGCAGCTGTTCGGTCAGCTGGCGGGCGCGTTGCGGATCGATGACGCCGATGATCGGCAGAATGAGCAGGCGCTCGCGCACCTGGAGCACCGGCGTGGACAGCTCCCGGATCGCTTCCTGTTGCTGCCGGATGATGCGCTCGCGCTCTTCCACGAATCCGACGGCCACCGTGTTCGCGATGCGGTTGGCGGCGGGCTCGTACGAGTCGAGAATCCGGTTCAGCTTTTCGACGTTGTCCTGGTACTTGGTGAACAGCGAGCGGGCGAGCACGTCACGGAGCAGCAGCACAATGCCGACGACTTCATCTGTCTCGACGCCTCGCGGAATAATTCGTTCAGACAGTCGCCGTGAGTAGGCCTGGAGGGCTTCGAAGGTACCGGTCTCGAGTGCTTCCACGTAGTTGTCGTAGACCGCGGTCGCCTCGGCGAAGATTTCCTCTTCGGTCATCGCCGTGAGCAGCTCCGCTCGCGTGATGCGTCGCGCCCATTCCTCGCGCAGCTGGGTGCGGTTCTGCCGCAGGTGGGCGACCAGCTCCCGCAGGAGCCCCGCCGACGACTCGCTCAGCACCGGGGCCTCGGACGCGCGGGTCGAGACGCTCAAGCTCTTTTTGGTGTCAGCCATGGCTCCAAACCTAGTACGGCTCGGTTAGGGAGCAAGACCTGCCGCCCTGCTCTTGCGGCGTTCCTTGGTCTCGTAGAGCGCGATGTCTGCAGCGTTTAGGAGTGCTTCGACGGTCTCGCCGTGGCCGGGGTACACTGCTACCCCGACACTGATCGACAGGTTCGGCTTCTCGGCATCGGTCGCCAGCCGGTCCGCGACGCCCCGCGCTACGTGCCAGGCGGCCGCCTCCCCTGTCTCGGGGAGTACGAGCGCGAACTCATCGCCCCCGTAGCGCGCGGCGGTATCGGTGGCGCGGCACGACCCCAGCAGCGCTTCGGCCACGCGTCGGATGGCGAGGCTGCCAGCGAGGTGGCCGTGGCGGTCGTTGATCTGCTTCAAGCCGTCCAGATCCAGCAACACGACCGCCAGCGGCTGCCCCGTGCGCCGCGAGCGCCGGATCTCGGCCTCGAGCGCCTGAGTCAGCTGGCGATGGTTCGCGAGCCCCGTGAGGGGATCCGTGACGGCGAGCTCGCGCCACGTTCCCTGAATCTCGCGTTGCACCACCACGACCGCGGCGAGCACGAGGCTCGTCACCGCGGTGACTCCGGTCCACACCTGCAGCAGCACGAACGATTCGCCGCTCGACAGCCGCGCGAACGGTCCGTAGCCGTGCAAGGTCTGCAGAATCGCGACCAGCGAGATGATCAGAATCGCCGTAGCCGACTCGCGGGGCGTGAACCGAAACGAGATCCAGATCAGCACGGGCCAGAGCAGCACGGTGAGCGCGTAGTGACGCTCCGGAAATACGCCGCCGAAAATCGCGAACGTCACGAGCGCGGTCGCGCACGCCGCGGCGATGGCCTCGAGCACCCGAGGCGCGCTGAACTTCGGCGCCGGCTTCACGCCGATCCAGATGATCAACACCGGAGCGAACACGATCGCGCCGACGGCATCGCCGAGCCACCACGTCAGCCAGATCTGCGGCGCCTCCCAGAGCTCACGCGTCCCGCTCACGATCAGCGCGGCGACGCCGATCGTCGCGCTGACCATCGTACTGAGCAGGGCCGCCAACGTCACGAACCGGAAGATGTCGCGCACGCGGTCGAACACCCGGCCGCCCCGCGCGAAGCGATTGACGAGGTAGGCGCCGAGCAGGCCTTCGAGCGTGTTCCCGACGGCGATGCCGAGCGAGGTCAGCACCACTCCCGACGTCGCGACGTTGGCGAGGAAGGCGCTGCCCAGGATCGCCGGCCACACGCGGTAGCCGAACAGCACGAACGCGGCGAGCGCAATCCCGGTGGGCGGCCACACAGCGGTGACGCTCTTGTCGACGTAGGCGAATTGGAGACCCAGTCTCGCAGTGAAGTAGTAGACGGCTGCGATTCCAAGGAGCAACATCACGCGGCGTACTGGTTGCCCCATCCGGTCTAGGCTAAAAGATGGATTTGCCACGCGCGGATTCATCCCCACCATGAAGGCGACCGGTTGTTGACTAGAAATACAGTACACCCAGGAAGGGGGGGTGGAGTGTGTCTTGGACCATACGCCGTGTCGAACGCCGCGTGTCTCCCACGCGCCGTCGCGACCTGGAGAATAGAGCTGGTGATCGAGAAGGTTCTGTGAACCGTCGCCAGGGCGGCGAGCGCCGCGTGTCCGCACAAATCGCCGGGGGGGAGGGCGGCACGGTGCGCCTGACGAAGCGCGAAATGGAGATCAAAGAGTTGATCGCGGCCGGACTGGGCAACAAGGAAATCGGGCGGCGGCTCAACATCGCGACGAACACGGTGAAGAGCCACGTGCACAACATGCTGGGCAAGCTCGCCGCCATTGCTCCGCCCGACCGCCGTCAAGGGAATCGCAGGCAGCGCGGCACCAGCCGGCGCTCCTACTGGTTCTCGCGCGGATGACTTGCTAGCGGAAGAAGGCACTTCGCGCAAGAACCGCTGGAACACCGGATTCGCCGGATAGCGCGCCGCCAACGTCTCGACGTAGCCACGCGCTTCTGCTTGGAGCGCCGGCCGCCCGCGCGCATCGCGCTCGGCCTCCCGCATCAGCGCCGCCGCCAGCACCCACGTGCTTTCGACGCATGCCAAGTCGCCGTCGTGCGCGGCGCGGCGCATGTAGCGAATCCCGCGCTCCGCGTTGCCGCTGCCCAAACCGATGATGCGCCCGAAAAACCGCGCCACCGCTCCGGCGCGCGCGAGGCCGTAGTCGTACACGCCCAGCCCGAGATAACAGTCGATGCACGAGGAATCGGCCGCGAGCAGGCGGCGGTAAATGTCCCGCATCGCTTTCGCATCTTTGGCCGCGCTGTACCCGTGGCCATGCTCTTCGCGCTGGCGCGCGCGATATCCGAGCGCGGTTGCCAGCCAGAAATCACCGGAGGGGGCGGGCATGGCGCGCGCCCGCGTCATCGCCACGCCGAGGAGCGAGTCGATCCGCTGCAGCTCGAAATCCGCCGAGTCTTTGGCGGAGGCCCACCAGATGTATGAGCCTGCCTGAAAGACGACCGGCGCCGGGTCAGTCGGCTCGCGCGCGGCGAGCGTGGCGAAGTAGCCTGCCGCAGCCTCGAAATCGCCGCCATACAACGTCTCGAGGCCGGCGCGTAGCGCGCGGAGGGGATCAGTCGGACCAGGCATCCGGAGAGGGGGGGCGAGCTGGGGCCTGAGCGGTACCGCCAGAGGCTGCGGGACTGACTGCAGCAGCAACACAGTCGCAGTGAGCGCCAGCATGTTCAGCGTGGCGCGGTGATCGGAACCGCGGGCGAGAGTCCCGCTGTGCGTGTCACCACGGTGCGGGCCAGGTCGCGCAGCGCGAGCCCGGCCGGGGACTCAGGCTGGCCGATCACGATCGGCTCGCCGCGATCGGCGAGCTCCGCCATGCCGGCCTGCAGTGGGATCTGCCCCAACAACGGCACGCCCAGCTCCGCGGCCAGGCGGCTGCCGCCTCCCGCGAGAAACACCTCCGAGTGCTCGTGGCAGTGGGGGCACACGAAGTAACTCATGTTCTCGACGACGCCGATCACACCGACGCCCACGCGCTCGAACATCTTCGCCCCGCGCAGCGAATCTCCGACCGCCATTTCCTGCGGCGTCGTCACGATGATCGCGCCATGCAGCCGCACGATCTGCGTGAGCGACAGCTGAGCATCACCCGTGCCCGGCGGGAGGTCGACGAGGAAATAGTCGAGCTCGCCCCAGGTGACGTCGCGCAAGAATTGCCCGATGATTTTCATGATGATCGGGCCCCGCCAGATCGCGGGGGCATCCCGCTCCACGATGAAGCCCAGCGACATCAGCTTCACGCCGTGGGCCTCGAGCGGTTGAATCTTGCCGCCCTGCACTTCCGGCTTGTCGTTCAAGCCAAACATGCGGGGGATGTTGGGCCCATAGATGTCGGCGTCCATCAAGCCGACGCGCTGCCCGTCGCGAGCCAGTGCGGCCGCGAGATTCGCCGACACGGTGGACTTGCCGACGCCGCCTTTGCCGCTCGAAATCGCGAGCACCTTGCCGAGCGCGGGCATCTCGTCGGCAGTCGGGGGCGGAGGGGGCGCGGGCGACGGACGGGCGGCCGGACGGCCGGACGGCCGATCTCCGCCATCGGCCGAGTCGATGATATTCATCTTCACGGCCGTCACGCCGGCGACGCTCTCGACCGCCTTGCGCGCCTGGCGGGCCAGGGAGCCTGGATCTTCACGCGTGAGCACGAACGTGAACGTAACAGCACCCGCGCCATCGACCGTGATATCCTTCACCATCCCGGCGGCCATGAGGTCGCGCCCGTGCCGCGGGTTCGTGATGCCACCCAGCGCGCGCTCGACGTCTGCCTTGATGGCGTCGCTCACGACGATTGCCCGTTCGCCAGGAACGCGCGCGCCGCGGTCAACACTTTCTCTTCGACGTCCGCCATCGTCCCGGGCAGCGATGCCCCGGCCGCGCGATGGTGCCCGCCGCCGCCGAACTGGTGGGCCAACGCCGCCACGTCGACCTCCCCCATCGAGCGAAACGACACCTTGATGCGCCCGTTCCCGATGTGACGGAACAACAGCGCCATGCGGACACCGGCGATCGAGCGCGGGAACTCGACGATGCCGTCCAGATCGTCCGCGGTCACCTCGTGCCGCCGCAGCGCGTCGGGGGGAACACTGACCCACGCCAAGCCCACGTCGAGCTCCACGACCAGCGTCTGCAGCACTTCGGCGAGCAGCCGCACACGTCCTTCGGGCGCGCTGGCGTAGACCGACGCGTAGATCGATTCGGGATCGACACCCTGCTCGAGCAGCGCGGCGGCGACGCGCAGCGCTCGCGCCGTCGTGTTGGAGAAGCGGAATCCGCCGGTGTCGGTGAGCAGCCCGACGTACAGGGCCTGCGCCACTTCGGGCGTCAGCGGCCAGCCGGCGACGCTGGCGAGATCGAAGATCAGCTCCGCGGTCGCAGTCGCGTCGGGCGCGATGAGGCAGGGGCCCGGAGGCAGCTTGACCGGGCCGACATGATGATCGATGCAGACGAGCGGCGGCTGCCGCTTGTTGATCACCGCTGCCAGGTTGCCGAGCCGGCTGAGATCTCCGATGTCGAGCGATGCGACGAGGTCGGCGCGCTCGATCTCGCGCACCGCATGGTCGCTCGCGTCGGCACCATCAGGAAGCAGGAACTGGAAACGCTCAGGAATTTCGGTGGGATTGGCGATGCTCACCGAGACACCGCGGGCGCGCAGCAGGTGCCACAACCCGATCTCACTCCCGACGCCGTCGCCGTCGGCGTTGACGTGCGTCGTCAACACGACGTGGCGGGCGCTGGTGAGCGCCTTCGCCACGTCGCGCGCCGCCTGGGCACGATCCGGCGGAACGGGAACGCCGTTTGGGTTCATTGCGGGGAAGATAATCGCCTGGTTCCCGGCGCCGAACTAGCTCCTTTGGACGTGCTTGCGGCCGCCTCGACAGCCTGAACTACCGGGGTCGTTGCCCTCGCGCGCCACCCATCCCCGGCGCGCTCGTTCCCGCCCCACCACCTGCCAGCTCGCGCTGCAGGCGGCTGTGCTTGCGGCTGTATCCAAAGTAGATGCTGAATCCGATCAGCAGCCAGACGATCAAGCGAATCCACGTGTCCGCCGGGAGGGTCGCCATCAGCCCCAGACAGCAGACGACTCCCGCGATCGGGACGAACGGGACCCAGGGCGTCCGGAACGGGCGATCGAGATCGGGCCGCTTCTTGCGGAGAATCC
>WNGO01003244.1_pt1 | contig 13179 bp, 7 predicted proteins | sample 5400511 | NCBI WGS metagenome assembly WNGO01 (sample SAMN13153380, study PRJNA577476) | soil metagenome | isolation source: 20 cm soil or saprolite under Garry oak tree replicate 2 | place: USA:California | collected 2016-06-15
AACCACAATTACCGAACGACCCGAGTAATCAACGCGCTTACCTAGCAGATTCTGTCTGAAGCGGCCTTGTTTACCTTTGAGCATATCGGAGAGACTCTTCAGCTTGTGATTACCGGAACCAGCCACAGCACGGCCTCGTCGACCATTGTCGATCAAGGCATCACAAGCCTCCTGTAACATGCGTTTTTCATTACGAATAATGATCTCTGGTGCACCCAGATCTAGCAAGCGCTTGAGCCGATTATTGCGGTTGATTACCCGTCGATAGAGATCATTCAAATCTGATGTTGCGAAGCGCCCGCCGTCGAGCTGCACCATTGGCCGTAGATCCGGTGGTAAGACCGGTAAGACCGTCAGGATCATCCACTCTGGTGAAGTGTTTGACTTACGAAACGCCTCTACAACCTTTAATCGCTTCGTTGCCTTCTTGCGCCGTTGACCAACAGTAGAGCTAATCTCTTTGCGCATGTCGGCAGCCAACTTATCCATGTCTAGCGCACTGATCAGTTCGCGGACTGCTTCCGCGCCCATGCCCGCCCGGAATACATTGAGACCAAAGGAATCTCGCAATTCTCGATAACGGTTTTCCTGGATGAGGTCCATCTTCTTGAGCCCCTCCAGGTCACGTCGCAGTTGTTCCAGGCGCTGCTTCCTATCGACACGCTGCATCTCTAACTGGGTCTGCGCTGAGTCGATTTGTCCCTAGTAATCTACCATCAAGCGCTCAGCTTCGCGGCCACTATCTAGCTTGACTTCTTCTATTTTATGGTGTGCATTTTCAGCGATATCGTTACGCCAAACCTCTGCGACGCGTTCAAGCGTTTCGATGTCTTTCGTTGTGACTACGTCACCTCGCTTGACAACCACCCTATCCGTCGGCGCAAAGACAATGTCAGATTCTGCTTCATGGCCTATTGCTGCGCGTAACTCGGCGAGTGTATCGCTTTCGGCCTGCCTTGCTGCCTCCAACTCCTGCTCGCGGTTCGCCTCAATATCCTGCTGATTTTCAGTGATGCGATTGAGCGCGTCCTGAATTTCGCTTTCACGTTTCTCTTTCAAGCTATCGATGCGTTCGACGACTTTCTCATCCAGATTTTGATCGAGTTCGATGAGTTTTTCATCTATTTGCATCAATTCCTGCTGGCGGGCTTCTTCATCAATATGTGTGACGACATAAAGGGCAAAGTAGAGAATGCGTTCCAGATTACGTGGCGAGAGATCCAGTAAGAGACCAATGCGGCTCGGCGTCCCCTTGAAGTACCAGATATGACTTACAGGGGAGGCGAGTTCGATATGTCCCATACGCTCACGGCGTACTTTTGAGCGAGCAACCTCGACGCCGCATTTGTCGCACACAATACCTTTAAAGCGCACACGCTTGTATTTTCCGCAATAGCATTCCCAGTCCTTAGTTGGGCCGAAGATACGCTCACAGAATAGGCCATCCTTCTCCGGCTTGAGTGTGCGGTAGTTGATTGTTTCCGGCTTCGTTACCTCACCGTAACTCCAACCACGAATCTGCTCAGGGCTAGCAAGGCTGATACGTATTGCATTAAAATCGTTTACTTCGAGCATGATGCCTCCTGATGTTACTGATACCCTTCGAAACCGGATATATTAATGCCCAACTCTGGCATTACATCATTCGAGGTGTCTTCGACAAACTGAATCTTCTGTTCATCTTCGTTGAGAACCTCTACGTTAATACCCAGGCTTTGTAATTCTTTGACTAAGACTTTGAATGATTCAGGCACTCCTGGTTCCATAATATTTTCGCCTTTGACGATAGCTTCGTAGGTCTTCACACGTCCCACGACATCGTCAGATTTAACGGTCAGGATTTCCTGCAGAATGTTCGCCGCGCCATAGGCTTCGAGCGCCCATACTTCCATTTCACCGAAACGCTGCCCACCAAATTGTGCCTTACCACCAAGCGGCTGCTGCGTTATCAAGCTGTATGGGCCTGTTGAACGAGCATGGACTTTGTCTTCCACAAGGTGCGCCAACTTCAACATATAGGTATAGCCAACAGTAATTGGATGATCAAATGGCTCACCTGTTCGTCCATCAAAGAGTTGTATCTTACCAGTTTCAGGCAGATTGGCACGACGCAAGTATTCTTCGATATCTTCTTCTGTAGCACCATCAAAGACTGGTGTAGCAATCTTGATACCCAGCGCGTCGGCAGCCCATCCAAGGTGGGTTTCCATTATTTGCCCGATATTCATACGGTGTGGCACACCCAATGGGTTCAGAATAATATCTACTGGTGTACCGTCAGGCAAGAATGGCATATCCTCAATCGGCAATACCCGCGATATGACACCTTTGTTGCCATGACGCCCGGCCATTTTATCGCCAGCGCCGATTTTTCGCTTCTGAGCAATACTCACACGCACCAGTTGATTCACGCCCGGCGGTAATTCATCATTCTGCTCTCGCGAGAATACTTTCACTTCAACAACTTTGCCGCGTTCACCATGTGGTACACGCAGTGAAGTATCTTTAACCTCACGCGCTTTTTCCCCAAAGATGGCTCGCAAGAGTTTTTCCTCAGCAGTGAGTTCGGTCTCGCCCTTGGGTGTAATCTTACCAACAAGGATATCTTGCGGCCCCACTTCGGCGCCCACATAGATAATGCCGCGCTCGTCAAGGTTGCGCAGTCCTTCTTCACCTACATTTGGAATATCCCGTGTAATCTCCTCAGGTCCAAGCTTCGTATCGCGCGCGTCGATCTCGTACTTTTCGATATGTATTGAGGTGAACAGGTCTTCACGTACTATACGTTCGCTAATAAGAATGGCATCTTCGTAGTTGCCACCCTCCCAACTCATAAAAGCAACGAGTATGTTTTGTCCAAGCGCCAGTTCTCCATCTTCTGTTGATGAACCATCGGCAATTACTTGCCCAGTGGTGACATAGTCGCCTTTGCGTACAATTGGCCGCTGGTTGATACAGGTTCCTGCGTTGGAACGCACGAACTTGCGTAGACGGAAGGTATGCACTTCACCCTGGTCATCTACGATCTGAATCTGACGTGCTGATGAAGTGACAACCTCGCCGCTTACTGTACTGACTGCCACCTGCCCGGAGTCAATCGCAACCTGACGCTCAATACCCGTGCCACAAATTGGCGATTGCGGACGCAGGAGCGGCACAGCCTGGCGCTGCATATTTGCTCCCATTAAAGCTCGGTTTACGTCATCATGCTCCAGAAATGGGATGAGTGCTGTTGCGACGCTAACAGTCTGTTTTGGTGATACGTCCATGTAGTCCATGGTGTCAGCGGTCTCCATGACAAACTCACCTTGATAACGCGCAAGAACTCGATCCTCAATAAACTCACCTTTATTGTCCAGCTTCGCATTTGCCTGTGCGATCCAGAAGTTTTCTTCATCGTCGGCAGTGCGATACTCCACTTGTTCGGTAACAAAAGGCCTGATCCTTACCTCTGAATCGCCTAAGGCCTTCGACAAACTCTCAACCAACGCTTCGTCAACCCGCACACGCGTCCGTGCCTTAACAAGTACCTCACCATCGGCGGATTTCACATCTTCAAATTCATGACCAACAACCCCTCGAAATTCGCGACCTATCAAATTTGGGTTATTGGCTCGTAGACGTTTGATGACCTTGCGATAGGGAGTCTCGATAAAACCGTAAGGATTGATCTGACCATACGTTGCCAGATTACCAATGAGGCCAATGTTCGGACCTTCTGGTGTTTCAATTGGGCAGATGCGACCATAATGCGAACGATGCACGTCACGTACATCAAAACCTGCTCGTTCGCGTGACAATCCTCCAGGCCCTAATGCTGACAAACGCCGTTTATGCCCAATTTCAGCAAGAGCATTGGTCTGATCCATGAATTGCGAAAGCTGACTACCGCCAAAGAATTCTTTCATGGCAGCTACAACTGGACGTATGTTGATAAGCGCATTGGGTGTAGCCTGTCCTGGCTCCTGAATGCTCATGCGCTCTTTGACCACGCGCTCCATTCGCAACAAACCAACGCGAAATTGTGTCTGGATCAGTTCGCCAACACAGCGCACACGACGATTTCCCAGATGGTCGATATCATCTTTGCGCCCATGACCATTATTTAATTCAATCAAGCGGCGAACGATACTAACCAGATCATCCTGAGTTAAGATACGCTGGCTCTGTGGTATAGAGAGATCAAGCTTCCTATTAAGTTTGTAGCGCCCAACGCTGCCAAGATCATAACGACGCGCATTGAAGAACATGTTTTTGACGAGTGATCGAGCATTATCGATGGTAGCGGGATCACCTGGACGCATCTTCTTGTAGAGTTCGAGCAAAGCCTCGTCCTCTTTCTTAACAGGATCGCGATCCAGTGTAGCCTGCATATAACGTATGTTGACATCGTTATCTACACCACTGAATGCATCGAGAATACCCTGATCAGTTGAGAGATCAAGCTCCTCACCGTGCCATTGTTCTTTCGCCAGATTTGCAATTGCGCGCAGCAAGGTTGTGACAGGCAACTTACGTTTACGGTCAATCTTCACTGTCAGTAAGTTCTTGTTACTTGTTTCAAACTCTAACCAGGCGCCTCTTCCTGGGATAAGTTTGGCTGCATACAGCTTACGTCCGGTAGTAGCATCCTCATCAGCAGTATAGTAAACACCTGGTGAACGCACGAGCTGGCTTACAACAACACGCTCAGCGCCATTGATTATAAAGGTTCCTTCTTTAGTCATGAGCGGGAAATCACCCATGAAGATATCCTTCTCAATGATTTCGCCTGTCTCTTTGTTAGTCAAGCGAGCTTTGACTGTCAAGGGCGCTGAATACGTGGTATCACGGTCTCGACACTCGTCTTCAGAGTATTTCGGCTTTCCAAAAGGTTCGGGTGGAACGATAAATTCGAGTTTTAGATTTTTTCCGGTAAAATCTTCGATGGGAGAGATTTCATCAAAAAGTTCGTGTAGACCTTCTTTCTTAAACCATTCAAAAGAATCAAGCTGAATCTGAATCAGGCCTGGCATTGGGCGAATGTCCGGAATACGCGCAAACGATACGCGCTCAGGAAGTGCCACGGCCCTACTGCTTACTGACATAGGTAGTGTTCTCCTCTCACTATAGGGACTATCCCTTGCGGTACTACCTTTTAACTCCGACATGCAGAGTAGATGCTTCTCTAAATCTTGCCTGAGCTATAAAACCAGGAGTAAAACTCCGTTGGCAAGATGTTTTTCGAACATCTCCAGCGTCGTTGCGGTGGTGGATAGCAAGGTCGCCCTCCCACCGGAGTACCCAGGAGGATACGATAGAGGCGATGTATCTTAAGACACTCGCTCACGTGGTAACAAAGGGAACTCTTGCAGTTCCCTTTGTACCTCCTTAAATGAAAATGTAAACTGAAGAAAAGAGAATAAAAATCGCTAATAATCTTACGGTTTAAAAAAGATTTTATGACAAGAAAAGTAACCGTCCTGTGCTTTCACAAGCGGTTACTCCTACGTCCCTACAAGTACTTGTTATTTTCAGATCATCCACGTACACATCCCCACATATTTAGACAAAAGCATTTTTCATAAGTATAATAACAAAACGCTCTACAGCTTTCCCATGTTGTGGTACTAATGTCACCCTACTAAGTCTTTTACACTGATAACCTATACACGTACCATAGCTTGTTGCCGTCGCCAAAGAAGGCTAAACTTCTTGTAGGTTTACGTGGCATCCTTAACACGTGCAGTACCCTTAAATAGGCAGTGGGGAATGATGTATCGTTAAGTGTTTTTGTTTACCTTTGGTTCTTTATCAGGTCTTGAGCCATGTGCTATATCACATACAACACTATAGACAATCCGACATGATGCAGTATACTACTTCCATAACAATTTGTCAATAGTTCTTTAAGCTTTTTTTCTAAATCCGCAACTATTATTATACCAGCATTGTAAAGTGACCAACTCCCTTCTGTACAGCTTCCATCTCTTCACCTAAACCTGGATTCCAGGCACACTCAGCATCAAGCCAGCACTTGTAAAATAGAGAGAAAAGAAGGTGTTGATCCTTCAAATCTAGTAGATTGAGGTCGAACACGGCTTCCTGTTGATGAGGATGTGTTATGGATAGAACAAAGCCATCCAGTCGCATGGTGGTTTGCCGGTCTAGCTGATAGGTTTGCGGCGCACCCATTTTACGGCAGAAAGAGAAGCACCCAATCCAGCCAATAAAGATGAATGAAGTGGCAACTAGAGTGACCACTAGCCCTGCCAGACTCAATAGAATGGCAACCCCTGTGCATATCACAACGAGCATTGGATGGGGCAGATGTATAGTCCAGCCTATTAATATCTCCGGAATCAGCCCAACTAATGCGACTATAAAACATGAGAGAGTTGTTCCGATAGCCCAATAAAGACCCGAGAGATTTTTAGAAGAGAGATCCCGAACAACGAGAGTAGAGTCACCCTTTTGAATGAATATACCCTGATAAAGTCCAGCTCTCAATGCATAGTAAAAACGCACGACCATGGCGCTCCCACCTATCAATATGAGGCTGATATAACACAAGGTAGCAAGTAGGGCATCTTGCCACTTCAAGTACGGTGTAAATACGTGTGTGTAAGAGGACCACAATCTAACCGAAAGTACCACACAAGCAATAGCTATCGTGAAAGATGCCAAAACAAGTATCCAGGCTAACAAGCGAGTACGTTTATAAGAGGCGTAGCTAAGGTAAAAAACATAGTCGTTCGTCAGCATATCTAACATATATCCTCTTAATGAGAGCAGTAGCACTTATTTGGGTAGCAGAATTTTTGTTTCGTTGAGTATCTCTCAATACCCATTTACTTTGATTCCAGGTTTCCCCCAATACTCAGCGTAAGCTTCTCTTAAGACGAATAAAACATTTGCCTGGTTACATAAATTCCGAGCTAGAGTAGAACAAACCTACAACATATCAACTTTGCCGCAATTCACTTCTAATATCTTCAAAAAGAATAGTCTGCAAATAACGTTCTGAAGCGCTTGGAAAAATGGTAACAATTATTTTTCCTTGATTTTCAACTTTACGCGCCTCTTGTAGAGCTGCCCATGCTACAGCCCCACTACTGATTCCAACTGAGAGCCCTTCTTTATGCATAATTTGGATAGCAGTTGCCACAGCATCCTGATCAGTAACGGGAATAATGCGATCTATAAGATCAACACGCAAAGTATCGGGTTGAAAGCCTGCACCGAGTCCTTCAATTCTGTGTGGTCCAGGTCTTCCACCGGAAAGAACAGCACAGGCAGCGGGTTCCACCGCAACAATTTCGACTTCGGGTTTACGTGAGCGGAGTCCTTCTGCGACACCTGTGAGAGTTCCTCCAGTGCCAACTCCAATCACAACTATATCTACTGCCCCAGCAGTATCTTCCCAAATTTCGACGGCTGTTCCCTTACGGTGCGCGCGGGGGTTCGCTTGATTATAGAATTGCTGTGGGAACCAGGCGTTAGGAAGTGTCGTACGTAGTTCGATTACCTTGTTGATAGCTCCTCGCATACCCTGGTTACCAGGTGTGAGTAGGATTTTCGCACCAAAACGTTGCAGGAGCAGACGTCGCTCTATATGAATCGTATCAGGCATAGCCAGAATACAGGTATAACCTCGAGCGGCACTAATCCATGCAAGGGAAACGCCCATGTTCCCACTGGTTGGTTCCGTAATAATACTGCCAGAACGCAATAAACCTTGCGCTTCGGCTTCGCAAATCATTTGGAAGGCAACACGATCCTTAAGGCTACCACCAGGATTGAACATTTCGAGTTTGGAAAGTACAGTGGTTTGTCTTGTGATGGATATATCAGATGCAATGTGCTTCAATTCGAATAAGGGCGTATGGCCGATGAGTTCAGTGACATCTTTTGCCCAATGTGTCATGGCCAGACCACCCAACCTTTGGTTAGATATAATACATTGTTTCAGTAGTGCCCGCCCGGTGCCTTTGAGCAAGCTCTTCTACCGTGGTAGAAACAAGTATACGTTGCGTCAACTCGTCGATTTCGTGCCAGACCTCTCTCAATGCACAACCTGGAGAAAGCTTACAGAAGTCGGGGTTGGGTAAACATTCCATTGGCGGTACATATCCTTCAAGAGCTTGCATCACCTGAGCCATAGTGATCTGTGCCGGTGGTTTGGCCAACATATGACCACCTTTTGGACCACGAACACTTTTAATCAATCCCTCTTTGCGCAAAGCCATCAAAATCTGATCGAGGTACTGTTCTGGTATATATTGCCTGCTGGCAATATCTGCACTCTCAATAGGTCCCTGTCCATAATATGCTGCTAGATCAAGCATGGCTCGCAAACCATAATCGCCTTTCATTGTCAATTTCATAGCCGAGCGCCTTTCCAGCAGGCTAAAGCAAAATGAGTACAAGACTTTCCCCGATTTTTAGCGTTCACACCCAGTCATCACAATGCATCCTCACTCATCTCAGTGTACAGGTACGAGAGCCAATCGATTGCTCGTAGCATATATCAGGAGTCATATACTGTCAATGGGGCCAATTTCGTGTGATAGCTAGCATCTCAGTACGAATATTAGTAAAATGCTCACGTAAAGCAGCTAATTGCACTTGTTGACCTTTAACACGAATCCAAAGGCGCTTCTGAGGGAAATAGAACGTGATACATAAACTCAAGATAAGTAGAATGGCTGTGGGCCAAACCAGCATAGAGCCTGCATCTTTAGTGACAAGTAAAACGGTTGCCTCGCTTGCTTTATTGAGCTTGATGCTCCATTTCTTATCAAAGCTCTGGCCCGATTGACCTTGTTGCAATCTTACAACAGCTTTGTCTTGAGTTGGTGGAGTATTGGGAGCGCCGATAGTAATAAGTATAGACGGATGTTGCGTCTGTGGCAGTTGTACTGAAAGGCGATGGATAAAAAACACGCCAAGTGTCAGATTGGATCCCACAATTGGAATACCTTTAGCAAAATCAACTACCAGATTTGACGAAATACTCTCGCTCTGATCTAATACAATAGCCTCATCGCAGACCAGGCATCCTTGGGCGTCGGAAATTGTAATGTTGACCGAAGAGATGAGGGATGATTGGTGAAAGACAACTCCCCCATACGATAAAGGGTCATTAACACGCAAGTGATTGCTGTGTGCGACAAGCTCTCCATCCTGATAAACGCTCAGATCTGTCACATAGTCGGTAGGTAAACCTGTCTTGGGATCAAACGTGGCAGTAAAGTTATTAGCACGGAAGCTAATATTATGCGGAGTTCCACGTGGAAAGACAACTGCGCTTTGGCCATTGGGGAGAGCCTGATCAAAGGTAAACCCAGCCAGGTTATCGCTAAGACCCACTAAAGGCGCAGGCAGTATACGTCTGGCCAGACTATTTGGAGCAAACCCATGCCATTGTGATAGAACTCCTGCCATGAGGAGTGTCACCAGAGCTGCATGAAAAACAAAGGTTGAAAGCGTAGCCCAGGAATTTTTATTAGCATACAGATACGTAACTTCAGTATCTTTAAGAAGGCGAACTCGGTAACCTCTCTTACGAAAGTGGTCTTGTGTCCATTGAACTGCTTGAGATGCATCAGGATGAGTGAATTCAATGCGCTCCAGAGCGTTTTGATAGAAGTTATCATTACGCTTGATAAGTGGATGTTTAAAATTATGCCAGATGCCTGGGGCACGATTCAATGTACATATAACGATGCTGAGCGAGAGCACTGTAAGCAACAGCATGAAATACCAACTGGAAAAGATCGTGTAGAATCGCAACCAGTCAAAGATCGGCGTAAGCGAACCATAGCGAGGCAATGCATTCTGTTGTACCCAGGCAGCATAGCCTACAGGGTCAGTCAATACTTCGCCAGGTGCCTGCACAAAATAGATACCGATGAAGCAAATAACAGCGATTGAAGTGAGCAGAAATATAGCTGTGCGTACTGAACTTAGCCAGCCCCAAATGCCATCGATTGGATGCCTTATGATATAAGGCAAACGTTGCTCATACTTTTGTTGAAATGATGGCTTATCCAGATGGGTTTTACGGTTATCTTTTGGATGGGTTTCAGGCGGGAGAAACTGCGTCCCTGCGTGTTGTAGCTTTGCCGCCTTTTTTGTAGGAATCGCCATGCTGTTTTATCGTCTATCTTTCCCATTTGGAGACTAACACAATAGAGGGCGAAGTATTCGCCTTTACATATGATAGAGCAAAGGCGACTTTGTGACAAGCCGAATTGTTTCAATAAAATCCATTACGGTGTTGGAGTAACAGTTCTAATTAATACTTGCTTGCATTCAGATAAGAAAACGCGAGAACATTCTTGAATGCGCATGAGTATTATACTCATGTACCCGAAAGTCATCTTTCTGGGAGTAATTCCCAGATGCCACCCTGACTTACTTACCGCTTCATTGACCCGCTTCGTTAGACATGCTACACTTCGTTAATCATACAAAAAACGAGTTATTCTCACTCAGCTGTTAGGACGTATCTGGCACGGAGCATATTTTTCTTCTTTCGCGCCTTTACAAGTGCAGAACCTACCTCGACAGCCATTACCCGCAGCAAATTGGGTGCGTGTACGCAATCGTTTGGCGGGCATATGTGGGAGCGACCTACACATGATCTATGTTGACGGAGACTTTCGTATCGCACCCGCTGCTCTTCCTGGACATAGACATTCGTATCCTGGTCACGAGGTCGTGGGTGAGGTCATTGAAGTAGGAGACGAAGTACAGCATCTACAGGTTGGTGATCGAGTTACATTGCAAAGTGGCCCCAATTGTATTACTTCTGAAGCACAGCCCAAGCCCATATGTCGATCATGCGCTTCTGGTAATTACAGTTTATGTGAGCGCGCAAACCTTCTTTCTGGTCCTGAACCAATTGGCGGTGGCTGGAGTGAGGAATTACTGGTGCACGAACAACAACTTTTCCGTATCTCTTCTGAGATGAACGACGAACAGGCTGTACTATTGGAACCTTCCGCTGTGGCAGTTCATGCTGTTTTGCGCCGTCTTCCACAGCCTGATGAACATGTTCTTATTATAGGTGCAGGCACCCTAGGTCTACTGACTTTACAAGTTATTCACGCTCTTGTTCCCAGCGCTACGGTGAGCGTAATGGCTCGCTACCCATTCCAGATCGAGCAGGCTACTCGCATGGGAGCAGCACACATCCTCTATCCTCAGGACAGCTACCAGGGAGTCGAGCGTACAACTGGTGCGAAACTCTTTACCGGCACGTTTAAAAACAAAATGCTGCTTGGTGGTTACGAAGTGATCTACGATACCATTGGAAGCAAGGAGACGATTCATGACTCATTACGCTGGGCACGCGCAGGGGGTACAGTCGTGTTGGCTGGCCTAAGCCTGCATACTATGCAACTCGATCTCACCCCCATCTGGTATCAGGAAATTGATCTCATCGGAACTCTTGCTCACGGTATGGAAACCTGGCCAATTGGCACACACGAACAACGTTCTACCTTCTCTATTGCTGCCGAAATGATCGAAAGCGAACAAATTCATCCCGAAAAGCTCATTACTCACCGTTTCGCACTCACCAATTACCGTTCAGCGTTTGCTACTGCCACTGCAAAATCACGTAGCCGAGCTATCAAAGTCGTATTTGATTTTGCTTTGCTACCAGCATCTGTGGTACCAAATGTTCGTGCATCAGCTCGTCAACGACACCCTGTCATCACAGCCGCCGTCTGGCCCCAAGAGCAACAGAGCGCCCACGAAGAAACAAATCTGTCAATGTCTCCCGATGAGTATTTCATTCAGCCTGTATCCCCATTTGCTCCGGAACCCGTTGAAGTATCACTTCCTTCACCACAAAGTTCGATAGTGGAAATCGAACAGGCTCCTCAATTCTTGAATGAGGAGCCATCCGAACAAGTTCCCTCATTCTCCACCGAGGAACAACACGATCAAGGTCCCCCGGCCTACACAGAGGAGCAACACGAGCAGGTTCCCTCAATCTCGACTGAGGAACAACCAGCACTCGAAGATCAAAACCAGACAAATACAACTGTCATTTCAAAGCCAAAGCGTTCTCGACAATCTACTAAATCACAAAAGAATACCCAGGACATTCAAGCATCGGTCGAGGCCAGTGGTAATACAACAGGAACTAATATGGCTTCAGATACGTTAGAAAAGTAAAAATATGTATACTTATCCGTTATACTTCTAAAGCGCTTCTTGTAATTTCAATACTCATAACTGCATCATCAATGCCATGTCGCGGTTCTATCTGCTATGCTTCATATATTAAAGAATAAACTGAAATAGAAACCACGAGGGGTACGTATGACCAGTCACAACCAACAGCCAGAACGTCCCATCACAATTAATTCCTCGTGGACAACCACTCAGCCAATAAATACCAAATCGACCCCTCCACAACAAACAATATTACCAGAGCAAAAAGGTCCCGGATGGATGACGCCATCACGCCCTATGCCCGCAGCAGAGTACCAACGAGCAATCTCGACTGCACAGATGACTTCTTCACCTTCATCACCAACTCATGAGATTTCACGTCCGCTTCCTGTAAGCTCCTCAACGCAAACGTCCCCACCAAAGCGCCACCGTCTGCGTACATTTTTCGTATTATTTGTGCTGATGCTGGCTCTACTTGTAGCGCTGAGTGCTGTTCTTGGACCTAATTTATTTGCAAAAGTACCTGGTTCTGCGTCAAATTCTTCACCGGCGCTTGGGGCATCAGGACCATTCATCAAAGCCCCACTTAATGCAGATCAGATTAATGCCATCATGCATCTTACGGGCTATATGAAGTACAAACAACTGGCAAGCATTTATGTTTCACATATGACATTAGACGAAGAACTTGGTCAACTCATCATGGTCGAATATGCTGACACCAGCTATTCCTCTGAACTCGATACCATGATTAACAAACTGCATGCTGGTGGTGTCATTATGTATGAATTCCAGATGAATACCTTTGATCAGACCAAGCACGATATTGCAGAGATGCAGCAGCGCGCCAGTATTCCTCTACTCATTTCAACGGATGAAGAGGGAGGGCCTTACGTCCATCGCTTATCGCACATCTACGGCTACCGAATGTCAGCTACTGACATTTACAACACAGGTAACCCGCAGGTAGCAACACAACAAGGGATCAAAGTCGCCCATAATTTATTA
>WNGO01013817.1_pt1 | contig 13171 bp, 12 predicted proteins | sample 5400511 | NCBI WGS metagenome assembly WNGO01 (sample SAMN13153380, study PRJNA577476) | soil metagenome | isolation source: 20 cm soil or saprolite under Garry oak tree replicate 2 | place: USA:California | collected 2016-06-15
CGCGACCCGCCGGTCCGGTTCGCCGATTCGGATGACATGTCCTTTCTTCTCCAGGTGCTCCTTGATGGCGGGGAGCCAATGCCGGAACTGCGTCGTCGTCAGGAGGCCGACCCGTTTCGGCAAGAGCGGCTCCGCGGAGACGATGAACTGCATCGAGGAGAGCGGCGGCCCCGGGAGGTCATAAAAGAAGACCCGGTTGTATCGGAGGTGCGGCATCGGAGCGTGGCCCAGGTGGACGACGAGATCCACAGGCATCTCCGCGACGTCGCACGCACCGAACGAAGGATCGGCCGAGACGAGGCACATGACGCCGGCCTTTGCTTCGATCTCCTGAGCGAGCTCCACGGCTTTCGTTCGCAGGCCGACCGGGAACTGCAGGCCGACCGTCTTCGAGTTCCGGCCACGGATCACGTCGAGGAGCCGATCCGTTTCGCCCATGGTTTGGAAGGCAGGGAGCCGATCCGTTTCGCCCATGGTTTGGAAGGCAGACACACGCGTCGAGAAAAAGGTGTCCCCTACTTCGAGGGCTTCTTCTGCTTTTCCCGCTCGATCTCGATCCGCCACGGTGTCGGCAGCTTCACGCCGCCCTTGCGGAGCGCTTCCTTCGCGTCGTCGACATGCTCCTCGGTCGTCGAGATCGTGAAGATCTTCACCCCGGGGTGCACGCGTGCGGCGGTCCCGACTGCGCCGCCGAAGGCGGCGCGCATTCCTTCCGAGATGCGGTCCGCGCCAGCCCCCGTCGCGATCTTGTTCTCGCGGAGTACGTTGTGCGGATACACACGGAGCTTGAGGTGGTACGCGTTTCCCGCCTTCTTCACGATGTAACGGTTCGCGGAGATGCGGGCGGCCTCGAGGGCGATGTGGCGGATTTGGCACTGCTCCTCGGCGATCAGATGGATGTGGACCGGGAATTTCGTCCGCAGATCCCCGATGTCGAACTGGCTGATCCGGATCCCGGGGACTCCGCCCATGTACCGCTTCTGGGCGTACGCCTGTCCGCGAATCTCTCGATACATGCTTCCGGGTTTGCGCGTCATGGTCGGAGGGGCGCTCGAAAGGGCGGGCGCTATTTAATCCTTCTCGGATGGGCGGGTGCACCGGGAAAGCATTAAGAGTGACGCGATGCGTCGCCCGAATCTCCATGCTCCTTGTGAAGCTCGGCGGGAGCGTCCTCACGGAGAAGGCGCGTCTGCGGACGCCCCGGCGCGCCGCGATCCGACGTCTCGCGGCGGAGCTTGCCTCCGTACGCCAACCCCTGCTGATTGTCCACGGTGCCGGTTCCTACGGACACATCCTCGCCAGTCGGCACCGTCTGAAGGACGGAGGCTCGACCTCGGCGAAACGAGCCGCCGCAGCCCGCGTGCAGGCCGACGTGCGAGAGCTCGACCGTCTTGTCGTGGACGCTCTGAATCGCGCGGGATTCGCCGCGGTCCCCATCGCCCCTTCCGTGGTCTTGACTTTGGACGACGGGGGCGTCTCGACGATGGACCTCACGCCGTTCTTGGAGTTCTCCTCGCTCGGCTTCACGCCGGTGACCTTTGGCGACGTCGTGCGGGACCTGCGGCGCGGATTCTCCGTCTGTTCCGGCGACCTGCTCATGCTCGAACTCGCCCGTGCCTTCCGACCGGACCGAGCCGTCTTCGCGGCGGACGTCGACGGCCTCTTCAACGCGGACCCGAAGCGTCGACCGAAGGCGGATCTCCTGGAGACAGTATCACCGAAAGAGTTGGCAAAGATTGAATTCTCGTCTCCACGAAGGACGGACGTCACCGGAAGCATCGAAGGGAAGGTGCGTCGGATGTTCGAGATCGCGGAACACGTCGACGAATGCGTGATCGTCAACGGTAACGTAAAGAACCGAGTCCGGGATGCACTGCGCGGCAAGCGGGTCGTCGGCACCCGGATCGTCCGAGGTCCCTGAGATGGCGGAGCCGTCGAAGACGGAGCAACGCAAAGCGGAACATGTGAACATCATCCTGAACGAGAACGTGTCCGCGGAGTACAACTACTGGAACGACATCCGCCTCGTGCACAACGCCCTCCCGGAAATCGACCTGGACGATATCGATCTCGGCGTGAAGTTTTTCGGGAAGCGTCTTCAGGCGCCTCTCATCATTTCCTCCATGACCGGCGGTTTCGGCATGGGGAAAGAGATCAACTCGAACCTCGCGAAGGCCGCGGCCGAGGTCGGCGTCGCGATGGGCGTGGGATCCCAACGCGCGGCGCTCGAGAAGCCCGACCTCGTTCCCACGTACGCGGTCGTCAAGGATCATGGTGTGCCGCTCATCTTCGCGAACCTCGGAGCACCGCAGCTCGTCCCCCAGGAAGGCAAGCGGGCCTACGGCCTCGCGGACGCAAAGAAAGCGGTCGACATGATTCGTGCGGACGCACTCATCGTCCACCTCAACTTCCTACAAGAGGTCGTCCAGCCGGAAGGGGACCGGAGGGCGAAAGGATGTCTCGCGGCGATTCGCAGCCTCGCCGCGACATTCCCGGTCATGGCGAAGGAGACCGGCGCCGGGATCTCGCGAGAGACGGCGACGCTCCTCAAGCAGGCTGGCGTCCGAGCGATCGACGTGGGTGGACTCGGCGGGACTTCGTTCTCCGCGGTCGAGCACTACCGCGCGCGGAAGGAGGCCTCGACGCTGAAGGAGCGCCTCGGGGCCACGTTCTGGAACTGGGGGATTCCGACGCCCGCCTCGATCCGTCTCGCCGCCGTGGGCCTGCCGCTCGTCGCGACGGGCGGCATCCGGAGCGGGCTCGATGCGGCGAAGGGGATCGCGCTTGGGGCCACGATGGCGGGCATGGCGAAGCCGATGCTCGAGGCCGCGAGGGTCTCCGCGGACGCGGTCGTGACCGAGCTCCGTGCGGTGATCGAGGAACTGAAGGCCGCGATGTTCCTCACGGGGTCGACCTCGATCGAGCAGCTCCAGGACCGGCGGGTCATCGTGAGCCCGCCGACCGCGAGCTGGCTCGAGGCGCCAGAAGCGTGACCGGATGACGGCCTCGGAACCGGAGTCGGCGGAGGCGCGCCTCGATGCGCTCCTCCGGCCGTATCGTGAGGCCTCGAACGCCCAGATGGAGTCGATCTGGAACGAGTTCGCTGCTGAGCATCCGGAGAGTTCCTTTCCGTCCTCGCAGACGATGCGGCGGAACGCCCGCCTCTTCCTGGCGGGGAAGCGATATCGCTTCGCCCTCGCCGTCGCCGGGTACCGACTCCTGACCGGCGAGAGACCGTCGAGCGACCTGGAGCGGGCCGCGACCTGGCTCGAGTGGTACCACCTCTACACCCTCTTCCTCGATGACATCATGGACGAGGACGTCCGCCGACGGACCTTGCCGAGCGCGTGGTCCACGAACGCGAAACTGTACCGCGGCCCCGATGCGGACAAACCCGCCGCCGTCTTCCGGACCCGTCGGCACCGGTACGGGGTCTCGCAGGCGATCCTCGATGCCCTCCGCATCCGCTCCCTGGCCGAGCGGTCCATCGAAGGAGCGGTGGGCTTGCATCCTTCGGTCCGTCTCGAGCTCCTCACCGAGTTGACCAACGTGGACCTGATTGTCAGCGACGGCCAAGGCCTCGACATCGATTTCGAAGGCATGGCCCGGATTCCCGAGGAAGCCTACGTGCGGATGAGCGAGGCGAAGACCGGCCGCTTGTATCTGGGCGCGGCGGCAACGGCCGCGATCGCGGCGCGTGCTTCGTCGGAAGATCGGGCCGCCATCGAGGCGTTCGCGCGTACCTTCGCGGTCGCCTTCCAGGACCGGGACGACCTGCTGGGTTCCGGCGTCGTCTCGTCGAAGGTCGGCGGCTCCGCGGAAGGAGATATCCGTCAGGGGAAGCGGACGCGGCTGTACGTCCTCGCGCTCGAACGAATCCCGCGGAAGGACCGCGCGGCATTCCTGCGTTCCTACGGCCGCGGCCTCCGGACCACGAAGAAGGACGTGTCGACGGTGCGGGACCTGCTGCGGCGGTCCGTGCTCCCGGAGATGGAGCGGCGGATCGAGTCCAATCTGGAGGCGGCCCGAAAAGCGTTGGACCGTCTCGCGGCGAAGGATGCGGAAGCCCGGAACGTCCTCGAGGCCCTCTTGGACGCGCAGCGGGTTCGGATTCGTTAATCCTCGAGTCCCTGGCCCGTGATCCGGAACGTCGCGCGCGTCCCTTCTTCCCGGTGCCGATGCTTGTCCAGGACCGCCGTGCGGGTGCTGGGCCCCGTCCGCTCGAACCGGACGATCGTCTTCGCGTTGTGGCTCAGCATGTGGCCTCCGAGCGGCATGTAGGCGCCCGTGTCGATGTCCGTGTACACCTGGGACGTGACGACGACCGGAATCCCCCGCTCTCGGGAGACCCGGAGGAGCTTCGCGATTTGCCGGGTGAGTCCGTACCGCTCTTCTCGCCGCGTCTCATCCCGCAGACTTGCTGTTCGCGAGCTTCACGGCCTTCTCGATCAAGTTCTCCTGTTCCTCGAAGCTGTATGGCTCGGAGAACAGGATGTTCTTCGCGACCACCTCGAAGTCGTCCCCGCAGATCTGTCGCAACCGTTCGAGCGACACGCCCTCCGTGTCGATGTAGATCACCTTGCGTCCCGCCCGGACGACGTTCCGTGCGAGTTGGAGACAGAAGTTCGTCTTGCCGCTGCCCGCCTCTCCGTGCAGGAGGGTGATGCATCCCTCCTCGACTCCCCCGCCCAGGAGGTCGTCCAGGGCCCGGCAGCCCAGGGCCACCTTCATCATCTGTGTGGTCAAAGCCCCGGCGCCCTTTAATCCTTCGAGCCGTTCGCCGGAAGGGCCGACAGGTACGCGCCTTCTGGAGTCCAGACGACGACGGCTCGTGCGGTGGTCGTCTTCGGTGCGGGTCGAAGGGGCCGCTCCTCCGCACTGTCCGGGTGGACGGCGACCGTTTCGCCCGACTCGAGCCGTTGCACGCGCGCTTCGAACCGCTCTGCGTCGATGCGCCTTGCGCCGCGGACGTCCTTCGGCTTGAAGCGTCTCCGTTCACCGGTGACGAGGTCCCGCAGCACGACGAACGGGCGGATCGAGGTCACCTCGGCGAGGGAACCCTTGTGTCGCACGACGTCGCCCTTCTGGAACGCCGCGAGTCGGACGAGGGCGGTGACCCGGTACACCTCTTTCCCCTGTTTCTGTCCGAACAACTTCGGGGAGGCCGACACGATCCCGCCGAATGACCCCGCGATGTCGCGCGCGAGCCCCTTCGCGAGCGCATTCGTGCTCACATAGAAGTCGAGGCCTCCGTGGACCTCTTCGATCCGAGAGACGAACGTGGCCGTACCCTCCGACCGATTGACGCGCGCGGTGACGAAGGTTCGGACAGACCCCGTTGCTTCTGACACGAATCGCAGAGGGACGGCTTGATCCGGACGCGGACGTGGAAGTCCTGGAGGACGGCGAGGTCCTGGAACCGACCGACCGCCTTCACGGTGAGGGCTAGGTTGTTGGCGTCCTCGTCCCTTGTGACCTGGGTGAAGCCGACGCGCTCGTAGGGCGCGAGGGGCGGCATCGCCTCGCGAAGGATTTGCGGGAGCGCCAGCTCGCGGTCCACCTTGGACCATCCGGGGCGGAGGCGATAGGATCCGCAGGATTCGCACCGCGCGACGTCGAGGAGTTCGATTGGCTGGACGACGGGATACTTTTTCCGGAAGCACTTCGCGCAGAGGCCTTCGTAGACGGGACCCTCCGTCCCGCATTCGACACAGAACATGTCCGCGCCGTTTCTATTGGCCCGGCGCTACTTAAGTGCTGGCGTGCGTGCCACGGCCTTGGATATCCACACGGAAGGCCATAAGTATCCGGCGGCGCGTCGGTCGCCATCCATGAAGAAGGAGCCGTCTTGGTGGCGCCTGCGTCAGATTCGCCACCGGGACGCCGTGATCCTGTCCGTGCTTTCCTCTGCGTGCCTCCTCGCGGGGGAGCTCGTGGACAGCACGGAAATCAACATCACGACGGTGTACCGGGATTTCATTGCCCCGTATCTCGACAATCCGCCCGTTCTGATCGTGGTGATTGGGCTCACGATCCTCGGCTTCACGACCGTCTTCGGCGGCATCTTCGTCCTCCTCGGCGGACTGCACTTCTCCTGGGGGCGTATCGGTCGGGGTCGGTTCCTGACCGGACTCGGCCTGGGGGTCAGCTTGCTCGGTTTGGTCGGCAAACTCTCGCGGACGATCCTCGCGATCGGGCGCGCGACCGGGAAGCCGTTCGGAGATCCGGTCGTCGCCCTGCTGGCGGTCAGCGTGGGTCTCACGGGACCCGGAATCCTCCTCGGAATCGGAAGCCACACGCTGATGGGTCACTACGCCCTCATGCTGAAGAAGCATGCGAAACGGATCTGGCGCCGTTGGCGGAAGTCCCGGCGGCCAACGAACCGTTCATCCAAGTCGTGAGGGTCAGAGCATCATCACGAACTGGGCATGCGGGACCCCGTCGATCCACAGGATCCCGCCATCGGAGACGAATCCCGCCCGCATCGCCGCGTCGATGGTCTCCGCGCCGACGAAGTTCCCGATCGTCGCCAGCTTCAGGTGGTCCAAGAACGTTTCCTCCGAGACGACGTCCCCTTCGTAGAACTTCCCCACCTCGATTTTGAACTTGCCCTCGCGGAAGGTCTTGCCGATCAGGTCCCCATCCGCCGCCGCGACCAAGGTCTCCTTCCCCTGGTGGTACACCTTCATGCGGATCGGCATCGGTGGGCCGCGGCTACAACCGCTCGACGAGCTTATACTTGTTTTTCGCGGGGCTGTAGATCTCTCCTTCCTGGGCCCAGCGCTTCAACCAGGAGTCGACCTTCGCGGGCGGGATCCCGCGTTCCTGGGCGATGCGGACGATGTCCTCGTAATCCGCGACGCCATCGGGTCCCGCGAGCTCGTTGATGATGTCCCGAATCGAAATGATCTGTTCGCGCTGGGACTGGCTGATGCCGGTCTGGATGATGTCGATGTCGAATCGACCTTCCTCGCCTGCGACCTTGCCCATCCAGTACTCAGTGATTCGGACCGCGCGCTCCGCGTCGTCCGCGGTTACGGCCTCGCTGAGTCGCATCCGCGCTCCTGCCTCCCCGAGGCGGATGATTGCTTCGAGCTGGCGCGGAGTGATTGGCACACTGGAACCTGCCGCCTCCCCCGTCTTCCGAATGTCGAGGTATTTTTTCTCGATGACTGACATGGCCTCGGTCGTCATGATAGGATAAATGCGTTTCGCGTACGCTACGTACTTGCGCAGGAAGTCGGGGCTGAGATGGGGCGTGTAGGGCTCTTCAAGGGCCTGCATCTCCTCGGTGGCCAGTCCAGCATCCCGGCGTCTTCGAATCTCGCCGACTCGATGGCCCTTCAGGATATGCTCTGCAAGCTCCCGATCGCGATCCACCTGGGGTCGATCGATCATGGAGAAGATGATGTCGAAACGGCTGAGCAGCGCTGGCGGGAGATCGATTTGTTCAGAGATGTACTTGTGTTCGTCGAATCGGCCGAACTTCGGATTCGCAGCGGCGAGGACCGCGCAACGCGACTGAAGGACGGCTGTGATTCCTGCCTTTGCGACGCTAATCCGCTGCTGTTCCATTGCCTCGTGGATCGCGGACCGATCCTGTGGGTTCATCTTCTCGATTTCGTCGATGCAGTTGTGGACCACGACCCCGTCGCAAACGAAGTTGCTGAGACCAGGCACTCGGAGGTCGTAAACGTATCCGTTGTGTTCTTCGACCCGTACTTCGACGATTCGGTCAAGGGCGTAGTCGCGAGCGGTGAGTGCCTTGAGACGATCGTAGTCATCACCGGAAAGCCAAGGTTTCACATTTTCCGTAAGCTTCGCCAGCGTGGCCTTGAACGACCTTCGGCGGGCGTGGGCGAGATCGTACAGGTGGCTCCAATATTTCTTCCCCAAGAGTCGCCAAGGTCGAGGCCGCACCCGTCCAAGGATCGGGGCCACGACTTCCAAGGGTACCTCCTCGTGGTCTGCGCTCTGCAAAGTACCCGCGGCGGGAACGGCCTTCGCTTTGACAGAGTACGTGGAGAGTTCCCGGAGCAATCTCTCGATATCGGAGCGTGATGTTACTTGGACGATCAGGACATTCCTCCCTTCGCGCAGTCGAGCGTAGACATCAAAGCGGCGGAGAGCATACAATAGTCGCTTGTTTGACCGCACACTCCGAGAGAACATGAACTGGAGTTCGACGGATTGGTACCCTCTTCTTTCAGCGGAGGAATGTTTGACGGATACGCATCCGTCTGCATCGAATAGCCCCGCGAGGAACCCTCGCGTCGCGGAGTCATCGAGTCTCAGAAGGTTCGCAAGATCGTCGTGAGTCAGCCACTCATACACAAAGGCGAGCAAGTTCGATCCCCTGTGCATGTGGTACATGGCGCTCTCGACCGATCGTCCACCGATTCGCGAGTGCGTGACGCGCGGGTGCATCCCCCAATTTCGCTGCGTGAATGTCTTCGTTACCTCGAGGAGGCGGAGGATCTGGCGCAAGTAGACTCGTGACTGGAAGATGCTCACGGTCGAGTGGCGGTCGTCACGTTGCACGTGTCCATCCCCGCACACGAATCCGAGGGCGTAGGCCAGCTCCGGAGTGATCCTGGCAACTCGAAGCCGTTCGGTCGATTTGCGTCGGCCATAGGCAAAAGTCCTCGCCCTCCACGAGTCGTATAGTCCCAAGTCGCGGAGGATCGACCGGAATGCACGGAGGCTGAGGGCGCTGCGCCCATTGAGTGCGTCGCGCGGCAAGTCATAGGCACGATTTGCCGCGGCCAAGGTGGGGAAGTGTGCCTGGAGAAGCCTCCGGAGTTCCTGCTTCTCCTTTGGCATTGGCTGGACAATCCAGTCTTCGGGCAAGATGTCGAGCAGGTATGCTCCGTCTGATTGGTTCGGCAAACGTTGGCACGCGACGAGCCTCCCGGTCGGTCTGAAATCTTGGAGCGCTTTCCAACCGAACGACTCGCCATCTAGGACGACGTGGTCGGGTGTGACTCTCACCTCGAATCCGGACGCGAGTGTGACGTGCAGGATTGGGCCGCGGTATGACCTTCGGGTGACAAAAGCCGCTGTTTCGCTGCGCACCTGTACGCGCTCTGTATCAAAGGCAACGGTGGGACGCCCAAGCGGTGAAAGTTCGATTTGCCGTCCTCCCGCCATTGCTTGAACCGCCTTGGAACTGTCAAACAGCTCCTCAATGCTCCGTGGCAAGCCATCGACGAAAATCTCGGCGTTGGGGTGAAGACAAGCGAGTCCGAGATCGGCGAGGACTAACGCACCCGCTTCGAGGGTCCAACGGCCCTCTCCGAATTCATCGCGAACAGCGCTCACGGTGAGACCGGCTGCGGTTGCGGACTTACCTGTTGCGTAGATTCCGCGGGGAGAAAGCCGGCTCATGTAGGAGAGCAGTTCGGATTTCCCGACCCCCGGATCGCCAACCATCAGCACATGGATGTCTCCGCGAATCCGGCGTCCATCCGGCATTACCTTAGGGACGCCGCTGAAGAGCTGGAGTGCGAGCGCTTCCTTTTCCACGTACATGCCATACATGGATGGTGCGATAGAGGCGGTGATCATCCGAAAAATGTCGGGACTCGAACCGGTTTCGCGGATGAGCCGCGCATCCTCTTCGGTAACTTCTATCTCTTCGAACTCGACCTGCTCCTTTTCGACCGAGTTCACGTCCATGAAGATGTCGAAGAGGGTCGACTTCGCACCCGGGCGTCCCTTCTGGACGCTTCGAAGCATGCCGTTCATGATCACGCGTTCCCCAGGCGTGATTCGTCCCGTGAGGTCGTCTTCCAGGTACAAGGTGAGTCGTTGAGGCTCCTGTCCCCCTCGCAAGCCTTCTGGTGACTCCTGAATCTCGAGTTTCTGCGTATCGAGGTACAAGGATGTTTCCGTCATGAGTCGAAACTTCGTCGCGCTGGCGGACCGCTTGCACCCTCCCTGCTCTTCATAACATTCGAGTGGCTCGCGGAAATTCTGTCCGTCCTGCGGCTCTTTGATGATCGTACTGCACCGGAGACATTGGAACAAGGCGTCCGTGACACGCGGACGCACCTCGGTGGACTTCCGCACGAGGCCTTCGACCGCCATGTACTGGCCGAGGTGTTTCGCCCGCAGATCTCTGATCGGGATCCGGCGATCGCGAGGCAGCCCCGCGAAGCGCAAGTGGATCTGGGCACCTTCGTCCCCGGGCGGTGCAAGTCGGCGAATTGCCTCCTCTCCCGCGGTGAGGACGTTCAGCGGGTGCCGGAGCAGGTAGATCGCCATGTCCGTGTCGAACCGGTTCAGCTCATCAAAGGCGACCAGGAGGCTCCGGTCTTCGGGGAAACGGTCCGCGATCGCGATGATCTTCGAGAGGTACCCCATCCTCCCACTTCGCGATCAGCTCGTCCTGCGGGAACTCTACGAGCACATCCTTTCCCCGACCCGGAGGGGCGGCAGCCTCGGAAAGGGTCATATTCCTTTGCGGCTCCCTTCCACTGATGCGAGATCGATGCGTGAGTTTAGGTCGGACCGTTTCCACTGGAATCCGAACGGGTCCGATCGTCTTACTCGCAGGGCGAGAAGCCGCACTCTCGGCATCGCACGCAGCCGTCCGCGTGGGAGAGGCCCGCGCCGCACTCGGGACACGTCATCGAGGGCCTCCGATCCGCGGCGGCGACAGGATATTCGTGATCCACGGACGTCTCGCGCATGAGTCCGGGCACCCATGGGTCCAACAAGTCGGGGGCGATTTAAGCCTCGGAGCAGGAGGGGTGGCTGAAAGTATCCACACGGTCCGAAGGTTCTTACGAAGCGCCGCGTTGCGACGGTCATGGAACTCCCGGAGGAACTCATCGCCCTGCAGCGGTTCCACGGGCACCTCGGCGTCTATGTGACGCTGGGCCTCCGGATGGGGGCGATCGGGAAGCGCCGATTCGGTCACTACAAAGGTCTTACCGCGACCGTCCGGAGCAAGGCCGAGCCGCCGATGCGGTGCGTCCTCGACGGCGTGCAGTTCTCCAGCGGTTGCACGATGGGCAAAGGGAACATCGCCCTCGATCCCGGGTCGGAGCCGGAAGTCGCATTCGAGAAGGAGGGGCGATCGGTCCGGATCGCCCTGCGTCCGGGCTGGCGGGAGCGGATCGACCGCGAGATGTCGAAGGACAAGGAGATCGAGCAGTCCCTCTTCTATTACGAGATTCCGGAATCCGAGGTTTTCGAGATCCGAGAAGGCTGAGGCTCACCACCCGGCGACGGTCCAATCGACGGCACGGGGGACGAAGATCCAATAGCCGGTCCATCCGAGGACGGCGTCCGCCGCGTTCAGGTCGCGCACATGGTAGGGCCCCGCCGGATCGAAGCCCATGACGCGGGTGGATCCGGTCGCGGCCATCACGGACCCGACCGTCACGCCCGTCGCGAATCCGGAGAGTGCGATGAGATTCCAGCCGGCGCACAGATGGAGGCGACTCGTTTGGGTGACGACTCCCAGGGCCGTCACGATGTCGGAGGTCGTCCCGTTCAGCCAGAAACCGCGACCCGCGACCAACGAGAACGTGGTCGCGTCTGCCGGAAGCGCCGAGGACCATCCGTTTCCTCCGTCGCACGCGTCGTAGGTCCACGCATCGGCCCACGCACGTCCGGCCGCGAAGGCGCCGAACGCGGGATCCGTCAAGAGGAGCGGCATCCCGAGGAGATTCAATCCGGCGGTGAAAGAGAGGCGGAACTTCACGGCCATCGAGGAGGACAAGGTGGTGTGTCCCGCGGCGTCGATTGTCTCGATCCGGTAATCATAGTTCGATATGTCCGCGGCTCGGCCGACGTCGACGAATCGGTAGCTCGCGCTTCCGTTCGCGGGAATCGGTCCGGTCACATCGACGGTCCAGGGCCCCTGGGGTGAGGTAGCCCGGAAGACATGGTATTCGGTCGTCCCGCCGAACAGGTTGTCGTCGTACGGGGCGAGCCATCCGATCGACAGGTCCTGGCTCGCGTTCACTCGGAGGACCGCATTCGCGGATGCCGATGCCGGAGGCACCGTGTCCGGCCCCGCATTGATGACGACGAAGCACCTCGAGTCGTACGGTCCCCAGTTGCCCGCCGCGTCCCGCGCATGAATCCACACGCAGGTCGTCCCCGGAGCGGACGTGAGACCTTCTTGCCACGTCACATTCTCGACGGCTCCATCGAAACCCCCGTCGGAAGCGGACATCGGAATCCCTTGCCCGGTGGCCCCCGCGGGAGGTTGAACGACCTGGAGGAAGAGCTCCGACGCCGTGATCGCGGACCCTCCATGCGTTCGATCGTCGGCGGTCGCCGAGAAGGTCACCGGAAGCGCCGCCCCCGGCGGAAGCGGTGCGATCCGAACGCTCCCGGCCCACAGGACCGGACCTTCCGCATCCCCGTTGGGACGCACGATCGTGAAGGTCCGTTGCGTCACATCGGTGGCGGACAGTGCCGGCGTCCCGTCGTCACGAGCGGTGATACGAAGTCGGTAGCGATCTCCGTTCGTCGTGGCTCCTAGATTCCACGTATACGATCGCGCCGAGCCGGGCAGCGTCGCGACCGAGGTCCAGGTCTGCCCACCATCCGCGCTCGCCTCCAAGGTGAAGTTGGCGATTCCCACTCCGGGTCCATACGCGGCCGCGGTCCAGTCGACCGCGAGCGAGGGACCGGTGAACACTCCGCCATTCGGGGACGTGATGTTCACGTCCGGATGGTCTCGGTCCAAGGCCGAGGAGGCCGCGCTCACAAGCCACCGTAGGGCCGCATCGAGGATGGCCGCCCGCGTCGGACTCGTCGGCCTCAGGTCGGTCGTCGTATCGAGGCTCGTGATCTCGAAGGCGAAATAGGCAAGGCGGGATCGATTTCCTCCCCACACTCCCGTCCCGACGGTCCCATTCGCCGATGAAGAGACCCAGCGTAGTCCGACAGGTCGGTTCCCGGCGCACCTCGTCACCTGACCGTCGGTCCACATCGAGCTCGTCGTTCCACCGGCGGACATCGGCGCGATCTCGTCGTCCGCGCCGTCGTCTCGGTGAGGCTTGTACGCCACGCCACCCGCGTAGGTCCCGCTGATCGGATCTGCCGAGATCCCCGCGACGCGTGCGATCGACAGGGGGTCGCACACGAACGTCGCCTTCAGGACCCCATGAACCCAGGCCGCGCTCGCCGGCGTCCGGAACGTGGAATT
>WNGO01004607.1_pt1 | contig 13170 bp, 7 predicted proteins | sample 5400511 | NCBI WGS metagenome assembly WNGO01 (sample SAMN13153380, study PRJNA577476) | soil metagenome | isolation source: 20 cm soil or saprolite under Garry oak tree replicate 2 | place: USA:California | collected 2016-06-15
TGCCCATCAGCTGGAACATCTGATAGGTCAGCTTGAAACGCATTCGAAGAACACCAAGGAAATTGAAAATACCTTGATGGCCACCCTCGGGCTGTTCAACAGTTCGCTGTCGCAGTATGCCTCTCTAAATGTTGGGTTGAATAAGATAGCCAACGAAGTCAATGCGATGGCATCGGCAGCGGCGGGTGCCGCACACTCGGCCACTGAGAGCCAAAGAAGTCTCCAGCAGATCTCGGTACAGACTGCATCGCAGCTGGACCGACTGGCGGAGGCAAATCAGCGGCAGCAAGCAGTCTGGACGGGGATTCAGGAGAGCATGAAACAATTCCAGACGATTTTTGGGCAGACAGAGCGAGCGGCTTCGGAACTGCTAAACCAAATCTCAAGTCACACAACTTCGTACCTTGAAGTTACGAAGAAAGGCTACGACGAAGTTGTGAAAGTCGCGGATGAGCATTTCAGCCATGCTGCTAAGAAATTGGGAGCATCGGTGAACGAGCTAGATGAATATCTGCAAGATTTGACGGAAACCCTTGGAAAAACTCCTGGAGGAGCAAATGGCGGCAGAGCATGAAGGATCTGGACTCGCAAGTTCTCTAACAGATTTGATGACATCGCTTGCGGTGATCTTCATTCTGCTTCTTGTGGCGATGCTCAACAATCAGCGGCAGCAGGCAGCTGAAACAAGGAATCTCGTGGTATCAAGACTGCAGGCTGCCCTTGAAAAATTTAGGTTGCAAGGGGTTGAAGTAAAGAGCGATCCAAAAGATCCATTGGTCCTACTCGTAATCGTCCCAGAGGACCTTCTAAAATTTGAACAAGGGAAATCTGATATACCCACTGCGGGTTTTAATTTTCTTCAGAAATTCGCTCCCAAGTTTGTTTCGACGGCGTGTTCAACTGAACTTCGAGAGGGTATTAGCTCAATCGTCGTAGAGGGGCACGCCAGCTCTGAAGGTAGGCCCAGCGACAACGTCAGCCTGAGTCAACGACGGTCGATGGCTGTGATTCAACAAAGTCTGATGGCTCTCGATGGTTCCGGTAAGGCTGATAAAACGAAAGAGTACGAAGACAAGTGCTTCCTATCCTTGATCTCGGCGACCGGACGTGGCAATGCGGAGCCGATTTATAGAGAGAACGGGGAGGAGGACCGACCGCATAGTAGGCGAGTAGTGTTTAAGATCAGGATCAAGTCTGTTGAAGAAAGAAAAGAGATTGTGGAACAGACCGGACTTAAAAGTCAGGAGCAAGGTTCACACTGATTATATGACGCAGGCTGCCACAGGTGCTGCCTTAACGGAATCATTGGGCGTCTTGCGGCTGGCACTGCATGCCCTCAAGTCTGAACTTCAGCTTCCAGCGGCGTCATTGGAATCCCGTTTTCGGAACCTGGCTGCCGTCATAAAGGGACTGGAACAAACAAAATTCGCGAAGCCAGTTTCGAATATCACAGAGTACGTAAATCAGTGGCATGAAGTTGTTGCCGGACGGCGAAAGAATTTGGAGCCGCGAGCTGTCCGGTCGCTTTGCTGGAATCCCGCGATTGCCACTGACCGAGAATTTCAATATTTCTTGGCTCGCACGCAACACGTCCCAAGGGCGCAGTCCCTTCAAGGAATGATCTGCTCCTGTCATGCCCGTTGGTCGAGGGAACTTGCCGTGAGTGAGTCCGTAGGAAGAATCAGAAATCATCTATCCCAATATTCAGGACGAAATCGGCTCCTGAACAAATGGAAAGACTCCGCCAACATGATATTGGGTCCAAAAGCCCATGACTTGATGGCGGGAGAATTAATAAAGAATACCGATGGACTGGCAGGATTCTGCAAGTTTTGGGGGCTTTCGATAGAGTCGTCCCAACTCTTTCACGCGGCGGCGGAAATTGCCTCTGTACTTTGCTTGGAACAAATCGACCGGGTTCCACCCTACAGAGAATTCTTATTCAAAGAACTCATCCCGTGGGAGGGATGGGCACCAAATATGATCAAGAATGTGATGAGCCGATTGATACTCTTCCCCAAAAGAGATGATGCCGACCTGATCGAAACGATTACGCATCTCGTGCGAAGTGATCCAAGATTTGGAGACCCCAGACATCCTCAGAACCATAATAATTGGATTGGCATGGATGAGGCATCAAAGCGGATGCAAGAGTGGTTATCCGCCGCAGATATTACATTTTTCTTTGAAACTGTGCTGCCGAGAGGGAAAGACCCTCATGGCAGGAAGGCATTCTGGTTGCGGTATGTTGGCTGCCGGGGACTGAGGTCACGTCCTCTCCTGAGCAATTCCGACAAGTTTCGCCTGCGTGATGTCCTTTGGAAGAAGGGATCGAACGCGTCAGATTTTGGAAGGCTATTAGACGAAGACACAAGTGCTTTTATCCTGGACTTCGGCCCCATTGTGGCGATTGAGTTTAGTGCGGTGGGCAACGCCTGTTACCTATATGAAAAACAGCCTGCGGCCGAGATCGTACCTGATATTTGGACTTCCTTGCCATTTAGCAAGACCGACTTGAAACGCAAGTCAAAAATTGCGACAAGTCAGCCGATAACGCATGATCGACAGAATCGGTGGAAGAATGAGATGGAGAGAATTCTGGCGAGGTACGGCGTCCGAGCCGTTTCTTGATGTCGGATATGAAGTGGAAAATCGCTGAACCCAACGAAGGACTAATCGTAGAAGTCGAAGATAGCGGTGTTTGGGTCCGACGACTTTCGGGACAAATCACAGACCCCCATCAACTAAGATCACATTCCGCAAAAACTCGCCTTGGTAGACTCCTACCCACGGTAGTGCTTCAGTTGCTCGACTTAGGCGTAGCCAGTCTTGAGAACGGTGGTTTGAGAATTCGCCATCAGGAGTTTGCTCGCCTAGAGCAGTTCCACAAGATAGACGCGTTTGATGGCATCGTCCCTTGGGCACCCTTCACCGTTGAGGTCGAAACGACGCGTTGGCCCGGCGATGAGTCCTTTCGCTACTTCATAAAGTTTTATGCAGGAAGGCAGGTCGTCGATCCCGCTAGAATCGGCAGTTTTGTCCTACACAAAGAAGCTGTCCATCGCCTTGATTTACAGACTTACAGCCTTACAGAGGCAATCAACTCCTTCAATGCGCTGCCACCCGAAAAGAGATCAGGTAAGGACGCGTTCATCAAATTCTCTGAAATCAAGGACCTGGCAGAAGGTGTCGGAGCGCAACTAGACGAGTTTCTATCTCGCGAGCGCGTAATCGTTCCGTCTTCAATAGGACTCGACCTAGTTGTTGAACCGAATAATCGAATTTCATTCGCTCCAAAAATTGATGGCGTTCCCCAGGAGGCCTTCCGAGAGGCGTTCATGGCCGCTGACGACATAGAGGAAGTCTACTCGATGGATGACGAGTCGGGTGGGCGTGTTCGAGTCGTCCTCGATGAACCGCAGCGCGAAGTTCTCCAACGGATGCAGCGAGTTAGGCACCTAAGTGGGACAGAAAAATCCCAGGTATTGCGAGATCCCGCAAGCCTGTTCGACGGAGTTGCCGGGTCGGTGAGCATTTCGTTTGGACCGAGGGTCCAAGGCGTCGGCGATTTTCCATTTGTAGCTCGACCGTTCTTGCAGGGCAATACCAGCGGTGTGTTCGACGATCCTGAAAGCCGCGAGCACGCCCAGCCAAGAAAACTAGACGCTGGACTAAAGCTCCGGTACGCCAACGGCTTAGAGGAAGACGTCCGGTTTGCATCGCGAGACGAATTGTTGCGATTTTTTAATGACATGAAATTCAATTGGGAAAACGGGCGTCGATTCGTGGATTTTAGAGGGAAGTCAGTCCCCGTAGATGAACAGTTTGTTTCCGCATTGAATGAACAGGTCAATCGCCTTTCTCCCCAGCATCCTGTTTCCGGTCCAACCGAGAAGGCTGGTAGGAAATACCTACTGATTATTACGAATGAGAACGAGCTTGGGTTCGAAGTCCCTGGCGAGGTCGAATTAAAAGACTTCAAGGTCGCGCTACCCCAGTCAATTCAGCCTGATCAATTAAAGGAACACCAACTATTCGGGCTTGAGTGGCTTCAGAGGAATTTTCGCTTGCAAAGAAACGGTTGTTTATTGGCTGATGAGATGGGCTTGGGAAAGACGCTGCAGGTCTTGACGTTTCTAGCTTGGGCAATCGAACAGGGTGAGCTGTCAAAGGACAGCAGCAACAACGATGCTGCGCCTTGGAACCCGATATTAATCGTGATGCCAGTCACCCTGCTCGAAAATGAAACGTGGATGGAAGACATGCAAAAGTTCTTTACGGGAAGGGGAAGCGTCTTCCAGCCTTACGTCGCCCTCCATGGTGCAGGGTTGCGAGAATACTTCCGAAGAGATGTGCAGGGGCGCGAGACTGAAATCGGCCAGCCCAAATTGGACCTGGAAAAACTGCGCCAGAACAGAGTGATTTTTACAAACTACGAAACTATCGTGAACTATCAACACTCTTTTGCAAAGATGAAGGATCAGCTGTCAATCGTGGTCACTGATGAGGCCCAAGAATACAAGACGCCGAGCACAAAAATATCGCATGCCTTAAAAAGCCTCAGCCCCCGCTTCCGAGTCGCCTGTACGGGAACTCCAGTGGAAACACGGCTGCTCGATGTTTGGAACATATTCGACTACCTCCAGCCGGGACAATTGCTGGGGAGTGCAAAGCAATTTACAGATAGATATGAAAAGCCAATCCAAGAGAAGACTGAGGCCGGGCCAAAAGAGTCTTTATCATCACTGCGCTCTCGGCTCGGTTACGGCAGCCGCAATGCTTTCGTTCTAAGACGAGACAAGAGCAGCCTAAAGGGGCTACCCGCAAAACATGAGCACACTGTGAATTGTTTCCTGTCCCCGAGCCAGCGCGAGTGGCACTTAGACATTATCCAACGTGCGAAGGAGGGAGGGCCGGACAACCACCCCTTCGGATTACTGCAGCAGCTAATGTTGGTGTATCAACACCCTTCTCTTGTCCCCCACTATGATCCTCCTTCGCCTGACCAGGCAATCAAGGATTGCCCGAAATTGGCCGAAACGGTCGCGCTGATTCGTCGGATTCGCCAGCTAGGCGAGAAAGTGCTCTTGTTCGCAAGAAGTCTGAGTATGCAAGACCTACTCAAGAGGGTGATCGAGGCCGAATTCGGAATCGACGTGGATATTTTGAATGGGCAAGTGACCCGTCGGGGGAGCACCAAGGGGCTGAAGAATACGCGTAAGGAAATCGTAGACCGCTTCAAGAAGTCCAAGGGATTCAATGCAATAATTCTTTCCCCAGATGTTGCTGGCGTGGGACTTAATCTGGCTCAAGCCAACCACGTCATACACTATGGACGATGGTGGAACCCCGCGAAGGAAGCTCAGGCAACGGATCGCGTCTACAGAATGGGACAGTCTAAAGATGTGCACATTTATTACCCAATCGCAAAAGACCCCAAGGGGCTGTTTGACAGCTTCGATCAAAAACTAGATGCGGTTATCCGACGTCGACGCGATCTGGCTTCCGAATTCTTGGCTCCGATGCCCAACGAAGACGAAATGCAACGCGAAATTTTTAAGGAAGTTGTTGAGACACCAGGAACAACTGAGCCTATCAAGAACCTGTCTCAAGACGATGTTCGCCTACTTCCTTGGGATCGCTTTGAGGCACTTATCGCGCTGCTAGAGAAGAAGCGTGGTGCGAGGGTCATTTTGACTCCTCGTGGTGGGGATGATAAGGCCGATGTCATAGCGGTGAAGGAAAAGCATGTTCGAGTGATCCAGTGTAAGCACAGCGCGTGGAGCGCGTACGTCGACGCTGATGTAGTCGCGGAGGTTATTGGAGCCATAGATCTGTATCGCGTGCGACATTTGCAAAAGCTCCCGGCGAGTATGAGCTTATTCCCGGTGATCGTGAGCAATGGCACCTTCACATCCATGGCGCGTAAACAAGGTCTGGAGTGTGACGTGGAACTGATAGGTGATTTGGAATTGTGGAAACTGCTGAGCCAAACGCCTTGTACGCGTGCGGAGTTGGAGGCCATCGAGAATCGAAGGGTCGAATCTATGAAAGATGTACAAGCAGCTCTAAGAGAATTCGGAATCTAAACTCTCAGGCCTTCACCCCCTTGGACACTCCAGCCCCTTGACCAGCACAGCTTCCATCCGATTTACCAAAGCGCTGGAAGAGGTGTTGACGTTCGAGATGTTTGGACTCGTTCCGTTGACACAAGCGGATATGAACATCACCGCAGGCAAAGACCTCAAGGAAAAAGGAACGACGAGCGAAGGTCTTGGGGTTAACGATTTTCCATGCTGCATCGCTCTCACAGCGGAACCAGAACGTCGCCCGGAAGCTTCCTGGCTTCCATGGTGGTCAAATCGAAAGAATGCATACTGCTCAGGACAAACCACAGCCCCTGGTACTTTCGGCAGAGGGCCACTTGATATGTCATCGCGTTAAAGATGCTCAGATTGCACAGGATATTTTCGTTCACGCTCCATCCCACTCCAATCAAGTGCCCGTCAACCAGCGAACCTTGCCTTCTTTCGTCCGTAAGTCTGGGGCTTCCGATGACGACAACGATTTCGTTTTCCGGGATGACTCCGTCCCTAATGAATGTCCGAATCGGATCGAACTCCTCCCGCAGCAGCAGTCGCAAGTTCTCCGACAATGCATACGCCAGGTAGTTGAAGGCGATTTTAGCGATACAACGCCGGATGATCGGGTCGAAGGTGTATGTGATCCTGGCAGCCATTTCGGGCTGCGGGAGGATTCTGTCCTTGCTGATGTGCTTGGTGGGCGCCGTGAATCCCAATTCGCGCAAGCGCGCCCTGAGCTGTGTTTCTTCGCCTGGCGAAGTGAAAAAATACTTCACTTTGGCATTTGGCCCGAGTCTGGGGAGACTTTCCTGCCCCAGCTCCCCCAGCACGTACCATTCCCACTCTTCGGAGTTCTCTTGGGCGAAGGCCACCTGCGGCAGGTAAATGATTTCCATGCCATTGGTAAGAGGGTTTGGAGCTAACAGCACTTTAGCACCGAGCGCCGGTCCCGGGACTTTGATCCTCGCGGTCAACCGGCTGCGGCGAGACCCGGCAACACTGTCTCTGAGGCCATATTGGAATCGAACGACGCTCTCCCCGGTTTCGCGACCAAAAAGAAGTTCCAGGTGATGGCCGAAGAATTGGTTACAGTCGCCGCATACACAATGCAGCGTGAGGCCGTTTCGGAACCGCCCAAAAGACTGTGGGATCACATGTTCAGCGGGAAAGGGTTCCTGTGAGCTATGACGGCAATATATGCATGTCGGCACGATAGCGATTGAACCTGATCAACCTAATCGGTTGCTCCCATCAGGCGGGCCAACGGCAGCGCAAAAAGTTCCGTTGCACGAAGTGCCAGCTCAAACCCCTTATCGGTTCAGCCGACTGTCGCCCTCGGGTGGATATCGGATCGAGAAGCCCTGTTACATGGCTATACATCATATCGTGTGCTACGGTGGGCAATTACGAAAAGAATGGTGAGAGCGCATGTGGATTCGTCAGCTCGACATCGAGAAGTTCAGAGGGATAGAAAAGGCTCAGGTCAACTTTGGTGAGCGCCAGACGGTGCTTGTAGGGCCAAACGGCGCGGGCAAGAGCACGGTGCTGGAAGCGTTTGCGCTGCTGTTCGGCAGAGATCGGCTTGTCCGGACATTGACCGAGCACGACTTCTACGGGAGTAACCCGGCCGCCGGGGATCGCATCCGGCTTATCGCTACCATAACCGGATTCAGCTCCAACACCGCAGCCGATCACAGCCAGTGGTTTTCGGAACGCCGCGGCGTCCCCAAATGGCTGGATGCATCCGGCAAGCTTTTGCCGGAGCCGCAGTCTGCAAACGACGCGTTGTGTGTTCAGCTCGGCTTTTGTGCGCGGTTTGATCGGAGCGAGCTATATGTAGAGACGATTCGCTATTTCCATGATGACGATGCTATCTCCGATCCCTTCGACGAAGAGGTGGTCCAAAGTGTTTCTGCCCGGCTGCTGCCGGAAATCGGCTTCTTCCTGGTCCCGGCGCATCGTACCTGGGATCGCCTCGTGTCTTTCAATTCCGAGTTATTCAGGAGAATATTGGAGAGTAGCGGATCGCTCGAGGCTGCCGAGGTGCTGACCGAACGAGATCGGTTGCGCCGCGATGAACACCGTGTCGATCTCCAAGGTGTCCTGAAGGAACTTCGCGAAGGAATCGACGCCCAACTGAAACAGCTGGTACCCGGTAGTCCAGGACTGGAGTTGCGACTGACCGCGACAGATACGGAATCGTTACTCCAGGCACTGGTTCCGCATTACCGTTATACTGGCTCTGTTTCTCTGCCTGCTGGCCGTCACGGCTCGGGCCTGCTATCGCTGCAGACCGCTCTTTTGGTTCTCCAGATTGCGGAACGTCGCCGCAAAGCGAATCAGAACGTCATCATCGCCGTGGAAGAGCCCGAACTGCACATGCCTCCGGGTGTCCAGGCCCAAATCCTGCACCAACTGCGGAATTCATCCAACCAGTTGGTCTGCACTACGCACTCGCCTCGGGTCGCTGCGGTGTGCCCCGCGACGGACATTCGCATCGTGAATCCAGCCGGGGCCACATCGACCACCGTCGTACCGATGCTGAAGGCTGCCCTGCCCGCTTCCGCCAAGAACGGAGTTCGCAAGCTGTTCCACGAGAACCGGCAGTCCTTTATTGAAGCGTTGATGCATCGTTTCGTCCTTGTCCCCGAAGGCCGGACCGATGCCGAATGGCTGAGGTTGCTCTCTTTGTGCGCCGTGACCGAGGAACTCGGTGAAAGTGCCGATGCACTTCCGTTCGGAACGGTCTTCGGCATTGCCCCGACCCATGATGCGTGCGTTGTGGATACGGTCGAAAAAATAAAGGACATCCGAAGTGCTGTCGTCGTGCTGGTGGACGGCGACACGTCGGGCGATGACTATGTGAAGACGCTAAACCATTCAGGCGGAGATCTCGACAGCGCCGACGACGATGCCGGAGATTGTGGCGTGGCTCAAGAAACCGACGAAAGAAAAGGGAGCAAAAACGGATCTCCTAGCCTACGAAGCCGTCACGACGGGGATTTTGATGTCCCCGAAAGCCAAAGCCAGGGCGCGAAGTCTTCTGGGTGCATTGGTCGATATGACGGGCGGCAAGTCTTCCTCAAAGCTTTTGCAGGCGGACAAGGCCCGCAGCACCGGCAATACGTCCTTGTGGAGGATTGTACTTGAGCCTTGAGTATTTCGAGGGTCCGGCGGGTTGCGGAAAAACCTTCCAGTTAATCAAAGCGCTGGACAAGTTTTTGGCGGGCCGCTCGCTGGGAGAAGGAGAAGCTGTCCTCGGGCTCACCTACATGCATGGATCGCGGCGGCGCATGCACAACCAGCTTGCGAAAATGCCGGGCCTCAGAGGCCGGTTTCTCGCGTGCACCGTGGACAGCCTGGCGCGGCACGTGATTTGCCGCTGGCGAACGCTGGCCAAGGATATCCAGCCGAGTCTGAACCTTATGGTTTCGGCGGATTTTAGCGTCGTCTGCCATGTGGCGGCTCTTATGATGGCCAAAGCAAGCGTTTCCGGCTGGCTGCGACTTCGCTATCCCATTGTTGTGGTTGATGAGCTTCAGGATTGCAAGGGCGACCACTTGTGTCTTATCCAGGCGATAGAGTCCTGTTGTCACGTCATCGCTGCCGCCGATGAATTCCAGGATTTGCAGCAAACGGGTCCAAGTGCCGCGGTCGAATGGCTGCACATGGGCACCGGCAAGAAGAATATTCTGTCGGGCAACCGCAGAACGAAAGACACCACTTTGCTCCAGGCAGCCGACCGGCTCAGAGCGTCACAAGACTGCGGCGACGTCCTGCAGAATGCGCTGATGTCCGCGCTCAATGCGAATGTGGCTGCGGGACACATAGCCCGCACTCTCTGCTGGAAGGCACCAAAGGATGCAGTAATCCTCACTCCGACCGGGCAAGACAAAAGTCCGTTTGTCCGGGACGTGGTGACGCGGCTGACCTCGAAGCCGATCAAACCCAAGGGGATCGCGAAAGACGTAGGCCCGTTCCGCGTCAGTTGGGAATCCAATGTCGAGGAAGACAAGGCCGTTCTCCTGAAAAAAGTAGGATGCTCGGCGAAGGGCATCGGACTGGCGGAACTACGGCAGCTCAGTTGCAACGATAAAGGGGCGTTGGGCGACATTTTTCAATGGGCCGAAAAGAAATGGCGGATAAAGGGGCAGACCCAGTTTTCAGTTGGTGAGTTGACGACGGCCGTTGAACGGGTTCTCCAATCCCGACGCGCATTCCTGCCGACCGCCTGCCTGGGAATCATCCGCGCAATGACAATCAACCAGGCCAAGAACCGCGAATTTGAAGGGGTAATCATTCTCTGGCCGTTTGCAGTCGGCGGTAATCTGGATTCGCAGAGGCGGCGGCTCTACAACGCGCTGACGCGGGCACAGAAGTGGGCGATTGTGATAGTTCAGGATGTTCCCAACAAGACCTCGCGCCTTGCGGCCTCTCCGTTTTCAAAGCCGCACAAGTCCTAGCCTTTAGCTTTTCCGCCCGTGCGGTTTCTTGGCAGCCCGCGCGATAGCTCATTGACGGAACGCGCTTCGTCAACAGTGAGACCCCTCCCGAGGAGTTCTTTTCCCCGGTAGCTCAGCCAATTCTTGATTACGGCATAACTCCGTCAGGGCTGCTTCAAAAAGGCCGCCGCACGGACGAACTGCATTGCGTCCAGCGTCCAACTGGCGTCCAAAACTCGGTGGTTTTTGGTCGATTTTGGGGGTCTGATTCCTGTAAGGGCAATTGAATCATCAAGACTTAGTGGATGCCTTCCAAGCTCATAACCCGAAGGTCGTTGGTTCAAATCTAACCCCCGTCTAACCCCCGCAACCATTCTAACTAAGAGGTTCAAGCAAAAGGGGTTGCTCACCAGGAGCAACCCCTTTTTTCGGGAAAATTTAAGCTGTTTCAAAACCCGAAGGTCGTCAACGGACTCTCGCAGCCCATCTTATTGACTGACAAAGACTTCCTGCGCGTCACATCTATAGAGATACAACCCTGGAATTCAATTCTTACCATCACTATCCAAGATCAGAAGGCATTTTTGTAGCCCATGTAGCCCAAATAAGCGGAGGGAATGCACAGGCAAATGCCGTCAATTCAACGGATTTGGTCTGGTCCAGGCTGGTTCGGGACCAGGAGGTCGATGGCTCAAATTCATTCGTCCGAGTCCCCGCCCGCGAGAGCCTCGGCACTACAACTGTCCGGGACGTTTGCGCTCACCACGAAGGGGGCCGTTTTCAATTTCCATTATTTTCCAATTAAGGCGTTCCGAAAATCGAAAAAATGCCGCGATCACTTTGCCATACCCATGAACGAGGCATGGCTAAAATTGACCGGAACCTACAGTCCAGCTATGAACTCATCAATTCCGTGCGTTATCAGATGCTCGGCTACCGTACGACAACCGCGCTTGCAACGCGGATTGCTGAGTAGGATTGTTCTTCATTTCCATCCTGCCTTTCCGCAGGATACCTAAAAACGCTACACCCACTTTGGGGTGGTCGCAACGGTAAATCGGAATTCCCAGATACTCCCAGATATTCGCGTTGGGCTAGTTATACTACCGTTGCGGAGAGAACCTGACTATTCAAATTCCCAAGGCTTTCTAGATCAAGGTTTTAGGATGAACGATAATTCCGTGCAGCCTTCAGCCGATGTAGTAGCCGTCGCGACGCGAACTTTGCTCGCCGCTGGGTATGCAATCTCAGGCGTCCAGAGGCAGCCGGCTCATATTGAATTCAGGTGTGAGCGAGTTAGCCGGTTGGGGCCCACTGTTCCTTTGCTGATTGCTATCACCGACCAGGCTGACTTCAGCGAAGACGACGTAAGAGCCATTTCCCACGCGGCCTCCAACCAAAACCGCTTGCCGGTTCTAGTTTCGGCGTCAGGCGGACCGGCCCAACTCACATGGGTGGAGTTCCTGGAAATAATGGGCGGTGCTGTTCCCTCGTGGAAGGCTCTGACCGATGAATACCACGATCACCTTGAGAGGGCTTCCAGGAATGAAGCGCCCCGCGGGCTTGTCGGCGAAGCGTGGTGGATTTTCGAGTCCCTGGTCGGCGATGGATTGGAGTTCTGTTTCGGTCGGAGGGTGAATCGGCTGGGGGGACATAAGCGCGGTAAGCGGGTTAGCGACATGGTTGCGCCATTGCCGGATTTCAACGTGGTAGTCGTGGATGCAAAGGCGTCGAGTTCCGGTTTCGGTGCTAACGCTCCAGCGCTTCGACCCCTAGTGGAGTATGTCGAGAAACAGAAGCTGCGCCAGAGTGGCGGTGGCGAGGTTATAGCTGCATTGGTGGTGTCATCGGGATTTGTGCAGGATGAGGCGGGTTTGGCCGGTGTCGCCAAAGAGTTTCTCGGGCAAACCCGGACCCCTCTGTGCTTCATCACTGCAGAAAATCTGTGGTTGCTGGTAAAGACACTCCGCGACAAGCCGGATATTCGCGGTTGTGTCAGGTGGAACATGCTTTTTTCAGGAGGTTTAATCCGTTCACAGCAGATCGAGTCGGAAATTCGTGCTGTCTTGCAGGAACGCTGCGAGACAAGGGAGATGTGAATGGGAACTTCACGCAACGACGCTTCGCCTAAAACGCCGCCGTGGCGAATGGCCCTTGCCGTAGTCGGAACGCCAGACATAAACCCAACCAGGCAGGGACTCGAAATTTGGAAGGCTGTGGCTGCTGATCGCGGCGAGAAGCTGGTTTCGGATTTTGCCAGCCCTGCGTTGGCTGAGGCATGTCGGTACGTCGCCGAGGGGATGGCCGTGCAGGAGGCCTTGGCACGGTACGACCGCTCCACGCTGCATGAGAGCGGAGCCGGACTTGCCCTGGAGATAGGACGCCGCGCGCTGGCGCGCTGCGCGGCGCAGCAGACGGACGTGGCTACCTTCGTCGGCGAACTCTTTGCTGAAGCTGCTTCGTACTACGCATCCCGGGACTTGCCGAGCTTCGTGGCAGCGGAAGGCAGAGTAGCAAACACGAGCAGTTCCATTGGCCTCAAGGACAGGTTACGGCAGGCCACGAGAGAACAAGTTAAGGCATTAGGGACACCACAACTCACTTCCAGGGGATGGAAGAGCCATATCACCAAAGTCGTGAGGGCG
>WNGO01006855.1_pt1 | contig 13166 bp, 12 predicted proteins | sample 5400511 | NCBI WGS metagenome assembly WNGO01 (sample SAMN13153380, study PRJNA577476) | soil metagenome | isolation source: 20 cm soil or saprolite under Garry oak tree replicate 2 | place: USA:California | collected 2016-06-15
GCTAGCGAATGATGCCGCGCTCGGTCGTCTCGATAAAGTCGATGATTTGCGCGATCTCCGGGCAAGGCGCGATTTCGTTGCGGACGGCCTCCAGCGCCTGTTGGGTATTGAGTTTTGAACGATAAATCAGACGAAAGGCTTCCTTAATCGCTTTCACGCTTTCAGGCGCGAAACCATTGCGCTCGAGCCCCACCAAATTGACTCCACGAATTTCGGCAGGATTACCGTCCGCGATCATGAATGGTGGAACGTCCTGTACGATTTTGGAGCAACCGCCGGTGATGGCAAAGCGCCCGATACGGCAAAACTGATGAACTGCGGTCAGGCCACCCATGATCGCGTGATCGTCGATCCGAACGTGGCCGGCGAGCGTGCCGTTGTTCGAAAAGACAACAGCGTCCCCAACGATGCAATCGTGCCCGATATGGCTATAGGCGAGAAAATTTCCGCGGTCGGCAATCTGTGTTTTCCCATCGCTCTTGGTGCTGCGATTCACGGTCACAAATTCACGAAAAGTATTTTCGTCGCCGATTTCAAGATAAGTGGGTTCGCCTGCGTATTTTAAGTCCTGGGTCTGCTGTCCAATCGAGCAATAGGCGTAGAACTTGTTCCGGGCCCCGACCCGCACCGGGCCCATCAGCGTGACGTGATGTTGTAGCCAACAGGATTGACCGACTTCGACATCGGGCCCGATTATGCAATAGGGACCAATAATCGTGCCGTTACCAAGTTGCGCAGTAGGATCGACAATTGCGGTCGGGTGAATCTCGACGTCGCTCATTTGTCGAGGAACGTGAACATGAGATCGCCCTCCGAAACGACGGCATCATTGACAACGCAGCTGCAATGCGCTTTCGCCAGCCGATTGCTTCGTGCCTTGATCAGCTCGGCGTGAATGAAAAGCGTGTCGCCCGGAAACACCGGCTTGCGAAATTTCACTTCGTCCGCGCTCATGAAATAGCCGATGCGGCTTGCGCTCTTCGCCAGCTTCATCAGCAAAATACTCGCGACTTGGGCCATGGCTTCGACCTGGAGCACGCCCGGCATAACCGGATGACCAGGGAAATGGCCGGCAAAATAGGGTTCATTGATGGTCACGGTTTTCATACCGGTGCATTTCGTTTCGCCGTCGAACCCCAGAATGCGATCGACCATTAAGAACGGAAATCGGTGGGGTAGAATTTCCATGACCTGAGCGATATCGAGACCACCTTCTCCGGGTGGAAATGACCGAGGAACAGATAAGGCCGCGATCTTGGCGTGTTCTTTAACGATCGCCCGTGCGAGTTCCGCGTTGATCCCATGCCCGGGCCGGACGGCGATGACGTGACCGCGGATGCGGGTGCCGACAAGCGCCAGGTCACCGATGATGTCGAGAACTTTGTGGCGCGCGAATTCATCTGCAAAACGGAGCGGCTCTTTGCTCAATACGGCCTCGCCTCGCACCACAATCGCATTTTCCAAACTGCCACCTTTGATCAAGTTTTTATCCATTAGGGGCTGCACCTCCTCGTAGAAAACAAAGGTGCGCGCCGGGGCGATCTCACGCTCGAAGACAGACGACGTGATCTCGGCGGAATAGAATTGGGTGAAACGATTGTTCGGCCCTGCCTGGGTGCATGAAATGCGAAACTTTGCGTCGGGCAGCAAAACCACGAGCGAGCCGTTTTTTGATTCAATGTGAATCGGATCGCGGACATCGAAAAATCGTCGCGATGCGTCTTGGGCGAGGGTACCGGCTTTATTGATCACTTCGACATAGGGCGCGGCACTGCCGTCTCCGATCGGTGGTTCATTGGCATCCATTTCGACAATGGCATTGTCGATCCCCATTGCACTGAGGGCCGACAACACATGTTCGACCGTGTGCACCCGGACTGCCCCTTCACCGATTGTCGTGGCCCGTTCAACCGTTTTAAGATTGGCAATGTTCGCATCAATTACCGGTTCATCCGCCAGATCCCTGCGCTTGAATTTGATCCCGTGATCGACCGGTGCCGGTAGCAAGCGGAGCGTGACTTTCTCGCCCGTGTGCAGCGCGGTGCCGGTCAGCCCGGCCGATTTTGCGAGGGTATGCTGAAGCTCCGTGGCAGCCATCGGCGCCTAACTAACAAAGATTTACGCGACTGACCACGCGCTTTCTCACTTGAGTTCGAACTCGCCGCAGTCGAAAGCCATCATCCTGGCCGCGCCGCTGACGTGGAACTGGCGAAGGTTGGCTCCATTATCGAGAAATGCATCGAGAGTTTTGTCCGATCGCTGCGTCACCCAGGCCCGTTTGGTATCGCTGATCTGGGCGATCGTCACCAGAGGCAGGCCATCGCCTGATCTCAAGAATGCATTTTCGTCGTCAAAACCAACGGCCAGATCGATGACCGGTTGCTCATTATTTTCCAGCGGGTTCGCAATCAGCTTGAGCCGCACATTGTTTGCCATTTCTGTCGGCGGAGCGTTCGCCGGTGCGATCTCTTCCACTTTGATAGGGGCCACCAGGAAACCGCGTGCGGAATATTTCCCCGGCGGCAATTCAAAACCATCGTCATCTTTGCCGTCCCACTTCGTGACAAGCGCGTCTGCGCCGATTGAAAATTCATCGAATTCCGCTTCTTGATGCAACACCCGCACGAGTTGATCGGCCTCGTCGTAGATTCCAAGGCTGATCGTCCCTTCCATCGGGGGCGGAAGGAAACTCAGTCGAACAGATCGCGAGGGAGCGACCGAAGGCAGTGGAGCCGGGCTAGGCGGTACTTGCTTTGCAGAAAACATCGAAAAATTCCTCGGCTTCAATTTCATTTCGCTCAGCAGGACACGGCGAAACGTCGCCAGTTCAAATTCGCAAAAAGATTATCGCGCTCCTCGCATTGTGCCAGGAATTCAGGGTCGGCATCTCCTCTTTCGAGAGCGCCGGCCAATTGATCGAATCGTCGCAGATGGTCGGTCACACGTTGTGCGGCATATTCTTTCGCCGTCTCATTGCGTATGAGAAACGGCCAGTCACTCGCTTGTGACAGAAGTAGCTCGCGTCCGGTTTGTCGCAGCATTCGCTCCATTTCAGGAGTCGCTTTTGCGTCGTACTTCTTTGCCAGTGCGTTCATCCGCCGAGCCGCGGTTTGCAGGTGCGGATAAATCCAACTGCACTTCTGATCGAGCCAGACGTCGAGGAAACCTTTGTCACCCCAACTTGAAGCGCTGGGCTGGACCACCTGCTGGGTTGGATTGCCAGCGAGAAATTCCGCCGGTGTGGTCAATGCGACCTTGTCCTGAGATTCCGCGGTCGCCCGCAACACATGTTCGAGAAAGACTGGCCCCTCGAACCACCAGTGACCAAAAAGCTCGGCGTCGAATGGAATGGTCATAATTGGGAGCCAATCGTCGGCGCCGATGCTTTCGATATCGGCAAGACGTTGCTCAACAAAATGGCGCGCGTGTTCGCGTGCCGTCATTTCTGCCGCCGCACGATCATAAAATTTTTTTGGCTGATCCCGGCCGGTCACGCGATGATATTTAATGCCGGTAAATTTTTGGCCGTGAGAGGCGAATGGCGAAAGTTTCGCGGCCGGCAAATCGAATCCAATGTCACGGTAAAAATCGCGGTAAGCGGAATGTCCAGGATATCCTGCCTCCGCGCTCCAAACTTGCCGGCTGGCATTGACGTCACGTGCGAACGCGGCTGGCCCGGCCGGAGTGTAGCACGGCGCGAATGTTCCGCGTCTCGCTGCCGGTTGCGCATGTTCGAGTGCGTGGGCGTCGACTACAAACCAACGGATGTTTTGTTTTTGCAATAACTGATCGATTCCGGGTGCGTAGGCGCATTCAGGCAACCAGAAGCCAACTGGTTCTCCGCCAAAGATTTCACGGTAGCTGTCGCAACCGAGAGCTGTTTGCGCGCTGGCGGCCCCGGACGTTTGCTGCAAGATCGGCAGGAGACCATGGGTCGCCGCACTCGCAATGATCTCAATGGAACCGCTGCTCCGCAGCTGTTGAAGGAGAGCAAGCAAGTCGCAATTCCATTCCTCGCAATAAACGCGCCGAGTCTCCGAGAAAAAATCGCGATAAAACTCAGAAAGAGGAAGCAGGGCGGCATCGGCGCGATTACGCTGGCATTCGTTCTCGGCCAAGGCGATGAGCCGATCGAGATGCTCGAGGTAACGGTGACGCAGCAATTCATCATGGAGCATCGCGCAAAGAGTCGGCGTGACCGACATTGCGATTTTGATCGGAATGCCTTCGTCGAGCAGGCGTTGAAACATCCGTAAGAGCGGGATGTAGCTTTCGGTAAGCGCCTCGAATAACCACTCCTCCTCAAGAAAGCGCTCGTGCTCGGGATACCGAACGAAAGGTAGATGCCCGTGAAGGATGAGCGCGAGAAAGCCTGCCCGTTTTGTCATTCTGAGCGAAAGAAGAAGCGCCGCCAGTCAGCGACTATGGCGTGGTGAATTGTGACCGGCGCCTGTCGAATGACGATGACCACACGCTCGACGCTCTGGGAGATCCCTCGCATTCGCTCGGGATGACGATTAGAGCGTCCGGCAAAAATCCTGAAATCGATCGAGGCCCTTTTTGATGATATCGATGCTGGTGGCGTAGCTCAGCCGAATGGTCCGATCGTCGCCGAAGGCTGCTCCGGGCACGACCGCGACATTCGCTTTACTCAGGAGCCGATCGGCAAAATTTTGTGAGGTCAAACCGAGCTGGCTAATGTTGACGAGCACGTAAAAAGCACCTTGCGGTTTCACTGCCGTGACGTTCGGAATCTTCGAGATCCGATCGAACATATAATTGCGACGCATATCGAATTCATCGCGCATATCGGCGATCGGCTGTTGGTCGCCCTTTAAGGCGGCAAGTGCGCCACGCTGGGCAAAGGAGCAGGGATTGGCGGTGCTGTGGCTTTGAATGGAATCAACCGCTTTTGCCACCCCATCAGGGGCGGCCAGATAACCGAGACGCCAGCCAGTCATCGCATACGATTTGCTGAAACCGTTTACCGTCAGCGTGAGATCGTACGCTTCCTTTGAAAGCGACCCGAGGCTCACATGTTCGACGCCGTCATAGACCAGTTTCTCGTAAATTTCGTCGGAGAGTATGTAGATATCCTCACCCGCGGCGATTTCGACCAGCGCCGCCATTTCTTCGCGGGTGTAAACCGAACCGCTCGGGTTCCCCGGCGAATTCAGAATCAACATCTTCGTGCGCGGGGTCATGGCGTTTTCAAAATCTTCCGCCCGCATCTTCCATCTATTTCGCTCGCTTGTCGGGATAATGACTGGATCGGCTCCGGCCAGTCGTACCATATCAGGATAGCTCACCCAATACGGAGCCGGGATGATCACCTCATCGCCCGGCTGGCAGGTCGCGAGGATGGCATTGTAACAGGCATGTTTTGCGCCATTGCTAACAATGATCTGCGTCGGCTTGTAATTGAGGCCGTTGTCGGCAGCCAATTTTTCTGAAATCGCCTGACGCAACTCGGGAATGCCGGAGCTGGGCGTGTATTTGGTGAAACCGCTTTGCAGGGCCGCGATCGCCGCCTGTTTGATGTGGTCCGGCGTGTCAAAATCCGGCTCGCCTGCGCCGAAACCACAGACATCGATCCCTTCCGCCTTCATTGCTTTCGCTTTGGCGTCGATCGTGAGGGTGAGGGATGGGGTGAGTTGCGAAGCGCGTGCGGAGATTTCCATGGGAGTATTCAAGGTAGGAAGCGGAAACTATTTGCGGCGGCAAAAATTTTCAATCAACGGTTTTAAATTGTTCTCGTCCACTTGAACGATGCGCATTTCACGCTCGGCGTTTTCGGCGGAATCGGAGGCATGCGCAGCATTGATCATGATGGTCTGTCCGAATTCTTTGCGGATGGAGCCAGGGGGCGCTTTCTTGGGGTCGGTCGGGCCGAGCACTTCGCGAATCTTTCGGACCGCGTCTTCGCCTTCATAAACGATAGCGATGGATTTCTCCGTGCCGGCCTTTTCCCGTTCTCGCGCCGGGCATTCACTTGGCCTGATTCCAGCCATGAACTCGACAATGCTCTCCCAATTTTCACGCCCGCTCGCGGAGCCTAGCTTTTCCTCGAGCACGGGAAGCACCGGACCGTAAAATTCCTCCGCCTGTGCCACGCTCATTTGATGGACCTTGAAACCAATGATGTAGAGACCGGTTCGAGAAAAGACGTCGATCACCCCGCCGGGGCGTGCGCTGGGAAACTGGAAATTGTCCGGCTTGATCAGGACGAGTGTCTTCTCAACTTTGGCTCCTGGCAGGTAATCGATTACTTTGTCTAAAATCCCGCCGTCCTTATCGGAAAACTCCGCCCATAACTTCAGGTCCCGCTCAACTGCTTCGCGCCGGAACGAAGTCAACACGGCAGGTTCAAAGTAGCTAACTCGACCCGAATCGTCGGTGATGTAATCACCAAAAGTATCGCGGATTGTTTCGCCGCTGGTGCGTTCGTTAACAATGTGCCCAACCGCGGTGTGGACTTTCTCGATCGCGTCTTCGCCGCGCAAAACCAGAAATAAGACGCGCGGGCGCTGCCCTTGTATGACACCGGTGAAATTTCGTTGCACATAATCTTGGATCAATTCCTGGGTTGCGCGATGTCGCGGCTCCTTCTCAGTCACGATCGTTTCCGCGTAGCGCCGCACCAGAGCCTCGCTTGGCGCGAACATTCGGCCCGCCACGAGATCTAGGCCGGTGCGCGAAATCAGACGGGACACTATCCCGCCCGTGCGCGACTTGCGCATCGAGTAGGGCGTGACAATGGCATAGGAGAGTTCTTCGGCCTGCATGATCCGCCAGGCGGCCCGCGCCGCCCTAATGCAGGAGGATCGAAGTCGCCTGAGACCGTCAAGGTGCGGGCTCGCTTCCGCGTCGTCAAATTTGTTTTTGACGCGAGCACGGCCATCCATTTGCCCCGCCGACGGATTTCCAACAGACGCAATGGTGCACCCCGAACAGCGCGACGGAGGTCACGTTCCTGGCTGCGCAAGATCCCGGATAAAATCGCGAAGCCGCCGTCCCTCAACATCCGTGCAACCCGCGGTAAAATTTCAATCAGCAAATCACTGAATAAGTTTGCCGAGACAACATCGAACTTCTCCGCGGCGGTAACCGTTCGGACGTCACCGAGGCGAAACTCGACGTGGCAAGTCTTGTTCAGTCGCGCATTTTCTTTTGCCGTGGAAATGGCAATCGGATCGAGGTCAATCGCGGACACTTTTTCGGCGCCGAATCGTTTTGCCGCCAACGCGAGAATGCCAGTGCCGGCTCCGAGATCGATCAATGACCAGCCGGGCGTAAGCGTTCGCGAAATTCGTTCGAGGAGACGCAGAGACATCTCCGTCGTTCCGTGCTCGCCTGTGCCAAACGCCGCTCCCGCCGGAATTATGAGCGTGCAACCGGATGCTCTGAGATTCGCCTGATTTCGCACAATTCTCAGCCGTTTGCCGACCTTCAGCGGTTTTCCGGCCGAAAGATGCAAAAAATTCCTGAGCCAATCGCGTGGCAGCATGTCAATCCTGCCGCCAAATCTGCCGCGTACACGCTCCAGTCTGCGTAGGCTAGCGTCAGCGACTTCGACCGTCGCTGTTTTGCCCGATCCTGTTTCGATAATCGCCAGCTGATTGCCAGCCATCTGGCGTACTTCGCTTTCGTTGGCTGCGAGCCAGCGTGCGCTGGCCCGCTTGCGCCAAACGAACATCAATCAATCGCCACCAAATTATTTCTTTTCTGTTTCCGCTGGCTTTTCTTTCGCCATTTTCTGGGCGAGACCGGCCGCATATTTTTCGTATTGCGCGTTATCGATAGTGAAAGTGCCCAGCATGTAATTGGAATCCTGCCAATCCCAGTTTTGACCAGAGTCGCTATAAGTCATCTTCGAAGTTTTCCCCTGTGCGTATTCGTGATGCAACGGATCGGCTCCGGGCGGGTTCGTTATTTTCGAGTTGCCGCCGAGCCCGCCTTCCACCAAACGTCCGGTGAAAGTGGCAACGTTACCGATCGTGATAATGTGGTCTTTACCTTCGATCTTGCGGGTGATAGGCACGTACTTCGTTTCAAAGTTGGGTGACCCATTCTTTGACGGCAGCACCGTCAGCGCGATTGCTTCCAGCGCTTTTCGCTGCTCCGGATTCGCTTTCTCATCGATATAATTCGTCGAAAAATTCCATTTCCCGAACGAATCCATCATCGTCTGGTTTTCCGGGCTCTGCGCGTAATTGGCGATGGCGAGACCGTCGAGTTTTACATTCCCGTAATTTCCCTTTTGAATGAAGAGAACCTGATTGCCACCACAGGTCGGTCGAGTCGGTTTCGAATCAAACCAACAGGGACACGCCGCCGCGCAAGAACAAGCCTCTTCCAATTGACCGGTGATTTTCCAGGAACCCTTTTTTGTTTCGTTACCGGCGCCGAGCGTGAAGGTCGCGATGAACGCAATGACAATGAGCGGGAGCAGGCGGGACAAAGTCTTCATCAAAAAAAGTCTAATGTCCCAGGTCCCGCCCTTACAAGCTCAAATCGCTGGGGGCTGATCCAAAAAATGATCGCGAAAACGCCCACCCACGCTACGCTGTCACCCCGCGCAGCCAATGCAACTTACCGCAATTCGTCACATTTCCATTTTCCAGAGCGATCGGCAGTTGAACGCGTTGGCCGAGCTGTTTCAAGCAAACCGAATTGAAGGCATTGCTCGAATGCAGCGGAGCGCCTTCGATTTGACCCGCAGAGCGTTCGGATCCGCGCGGCTTGCAAACACGGCAATTGCGTAGGAAGGAGTTTCCCCATGCTTGTCGTAATGAATGCCAATGCCACCGACGCTGAAATCGCCGCCGTTGTCAGCGTGATTAAATCGCTTGGCCTGCGGCCTCATACCATGCCGGGCGCAACGCGAACGGCCATTGGCATCACCGGCAATCAAGGCGCAGTCGATTTGAGGCACTTCGAGAATTTACCGGGTGTGGCCGAAGCGATCCGGGTAAGCAAGCCCTACAAACTGATCACGCTCGATCTGCGACCTGAGCGCACCATTATTGACATCGCCGGCGCGAAAATTGGGAATGGTTCCCTCGCAATCATTGCCGGTCCATGCGCAATCGAAACACGTCAGCAGGCATTCGCTGTGGCCGAAGTAGTGAAGAGCGCCGGCGCGAAGTTTTTCCGTGGTGGCGCATTTAAACCGCGAACTTCGCCTTATGCCTTTGCCGGTCTGGGTGAGGAAGGATTGAAAATTTTGGCCGACGTTCGCGAGAAATTTGGATTGAAGATTGTGAGCGAAGCGCTCGATGAGCCGGGAGTGGACCTTGTCGAGAAATATGCCGATATGATTCAAATCGGCGCCCGTAACATGCAGAATTACACGCTGCTGAGACGCGTTGGCCGCTCAAATTTGCCGGTGCTGCTCAAACGAGGAATGGCGGCTACGCTCGAAGAATGGCTCCTCGCCGCCGAGTACATCATGGCGGAGGGAAACTATCAGGTCGTTCTCTGTGAGCGCGGCGTCCGCACATTCGCGCAACACACGCGCAACACTCTCGATCTCGCCGCCGTGCCGGCTGTGCGGCGCATTTCGCATCTACCCGTAATCGTGGACGCATCGCACGGCACCGGAAAAAATTACATGGTTACGCCCCTGGCGCGGGCGGGTGTCGCGGTGGGCGCCGACGGCCTGATGATCGAAGTGCACTGCCGGCCAGAGGAAGCGCTCTCGGACGGAGCGCAAGCGCTCACGCTGGACGAGTTCAAGCAAATGGCCCAAGAAGTCCGCGCCATTCACGACGTAATTAGCTGAGCTGTCTCTGGATCAGAAAGACAGAGTTGTAGCTGCCGCAGTCTCTGGCGGCAGATCTGTTCCGCTTGTCACATTCACACCCGGTCGATCACGGCGATTTCACCTTGGAGATTCCATTCGTCGTTCTTCTTCACCAAGCCAGCTCGGACGGGATTTTCTCGAACGTAATCCCACTTCTGCACATAACTTTCCGAATTGCGGATGACGTGGTCAAAAAATCCGCGCTGCCAAATGGAACGCTGAGGTGAAGCGGAATTTGCTTGTCTTCTGCCGCCAGAGACGGCGGGATATCATGATTAAATGACCTCCTGCAGTAGTTGACGAACGCATCATGCACTTCGTTTTTATTGAGAATCTTTCGGCGTTCTGCTGTGCATAACGTCACAAAGTACAAAGGTGGATCGTAAGCTTGGAATATGCGCTCAAGACGCAGTGGCTGGTTATGACCCATTTAGCCGGTTGTAGCGCGATTCGGGTGTGAATGTCACAAGCGGAATTTCTCTGCCGCCGGTGACGGCGGCAGCTACAATGCCAAAGACGGCGGCAGCTACAACGCTCTCCGGCTCGATGCGAAGGGGTTCACATTCGGTGAAAACTCACGCTTTATCGTTCGAGTCTAAATCGGATGAAAGATCGCTCGTCCGCTAAGCGCCCCACCCTACATCTTCAGAAAATTTGCGAGCAGCTTTGCGCCTTCACTTGTCAAAATCGATTCCGGATGAAACTGGACCCCGTAAATCGGTAGTTCCCGGTGCCGCAATCCCATGATTTCGCCGTCGTCCGCCTCCGCAACAACCGCCAGCGACTTGGGTAAGGTGTCGCGGTTCACCACAAGTGAGTGATAACGCGTGGCGTTGAAGGGCTGCGCAATATTTTCAAAAACACCCGCGCCGTCGTGCCTGATCTCCGAAATCTTTCCGTGCATCATCTTCGAAGCGTGAACGATCTCAGCTCCAAAAACCTCGCCAATACATTGGTGACCGAGGCACACGCCTAGAATGGGCTTCGTCCGGCCGAATTCGCGAATCACGTCGCAACTGATGCCCGCATCTTTCGGCCGTCCCGGTCCGGGCGAAATGCAAATGCGGCCCACGTTTAGCTTTCGAATCTCGGCTGGCGTAATTTCATCATTTCGTTTGACCAGCACGGTCGCCCCGAGATCGCCGAAAATCTGGGCGAGATTGTAAGTGAAAGAATCGGAGTTATCGATCAACAGCAGCATTTTGCCTGTTCAATCGCGGCCAGAACCGCCATCGCTTTCCGTTCCGTTTCTTCACGTTCCCGGGCCGGCTCAGAATCGGCCACAATTCCTGCTCCTGCTTGCACAAAAGCTTTGCCGTTTTTCAGCACGACCGAGCGCAATGCAATACAACTATCGCAATTTCCATCGAACCCGAACCAACCAACCACACCGGCATAAAATCCGCGCCGTGATTTTTCCAATTCACTGATGATTTGCATGGCGCGAATTTTTGGGGCGCCCGAGACGGTGCCTGCCGGAAAGGTTGCGCGGAAAACATCAAACGCGTTTAAGCCATCGCGTAATTGCGCCTGGACCTGCGAAACGATATGCATGACATGGCTGTAACGTTCGATTGCCATCTGTTCGGTCACGCGCACACTCCCAAATCGCGCGATGCGGCCGACATCGTTTCGGGCCAAATCGATCAACATCACGTGCTCGGCGCGCTCTTTGGGATCGGTAAGTAAGTCCCGCGCGTTTGCTTCGTCGGTTGCGCCGTCATTTCCGCGCGGACGCGTCCCTGCAATCGGACGAATTTGCACAGTGCGTTCGTGGACGCGTACATGCAGTTCGGGCGAGCTACCCAGCGCGCAAAATTCAGTGCCGAAATTTAGGAAGAACATGTAAGGCGACGGATTTCCGAAACGCAGACAGCGGTAAAGATCGAGCGGGTCGGCGGAGAAGTCAGATTGGAAGCGCTGAGAAAGAACAACCTGAAAAATGTCGCCATCAGAGATGTATCGTTTTGCCCGGACCACCATTTGTTCAAAGTCGTTCGTGTTGCTTGTCAGACCAGTTACGGTCGGAGCGGAGCTGGCCGCGATCGGCTTCAATGGTGAGGGCCTAGAGAGTTGCGCCAGCACGCGCTCAATCCCTTTTGCTGCTTCTTCATACGCCGCATCAGCTTTTTGCTTCCGCAGGTCAGCCAACGCGATCAGCCGTATCATCCGAAAGCGATGGTCGAACACGATTAAGGTGCCAGCGATCATGAAAACCATCTCCGGCAAGGCAAGGTCATCCCGCAGGTGAATCGTTGTTTTCGGTTCAAAGAAGCGAACAACGTCATATCCGACAAAGCCGACCGCACCGCCTTGGAAGTGCGGAATATCGTTTCGCGAAAGAAAACGGAATTCCGCTAGAACGCTCTGCAATTGCTCCAACGGATTGGCGACGGCGCACTTCGTTATGCCGGCGGTTTTCTCCCAAATCGTGAGCTCGCTGCCCCGGGAACTGATTACGAGCAGCGGATCAATCCCAATAAATGAAAATCTTCCAGACTCTTCGTTCCGCTCGGCCGATTCGAAAAGGAAGGAAAAACCGCCCGGTCCAATCTTGGCAAATGCGCCAACCGGTGTTTCCACATCGCTGATGAGTTCCGTTACCACTGGAATTAAGTTGCCGTCCTCGGTGAGTCGGCGGAATTCCTTGAGGGACGGCCGAAGCGATGTCATTTGCAGTGTTCTGCCGATCCTTGCATTAGCCAAGGGACGCTAAACAAAGAAGCGGGATTCGCCAGCCGCGGTTCTAGGACCACCGAAGTCGAAGAAGGATGGAGCGGGTGACGAGGCTCGAACTCGCGACGTCCTCCTTGGCAAGGAGGTGCTCTACCACTGAGCTACACCCGCGCAAACGGATTGGAATAATCGCCGGGCCTTCTCCCGGCGCAACCTTTTTCCACCGCGACAAAATGGCATCGCCGCGCAATTTTTTGAATCTGAAATTGCTTTCCACCGCATCTCACCAGCAAATGAAACCTATGAAAGCTTTAGTCCTCGGCAGCGTCGCTTCCTTCGGGATAACGCTAGCCGTTCTCGCGCAGACTCCTACGCCTCCCGTGCCTGGTTCTCCAGCGGCACCCGCGCCGGTTTCGCCTGCTGCTCCAGCCGCGGCCGCTTCGCCGGCGACGAATGGCGCGCCAGTGGTACCAGCTACTCCAATGGCGAGTCCGTCTGCGGCCAACGAATTCGCCAACAAGATCAAGCAACGGTCCGACCGTAACTTCAAGAAGGGATTCCATATCAGCGTCAACGATGATGAGGAAGATTCAGCGGTTCGGCATCACGGATCGAATAACGATTTTCCGCTAGCAGCGATCCCCATTGCTGTCATCGCGATGCTTTCCGTCTTCGGGGCGCCGGT
>WNGO01003287.1_pt1 | contig 13164 bp, 8 predicted proteins | sample 5400511 | NCBI WGS metagenome assembly WNGO01 (sample SAMN13153380, study PRJNA577476) | soil metagenome | isolation source: 20 cm soil or saprolite under Garry oak tree replicate 2 | place: USA:California | collected 2016-06-15
GCGGACGCTGCTAGGCGAGATATTGCCAGGCGATCGTGCTCCGCTGCAGGCCGCGGAGACCTGGGTGCAGCAACCGACAGAGGAAAATCGCCGGGCCGCGCTCGAGATCGGTACCGCGGCAGACAGCAACGCGCCCCTGACATGGCTTGCACTTGCCGCAGGATGGAGCAGCGGCACGTTTGCGCTTACGCCGTTTCCGGTGCCGGCCTACATGACGTCCCGCGCGGTACGCGTCTCCTTGCTGATCGGCATGCGTGAGATGGATTCGGAGGAGCGTCCCAAGCGGCTGCAGATCTGTATCGGGGAGGGCATTCGGCTTGCGGAAACGGAATCCTGAAATTGCCTCGGGCTCCGTCCGGCAGGACCACGCTTGCTCAGTTGCAAACGCTTCGTGCGATGCTTCGAGAGCGATTGATTGATTGCAGGATGGCATGACGCTCACGTTGCACATCGAGAATGAGACGAGCCTGCCGGACGGTGGGCCCTTGAGCGTCTCGATCAAGGGCAAGCGTGGCCTCGATATCGGGCGCGATCCCTATCTCGATTGGACGCTGCCGGACCCGAGCCGGTTCATTTCCGGACGGCATTGCGAGGTGCGCTGGCACGACGGCGCCTACTGGCTCCACGACATTTCAACCAACGGCACGTTCTTGAACGGTGCGGAAAGCCGCCTCAAGGCGCCGCATCGATTGCGCAATGGCGATCGATTTGTCATCGGTCAATACATCATCGCCGCGGCGCTGGAGGAGGATGTCGTCGAACCGGTCGAGGTCGCGTCTTCTCGTGCACCATCCCGCGACGATAACCTCTGGGACGGGGGGCCGGATGCGGCCGATCCCATTGACCCGCGGCAGCTAAAGGGGCCGCGCGATGCGGCTCCGGTTCGACCGGATTTTCTCGATTGGGCGGTCGACGTGCCCACACCGACAGTGCATCGGGCGCCGCCCGCGGCAGCTTCTGTTTCGTCCGTCCAGGTGAAGCCCGTTGTCACCAGGCCCGAACACGACAGTTGGGCCGAGGGTCCGCCTCCGCTGCCCGCTGCGCAGCCCGAGATCATCCCCGTGCCGACCCCGAGCCGTCCGCGCACCGGCGATGCGAAACAGCCTTGGTCCGCTACGGAATTGGGTCCGGCGGCGATCTCGGAGCGCAACGCGGATGGCAATGCAATGGCGAAGTTTGCCCAGCTCGTCGCGCGCGGTGCCGGTCTGCCGGAAGATGCCTTCGCAGGACGCGACCCTGGCGAACTGGCTGAGCAATTTGGCCGACTGCTGAAGCTCGCCACCGACAACATGAAGCAACTGCTTGAGGGTCGGCAGCAAGCCAAACGATTGGCGCGCAGCCCCAACCAGACCGCGGTCCAGGCGATCAACAATAACCCACTCAAGTTCGCGCCAACGGCGGAAGACGCCCTGCGCATCATGTTTGGATTCCAGGGCCAGAGTTATCTCGACGCCGAGAGAGCGTTCGCCCAAGGCTTTGATGACCTGAAAAGGCATCAAATCAAAACCTATGCGGCGATGCAGCGGGCCGTCACGCTGTTGATGAAGGACGTAGACCCTGCAGCGATCGAAGCCGCTTCGCAATCCGATCGTGGTCTTGCGGGTATGGTGGGTTCGCGCAAGGCGCGGTTGTGGGACATCTACGTGGCTCGCTGGCAGGCCCATGCGCAGCGGCATGATAACGGGATACTCGACACGTTCATGGACTACTTTGTTGCAGTCGTCTGGGCAGCTTCAGTTTTATTGCGGAAGATGCCGTTTTTCACAGGCGGAGATCCTGTTCGCTTTTCAGAAAAAATCGGATGGAGCGAAACCAAGATTGGAGTCAGCCGACTGAATCCGGGAAAGGTTGGCGCGCCCGAGGGCCTCATCCGGCTATTCGAGAGATCCGATAATGTCCTGGTACACCAAAGTAGCGTGGTCGGAAGGTCTCTTCCTTCGGCCCCATCATCTGCAGCAGAACGATCGCTATCATGAGCACCTGCTCGAATCCCGGGTGCGATCTTCGACGCCTTATCCATGGGGCTTCTCCGAGCTCGAGATCGATCGCGATCTGACCCAGCAAAGCAAATTCGCGCTGCGGCGAGCCGCCGGCATCATGCCCGACGGCACCCCTTTCAGCATCCCGGCCGATAGTCCGCTGCCTCCCGCAATCATCGTGCCGGAGGCGGCGGCCGGCCAGATCGTCTGGCTCCTGATGCCGATCGCCTCCGCCAACACGCGTGAAACCGATGACCGCGAGGCGGAAAGCGCGGCACGCTACATCATCGGCGCCGAAACCTTCATCGATTCCTCCTCGGCGCTACGGGTCGAGGAGGAAATCGACCTTGCCTCTCCGCGCCTCAGCTTCGAACTGCGCAAGACTGCCAAGTCCGGCTACGTCGGCCTTGGCATTGCCAGAATTACCGAAGTGCGAGACAAGACGATTGTCTTTGATGAAAAATATGTTCCTCCGGTCCTGCTGTGTCATGCCCATGCGGTCGTGGAGGGATGGATCGATCGTGCGATCGGCTGGATCGATAACAAACTTGAAGAGCTTGCGCGCTATGCGGCGGATCCAACTGCAGGTGGGGGACTGCAGAGCGTTGAGTATTTGGTCCTGCAATTGCTGAATCGGCACATTGCGGTGCTCAGGCATTTCCGGAACTCCAGCTACGTCCATCCCGAGCGCCTGTTCCAGGAACTTCTGAGGCTGGTTGGCGAACTCGCCACTTTCGCAACGGCCGAGCGGCGGGCCCGCACGTATCCCGCATACGATCAGGATGATCTGGAAAACGTTTTCGGACCGGTGATGCGCGACCTGCAGGATTTTCTGAGTGCGCAGCTCGGCCGACGTGCAATCCGGCTCGAAATCATCCAGTTGCGGCCCAACGCATTTTCATCACCCATTCGCGACAGGTCGCTGTTCCGCAATGCGACGCTGGTCCTTGAAGTTGCGGCGCGCCGTCCGCTGGTCGAAATCCAGAACGACTTTCCGCGCATCTGCCGACGCCGCCGCCTCATATTCGTGCAATCACCGATCACGTGTACTTCTATCTGGATCGTAAATCGCTGCTGTGGTCGGAGTTCAGCAAGGCGGCATCGATCGGGATGCACTTCTCGGGCGACTGGCCGGAACTCGAACTGCATTTGTGGGCGATTCTGGAAGACCGCCAATGAACGACAAGGACAAGCCGGCAAATCCATTCGGTCGGGTCGAGCGGACGATCATACGTCCTAATCCGGGTGGAAGGCTGCCGCAGGCGCCCGATCCTTATCCGCAGTCTGCCGACCCTGGTCGGACGCCGCCGCGTGCGCCGTATTCGCCGATGCCTGCTTCGACAAGTCCGTCCTCAGCATATTCACCGCAATCGTCCGGCTATGCGCCTCCGCCCACGAGCCAGGCGCCCGAAGACTGGGTATCCACACCGGCAACACCGCAGCAGCCGCGGTTCACGGAGCCGGCAGCACCGATGCTGCGCGTCGACGAACTGGTGGCGCCGAATGCCAATCCGATCATGCGCGCTGCCGGGCCGCTGCTGCAACTGCTCGGCCGCCTGCGCGTCGCGCTGATGCGCGCATCGTTTGCAAGCCTGATGGAGCAGGTCGCCGATGCGGTAAAATTTTTCGAGACCGATATTCGATCGGCGGGGATATCGGAACATCAGGCCAACACCGCAAAATACGTTCTGTGCGCGACGGCCGACGACATCGTGCAGCATATTCCGACCGAAGACCGCCATGTCTGGACGCAATATTCGATGCTGAGCCGCTTCTTCGGCGAACGCGTCGGCGGTGTGCGGTTTTTCGAAATCCTTGATCGCCTCAAAACCGATCCGCTGGTCAACTATCCGGTTCTCGAGCTGCAGCACGCGTGCCTGGCACTCGGCTTCCAGGGTATGCACCGTGCGTCGGCAAACGGTCTCGCCAGCCAGCAGATGATTCAGCGCAACCTTTACGAAACGTTGCGCCGGGTTCGCCCGAAATCCGACACCGATCTGTCGCCGCACTGGCGCGGTCAGGAACTGGCCAATCGTCGCCAGCGCGCGCGCGTGCCGGTGTGGATGGTCGCAGCGGTCATCGCGGCGCTGCTGATGGCAGGTTATTTCACGCTGCGGACGCTACTGTCAGCCCGATCGGAAAATGCCGCCGAGGTGGCGCTTGCGCTGCATCCCGTCGGTCCCATCGAATTGAAGCGTCGCATCATCGCGCCGCCTCCGCCGCCTCCGCCGCCGCCACCTCCCGATCGCATTACTCAGCTGCAGCGGATTCGCAACGCGCTGGCGGCGGAACATCTCGCCTGTGTCATGACCGCGGATCAGACCGGGAGCTTCATCATCATCCGGGTCTGCGATCTCGTTCTGTTCGAGCCCGGACAGGCCACCGTGCTTGACGCCTTCAAACCGGTCGCGGCCCGCGTCGCCGCGACCCTGGACAAGGAACCGGGGCACATCAAGATCGTAGGTCATACCGACACGACGCCGATCCGTACCGTGCGTTTCCCTTCCAATTTCGAACTCTCGGTCGAGCGCGCGAAGGCCGTCGCTGCCGTGCTCAAGCGGGGACTCGCCGATTCAAACCGGGTCGACATCGAAGGAAAGGGGCCAGACGTGCCGATCGCCAGCAACGCGACGCTGGAGGGGCGGGCCAAGAACCGGCGCGTCGAAATCTTTATCGAACGAAGTGAATAGTCGAGAGCGGATAAAGGGGCATCATGCTTCCAAAGCAAATTACCCAAATCATTCTATACGGCGTCGGGCTCGGCTCGCTGGCGGCTGTCGTCTACTTCGCTGGCCCGTTCATCGCCATCGGCAACTGGCATCCGCTTGAAAGTACGATCGTTCGCAGCATTATCATTCTCCTTCTCGTCGCCGGCGCCGCAGCGGTCGCCGGCTTCAGTTTCTTCCGGCGTCGTAAGGCTGGGAAGCAGATCGCCGATGGCATCAGCGGCGCCGAACAGACAGTCAATGACGAGCCCGTGCTCAAGGAGCGCATGAAGGACGCGCTTACGACGCTGAAGGCCGCCAGCGGCAACAAGTCCGGTTATCTGTATGATCTGCCATGGTATGTCATCATCGGTCCGCCCGGCGCGGGCAAGACCACGGCGCTGGTCAATTCCGGTCTGAAATTTCCGCTGTCGCGGGGGACGGCCCCCGCAGCGGTCGCGGGCGTCGGCGGCACACGCTACTGCGATTGGTGGTTTACGGAAGAGGCCGTTCTGATCGATACCGCGGGACGCTATACGACGCAGGATTCCGACGCCAAGAGCGACAAGGAAAGCTGGTTCTCGTTCCTCGATCTGCTGAAGAAAAGCCGGCCGCGACAGCCGATCAATGGCGTCCTGATCGCCATCAGTATCGAGGATATCCTTACCATGTCGCGCCAGGACCTCGCAGCGCACGCGGAGGCGATCCGCATGCGATTGCTCGAACTGCACCAGCGGCTCAAAGTCAGTTTTCCCGTTTATGCGCTGTTCACCAAGGTCGATCTGGTCGCGGGATTCGCCGAGTATTTCAGCTACCTTAACGAGGCCGGCCGGCGACAGGTCTGGGGCGCGACGTTTCAGACCGCGGACAAGAACAAGAATCTGATTGGCGACATTCCCAACGAATTCGATCTCCTGCTGGAGCGCCTCAGTGAGGAAACCCTGGATCGGCTACAGGACGAACCCGCTCCCCAGCATCGCGTCCAGTTGTTCGGCTTCGCGGCGCAAATGGCGCGGCTGAAACCGCAGATCCACAATTTTCTCAATCAGATCTTCGAGCCCACCCGCTATCATGTCAACGCCAGCTTGCGCGGGTTCTACTTCACCTCGGGAACCCAGCAAGGCACGCCGATCGATCAATTGATCGGATCGCTGGCGCGAACCTTCGGCGCGGAGGAAGTCTCCGCCGGGGCTTATCACGGCTCCGGCAAAAGTTTCTTTCTCACGAATCTGATCATGAAGGTCATCATCGGCGAAGCCGATTGGGTCTCGACGGATCGCGGCGCCGTGCGGCGCGCATTGCTTATCAAGACTGCAGCACTGTCGCTGATCGGCCTGTGCGCTATCGGACTGAGCCTCGCGTGGCTCACCAGTTACAAGAGGAATTCCGGCCTGATCGAGCAGGCCGTGCTGGTCGACGGTGATTATGCATCGGTCGGGGCGCCGCTGATCAAGCAAACCCTGATTGCCGATCATGATCTCGATAAGGTTCTGCCGCTGCTGCATCGCCTGCGCAATGCACCCGTTGGCTATGCGACTCGCGATGTGCAGGTGCCGCTATCCGAGCGCTTCGGGCTCAGCCAGCACCCACGGCTGTTGTCGGTGTCGAATGCTGCATATCATACCGCGCTCGAACGCATGTTCCGTCCGCGTCTGCTATACCGGCTGGAGGAGCAGCTCAACGCCAGGCTCAGTGAGCCGGCCTTCGTCTATGAAGCATTGAAGGTTTATCTCATGCTCGGCGGTCAGCATCCGCCGGATCGGGGATTGATCAAATCCTGGATGCAGCGTGACTGGGCCGACAATCTCTATCCGGGCGCGACCAACGCGGAAGGCCGTCGGCTGCTCGAGGAACATCTCGCCGCGATGTTCGATCTGGAAACCGAGCAGCCGCCACTGGTCGAACTCGACGGCCGCCTGATTGGGGAGGCGCAGAATTCGCTTGCTCGCCTTAGCGTGGCGCAACGGGCCTATGAATTTCTGAAATCGGAAGCCGGCGCCTCGACAACGGGCGACTGGGCCGTGACACGCAAAGGCGGACCGGACGTGTCAGTCGTCTTCGAGAGCAAGGCAGGGCAGTCACTCGACAACATCCGCGTTCCGGCCTTCTTCACCTATAGCGGCTTCCAGCAGATGTTTATTGCGAAGCTGGGTGGACTGTCGGAACGGATAAACCGCGACCGCTGGGTGCTCGGCGACGCCGGACAGCAGACCGCGATCGCCCAGCAATATGACGCCTTGGCCGGTGAACTCTTGAATGTCTATTCCAATGATTTTGTCACCACCTGGCGCACGGCGCTGGGAAACCTGCGGTTGAAAAAACTGCTGGCGGACAAACCGAAATACGACGCGCTACGCGCGCTGTCAGCGCCGACCTCGCCGCTGCGCCAAATTCTGGAGTCGATCCGTGACGAAACCGCGCTCACCAAAGAGCGGCCAAAGCCCACCAATGCGGCCGCGCCGTCGGATGCGCTTGCGCGGCCGTCACCGGCGCTGTTCAATACGCAGGATGGTTCACCCGGTGCCGGGATCGAAGCGCAGTTCAAACCCTTTCATTCGGTGCTGGAGGGTGACAGCACCCGCCGCCCGATCGATTCCGTCGTGGCCAACCTGAACGACATCGCGCAGAACCTGACGCTGATCGTCGAGAACCCGCAAATGACCGCGCAGGCGACCACTTCGCTGCAGACGCAGGTCGCCGCGCTGCGCAACAATGCGTCGCGTATGCCGCCACCGTTCTCCGACATGTTGCGCGGCGCGGCTGCCGAGTTCGAAGGCAGCATAGCGGCCTCGACAGCCGGACAACTGGTGCAATCGTTGCGTGATCAGGTTACCCCGGTTTGCCAGCAGACGATCGCCAATCGCTATCCGTTCGTGCGTGGCAGCATTCAGGAAGTCGCGCTTGGAGATTTCGGCAAGCTGTTCAGCCCGAACGGTATCATCGACAAGTTCTTTGCCCAGTTCCTTGCGCCATATGCGGATACGTCGCGACCGGACTGGGCCTGGCGGAAGGACAGTCCAGTCGGCCGGTCGTTGTCGCCGGACACGCTGAAGCAGTTTCAAAATGCCGCCTTTATCCGTGACGCGTTTTTTCAGACCGGCGGCAGCATGCCGCAGGTATCGCTGGCCATCAAGCCGCCGCGCGCCGCTGGCCCCGGGGTCGACATCAAGACAGAAATCGGCGGCACCATCATTGCAAGCCCAAGTGCTCCGGCCGCAGCGACAGCCTTTAGCGCGGCGTCACCGCCTTCAAGCACTGCAGCGTCCACGGTGCAGTGGCCCGGTCCGTCGGCGCGTACCGCAATCTCGGTCAGCAGCGAAACCGGGCCGCCCTCGGTACTCGAGAGGACCGGTCCCTGGTCGCTGTTTCGGATGCTCGAGGCCGGTTCACTGACTGCAAAAGGCGAAACCGCGAGCGCCAGCTTTATCGTAGCCGGCAACGAATTGAATTATCAGATCTCGACCGGGTCGGTTCGCAATCCATTCAATCTGGCGACGCTCAGGGAGTTCCGCTGCCCCAGTGGAATTTGAATACGATCATGCGCTGCGGTCTGTTTGGAAAGCTGGGTGCCAAGCGCGACTTCATCGCGTTGGCGACGCCGCGAAGTTTCCTCGAAGCCTGGGAGCCGTGGGTGCAATCCTCACTGTCGGCGAGCCGTCACCAACTGGGCGACCGATGGCAACAGGCCTTTCTTACCGCGCCGGTCTGGCGGTTCTGGCTTGGCGCTGGAATTTGCGGAACCACGGCTGTGGGTGCGATCATGTCGTCGCTCGACGGCATGGGGCGCTACTATCCCCTCACGTTGCACGTGATCGCGGATGCCGGCGCTCCGATTTCGCCGCCCGACGTCGATACTCTGGATGAGTGGTTCGGCGTAGCCGAGAGCTTTCTGCTCTCGACGCTGGCGCACGATGCAGCTTTCGACGACATCTCGTCGGCGTTGGACGGCCTTGCGGTTCCGCGAACTCTATCCCGCGCAGCTGCCGACCCGGGCATCGTGTCACTCGGTGACGACATGGCGGGAACGGCGATGGCCGGAACGGATTTCGCGGCGACGCTGTCGGCGCTTCGTGCCACCAGCCCCGAGGTCTATGCTGCCGCAAGCTTCTGGTGGACAGCCGGCGGCGGCGATTTTCCTCCGCTGGCATTAAGTTGTCGCGGTTTGCCGGACCCATACCGCTATTCCACGTTGCTGACCGGAGATCTGGGGTTAGCCGTCCACGCCAGATGAGATTCGCAAAATGCCGCCTTTGGAGTCGCGAAGTGAATAGATGCAGGTAGATGGACGTATCGCCGTCGAGTTTTGACGTCAGCAGCGTGACGCACGCCGGCAAGGTGCGCGTGCGCAACGAGGATTCGTGCCTGGTGCGCACCGACACCGGCTTGTGGGCGGTGGCTGACGGCATGGGTGGCCACGAAGCTGGCGATCTGGCAAGCCGGATTTTGGTGGAATCGCTCAACGCAATTGCGCAGCCGGAAGCGGCGCTCGATCTGCTGGAACAATGCGAGACTCAGATTTTTCGCGCCAACCAGCAGATCGTGGATTTGAGCCGCGCGCGCGATGGCGCAACCATCGGCACCACGGCCGCGGTTTTGCTCGTCCGCGACAAGCACTATGCCTGCGTCTGGGCCGGCGACAGTCGGGTCTATTTGATCAACGGCGGTGCGATCAAGCAGTTATCACGCGACCATACGGAAGTTGAGGAGCTGGTAGCGGCCGGGACGCTGTCCCGCGAAGACGCCAGGAACTGGCCCAACAATGTAATCACCCGCGCGGTTGGCGTCGCTGAGGATTTAGAGCTCGAGATAGTTAGCGGGTCGGCTGACCCTGGCGATATCTTTGTGATCTGCAGTGATGGTCTGACCAAGCACTTGCGTGACGACGAGATTCTTCAGTACGCAGCGGGCCGCAACGCGCGGGCTGCTTGTGAGGTGATGCTTGAGCTGGCGCTGGAGCGTGGCGGTTTCGACAACGTGACGGTCGTCGTCGTTCGCCTGATGGCAGCGGTGCCGCGCTCATCCGAGCCGACAAATTCGCCCGTCACAGGTGGTCCGGAGTGTGGCGGCAATGAATTCTAAAGAGCCGTTCCGTCCGTCTTATCGCGGCGTGGCACCCGGCACGCGTCTGAATGGTATTTACGAAATCGATCAGATGATTGGCGCCGGCGGTATGGGCGAAGTCTACAAGTGTCACGAAATTCAGACCGGCGCCGCCGTGGCAATCAAGATGCTTCTGCCGGATATGGCGGAAAACGAGGCGGCATTGGCGCTGTTCCGCAGGGAGGCGGCGGCGCTTCATCATTTGCCGCACGACGCCATCGTGCGCTACTTCCTCTTTTCGGTCGAGCCGGCGCTGCAACGGCCATATTTGGCGATGGAATTCGTCGATGGCCGTTCGCTGTCGGATATTTTGGCGGAGGGTCCGTTGACGTTCGAGGCGCTGGTGAAGTTGATGCGGCGCATCGCCTCGGGCCTCCAGGCGGCTCATGACCGCGGAATTATTCATCGCGATGTGTCCCCCGATAATATTATCGTTCCGCTGGGCGATGTGACGCGGGCCAAGATCATCGATTTCGGCATCGCCCGTTCTACCCAGCTCGGCGATAAAACCATTATCGGCTCCGGCTTTGCCGGCAAGGACAACTATGTCTCGCCGGAACAGGTCGGCCTTTACGGCGACGAGGTCACCGCGAAATCCGATATCTACAGTCTCGGCCTGTTGCTGTTCTACGCTTTGACCGGACAGAAGCTCGACATGGGCGGCAGCCAGTTTCAACTGCTCGAGAAGCGTCGGCGCGTGCCCGATCTCGGCGGTATTGACATGCGAATCCGTCCGTTACTCGAACAGATGCTGCAGCCTGATCCTGCAAACCGGCCCGCAACCATGGCGGAGATCGCGAACTGGCGGATCGCATCGTCATCCCCGCGAGGTTTAAATCCGCTGGATCGCGTGGAGACCGCTGCGGTCCGGCCGGAACGGCATATGGTGCCGAAGCTAAATCGCCGCTCGCTCTGGTTGATCCTCGCTGCCGCTGTTCTCACGGCGCTGGTCGGACAGGGGGTCTATGCGATCTATACCCTGGTCTGGTCGGCACCAGCTATCGTCAAGCCGCCGCCGCTGCCGGAATTCGGCCAGAAATCCCAGGCTGCCTTGCCGGAGCCGAAAGCATCGCCGCCTTTGCCCGCACAGCGGCCGACAGCACCCACGCCGTCGGCCGCCGATGCGGCAGCCCGCACCGATCGCGTTCGTCGATTTGTCGAGCAGTACAGTGTAGGTAACTGTTTCTTCATCCTTCCCGTTGCGATCAGTTCGAACGCGGCGGTTATTGAGGGCTTTGGAGCATCGACGGCGCCGTTTGACGCTCTCGACAAGGCGTTCAAGCGCGACTTGGGTTTTGAGGCCTCGATCGGCGCCAGGCTGGTCACACAGGCTCAGTGTCCGGCGATCAAATTCCTCGGCGAGCACGGCAGCAATCAGGCACGAACACCGCGCATCAACCTCAACTCCATTGAAGTCAAGAATGGGGAGACGTTGAGCGGCACCATCGAGAATTTCGCCAATCGTGTTGTCGAATTGCTGTTGGTGTCAGATAGCGGAGAGGTACAAAACCTGTCCTATTTGTTGAAGCCGGGCATCGATTCCCTGTCATTCTCGATAGGAATGCAGCGCGGAGGCGGAGGCGATGGTCCGCAACTGGTGATGGCCGTGACGACGTCGCAGCTTCTCGCTTCCTTGCGGCAGCCCAAACCGATGGCCGCTGACACCTTCTTCTTGCAGGCTGTCAGCGAGGCTCAGCGCAACAATATAGCAATCGCCACGGCAGCGCGTTATTTTCGCCTCAAAAACTGAAAATCAATGGCCGATGCGAGCGATCATATACGATGGTCAAAAACGGCCAACGATCAGGATCTTCAAATCGCCGTCGGGCGTGAAGTCTTTGGCGGTAAATTCCAGTGCATTCGGCGCGGTTGGCTTCAGCCGGCCGGGGCAGAAACTAACCAGGCGATCGCCGGCGCCGGGATCAATGGTCAGCTTGAACGAGCGGATCGGCCCGGCCCAATTGGCACCAGTCTTGAGCACGTAGTTGATCCGCCGTTCCTGAATCATCGGCGCGTTGAGCACGCCGTTGCCGGCGCGCTCGTCGAGTTGCTCCAGGAATGCGTCTGAGACGCAATAGTCCTTTCGATATCGTTCTACTTCAGGGGAGAGCGATTTGTTGTAGCGGAGGATCCGCCGCAGGATGGTGTCGGAGCTGGCGCCAACGCTCGGCCTGTACTGGTGCTCGACGATGACCCCACGCTCTGGGGGAAATGTCTGCTGGCGAACAGCGGATGTTTTTGCGACCCAGGCCACAGCATATTGCTGGTGGCCTTTGTCGTCGGTTCTTACAGGCATCAACAAGCCCTGATCCGCGAGCTTGGTGCGGGTTGCTTCGGGCAGATTGGCGACTCGGATTTCGCGGCTTCCGATCGGCAGAACCGGCAACTTGAATTGATCGAGCTGGGCGGTAACATCCTTGTCGCCAACCATTGCACGCTGGTCGATCTGGAATTTCGCGGCAACGCCGTCAATCCTGGTTTCAAAATCGACGAAGTTGACCGGATCGGTCGAGGGAAGCGCGACGTTGTCCGCATCCGAGAGGTCGATGTCAGGCAGCGGAAAGGCGACAGTCAGCGTGACGGGCTTTCCGGACGTGTTGGCGAACTGATAGCGCACGGTGACGCGGTCGAGCGATATCCGCAGATCCTCGCTCTCCATTGCAATGTCGTTGGTACGGACGAATTGCAGTCCGCCAATCGATAGCTCCGCGGCAGAATCATTGGCGCGGGCCGCGCAGGTGACCACCAACATGCCAATAATGGCGATCGAGCACGATTTCAGCCGGTCCATGATCGCTCCTCTACATCGCTATGCCACATCTGCGCGTGCCAGCCTTCAATCGATCGGACGACACAGATCGCACCGTATTTGGCTATAAAACCGTTGGTCAGCCTCAACGTATATTGAGACCCCATCCTCCGATCGGCTGATGCGGCCGTGTCGATGCGCGCGCATAAGTGATCGAACGAAACAGGCCAGCCGCAACTCCAATCGATCGGGCGATACAGGTTGGTCGGAGGATACCGGTCAACAGTTCAGTTGATTGTCGAGTATTGAGGCGAACATGTTTTGTCAAAAGTGGTTGCTTCGGACCATCATGATGGGATGGGCCGCCTCGTTTGCGGGCGCTGCCGCGGCTGCGGACACGGTGGTGCGACAATTTTCCATCGGTACCACCTCCACGACGGTCGGCATCGCCGCCGCCGGTGAAGACGTGGAATTGACCGGTCCGCAGGCGCTTACCTCCGACCTGCAGGGCAACCTGTTTGTGCTCGATCAGATCAACGGCCGCATTCTCAAGTTCAATCCGAAGCAACCTGCCAGCGATCCGAGCATTTTGAAAATGCCCGCGAATGTCCAGGCAAACGATCTTGTCATC
>WNGO01001987.1_pt1 | contig 13160 bp, 9 predicted proteins | sample 5400511 | NCBI WGS metagenome assembly WNGO01 (sample SAMN13153380, study PRJNA577476) | soil metagenome | isolation source: 20 cm soil or saprolite under Garry oak tree replicate 2 | place: USA:California | collected 2016-06-15
GTCGCGGCCGCCCCGGAGCGCGCCGCCGTTGCGCCGAGTGAGCTCGCGACCGACTTCACCCCCGCGCAGTACGAGGCGGCCGAGCGCACGCTGGGCGACCTGTTGCGCGCGCTGGTGCAATCCAAGTCGTCCGACCTGCATCTCCGCGTCGGGGAGCCGCCGCTGTTCCGCACCCACGGCGAGATGACGCGTCAGTCGGGGGGGCCGCTCACGATCGAGCAGCTCGAGCTGATGCTGCTCGCCATCATGCCGGAGCGAAACCGCGCCGAGTGGAAGGAGAGCGGGGACTCGGACTTCGCCTACGAGATCGCCGGGCTCGCCCGCTTCCGCGTGAATGGGGCCCGCGACCGCAAGGGCCCGCTGGCGGTGTTCCGGGTGATCCCGGCGCAGGTCGTCTCGGTGGAGCAGCTCGCCATCACCAAGGAAGTACAGCAGCTCTGCTTCCTGACGAAGGGTCTCGTGCTGGTCACCGGTCCCACGGGATCCGGCAAGTCCACCACCCTGTGCGCGCTCGTCGACCTGGTGAACCGCATGCGCACGGACCACATCATCACGATCGAGGACCCGATCGAGTTCGTGCACGAGAACAAGAAGTGCCTCATCACGCAGCGCCAGGTGGGGGTGCACACCGACAGCTTCAAGTCGGCGCTGCGGGCGGCGCTGCGCGAGGATCCCGACATCGTGCTGGTGGGGGAGATGCGCGACCTCGAGACGGTCGCCATCGCGATCGAGACCGCCGAGACGGGGCACCTGGTGTTCGGCACGCTTCACACGACCACGGCCGCCTCGACGGTGGACCGCATCATCGATCAGTTCTCACCCGACCGGCAGGCGCAGATCCGCGTGATGCTGTCGGAGTCCCTGAAGGGCGTCGTCTCGCAGACGCTGTGCAAGCGCATCCAGGGTGGCCGCGTGGCAGCGCGCGAGATCCTGTTGACGACGCCCGCGATCTCGAACCTGATCCGCGAGGGCAAGACGTTCCAGATCCCTTCGATCATCCAGACCTCGAAACAGATCGGCATGGTGACGCTGAACGACGCGCTGCTCGAGCTCGTCGAGAAGAAAGAGATCAGCCCCGACGAGGCCTACGTGAAGTCGGTCGAGAAGACGGGCCTCGTGGCGTCGTTCAAGGCGAAGGGGCACAAGCTGACGATCACGGCGTAGCCATGATCCAGCTCCTCGCTCCACGGCGGGATGCGCTCGCAGTGGTGACGACCCTGGCGGTCGCCGCGGGCGCGGGCTGCCAGCGCTCGAGCCCCCTCACCGAGCCGGGATCGGTGGCCTCGGTGACGGTCAGCCCGCCCAGCATCGAAATCGCGGTGGGGCAGTCGGCGCAGCTGGCGGCGACGCCCCGCGACCGGAACGGGCATCCGTTGAGCGGCCGCCGGGTGACGTGGGCGACGAGCAACGCAGCCGTGGCGACAGTGGACGGCGCCGGTCTCGTGTCCGGGGCGACGGCAGGGTCGGCCACGATCACGGCCACGAGCGAGGGCGTGAGCGGCACGGCGGCGGTCACGGTGACCCCGCGCCCGCCGCCGAGTGGCTCGTGTCTCGACCAGACCGGCCCTTCCCTCACCCTGAGCGGGCTGCAGACGTCGGCGTTCAGCAATAGAAACCTGGCCCCCAGCACCAAGCTGGACGCTGCGACGGCTCAGTTCACGACGCCGGCGCTGGAAACGATCTACCTGGCCGGCGGCGCGAATATCTGCTGGAGCGGGGGGCAGGTCATCGGACGGTACCCGCCTTCCACGTCGTGGGACACGATGCATGACAGCTACGGGATGATCGCCCACCAGCCCGCCTTTCAGCTGGAGAATTACCGGGCGTTCAACCAGGGCAAAGGGATCAGCTACGACGGCGCGGAAAACACCGACTGGAGCGTGCGGGGGATCTACGTCAAGTACAACCGCGATGACTGCCTCGAGAACGACTTCCTGAACAGCGGGACGATCGACGATTCGTTCTTTGACGGCTGCTATTCCGGGGTGAGCGCGCAGCGCTACGCGGCGTCCATGGACCAGGACGGCCATGACAACCTGGTGACCATGAAGAACTCGCTCATGCGCATGCAGACGATGGATGCAGCGTATTCCGGGGCGGTGCCGAACGGCAACCCATTCTGGAAATGGGACGACCTCGGTCCCAAACTGGCGCTCTACAACAACGTCTTCCGCGCCGACGCTGTGGCCCGGGAGGATCACGCCATCCGGGAAACCATGGTCCCCCCGAATCTGGTCGACTGCTCCAACAACGTCATGATTTGGCTCGGGCCGGGCGCATTCCCGTACAGCTACCCGGCGACGTTCAATGGGAAGACCTGCTTTACGATCCTGACCGGTCAGGTGGGATTGGCCTATTGGAATGCCGCCGTAGCGAGCTGGACCGCACGGCATCCGTTCACGCAACGAGATATCGCTGCGCCGATCGTGTCGCTGTTTTCCCCGGGCATCGCCGGCGACACCATCTTTGCGGGTACGGTGAACCTCGTCGCGACGGCCGTGGACGACATCGGTGTGGTGGGGGTGCAATTCCAGCTGAATGGCCAGAACATCGGTTCGGAACAGCTGGTCAATACTGCATACCAGCCTGCTGATTCGCGTAACTGGGACCTGATGCACAAGTACGCGCTGGTGTGGAATTCCGCCGCCGCTGCCAACGGCAGTTACGTGCTCACGGCGGTAGCGCGCGATGCGGCGGGAAACACGACCACGTCCGACGGGGTCCGCGTCACGATCAATAACTGACGTCACGGTGAGACGTCTTTGCGTGACGGTTTTGCGTGACGGTTTTGCGTGACGCCTTTGCGTGACGCCTTTGCGTGACGTCTTTGCGTGACGCCTCTACTTGACGTTTTTTGTAGTTGAAGAGCCACCGGTCGGATTTGAACCGACGACCGCTCGATTACGAATCGAGAGCTCTACCACTGAGCTACGGTGGCGCGGTCTCCTAACTTAGCGGCGCGCGGCCGTACGCGGTACTCCACCACCTCCCGCCTTGCCGGATCCGAGCGGCTGCGCGATGTTCGCCCAATCATATGTCGCCCAGCCGCCAGGCTGCCGTCGTTGGAGCGCTGCTCGCAGCGCTGGCCGTGAGGTCCGGTGCGCAGTGTCCCGACGGTACGGTTCCGCCGTGTAGGCCGGGAGCGCCAGCCGCGGCTGCCACGTCCCCGCCCCCTGCCGAACGCGACCGCGCGCGCACGTTTCTCGTCCTCCCGTTTCGCAACCTGTCGCGCATCGCCGCCTATCAATGGCTGGTCGAAGCGTCTCCCACGATGCTGGCGGACGCGCTCGGGCAGTGGACGGAGTTGACGGTCGTCCCCGACGAACGGCTGTATCCGGCGCTGCGCCGACACGAACTGAAGCCAGGAGATGTGATGGACCTGGCGGCCCTGCGGCACGTGGCAGCCGAGACCGGCGGGTGGACGGCCGTGACGGGCGAAATCATCGTGACGGGCGAACGGCTACAAGTGAGCGCGCGGGCCTACGACGTCGTGACCCGGCGCCAGGTCGCCCGTACGACCTTCGAAGGTCGGGCCACGGACGACGTCCGGCGGGCCTACGACCAGATCGCGACGGTGTTGTTGCGCGCGGCCGGGCTTGAGCAGGCCTCGGCGGACCTGGGCACGGCCACGACGCGCTCACTGGACGCGTATCGGGCGTACCTGCGCGGTGTAGCGCGTCTCAACCGAGCGGAGTACCAGCAGGCGCGCGACGCAATGCTGGAGGCCGTCCGTATCGACAGCACCTTCGCCCAGGCATATGGCAAGCTCGCGGAGGTTTCCCTGCTCGCGTTCTCGGTGCTGGATCCCGACCATCCGGCGTACGGGTACGCGGAGCGCGCCGCGGCGCTCAGCAACCGGCTGCCACCCCGGGCGGCGAGTCATGTGCGTGCGCTGCGCAGCCTGCTGAACGCCGACTTCACCGCGGCGCGCGTGGAGCTCGGGCGTCTCGTCGCCCAAGACTCGAACGACGTCGACGCGATCGAGGAGCTCGCAGGTCTCGAGTTTCTCGACCCTCTGCTCGTGGCGACGCCGAGCGGAGAGCGTCGCCGCGGATCCCTGAACGCGGCTACTCGGCTGTCCCGGCGCGTGCTCGATCTCGACCCCACCCGGCATGGCGCCTACCAGGGACTGGTCGTCATCTACTCGCTCGCGGCCGGGCAGCCACCGGGCGCGGTGGCGGGTTACCGCCGCGAGCTGCCGCGTCCCGTGCGGAGCTCGGTCCGTGCCTGGTGCAGTTGCGACTTTGAGCTGGGCCTCGCTGGGCAGCCGCCCGGCCGCGGCAGTGACTCGGCGCTGGCACTCGAGTTCGCCGGCCCCGATCTCATGCTGGTGCCGCTGCTGCGCGACTCGCTCGAGCTCGTGCCGGTCGATTTCGTGGCGGCGCTGCCGGCGGAGTCGTTGGCCGCCTCGCGCGCCCGCGCCCGGTCCGCGGCCAGGGCGTGGGCCCGGCGCTGGCTGGTCGCCGGCCCCGCCGAGGCCGAAGCTCACCGCATGACGGCGCGTGTCCTCGAGCTGGACGGCAATTACGAGGCCGCGCTCCGCGAGCTCGACATCGCAGACTCGCTCGGTGTCGAAGCGGAAGCGGAGGCCGTGGCGGCACGCCGGATGATCCTGCTCGGTAAGCTCGGAAGATTGGATGACGCACGCCGAATCGCGGACTCCCTGTGGGGCGCGCATTACTTCGGGGGGGAGTTGTTCGCCACGGTCCCCGCCATGACCGAAGCGTACGCCTGGGCCACGAATCTGTTCGCCGCCGCAGGGGACTTCGAGCGGGTGCGGGCTGCGCTGGCCGCGTTCAGCGCCCGGCTGGCCGTGCGGCTCGAGCTGGCTCAGGCGTACGCCGCAACGGTCGCCGTGCTGTCCGGCTCGGAGTCCGGACCGGTCGCGCCCGTGGTGCTGCCGGACGGGCTGCGGCGCGCCGTGCGGGAGGCGTTGCGCGCCGAGCAGGCGCAGCGCCCAGGAGACCCGCTGCTCGGCGCCTGGCTCCGGACTCTCTCAGCGGCCGTCCCGAGCCGCTGAGCCGCACGTGGCGGGTTCAGGCTCAGGCTTTGAGCAAGCTCCGGAACGCTGCGGCGGCCGGCCCGAGCGGCGTGCCGGCGCGTTGCACAATCAGGACATCGCGAGTCCAGCGTGAGCCGGCAAGCCGCACCGCCACAATTCGCCGATCTCGAGCTCGGACCGCGTGACGCGACACGAGCGCGAGTCCGAGGCCTGCGGCCACCGCCTCGCGAATCGCCTCGGTGCTCCCGAGCTCCATCGCCGGCGTGAGCGTGATCCCCAGCCGCGTGAGATACCGCTCCGCTACGCCGCGGGTGCTCGAGCCCGCTTCGCGGGCGATGTAAGGTTCGCTTCCGATCGCGGGCGCGCGGACGGCACGCTGCCGCGCGAACGCATGGCCGCGCTGGACGATCAACACCAGCTCGTCCTGCACCCACCGCTCCGCCTCGAGCCCGCGTAGGAGTGGCGCCTCGCCGATCACACCAAGCTCCACTTGCCCCGCCAGTACCCAGCGCTCGATCTCCCTGGTGTCACTGATCCGCAGGCTCAGGGCGATTCCGGGATGGGCCGCATGAAACCGGCCCAGGACGGCCGGAAGCAGGTAGGTGCCGGGCGTCGTGCTGGCGCCGATGGTGAGGGAGCCCGCCCGCAGCCCGCGCACCGCGCCCGCCGCTTGCTCGGCGGTGTGCAGCAGCGCGAGGGCCTGGCGCGCGTATGGCTCTACCGCGCGCGCCGCCGCAGTCGGCCGTACGCGCTGCCCGTGACGCTCGACGAGTCGGATGCCAAAGTGCGCTTCGAGTCCACGCAGGTGCTCGGAGACGGCGGGCTGGCTGATGTGGCACGCCTGGGCGGCGCGGCCCACCCCGCCATGGTCCAAGACGGCGAGGAACAGCTCGAGGCGGTGCACCGTGAGGCCGGGCTTGACCATAACATAAACCCTATCAAAGAGATTAATAATGCGTATTGGTCCTATGGTACAACCTACGCCAGTTTCAGGCAATTCGTGTTGGGCGCCGAGCGCCCAAGGAGGTCTTCATGAGGCACCACGTGATGTTCACCGTCGTCGCCGTCGTGTGCGCGGTCGCTTTCGCCTCACGGGCAAGCGCGCAGGCGGCCGCGACTCCATCGGCCGGTCCCATCGTCGTCCATGCGCCGGACATCCGCTGGGCCGACGGCCCGCCATCCCTGCCCCGCGGGGCCCAGTTCGCGCTGCTCGAAGGCAACCCGGCCGATGCCGTCCCGCTCACCTTGCGCCTCAAGCTCCCGCCAAACTACCGGATACCGCCGCACTGGCACGCCGTGCTCGAGCACGTGACCGTGCTCTCCGGGACGCTGAACGTCGGAATGGGCGAGCAGCCCACCTATTCGGGCGGCACGGCGCTTTCGGCCGGCAGCTACGCCGTGATGCCACAGAAAATGGTCCACTCCGCCTGGACCGGAAGCGACGGCGTCGTCTTCCAGCTCCACAGCGTCGGGCCCTGGAGCATCACCTACGTGAACCCGAAAGACGACCCGAGCCAGGCGCGACCGTGACCGACGTCGCACTGTTTCTCGCCGATGAGGAGGCCCCGCTCGAAGCAGTGATCAAGGGCGAGGTTCTGCGGATGTATCAGGAAGTGGCGGAGCACCCCGAAGGGGAGTTCCACTTCTACCACGGGCGTCAGGCCGCCGAGCTGTTCGGCTACGAACGCGACTGGCTCGATCGCGCGCCGCCCGGCGCCGTGGCGTCGTTCGCGGGCGTGGGCAACCCGCACCTGCGCAGCCGGATCCAGCCCGGCGAGACGGTGCTGGATCTCGGGAGTGGCGCCGGGCTCGACAGCATCATCGCCGCGTGGCAGGTGGGGCCGACGGGCCGCGTGATCGGTGTCGATCTCAACCCGACGATGTGCCGCAAGGCTGAGGCGCATGCCGCCGCGTCAGGCGTGCGGATGGCGTGCCACGAGGGGCGGATGGAGGACATTCCGCTGCCCGATGCGAGCGTGGACGTCGTAATCTCGAACGGCGTCATCAACCTGTCCTTCCGCAAGCGCCGCGTGATCCGTGAGTTGTTCCGCGTCCTCAAGCCCGGCGGCCGGCTCTCGATCACCGACATCGTGAGCGCGAAGCAACTGTCGCAGTCCATCGTCAACGACCCCAAGCTCTGGGCCAGCTGAATCGGCGGCGCTCTCCCGGAGGGAGAGGTGTTCGTGTTGCTCGAGGACGCGGGCTTCAAGCGGGTGCGCTCGACGATCGTCCCGGGCTTTGCGTTCCGGAAGGAATCGACGCGCGACGCTGCCGAAGCCTACGGCGTGAAGGCGGTGCTGTTTACGGCGCAGAAGCCCGCGACGTAGGGACGTGGCGATGACCGCGCCGATGATCTCCACAGAAGCCCTGCGCCACTTACTCGAGCAGGGGGCGTCCGTGACCGTGCTCGACGTGCGACCGATCGCCGAGCGCGCCGAATGGGCCATTCCCGGGAGCGTGCACGTCGACGCGTACGCCGCGTTGCGCAGCGGTGACCCCACCGCGCTGGCCGACTTCCACCCCGCGAATGGCGACCGCGTCGTAACCGTGTGCGCCGCAGGGAAGACGAGCATGCTGGCTGCCGAGCGCTTGCGGGCGCGCGGTCTGAACGCGGTGTCGCTCGACGGCGGGATGCGCGCGTGGAGTCTGGCCTGGAACACCGCCGAGGTTTCGTGCCCCGGCAGCACCGCGCGGATAGTGCAGCTGCGCCGCACCGGGAAGGGCTGCCTCTCCTATCTCATCGGCTCGAACGGCGCTGCCGTCGTCATCGATGCCTCGCTCGATGCCCAGGTGTATCATCGCGTGGCCGACGAGCATGGCTGGCGTTTCCGCACGATCCTCGAAACGCACGTGCACGCCGACCACCTGTCCCGCGCCGGGGCCCTCGCAGCCGACACCGGGGCGAGGCTCTGCCTTCCGGCGACGGATCGTGTCTCCTTCGAGTACGAGCCGCTGAACGACGGCGACACCGTACGCGTGGGATCCTCCGCCCTCCGGGTGCTTCGCACGCCCGGCCACACCCCCGAAAGCACCTGCTATCTGCTGGACGACGCTGCCCTGTTCACTGGCGACACGCTGTTCCTAGCGGCCGTCGGCCGCCCGGACCTCGAGGCGTCAGCAGAGCAGGCGCGCCGCCGGGCTCAGGCGCTCCACGCGTCCTTGCAGCGCCTCGCCGCATTGCCTCCGGAGACCGTCGTTCTACCCGCTCATGCGAGCGAGCCCGTGGCCTTTGACCGCAGGCCCATCAGCGCGACGCTCGAGGAAGTCCAACAGCGGACGTCGCTCTTGCGTGAGACCGAGGAAGTGTTCGTGAGCCGGACCCTCGCGCGGCTCCCGCCAACGCCGCCGAACCATCACCGCATTGTCGCCCTCAACGAAGCCGGCACGTTGCCTGATAACCCCACCGAGTTGGAGGCAGGCGCCAATCGCTGCGCCGTTGCCTGAGACGCCGTCTCCCATCCGGCTCGGCCTCGACGCCAACTGGCGTCAGTTCACGCTGCTCGTTGTCGTCAATGCCTTCGTCGGCGCGATGGTGGGGCTCGAGCGCACCGTCGTCCCACTCATCGCTCAGGCAGACTTCGGGCTCGTCTCGAAGACCGTCGTCCTTTCCTTTCTTATCAGCTTTGGCATCGTCAAGGCGCTCGCCAACCTGTTCGCCGGGCAGCTCGCCGACCGGATCGGCCGCAAGCCGCTGCTCGTCGCGGGCTGGCTCGCGGGGCTGCCGGTGCCGCTGCTCATCATCTGGGCGCCAGGCTGGGGCTGGATCGTGTTTGCCAACGTGCTGCTCGGCGTCAACCAGGGGTTGTGCTGGTCCACCACGGTGATCATGAAGATTGATCTCGTGGGACCGGCACGGCGCGGCCTGGCGATGGGGTTGAACGAGTTCGCGGGCTACGTCGCCGTGTCGCTGTCGGCACTCCTCACCGGCTACCTCGCCGCCGCGCATGGCCTGCGGCCGGCGCCCTTCTATCCCGGCATAGCATGCGCCCTGGTCGGACTGCTTCTATCGGTGTTTGCCGTCCGCGACACCCATGGCCACGCGCGGGCGGAGGCGCGCCAGCGCGGCTCGGAGCAATCACGCCCCGGTTTCGCCCGCATACTGTTGCTCACTAGCTGGCGGGACCGCGCACTCTTCGCGGCGAGCCAGGCGGGCATGGTCAACAACCTGAACGACGGGATGGTGTGGGGACTGATCCCCGTATTTCTCGCCGCGCGCGGCGTCACGCTCGACCGCATCGCGGTGGTGACCGCGACCTATCCGCTGGTGTGGGGAATAGGCCAGCTGGGGACGGGAGCACTGAGCGACCGCTGGGGACGGAAGTGGATGATCGCTGGTGGGATGTGGGTGCAGACGGTGGGCATCACGGCGTTCGTCGTCGGCCACTCCTTGGGGCCGTGGTTGGCCGCGGCCACGCTCTTGGGGATCGGGACCGCGCTGGTCTACCCTACCCTGCTCGCCGCCGTCTCAGACGTCGCGCACCCCGACTGGCGGGCGAGCGCGATAGGCATCTACCGGCTGTGGCGCGACTCTGGCTACGCCGTAGGCGCCATCGCCGCAGGGCTCCTGGCGGATGCGTTCACCATGCCCTTCGCCATCGGCGCCATCGCAGCGCTGACCTTCGTCTCGGGAGTGGTCGTGGCCGGAGTCATGTACGAGACCCTGCCGGACCGATTGAAGGGGTCGCATGCAATGTCGTTCAGACCCTAGCGGGCGGCTCCGCCCGCCACGCTTCGAGCCCCTCTCGCGTGATGAGTGGGACCTGTCAACGCGATTCATTAACCCTCCAGTCCTCGGCGGCGCCACAGGTAGTAAATGACTGGGATCACGATCAAGGTCAGGATCGTGGACGTCACCATCCCGCCCACCATCGGCGCGGCGATCCGCTTCATCACGCTCGCGCCCGCGCCGTGACTCCACAGCGCCGGCACGAGCCCGAGCATGATCGCCAGGACGGTCATGAGCTTTGGTCGCACGCGGTTGACCGCGCCGTGCTCGACGGCGCCCACCAGCTCAGCCAGCGTGGGACGCCGCCCGCCTTGTGTGACCGCCTCCCAGGCGTGATCGAGGTAGATGAGCATCACGACGCCGGTCTCGGCCGCGACACCGGCGAGCGCGATAAACCCCACCGCGACCGCGATCGACAGGTTGTAGTCGAGCAGCCACATGATCCACACGCCGCCGACCAGGGCGAACGGCAGCGACAGCATCACGATTGCTGTCTCGGCTACGGTACCAAAGGTGAGATACAGGAGCAGCGCGATGATCCCCAGCGTGAGCGGGACGACGACTTGCAGCCGCGCCTTGACCCGCTGAATCGCCTCATACTGACCGCTCCAGCGCAGCCAGTAGCCGGAGGGGAGCTTCACCTCACGCGCCACGACGGCCTGGGCGTCGCGCACATAGCTGCCCACGTCCCGCCCCCGTACGTCGATCGAGACCTGGTCGTACAGATAGCCCCCCTCGCTCCGGATCATCGGTGGGCCGGGGCTGAACTGAATGTCCGCGACCTGCCCGAGCGGCACCTGCGGGCCGTCACCGCTGCCGACCAGGAGCCGGCTGATCGTGGTGGGGTCATCCCGGAAATCGCGGGCATAGCGCACCTGCACGGGATACCGCTCCCGGCCCTCGACGGTCGTGGTGATCTCCTCCCCGCCCAGCGCCAGGCTGATCACATCCTGCGCGTCGCCGGTGGTGAGTCCATAGCGGGCAAGGGCGTCCGCATCCGGCCGGATGTCGAGGTAACGCCCCCCGAACGACCGCTCGGCGTACACGCTCGCCGTGCCCGGGAGCGGCGCGAGCGCGCGCTCGATGTCCTGGCCGATGCGCTGGATGGTTTGGAGTTCGGGGCCGAAGATCTTGATCGCGAGGGTCGTCCGCACGCCGGTCGAGAGCATGTCCGTGCGGTTCTTGATGGGCATCGTCCACGTATTGACGGCGCCCGTGAGACGCAGCCGTTGATCCATTTCGGCGATCAGACGATCCTGGGTCATCCCCCGTCGCCAGTCGGACTCCGGCTTCAGGTTCACGACGGTCTCCACCATCGACATCGGCGCCCAATCCGTAGCCGTATTCGCCCGGCCCGCCTTTCCCCACACACTCTCGACCTCAGGGAATGTCATGAGGATCGAGTCCTCCACATGGAGCAGCCGCCGCTGTGTGGTGAGTGAGAGGGCGGGCAGCGTGTTGGGCATGTACATCAGCGAGCCCTCGTTCAACGGCGGCATGAACTCGCTGCCGAGGCCCGCCAAGGGAAGGAGGGTCAGCAGCAACACGCCGGAGGCACCACCCAGGACCAGCCAGCGGGCGCGCAGCGCCCATTGCAGCACCGGCCGATAGAGCTTCAGAGCCCAGCGGTTGAGCGGGTTCTCCGCCTCCGCGCGGATCTTTCCCTTCACGAACCAGCCCATGAGCGCGGGCACGAGCGTCACCGAGAGCAGCGCCGCGGCGGCCATTGCGAAGGTCTTGGTGAGCGCGAGCGGCCGGAACAGCCGCCCTTCCTGATCCTCCAGCGTGAAGACCGGCAGGAACGACAGCGTGATGATCAGGAGGGACATAAATAGGGCGGGGCCGACCTCACGGGCCGCGGCGAATACGCGCTCCCAGTGCGGCCGCTCGGGCTCGTGCTCGATATGCTTGTGGAGATTTTCCAGCATCACGATCGCCGCGTCGATCATGGCGCCGATCGCGATCGCGATCCCGCCGAGACTCATGATATTGCCGTTGATGCCGAGCCAGCGCGTGACCGCGAGCGACACCAGAATGCCGAGCGGGAGCGTCGCGATCGCCACGAGCGCGCTGCGCGCGTGCAGGAGGAACACCGCACACACGAGCGCCACGATCACGGACTCCTCGAGCAACGTGCGCCACAGTGTCTTGATGGACCCGTGGATCAAGTCCGAGCGGTCGTACGTCGGGACGATCCGGACGCCAGCCGGCAGTGCGGGCGCGATCTCGACGATCCGTTGCTTCACGCCGTCGATCACGCGCAACGCATTCTCGCCATAACGCATGACTACAACTCCGCCCACTGCTTCGCCTTTGCCGTCGCGCTCAGCGATCCCGAGCCGCAGGTCGGGCCCGATCGTCACCCGGGCCACATCGGCGACGCGCACCGGGCGCCCATCCTTCCCGACGCCGACCGCCACCTTCCCGATGTCCCCGACTCCACGGAAGTAGCCAAGCCCGCGGATCGCGTAGTCCGAGCCCGCAACTTCCACCGTGCGCGCACCGACGTCCTGGTTGGCCCCGCGCACCGCCGCGATGACCTCGCGCGCCGTTACGCCGTAGCCGAGGAGCCGGGCCGGGTCGAGCAGCACCTGGTATTGGCGCACGTATCCGCCCAGGCTCGCGACCTCGGCCACGCCCGGCACGGCCTGCAGCGCGTACCGCACCTGGAAGTCCTGGATCGAGCGGAGCCGGTCGGGCGAGTAGCCAGGACCCTCGAGGGCGTACTGATAGACCCAGCCCACGCCGGTGGCGTCGGGCCCCAGTCGGGTCTTGGCACCGGCGGGGAGCCGGCTCTGAATCGCGTTCAGGTACTCGAGCACGCGTGAGCGCGCCCAGTAGAGATCGGTCCGGTCCTGGAAGATCACGTAGACGAACGACGAGCTGAACATCGACTGCCCGCGCACGACTTTCACCTTGGGGACCGCAAGGAACGTGGTGAGTAACGGATACGTCACCTGGTCCTCGACGACTTGGGGCGCCTGGCCCGGGTAGTCGGTGTAGACGATCACTTGCGTATCCGAGAGATCCGGGATCGCATCCACCGGCATCGTGCGGAGCAAGAACACGCCAGCCACGAGCACGAAGATTGCGCCGAGCGCCACGAGCTCGCGGCGCCGGATGGACCAGGCGATGAGTTTCTCGATCATGGCCGCGGCGCCCCTTCCTTGGCGGGCGTCTGCATCCCGCCCATGTTCAGCCCCATCCCCATCTGGAGCATGAGTCCCTGAATCGCCGCGGCGAGGTTGGACTCCGAGTCGAGCAGGAACGTCGCCGAGGCCACGACCTCGTCACCGGGCTTCAAGCCCTGGACGATCTCGACGAGCGAGTCGCCCCGGAGACCCACGCGCACCTCCCGGGGCACGAACCGACCGTCGCCCCGGTTCACGAAGACGAGGTCCTTCGTCCCGGTGGGCAGTACCGCCTCGAGCG
>WNGO01001989.1_pt1 | contig 13153 bp, 13 predicted proteins | sample 5400511 | NCBI WGS metagenome assembly WNGO01 (sample SAMN13153380, study PRJNA577476) | soil metagenome | isolation source: 20 cm soil or saprolite under Garry oak tree replicate 2 | place: USA:California | collected 2016-06-15
CGCGTCCCCGGCAAGGACGGCGACCGCCTCTCCATGCTGCGCCCAGACCGAGGGCCGGCCGCGGCGCTCTGCGTCGTTGTCGAGCGCGGGCAGGTCGTCGTGCACGAGCGAGAACGCATGAACGAGCTCCAGCGCCGCAGCGGCAGGCAGTCCGGCTTCGGCATCCGCGCCGGCAGCTTCGACCGTGGCAAGGCAGATCACTGCACGGACTCGCTTGCCTCCAACGAGCGCGTACCGCACGGATTCGGCCTGTCCATGCAACTCGGGGGTCAACGCCAACTCGTCGAGGTATTCCTCGACGAGGACGCGCAGCTGATCAGTGCTCCGCATCGGTCTCGGCAACCCGCTTCGCTTTCTGGAGCTCCTCTTCGATCGCCTTGCTCAACTCCGACAGCTCGGCAAGGACGTCCAACGCCTTTTCGGCGTCGTTCGCCTGGGAGAGACGTTCCAGCTCGGCCCGCGTCTTCTCCAGGCGTGCGAGCAACTCCTCCGCCTTGGCGAGTGAGTCCTCAGGAGCACTCATCGAACGCGCTCCCGCACGATCCGGCCCAGAATCCCGTTCACCAACCGCGCAGCATCGTCGGTCGCGTACCGCTTTGCCAGATTGACCGCTTCGTCGATGGCCACTTCGTCCGGGACCTCCTCGCCGTCCAGTTCGTGGAGCGCGATCCGGAGAATGTTGCGCTCGATTGCGCCGAGACGGTCGGCCGTCCAGCCTTCCGCCGCCTCCGTGATCCGGCGGTCGTAATCCGCCGCCTCCGCTGTGACGGCCTCGGCTGTTTCGCGGGCAAACGGATCGACCTCGCCCTCGTAGAGCGACGCAAGGGGCTGACCCGTGACGTCCCACTGGTAGAGGAGGAACAGCGCAGTCCGACGCGCGGCGCGACGTCCGCTCATTCGACTTCCTCGACAGAGACGTCGACACTTCCGACGCTGACCCCGCACATCGTCACGAGCGCGTCCGCCACCCGTTCCTGCACCTCGCGGGCCACGTCCGGGAGCACCAACCCGTAGCGCGCGGTCAGCTCCAAGCGCACGTTTGCCTCACCGCGCGCAACTGCGATGTCGAGCCGACGCCGTCCACGACGAACCTGTACGCCGGCAGCGGCCTCCGCGGCCTGGACGACGAGGCCCGCCAGCGCGGGCGGGGTCACCGTGATCGTGCCTGCGGGTTCCGAAACCACGAGGGTCAAGGCGCACCGACCGCTAGCAATCGGGTCTCGTCGAGGAAGCTCGTCGAATACTGTCCGCTGCGGAACCCGTCGCTCGCGAGGATCTCCAGCGCCGCTTCACGCGTCGTCCGCACCCCACGGAGTTCGAGTTCGCCGAGCGCGCGTAGTGACCGCTCGATCGTTGCATCGCGATTCTCGTCCCACACGATGAGCTTCCCGATCAGCGAGTCGTAGTACGGCGGGATCACCGAGCCTTCTTCGACATGTGTGTCGAGTCGGATGCCCGGACCGAGCGGTGGCCGGAAGCGCTCGATCACCCCAGGCGCAGGCGCAAAGCCGCGCGACGGATCCTCGGCGTTGAGGCGGACTTCGATCGCGTGTCCGCGTCTCGCCGCGCGTCCGGTTTCGTGCAGCTGTTCGCCCGCAGCGATCTTCAGCTGTTCACGCACGATGTCGATTCCGGTCACGAGCTCGCTCACGGGATGTTCGACCTGGAGCCGCGCATTGAGCTCGATGAAGTAGTACGAGCCGTCCGGCGCGAGCAGGAACTCGAACGTGCCGGCATTGAGATAGGAGATCGCACGGCACGCGCGCGTAACGGCTGACTCCATCGCTTCGCGCGTCGAGTCGTCGAGAGCCGGCGACGGCGATTCCTCGATCAGCTTCTGGTGCCTGCGCTGGATCGAGCATTCGCGCTCGCCGAGTGTGAGCACGCCGCCGTCGGCATCACAGAGCACCTGGATCTCGACGTGGCGTGCTGGAGTGATCAGCTTCTCGAGGTAGAGGGTCCCGTCGCCAAACGCGGCGAGGGCCTCGGCGCTCGCCCTGGCGAAAGCATCATCGAGGTCATCCGCCCGTTCGACGAGCCGCATTCCCTTCCCGCCTCCACCCGCTGAGGCCTTGAGCAGCACGGGGAATCCGATCTCGGCCGCGGCGGCCCGCGCCTCATCCGCCTCGACGGCCTCCGTTCCGGGAACGAGGGGGAGCCCGGCCTCTGCCAGCTCGCGTTTGGCCGCAACCTTGTCGCCCATGCGCGCCATAACGTCGGCGTCCGGCCCCACGAACACGAGGTCGTTCTCCTCGCACGCCTTGACGAAATCTGGGTTCTCCGCGAGGAAGCCATAGCCGGGATGCACCGCGTCGCAGTGCGTCGTTTCGCCCGCCGCGACGACCGAGGGCAGGTTCAGGTAGCTCTCGGTCGCGCTCGGCGGGCCGATGCACACCGCCTGCTCCGCCAGACGTGTGTGCAGCGTGCCGGCGTCAGCCGTCGAGTACACGGCAACCGCCTCCACGCCGAGCTCGTGTAGCGCGCGGATGACGCGCACCGCGATCTCGCCACGGTTCGCCACGAGCACGCGCGAGAACATCGTTAGAGGGCGTCCAGCGGACGCGCGGTCAGCGGTTCGAGCTCGAAGAGGAGTTGCCCAAATTCGACCGGCGCCGCATTCTCGACGTGGATCCCACGCACGATGCCCTCGACCTCGGCCTTCACCTCGTTCATGAGCTTCATCGCCTCCAGGATGCAGAGCGTTTGCCCCGCGCCGACCGGCTGTCCCTCCTCGACGAACGGCGCAGCGCCCGGCTGCGCCGCTCGATAGAACGTCCCGACCATCGGCGCCTCGACACGGACGATGCCGTTGGGAGCGACCGGGGCGAGCTCCGCCTCGTCCATCGCGAGCGGAGACTCGGATCGCGGTGCCGGCGGCTCGCGATCTTCGGTCCGGCGCACCGAGACGCGCATTCCCGCCTCTTCGATCGTGACCTCGCCGATTCCGGTCTCCTGGACGATGCGCACGAGCTCGCGAATCCTCTCTGCCCGCGCCTGGTCGACACCGCCTGCGGTCAACTCGTCGCTCGACGACCGACCGCGGATCGTGCGGAGCAGCGGCTCCGCGTTGTCGCCGAAGAGACCGAGCAGCAGCAGCTCTTCTTCGCTCGAGGCGAGGCCTTCGGACTGGGCCCGAACCTCCTGCAGCGGCGGCGCGGTCGCGTCTTCTACCGACTCCGGATCGGCCGTGAGCGCAACGATCCGCTCGATCGATTTCTCGATCGGGGCCGGTGTCGTGCCGAGATGGCCTTCGACCAGCGACCGCAGCTCGTCGACCACCACGGAGTAGCGGCTGGCGGACAGGACGTTCAGCAGCGCCTGCGAGCCGAGCAGCTGTCCGATCGGCGAGGCGAGTGGCGGCCAGCCGACCTCGGCGCGGATCCGCACGAGCTCGGCGATGGTCTCGTCGAGCCTCGCACCCGCTGCTTGTGCGCGCAGATTGGTGTCGAGCGCCGTGACGAGGCTCGCCGGAAGGTCGTGCTGCGCCGCGCGAACCGCGATGCGAGGTGCAAGTGGCGTGACAGGCTCGTCGCCGATGTGCTCGTCGACAACGTCGGACGCCTCCCACAGCGCCGAAACGTCGATGTCGCAGTCGAGCCCGAGCCCTGCGAGCGCCTCCGCGAGCGCCTCACCCGACACGCGGTGCAGCGTGAGCGCGATCGGATAGACGGCGGACGCAATCAGGTCGGCTCCGGCGCGCGCAGCCTCGAGGGCTGCCGCAAGTGCGTTGCCCCCCGAGCCCTGGCAGTAGATCCCCACCGGAAGACCGGTGACCTCGCGCAGCCCCGTGACCAGCTCCCGCGCACGATGTGGTTGCAGAGAGCCGGTCGGGTCGTGCAGGAGCACACGCGCGGCGCCGAGATTCGGTAGCTCCGAGGCCTGTTCCATCAAGGGATCGGTCTCGCCGGTTCGCCCCGGACTGTAGACGAGCCCCGCCTCGAACTCACCGCCCGCACGCGCGACGGCGTCCGCAGCCTCCCTCAGGTTGGAGACGTCGTTGAGGGGATCGTGCAGGCGGAAGACGTCGATGCCGTTCTCCGCTGCGCAGGCAATGAACCTCCGGATGAAGTCGTTGTCGACCGGGCGCGATCCGACGAGGAAACGGCCGCGCAGCGCGAGGCCCAAGGGTGTCTTGACCTGCGCCCGGAGAGCGCGAATTCGCTCCCACGGGCTCTCCACGCCACGCCGAACCGCGCTGTCGAAACAGCCGCCGCCCGAGACCTCGAGATAGGCATAGCCGGCCCGGTCGAGGATTGCAGCGATCCGCAGTTGCTCGGCCGTCGGCAATCGCCCGGCGAGCGGCTCCTGCCCGAGGAGACGGATGGTGGTATCGGCGAGCGCCGGCATGCGGGGAGCCTAGCGCCCTGCCGGGCCAGGATAGGTTTTGCAGGCATGGAGGTCCAGGAGCTCAGGCCGGGTTTGTGGCGCTGGACGGCGTCGCATCCCGAGTGGGATCACGCCGAGCAATGGGGCCCCGAGGTCGGCTCCGTCTACGCAGAGCTCGCGGATTCGCTCGTCGTCGTCGATCCCCTCGTCCCGGACGACGAAGAGGAACGGTTCTGGTCGGCGCTCGACCGCGACGTCGAACGGCTCGATCTGCCGGTGCACGTGCTGCTGACCGTGCACTGGCACGAGCGCAGCGTCGCAACGGTGCTCGACCGCTACAAGGCAACGCTCTGGCGCCCCGAGGCGAAGGGCGAACTGCCGGCCGGCGTGCAGGCCGAGATCGTCACGGGCAGCGACTGGGTCGAGGCGTTGTTCTTCCTCGAGCCGCACCGTGCGCTCATCTCGGGCGATCTCCTCATCGGAACGAACGGAGGGATCGAGCTGCCCGTGCCCTGGTTTCCCAAGGGCGAGCAGGAGTGGGCCGAACAGCAGCTGAAGCCGGAGTTGCGCGAGCGCCTGGCCGAGCTTCCGGTCGAGCTCGTGGTCGTGTCGCACGGCGATCCGGTTCTGGAGAACGGCGCCGACGCGCTACGCCGGGCGTTGACCTAGGCCCGGGAGATATACCGCTTTTCGCGGGGGTCGACCTTGATGCGGTCACCCGGGTTCACGAAGAGCGGAACGTTCACGACTGCGCCGGTCTCGAGCGTTGCAGGCTTCGTCACGTTCGAGACCGTGTCGCCCTTCACCCCCGGCTCGGTCTGGGACACGGCCAGCTCCACCGATGCAGGTAGCTGGACACCGGTCGGCGCGCCGTTGACGAGCAGCATCTGCACCGAGCTGGACGGAAGCATGAACTCGAGCGCATCTTCGACCGTCCCGCGCGGGAGCGCCGTCTGCTCGTAGGTGTCCTGGTCCATGAACACGACTTCGTCGCCGGAGTCGTAGAGGTACTGCATGTCCTTCGTCTCGGTCCGAACGCGGGGGAACTTCTCGCCGGCTCGGAACGTCCGGTCGACGACCGCGCCGGTGTCCAGCCCTTTGAGCTTCGTGCGGACGAACGCGCCGCCTTTGCCCGGCTTGACGTGCTGGAACTCGACGATGCGCCAGAACGAGCCGTCGAGCTCGATGTGCATCCCGTTCTTGAACTGATTCGTGTTGACGGTCTCGGCCAAGGCGCAGAGGGTAGCTAGCCGACGGTGATCAGGTCTTTGCGGAAGCCTGTGAGGTTCTGGATGCCGCCGTTCGTGACGACCACGTTGTCCTCGATCCTGATCCCGGCTCGACCGTCGAGATAGATCCCGGGCTCGACCGTTACGACGTTGCCGGCCGCAAGGGTGTCCGTCGATTCGGTCGAAAGCCGCGGCGCCTCGTGCACTTCCAGGCCGAGACCATGGCCGAGCCCGTGGCCGAAGGTGCCGGCGAACGGGGTGGCGTCCACCACGCGCCGGGCCGCGGCGTCGGCGTCGAGACCCCGGACGCCGGCGCGAAGCGCATCGAAACCCGCTTGCTGGGCCGCCAGGACGAGGGCGTAGACCTCCTTGATCGGGCCTTCGACGAATCCGGTCGTGAACGTGCGGGTGTAATCCGACGCGTAGCCGCCAACGACGCAGCCGGTATCCACGATCACCGTCTCGCCGCGTCCGATCTGGCGATCGGTGGCCCGGCCATGCGGACGCGCCGAGTTCGGCCCCGACGCAACGATCGTCTCGAAAGCGACGGCTTCTGCGCCCTCGTCGTGGAAGAGCTGCTCGATCGTCCACGCGAGGTCTCGCTCGGTTCGGCCGACGAAGCGCTCCTGGACCAGCCGCTCGAAGACCCGATCCGTGATCTCACACGCGCGCTTGATCGCGGCGAGCTCTTCTTCGTCCTTGATCGCGCGGAGCCGCTCGACGAGACCGCGCCGCGGGACGGGCTCCAGGGAGCCGTCCCGAAGCTTTTCGTAGCCTGCGTAGGAGACGAAATCGGCTTCGAATCCGATTGGCCCGGACAACCTGCCGGCAAGATCGGCGAGCAGCGCCCGCTTCGTCTCCTCGAACTCCACGCCCTCGACAGCGCGCGCCGCCTCCGAATAGCGGAAGTCGGTGAAGAGCCGAGCGCGGTCCTGATCGACCAGAAGCGCAGCGTTCGAGCTCTTGAACCCGAAGAGGTAATGAATGTTCGTCGGGTTGGTGACGAGGAGTGGCTCCTCGAGCAATTCGCGGAGACGCTCGATGCGAGGGTTCATCGCGCGGCTCCCACCTGCTGGACGATGAACTCGAGCGCCTCTCGGTAGCCGTCCGCTCCTTTGCCGAGTATGCGCTTCGCGGCAAGGTCGGCTACAACAGACGTGCGCCTCCACTCCTCTCGCTCGTCGATGTTGGAGAGGTGCACTTCGACGATCGGTGCGTCGAAAAGTTCGAGAGCGTCGCGGATCGCATACGAGTAGTGCGTCCAGGCGCCGGGATTCACGACGACCCCGTCGGCCCAGTCGAGCGCGTCGTGGCACCACTCCACGTATTCACCTTCGTGGTTCGTCTGCCGACAGCGAACGTGACAACCGAGCCCGGACGCCCAGTCGTAGATGCGTGTCTCCAGCTCCGAGAGCGACATTCCGCCGTAGAGCGCGGAATCGCGGCGTGCCAAGACGTCGAGATTGACCCCGTTGAGGACGACCACCTGCATCGCCGCACTCTAATCGGCTATCAACTCGTCGAGAGCTGCTCGAACTTCGCCCGCAGGGCGAGCCTCGACGCCCGGACCGTCGTCGCCAAGGAGCACCAGTCGCAGCTCTCCGCGTTGCGCCTTCTTGTCGCGTTGCAGGGCTATCCAGGCGCGCTCACGATCGAGGCGAACGGCCCTCGTGCCGAGCACGTCTTCCACGACATCAGTAGGCCGGCCCGACAGCCGAAGAGCCGCGACCAGGCCGAGCGCAACCGCGTCGCCGTGCGATAGACCGCGGTAACCCGCCGCGGTCTCGAGTGCGTGCGCGAACGTATGCCCGAGGTTGAGGATCGCGCGGCGGCCCTGATCGAAAGGATCGCCCAGGCACACCGCCGCCTTGAACGCGGCGCAGGCCCGAATCATCGCGTCGTCTTCGAGCTCCCAGAGCGGACGGCCGGCGAGCAGTCCCGTCTTGACGACTTCGGCCATGCCCTCACGTCGTTGCGCCTCGCTCAACGTGGCGAGCACGCTCGGATCGACGATGACCCGCGCCGGATAGTTGAATGCACCGACGAGGTTCTTCCCAGCCGGAAGGTCGATCGCGGTCTTGCCCCCGATCGCAGCGTCGACCTGGCCGAGCAACGTCGTCGGCACGGCGACCCAGCGGACGCCGCGCAGGTACGTCGCGGCCGCGAGACCGGCGACGTCCGTCGTCGATCCGCCGCCGTAGCCGACGATCGTGCCGCGCCGGTCCAGCTGGAGCTCTTTCCACAGCCTTTCGAGCTCGCCCGGGGTCTTCGCGGCTTCTCCTCGGGGCACGCGATGGACGGCTGCAGGATCGAAAGCCAGTGGGTGGATGTCGAGCACGTGCTCGTCGCCGATCACGGCGACGGCCTCCGGGCTTTCGCCGAGCCGGTCCCCAAGTCCTGTGAGCAGTCCCCGCCCGACCTCGATCTCCAACGCTGCGAGCAGCACGTCTTCGGTGTTCCGCACAAATCCTGCCGACACCGCTTCGTAGAACGGCTGCCGCTCGTCGAACAGTCGCCTGAACTGATCCTCGTCCTGCGCAAGCGGACGGCCGGTGTCGCGGGCCCGCCTCCATGCGTCGGCCACGTCGACGACGACCCTGAGAGTGAACGCATCGTCGAGGAGCAACTCACGCGTCCGCTCGGAGAGCACCGCCCCACCTCCGAAGGCGATGACCGCGGGCGTCGATGACGCAAGAACCTCCGCGGCGATGTCTTCCTCGATCTTGCGGAACTCGGGCTCGCCCTGCACGAAGAGCTCGGCAACGGGACCGTGCCGCCGCTCGATCTCACGATCTACGTCGACGAACGGCCTACCGGTGACGGCGGCGACCTCCCGACCGATCGTCGACTTCCCCGCGCCCATGAAGCCGACGAGCGCGAGATGACGGCCGAGCGCGCCTACCTCGGTGACCAGTCGATCCGCTCCAGGTATGCGCGGTGCGCCGCGAGCAGGTCCGCGAGCGCGTCCCCGCCGAACTTCTCCTTTGCGGCACGTGCAAGCTCCCACGCCACGCATGCCTCCGCGACGACGGAGAGCGCTTCGACCGCGGCGGTATCGCTGCGCTCGACGAGTGCCTGCGCGGGCTCGCCCGTCTCGAGGTCGACCGAGGCGAGCGGCTTCATCAGCGTCGGCAGAGGTTTCATGGCAGCGCGTACGACGATCTCCTCCCCATTCGAGACGCCGCCCTCGATCCCACCCGCGCGGTTCGTCTTGCGGTAGAGGCCACGCTCGTCGCGGAGGATCTCGTCGTGTGCAGCGGAGCCCCGCTTCGACGCGAGCTCGAAGCCGGCGCCGATCTCTACTCCCTTCACCGCCTGGGTGCCCATCAACGAAGCGGCCAGCCGCGCATCCAGGCGGTCGTCTTTCGTCGCGTACGAGCCCAGACCAGGAGGAACGCCGCGCGCGCGAACTTCGACCACGCCGCCGACCGTGTCCCGATCGGCGCGCGCCTCGTCTACCCGCTGCTCGAGATCTTCCGTGAGCACTCGCCCATCTACACTCACGCCGATCTCCGCGAGGAGTGCCTTCGCAACCGAGCCCGCAGCGACGATGACGGCTGTGTGGCGCGCGCTCGCACGTTCGAGCACATCGCGAACGTCGGACAGGCCGTACTTCATGGCGCCGGCGAGATCGGCATGTCCCGGCCGTGGCAAGGTGACTCCTTTCGTTCCCTTCCCTGCAGCATTGCCCTCGGGCTGCCAGGGGCTCATCCCCCACTCCCAGTTCTTGTGGTCGCGGTTGCGCACGACGAGGGCCAGCGGCGTCCCCAGCGTCCGCCCATGTCGAAGCCCGGCGAGCACCTCGACCTCGTCTCGCTCGATCTGCTGGCGTGGGCTCCGGCCGTAGCCCTGCTGGCGTCGGTGGAGGTCCGCGTCGATTGCTGCCTTGTCGAGCACGAGCCCAGCGGGCAGCCCGGTCACGACGGCGACAAGCGCCGGACCGTGCGATTCGCCAGCCGTTACGAGCTTCAGCGCCATCAGGCGGAGCGTACTGCTGCACGCATCACGTCGACCGGCGCGGGCACGCCGGTCCACATCTCGAACGACGCGGCGCCCTGGGCGACCAGGACGTCGAGCCCGTCGACGACACGGGCGCCGGCAGCCTCGGCCGCTCGCGCGGTCGCCGTCCGTGGATACGGAAGGTCGACGAGGGTCTGACCGGGTCCGAGCTCGACCAGGACCTGATCGCGCTCGGAGGTGGCATTGACGATGAGGTCGGCGTCTGCCACCTGCGGCGGCCAGGTTTCCCGGCGCGAAAAGCGGAGTGCATCCGGCAAGGCTTCGGCAAAGGCCGCGGCCGAGCCCCCGTCCCCGAGAATCGCAGCGCGCCGAAACTCGAGCCCAGCGAGGATGGCCGTGTCCGTCGAAGAGCCGACGAGGCGGCGGTCGCGGACGACGAGCGTGTTGACGGAAGGCTCGTCCGTGTCGACGAGCTTTGCCACGGCCAGCTTGTGCGGCGTCGTCACGTTGGCGCCGGCAAAGCCGAGAGCCACCAGCCCTCGCACTGCGTCCGCCAGCGACTCGCTCGCGACGGGCAAGGGTACGTACGCCCAGTCGAGCCCTCGGGCTGCGAAGGCCGCGTTCTGCATCAGCGGCGACAGCGACTGCGAGACCGGATCGCCGAGCAACCCGACGAGCCGTGTCTCACCCGAGATCACGGGCCGTAGCCGTGCGCAGCCGCGTAATCGCGGAACGCTTTGTAGCTCGAGGTGAAGAAGTGGTGCTTCTTGTCCGGCCTGCGGACGAAGTAGAGGTACTTCACCTTGGCCGGATGCGCTGCGGCCTGCAGCGACGCGAGCCCCGGGTTGGCGATCGGAGTCGGGGGCAGTCCTTTACGCTTGCGCGTGTTGTAGGGCGAGTCGCTCTGAAGCTGCGACTGATGGATCGATTCGGTCGGCGGGATGTTGAGCCCGTACCGCAGCGTGGCGTCGATGCCCAGGGACATGCCGGCGTGCAGGCGGTTGTAGATCACCGCGGAGACGAGCTGGCGCTCGTCGGGCGACAGCGTCTCCTTCTCGACCATGGATGCGATGATCAGCACGTCGTAGGACGTCAGGTTCTTTGACCGGGCGTAGCCGAGATCGATCTGTTTCCAGTTCTGGCAAAAGGCGTCGAGCTGCTCCTGCATGAGCTGCGCCGACGTCGTGTCCTTGAAGAACTCGTAGGTGGCCGGGAAGAGAAAGCCCTCCACGGTCCGCACCTTGTTCCGGAAGCACGATGGAACGCGCGGCCTCGCGGTCGCGGCGAGGTAGGCGGCGCGCGCAAGGCGTGGCTGGATCTTCCGCTTGCGCGCCGCGATCTTGGCGACTGCGCCAACGCGCTCGGCCATCTGCTTCCGCGTGAAGCCCTCAGGGAAGACGACGTGGAACGGCTTCGGCACTGCGATCACCGTCTCGACCGTGCCCGTCGCGGTCGTGCGGGTCACCGTTCGGTAGACGAGCGTGCTGGACAGTGTCGACGTCTGTCCGGCCAGATCGGTGCTGTCGCCTCCTCCGATTGCGGCGACGGCAAGCCAGCCGAGCCCTCCGAGGACGAGCACGAGCACGCCGAGGGCCAGGACGCGCCGCCTCGTGACCTGACGAGGATTCGGTCGCTGCGGCGGACGCCCCTGCCGGGGCGGGATCACGCCGGGGCGCTGCTCGCCCATGTCAGGTATCCGGAGAGAAGATGTGCCGCCGCCCGCGCGTCTTCGGGCGCGTCGGCCGGCGTCTGTTCCGCGAGGTCGGTCGTGAAGCGTTCGTCGAAGGTGACGACGGGGACGTTCGTCACGTCGCTCAGAGCGTCGACGAACCGCTCCGTCTCGCGCACCTGCTCCCCGCGTTCGCCGCGCAATGTAAGTGGAAGCCCGACGACGACGCGATCGACCTCGTGCTCGCCGATCAGGGCCGCCAGACGCGCGAGCCCGTCACCGGTCGCAGCCTTTTCGACGACACAGAGCGGTCGTGCGATGGTGCCGGTGGGGTCCGAGACGGCAACGCCGGTGCGCGCCCGGCCGTAGTCGAGTGCGAGAACCTTCACTTCAGCGCTGCTGCGATCGCTTGCTTCCCGGCTTCCAGTGCACTGCGCAGTCCGGCCGGATTCGTGCCGCCCGCCTCGCCCAACGTGGGCCGTCCACCGCCCCCGCCTTCGATGTGCCTACCGAGCTCACGTACCAGCCTTGCTGCGTCGAGGCCCCGGTCGACGAGGGACTCGTCGAGGTTGACGACCAGATAGACGCGCCCGTCGTCGACGGAACCGACGATGACGCCGGCCGCCTTTTCCTGCTGGCGCAGGCGATCGGATAGGTCTCGGAGTGGGCCACCCTTGAGCGACCTCGCCTCCGCGAGGACGACGCCTCCGTCGCTCTCCACGATCTCGAAGTCTGCGGAGGCCGCCGTCTTCGGCTTCTTCGACTCCTTCCGGAGGCGCTCGAGTTCGATACGCAGCTCGTCTGCCTCGCGCACGGTTGCATGGAGATACGCATGCGCCTCGCCGGACGTGATCGCCTCGATCCGCCTCGCGCCTGCGCCAACCGAGCCCTCCGACAGGATCACGAAGGGGCCGATCTCCGCGGTCGACCTGACGTGAGTGCCTCCGCACAGCTCCTGCGAGAAACCGGGAATCTCGACGACGCGCACCTGATCGCCGTACTTCTCTCCGAACAGCATCATCGCGCCGAGCCGGCGCGCCTCGTCGATCGGCGTCACGAACGCGCGCACCGGCAGACCCTCGAACACCTTCTCGTTGACGAGGTGCTCGACTCGTTCCCGCTCTTCGTCCGTCAGCTGCTGCGGGTGCGTGAAGTCGAAACGAAGCTTGTCGGGCCGCACGGCAGAGCCCGCCTGCTTGACATGTTCGCCGAGGACGTCGCGCAGCGCCTCGTGCAGCAGGTGCGTCGCGGTGTGGTTCGCCATCGTCGGGAACCGGACGCCCCAGGCCACCACCGCTCGAACGCGGTCACCCTCGGAGAACCCGTCACCCTCGAAGAGCAACGCCTGATCTTCCTCCAGCCGGTACGCCTCCCGCAGCTCGGCGCGCACGCCCGATCCGTCGTCGCGCTCGATCCAGCCGGTGTCCGTGACCTGGCCTCCGCCCTCGGGGTAGAAGGGCGATTCGCGCAGCTTCGCGAGGAAGAGACCGTCGCCGAGATCTTCGAGCGCACCGATCTGGGTGAGGACCTCGATCTTCTCGTAACCCACGAACTCGGTACGAAAGCCGGCATCCTTGGCGAACTCGGCGGCCCGTCTGTCGTCCTTCGAGATCGCGCCACGCGACCGCGTGCGCTGCACCTCCATCAAGCGCGTGAACTCCTCCTCGTTGACGCCGAGCCCCCGCTCCCGGGCGAGCTCGCGCGTCAGCTCCAGGGGGAAGCCGTACGTGTCGTGCAGGCGGAATGCGTCTTCGCCCGAGATGACGTCATCCTTCTCCGCAACCTCCTCGAAGAGGCGCAGTCCGCGCTCGAGTGTCTTCCCGAAGCGCTCCTCCTCGGCGGTGAGGATGCGATGGATTTCTTCGCGGTGCTCTTCGAGCTCCGGATAACCGTCCTTCATCTGCTCGATCACGACGTCCGAAAGCCGCGAGAGGTAGGGCGGCTCGAGACCGACGCGCGCCGCCTGTTG
>WNGO01002346.1_pt1 | contig 13153 bp, 10 predicted proteins | sample 5400511 | NCBI WGS metagenome assembly WNGO01 (sample SAMN13153380, study PRJNA577476) | soil metagenome | isolation source: 20 cm soil or saprolite under Garry oak tree replicate 2 | place: USA:California | collected 2016-06-15
GCGTGTAAAGACGCTCGATTGGGTGTCCGGAAATCGTTGTGAACTCGGAAGACCGCTCTGGAGATTTCTGCAGCGCGGGGCGAAGCAGAGTTTTCTCCCAAGTGCGTTCTCGATCGGAAGGTCTGCGGGGGACTTCGCCTGCGGCAGGGGCTCCGGGTTTGCGTGAGTCGGTCATCAGGATGGCAAAGCGCGCGACCGCTGTGAGTGTCTACTGCCCGTTGCCGGTTCCCGCGGAACCGTTTGCGGAAGCGGGTGAGGACGCGGGCTGCTTCACGCGGTCAACGAACAATTGGCCGGAAGCAGATGTGCCGGGGATCAGTGTGTCCTTCGGCGTCTGGCCCGATTTGGCATTGGCGATCGTGATGTTGTAGACCTCGAGTGTGCGGCCCATGGCGCGGTCGAAATTTACCTTGGCCTCCGCCAGGTTGATGCGCGCGCGGACCTCGGCGCTGGCGGCAGAGGCGAGAGTATTTTGATCGGAAACGATGTTGAACAGCGTCGAAGCTCCCAGCTGATATTTTTTCTGTTCGGCGTCCAGGGTTTGCTGATCGAGATCGCGCGTCTTGGAGGCAGCTTGCAAAGTGACACGGGCCTGCTCGAGGACGATTTGCGTGTTGTGAACATCGATCGCAACGTTATTCACGACTTGCCGATAGCGGGTTTCGTCCTGCCGCGCAGTCAGCAGCGCCGTGACGTTATCGCTCTGCGCCTGACGATTGCGGATCGGAATCGTCAGGCTCAGTTGCGCGTTGTACTCGGGATAAACACCCGTAAACATATCACCAAGAGCAGTAATTAATCCTGAGGCAATCTGCGGCGGCGGCGGGGTTGGGCATCCGAGGGTACCCACCCTACATGGGCGATTGTCTCCTGCCAGACCTTGCGAGGCATATTCCCCGGAAAGATTGAGCACGGGGAGCAGGGCATTCTTAGTGGCACGCACGTTGATATCGTCCGCTTTGAGCGTGGTGCCTGATTGCAGGACGTCTGGCCGCTTGGTGATGGCCTCCTTGATGGCGTCTTCTAGCGGAATCTTCTCAACTTCGGGCGGAGCCACGTCGGCATTATCCATGGGAATGATCTCGACTGTGCGGAGTGCAGGAGAAGTTGGGTCCTTGGAGATCAAGTTCAAGAGAGTGAGCTGGTCCTGGAGCAGTGTCGTCTGCGCGAGGATCAAGGCTTGGTTGGCTGTCGCGACCTGCGCCTCCGCCTGAACGATTTCCAGTGGGGCCAGCGTTCCAATATCAACCTGCTTTTTGTTGTCGCTATAGAGCTTGTTCGCAAGTTCGATCTGATGCAACGCGACATCGACGTTGCCTCGGGCGAACGCAAGTTCCCAATAGGCGTTGCCGACCGCGGTGATGGCTGAAAAAATTGGCAGTGCTGGACGTGGAAGCTCGCGTGTTGTTGAACGCGGCCGAAAAAGCCGTGCCAGTATGAAATCCCTGGGCATATTGCAAGTTGCCAGTGGCGACGTGAGTGTTCAACACGGAAAACTTGGTGGCGACGCCTATGCCTGTTCCCGTACCGGCCGTAAGTGGGTTATTCACAGGAATCGTCCGTTGGTCCATGCTGAAAGTTGAGGTCACCAACGGGTCGAAATTTTGGGCCGGGATGTTGCCGAGCGCGCTCAGTGTCCCTCGGCTCGCCCCGCCACCCATCGTGCGAAGAATGTTTGCTTCCGCAAGCCACGGAGTATAGCGCTGGATCGCGATGTCCAGGTTGTTCTGCAAAGCCAGATCGATGGCATCCTGCAGACTGATGCGTAGTTTGCCGTCCTGGATCATTTGCTCGATGCGGGGCGCGTTGGTGAGAACCGGCTCCGGAACTATTGTCGGCTTGTACGGCGCGATAATATTGGGGAACCACCGCTTGCCGTTCGTGTAGTTCTCAGTCGAAATCTGGATTGTCCTGACCGGTGTCTGAGACTCAGGTTGTGCAGGCGGCGCGGCCTGTCCCTGCCCCTGTTGGGCCAATGTCGGCGTGACAGGCGCCAAGGCCGTCAACACGGCCAAGCTTACGGCAAGCGGAATACGGTAGAGCCTTCCGATCATTTTTGATTGTCCTCTCGCGACAGTATCTTCCATCTTTATTTTCATTCTTCGGCGAATTATAGCTTGTGAGTGCTAAGTTGGTTAAACGTCCGGGAAGCCCCAATTGTTTCATCTATTTTCCGCGCATGTTCCGGCATCTTTCGGGATCTATCAAATGGGCATGAGGGGTAAACTTCACAATCTTCAAACTTTGGCCGCCACAAGCCGTGCGGAACGGCAATGACTTAAGTTCTGGCGGGCTCCAAGTCGCCGACGAGCCACCCGCCCGCCAAAGCAGCGCGGCGAGCGGGAACCCAGCCCGCCCAGAGGGGACGGCGCGTAGAGTCCGCACCTGAGTATTGGACGTGAGAAACTCCCTAAGGTCAAGGGCGGATACGGCTCCGACATTCGTCCCCTGTTTCCCTCGCGTCATTCCTTGACATTCACATGGGGGGCCGATAGGCTTGGCGCGCGATGAGGCCGGAAGCCATTATCCGGATGCTGGAAGACGTAGGAGCGATCCGTCAGGGGCATTTTGAGCTGACGTCGGGACTGCATAGCGCGACGTACGTCCAGTGCGCGCAGGTGCTGCAATATCCCAAATATGCGGAGCAACTGGGGCGGGCGCTGGCTGCGGAATTTATGGACCTGCGCGTGGATTGCGTGGCGTCGCCCGCGCTGGGTGGAGTTATCATCGGGCACGAAGTGGCCCACGCGCTGCCGCCTCGCGCGGACGGCACTCCCGTGCGAGCGATTTTCGTCGAACGCGATGCGACCGGCTCACTGACCTTGCGCCGCGGGTTTCGTGTCGATCCCGACGAACACGTGCTGGTCGTCGAAGACGTTTGGACGACCGGAGGCTCGACCTACTCGACGATCCGCGTGCTTGAGGAAGCGGGCGCTCGCATCGTGGCTGCGGGAGCGCTGATCGACCGAAGCGGCGGGCAAATCGAATTGCCGGTGCGCACCGAGGCGCTGGTGGAACTGAAAGTCGAGAGTTACGATGCTTCGGAGTGTCCGTTGTGCCGCAGCGGCGGCATCGCAGTGAAGCCGGGCAGCCGGTTTGCCCGCGCCAACCCTTAGGATCCCTCCGGGTGGTTCTAAAGTTCAAACATGAAATGAGGCTACGTCTTCAGCGGGGAATGTCCGTGGGCGTGCGATAATTGCCTGCGGCGCCCATGCAGAATATCAAACTCACCCTAGCGTACGACGGGACCGATTTTAGCGGATGGCAGATACAGCCCGGGCAGGCCACGATTCAGGGCGCTCTGAGCGATGTCCTGGAGAATCTCACACAGCAACGGCTGCCAATTCATGGCGCTGGACGAACGGACGCAGGCGTTCATGCAGCCGGGCAGGTCGCGAACTTCAAGACTCAAGCTGAACTGACTCCAGGCGAGTTTCAGCGGGCGTTCAATGCGTTGTTGCCGCCTTCCATCCGGGTGGTTGCAGCGGAGGAAGTAGGGCCGGATTTTCATGCCCGCTGGAACGCGGCAGCGAAAACTTATCGGTACAGGATCTTTCGCGGACGCGTCGTTCCGCCATTCGTGTGGCGCTACGTGCAGCATGATCCGTTTCCGCTGGACTTTGATGCGATGGCGGAAGCCGCGCGACAATTCGAGGGCGAACACGATTTCACTTCATTCGCGGCGTCCACCGGATCCGAAGAAGACGACCGCGAGCGAACGATGACTCGTGTGATTTATCGGTCGGAAATGGCGCGCGTTGCTGGAGGAGAAATGCGGAACTCCGACGAAGAATGGGTCTTCACGGTTCGTGGGAAATCCTTTCTGCGCTATATGGTGAGAAAAATTGCAGGGACACTGGTCGACGTTGGGCGTGGGAAATTCCAACCGGAAGATATGGCAAACCTTTTTGAAATGCGCGATCGCTCGAAATCGGGGCCAACGATGCCGCCCCAGGGTTTGTGTCTTGCGGAGGTGGAATACACTGCGTTGCCGAACTCAGCGGGGTCGCAATGAGGGGAGAGTGGGTCACGTTGCTGAGTAGGACAGGCACTCTTGCCTGTCCATGCGTGTCGTAGTGAAATCGCACCGGACAGGCAAGAGTGCCTGTCCTACTAGAACCACCCGCGGTAAACATCGTGGATCGCTGTTAGTGAGCGGCATGGCCTGGCGGGAATGAATCGAGTAGAATAAGTCGAGATAGAGGCGTCGCCCGCGCGGTCCGCAGGACTTGGGTGAAAGCGAAGAATGAATCGTATTCTATATTTGCGGGCTCCGCGCTTCACTTGAGGCCCTTCGCTTTCACACCCGCGGGGGTGAAGGGCTCAGAGTAAACGTTCAGCGTAAAAGTAGAGCCCGCATCCTAACGGGAGAGGGGAATTGAAGAATGGCTGAGGAAACCGCACCGCAAGGCTCGACACCTGCTGCTCCGCTCCAGACGCCGCCTGCGGCCGCGGCTGCGCCTCCCGCGGAGGACACCGCGCCGAAAGAAGTGAAAATTAAGGTGCGAAAGCCCAAGCAGCGCTCCTGCGATGAAAAAGATGCCAAGGGAAAACTCTGCGCCGGGCATTTGAAGCGCTGGTACGACTATCCGAAAGAACTCGAAAGTAAGATTGGGAAGGATGCCGAAATCTACCGGTGTGAATTCTGCAAAACGTTGTACAAGCCCGACCCGAAGCAGATGCCGCACAGTTATACGTTGCGCTACTAACAGGCGCACTGAATTGAAGCCCGCACTCGATGAAAGAAGATCGCCTGATCTACGATTGGAATACGGCGGGCGATTTCGTCTTTCCCGCCGCGGGGAAAGTCACACTCGATGACGAGACCCTGCGGGACGGCCTGCAAAACCCCTCGGTTCACAATCCCTCCATTGAAGAAAAAATCGAAATTCTCCATCTGATGGAATCGCTTGGAATCGAGATGGTGAATATCGGATTGCCGGCCGCGGGCCCTCGCGCCTATGCGGACGCGGAGGCGCTGGCGAAAGAAATTGCCGGCTCCAGAATGAAAATCCGTCCGAATTGCGCGGGCAGGACGCACGAAAACGATATTCGTCCGATCGCGGAAATATCACAGCGCGCGGGAATCGCCGTGGAAGCAGGGCTGTTTATTGGATCGAGTCCCATTCGCCGGCAAGTGGAAGAATGGTCCGTTGACTACCTTTTGAAGACGACCGAGAACGCCGTGAGGTTCGGCGTCGCGCAAGGCTTGCCGGTGATGTATGTAACCGAGGACACGATCCGCACGGACGCGGACACGGTCCGGGCGCTGTATGCCACGGCGATTCGTTGCGGGGCGCGTTCCATTGTGCTTTGCGACACGGTCGGGCACGCCACACCGATGGGCGCTTACAACCTGGTGAAATTTGTCCGCGAGAACGTTGTCCTCCCGTTGGGTGAAACGATTCGGGTCGATTGGCACGGACATTGCGACCGTGGATTGGCAGTGGCGAATTCCTTTGCCGCGATCGCGGCAGGCGCGAATCAGATCCAGACGGCCACGAATTCGCTCGGCGAGCGCGTGGGAAACACGCCGACGGAGCTGATGCTCGTCAACATGCGCTTGCTGGGAATGATTGACCGGGACCTCTTGATGCTCAAGGAATATTGCGAGAAAGTGGCGCGAGCGACCCACACGTCGATCCCGCCGAACTATCCCGTGGTGGGGCGCGACGCCTTTCGCACAGCTACCGGCGTCCACGCCGCGGCGCTGATCAAAGCATACCGGAAGGGTGATTCCGGACTGGCCGACGCGGTCTACAGCGGGGTTCCCGCCTCTCTTTTCGGATTGGCCCAGGTGATTGAAGTCGGACCCATGAGCGGGAAGTCAAACGTGCTGTACTGGCTGGAGAGGCATGGCATCCCTGCGAACGAGGAACTCGTTGGCAAGATCTTCGATGCGGCGAAAAAATCCCCCTGTGTTCTGACAGACGCAGAAATCTTGGCGCTGTGCCGGGAAGTCTCGCCCCGATAGGTGCCGGAGGTCCGGAGACCTTTTGTGTTTGACCGTCGCGATGGAATGAAGGACACTGGCAACCCTCGCTGCGGACGAGGAACTTTGCCGCGGCGGCGCCCTGAACCGTGAAACGTTATCTCTTACTGTGCGCGATTGGACTTGCAGTGACTGGCTTCATCCAGAATTTTACGCGAAAGATGGCCGCCGCGGCGCTTCAGGATGACGCGCGCGTCGCTCACGTCCTCGAATTCCTCCGGGCTGACGCCTCCGCGACGACCGACGAGCAAGTCCGTATCACTGAAATTCCGGCGCCCCCTTTCCACGAAGGCGCTCGCGCGGCCTACATGAAAAAATTGCTTTCCGCGGCCGGCTTGCGGGTAGAGATCGACGGGACCGGCAACGTGATCGGAGAATATGCAGGCGCGTCGCAAGACATCGTCATGCTGGCGGCCCATATGGACACGGTATTTCCCGCGGGAACAAACGTAAGCGTGAAGCGCGAAGGGGGGCGGTTGCTCGCGCCGGGAATCTCGGACAACGGCACAGGCTTGGCCGCTCTGGTGGTGATCGCGCGAGCTTTGCGTGAAGCAAAGGTCAAGACGAATAACACGATTCTGTTTGTCGCGGATGTGGGCGAAGAAGGGGAAGGGAACCTTCGCGGCATGCGTGCGCTAGTGGATGCGTATAAGAAACGCTTGAAGTATGTCATCGCGCTCGACGGATCGGCGACGGAGTACGTCACCACGGCCGCGCTGGCCTCCCGGAGGGTGGAAATATCTATCACGGGCCCCGGGGGCCATAGTTGGTCGGACTTTGGCACGCCGAACCCCATCCATGCACTCGGGCGTGGAATCGGACGCTTTGTGGCGGCGCGCGTGCCGGAGTCTCCGAGAACTAGTTTCAATATCGGCGAGATTGAGGGCGGCACGTCGGTAAATTCGATTCCCGCGCGCGCGCAGATGAAAGTGGATTTACGGTCCGAATCAGACATGGAACTCGGCAAGATAGAAAGTTTCCTGCGCGACTCCGTTCAATCCGGCATCGACGAGGAGATGGCCGCGGCGCGCGATCGCGGAATGGCCGGCGGTACGACCACGCTGGATTTGAAGATCAGCGTCCTCGGCGTGCGTCCCGCAGGAGAATTGCCGGAGAACTCGCCACTCCTGGCTGCTTTGCTTGCGGCGGACACCCGGCTGGGAAATCGCTCGCGGCGTGAGCGTTCCTCGACCGATGCGAATATCCCGTTGTCGGTTGGCATCCCTGCGATTTCAATCGGGGCAGGCGGTCGCAGCGGCGGCGCCCATACGACCGAGGAATGGTTTGAGCCGACCGGTCGCGAGCTGGGTCTGCAGCGCGTCGCATTAACCCTGCTTGCCGTTGCAGGCTTGGAGCAATAGTCGGCCTCCAAAACGCGCATACGGTCGCCGTCTGCCAAGCGTTTTTCTGAAAAGTTCCAACTTGTGTGCGAAGAAACGGTTTTACGGATTATCCCGGAATTCAATCGATACAAGCTCGCCTTCCCAGTCTTTTTCCGACACCAGTTGATAACTCACAAGCGCGCTTCGCCCCCGAAGTGCCGCGCAGACGGGCTTTTTTGCGGCTGAATTCGTGCCGGCGGATTTAATCGCCACCTGGGAGAAATCTCCGGAGTGAAGATGCATAACGATAGTCTGCGCCTTCAAAGTGATCCGGACTTGCGGCGCCGCGGCGCAGTTTACATCCGTGATCGTTCCAACCATCGAATAGGCGCGCGGTGTGGCAGGCGCGGACGGTTCGACAACTGGGGCTGTTTCGTCCTCCGTGCGCGTTGAGTTCGCGTTATCCTGCGTCCTTCGCCGCATTGCAGGCGCGGGAATTTCGCCGCTTAATTTGGTTTCCCGATTTATCGCAAGTGTAGTAGCCGAAGTTGCTTCGTTCATCTTCTTGTAAGCGGCGTACTGTTGCGCTTGATCGATTTGCGTCAGAAATTTCCCGGCAAGAGAAACAATGTTCGGGTCTCCGGCACTTTGAAGTTTCCGGGCGATGGTCCGCGCCTCGTCGAAGCGCTCCATGCGAGCCAGAACTTCGGCGAGGTTGTACTGGAAGTGTGGCTCGCCGGGCACAATGTCCACCGCACGCTTCGCTGCGCTCAGCGCTTTGTCGAGCGCGCCCGCGTCATTCGCATACAAGAGACCGAGATTCGACCACGCCCAACCTAGTCCCGGGTTGAGCGCGACGGCTTTTTCGAGCGCCGTCTTCGCTTCCGCCATTTCTTCAGCGTCCGCCCCTTGCGACATCAGGAGCATCGCGTGGTAGTAGTAGGCCAGGGCGCTCTTTGAATCCACCGCAACGGCGCGCGAAAAATACCGTTCGGCTTCGTAGCGTTTGTCCTGGCGGAACAACAGCAGGCCCATGCTTTCCTGCGCGGCGGGAAGGTTCGGATCGAGGCGGATGGCCTCTTCGAGCTTTTTTTGTGCCGATTCCAATTGGCCACGATAGAGGTCGAAGTCTCCCAATCTCGCTTGCGCTTCAGCAGGAGAAATCGTGCGAACGGAATAATCTTTTGCGTCTTGTCTGCCCGGGAGTGGAACGACGTACTCCAGGTACGATGTTTTCGTGATGTAGGATTGCAGCGCCTTCTGCATTTGCGCGAGATCGCCGAAAGCCCGGTTTGCCGCTTCGACAGGGTCAGCTCCATTCTCAACGAATGAAATATACCTGCTTAAGGATTGCTCTTTTTGTCTTGCCGGATCCAATATCAAGTAGTGAACCAGCGCCCAGGACTCCGAGTAAAAAATGTTCGTCTTGTTTGCTTCATTGTAATAAGGGGATTGGTGATCGACTTTGAACAAGAGATCCAGCGGCAATAGCTTGCTTTGTTGCAGGGCGTAAAGTTCGGAAGAACTGGGTTGCCCAAGCTTCCCGCCCTTGGCAGTCAGGGTCGCACAGCCCAAAAAATCCGCAAATCCTTCATTCAACCATAAAGGGAAATGCTGATAGTTCAAGTTGACGATCAGGTGCACGTATTCGTGGTAGATGGGTAGGTAGGGATATTCACCCTCTACATCAATTCTTAGGGCGATGTAATTCTTTTCCTGTCCGGGAACGAAGAGTCCCGCCGGGTGAGTGTGGCCCTTCTCGGCCCAGTATTCGGGGATAAGTTGGGAAAGCGATTTCTCGTTCTTCACCGCGAAAATCAAAATCGGATACCCCGGGTCCAGGTGTAAGCCAGGATTGAGCGCCTTGGAGTAGAGGAAACGAATCTGTTCGAACTGGTCGGCGAAGCGGCGCGCCGTATTCTCGCCGTCGTTGCTGGCGACGATGAAATGTGGAGTCTGGACCTCGATCCAGGTTTCCGGCTTGTCGGCCGGGGCTGGTTTACTCCACCCAGCTATCCCAGCGAGCAGAGTAATAGCGGAGGCCGATAGAGCGCAGAAGTACCGGGTGGGTGACATTACGGAATGTGTATCGCAGCGACTTGGCGAGTGTCAAGTGCACAGAGTGGCGGGCATGGTCGTCTCAGATGTGGGATTCCAATGTAGTCGGATTGATTTTGATCAGGGCAAGTCCCGGAGCTCCACGGCTTGGATTTCTCCGTCCCATTTCTTTTCCGACACCAGTTGATACGTGACGCGCGCGCTTCGTCCTCGCAGGACGGGACAAACCGCATTTTTCGCGGGCGAACCTGTGCCCGAAGACTTAATCGTCAAATGCGCGGCATCGGCGGCGTGCAGGCGCATGACAATGGTTTGGGCCTTCAGTGTGATCTGTACCTGCGGAGCATCCGCGCAGCTCACATCCGTAATTGTTCCAATCATCGAGTAAACGCGCGCTTCCGCAGGCGCTGCGGGTAGGGCAGGGGGCGCCGGGGGAGGAGGAGCTGTTTCGCGAGAGCTGCTGGATGCTGTCTCCACCGGTCTGTCGTCTGGTTCTGTCCTCCGGCCTATGTGAACTTGTTGATCTGCGGGAGCAGAGGGAGGTGCGACTTTCGCGGGGACAGGTGGTGCGGCTGGGGGTGGCGCGGCGGGGTGTGGCTGGGACATCTGCGCAATCAGATCGCGCGCTTTGTCAGCCGCCTTTAAATCGTTCGAAGAGTTGCGAATTCGTTCAGCGGCCTTTCGGGCCTCCTCGGTTCGTCCCAGGTTCTCGAGAATGACGGCAACCTGGTATTGGTAGCCGGCGTCACCTGGGACCAGGGACGCGGCATGTTGCGCGGCGTCCAGTGCCTTCTGGAGAGTTTCCTTGCGCAGCGAGTAAATCGAGGCGAGGTTAAACCACGCGGGTGCGAATTCAGGGCTGAGCTCAACCGTCTTGTCAAACGCCACGATAGCGCCGACAGGGACGCCTACAGATCCCCCGCGCGACATTGCAACCATGCCTTGGCCGTAAAAGGCGAGGGGCCTTCTCGGATCAAGTTCCGCCGCGCGCATGAAGTGTTTTTCCGCTTCTTCGAGCTGGGCCCCTTGAAGCTCCAAAAATCCAAGGCTTTCTTCGGCGCTTGCGAGGGAAGAATCGAGCATGAGGGCGTCTTCGAGTTTGGTTCGGGCATCGTCCCGCCTGCCGTGGCCCATGTACAAGTCCCCAATGCGCGCCTCCGTTTCGGCCGGGGTCAGCGTGTGGGGGGAAGAGACGGACTCACTCCCGCCGCCGGCCAGGATTTCGGTGGGCGGCGAGGTGATCTGTTTGATGTAAGCATCGAGCCTGCCTTGGAGCTGGTTCAAGTCGCCAAACACCTGGCGGGCTGCTTCTAGCGCGTCCGCGCCGCCCTCGACCTGCGCGATGTATCGTTCCAGAGACTTAATCCCCGATGTCTGCCCGTCCGTGAGGAGATAATGCACCAGGGCGCGCGATTCAGCAGTGTACACGGTCGTCTCGCCCCCGGAATTGTAATAGGCCGACGCGCGATCCACATGAATCACCAGGTCAAGAGGCAGCAGCGGGCTCCTCCACAGGGCGCTCAAGTCCTCGTGGTCGGGCCTGCCAATTCTGGCTCCCTTGTCGGTGAGCGTCATGCTCCCGTAGACATTCGCGTAACCCTCCTCAAGCCATGGAGGCAAGCTGTGGTAGCTCAGTTTGAGAACCAGCCGTGCGTATTCGTGATAGATATCCTCGTATGGCACTGGCCCGTTAACGTTCGCGCGCAGACCGATGTAATTCTTTTCAGCCCCCGATATGAATGCACCAAAAGGCTGCTCGTGGCGTTTGTCGAAGGGGAATTCAGGGAACAGCGTAGCGAATGACTTCCCATCCTTCGCGGCCAGAATTTCGATAGGAATTCCGGTATCGAGATGCGCGCCGGGCATGGTTGCCTGGAAGACCCGCCGGACCAGCTCGAATTGATCCGCCACGCGGCGCGCCGTTTTTTCGCCTCCGTCGCTGGCCACAATGAAATGCGGTGTACGAACCTCCACCCAGGGCTCGACCTTTTCATTCTTCTTACTATCTTTTTTGTCTTCGGCGGTTGCAGCGGAGCAGGGGATTCCCCCCAGTAAAAGGACGGCAAGCCACAGGGCCCAAACTGGGTTAACGCGAGGATGGCGGGGGACATGCACTGCTGTTAGATGTAGCAAGCGGCCAACCCCCTGTCAACGAAGCAAATCCGCACAAGACGCGTCGGAAAACTCAATGCCGGATTCATCGAAATTGCGATTCGAGCCGCGCCCTGCAGGTTGCCTTTGCTTCCCAGTGCCACTAGACTCAAACACTTAATGAGACGCATGCCGGGACAAACGCGTTTTAGCAAACTTTCCAATTCCTCGCATCCGGCGATGCGCACATTGTGACACTGCGATTCAAAGCCCACCTGGCCTTGTTCCTGTGCGCGCTGTTCTGGGGCGTCACGTTTGTCGTTGTGAAGGATGCGCTAACCGATTCTTCCGTCTTTGCCTATCTGGCTGCACGCTTTACATTAGCGATTCCGCCGATGGCGTGGTTCTATCGCGCGGATCTCCGCAAACTTTCGGCCTCGGATTTTTGGGCTGGAGTGCGGATCGGGATTCTCATGTTTGGCGGCTACGCATTTCAAACCGTTGGGATTGCCGAAACGACTGCGTCGAAAGCCGCGTTTATCACCGGATTCAGCGTGGTCCTCGTGCCTGTATTGATAGCCCTCATTTGGAGGCGCCGCATCAGTGGCTGGGCATGGGCGGGCGCTTTCGCCTCTCTGGCGGGACTCTACTACCTCACGGTTCCGCGCGAGGGAATCGCCGATCTCAATCGAGGCGACCTGCTGGTGACGGGGTGCTCGGTGTGCTATGCGCTCCAGATTATTTTCATTGAACGCTATAGCGCGCGGCATTCGTTGGCCGGACTCAGTTTTCTGCAGGTCGCCGTGACGGCAGCGTTTTCCCTGGCCGCGATCCCTCCGCTTGCCATGACTCGTTTGGAGCCGTTTCGCTTTCATCTCACGCCGGAACTGGTTTTCGCGGTCATCGTCACGGCCGTGTTCACGACGGCGATTGCCTATCCGCTCCTGGTATGGGCGCAGAGCCATACGAGCGCGACCAATACGGCGCTGATTCTCGCCGGTGAGCCCGTCTTCGCGGCCATCACCTCGTACATCGTTCTCCACGAACGCCTTGGCGCGAGGGCGCTGGTTGGCGCGGCGCTGATTCTTGGGGGGATTCTGGTTGCTGAATTGAAGGGCTCGGCTGCGGCGGAAGTCCGAATTTAACACAGAGGACACTGAGAAAAGCCACAGAGAACACGGAGAGCTTTCTGGAGAAGAAGAGGAGTAATCGATGAAAAGTGAAAGGCCGATTTCTCTGTGGTTCTCTGTGATTCTTTGTGACCTCTGTGTTGAGCTTTTCGGAATTTAACACAGGGAACATGCGGTGTTAAATGCCTCTTCTGCCTTTACTCCCACTCAATCGTACTCGGCGGCTTTGAGCTGATGTCATACACCACGCGGTTAATCCCGCTGACCTCATTCACAATCCGCGTGGAAATTCGCTCCAGCACGTCCATCGGAAGCCGCGCCCAATCCGCCGTCATCGCGTCTTCGGACTCCACGACACGCACGGCCACTGTAAAGCCGTAGCTCCGTTCATCGCCCATCACGCCGACGCTCCGCACGGGAAGAAGCACGGCGAAAGCCTGCCATACCTTTTCATAAAGGCCGGCCCGGCGAATTTCCTCGACGACGATGGCGTCGGCATCGCGAAGCATTGACAATCGCTCTTCGCTCACTTCTCCCAGCAACCGCACCGCAAGGCCGGG
>WNGO01001990.1_pt1 | contig 13149 bp, 11 predicted proteins | sample 5400511 | NCBI WGS metagenome assembly WNGO01 (sample SAMN13153380, study PRJNA577476) | soil metagenome | isolation source: 20 cm soil or saprolite under Garry oak tree replicate 2 | place: USA:California | collected 2016-06-15
CCGCGGCAGCGGCGATTTTTTGCCGCTCCTCGATCTCCGTGAGCGTGCGTAGAAGATCTCGATACGAAGCAGCTTGTTCAAAGCGCTCGGAATCCGAAGCCTGCTGCATGCGAGACTCGAGACTTTTCATCAAGTCGTGACGACGGCCTTCGAGAAACATTTTCGTGTCGCGAGCGGCTTCCGTATACCTTTCCTCGGAAGTGAGCCCCGGAACGCATGGACCGTGGCACCGGCGAATGTAATACTGCAAGCAGGGCCTCGGATGCGGGCGCGTCAGGTCGACGGTGCAGGAGGGGACGCGGAATGTCTTGTGAATAAAATGGACGATCCGGTGCGCGAGGCTGTGCGGGAAATACGGGCCAAAATAAATGGAACCGTCCTTCACCAGGCGGCGCGTGACATACACGCGTGGGAATTTTTCAAACGCGGTAAACCGGATGTACGGGTAGGTCTTATCGTCACGGAGCAGCACGTTAAATTTTGGCTTATGCTGCTTGATGAGGTTGTTTTCGAGCGCCAGGGCTTCCCGGTCGTTATCCACGACGATGTAGTCGAGATCGGCAATTTCTCGCACCAGGGAACCGGTCTTGGCGTCCGCCCACCTGGATTCGAGGAAATACGATCTTACCCGGTTCCGCAGCGAACGCGACTTGCCGACGTAGAGAATATTTCCCAGGGCGTCCTTGAATAGGTACACGCCGGCGTCCGTGGGAAGACTGGCGGCTTTTTGTGCGAGTTCCATCGCGGGAGTAGAATAAGGAGCGCGGCGGCCCGCGCCCGGGCAACATTCATGATAGCAAAGTGAATCATATCCGTGCTGAACATGAAAATCCTGACCCCCATTGTTTTTGCTGCACTGATGTTGATGAACGCGAGCCCCATGAAGGCGCAACAGATTTCTCCGTCCACGCCGCCACCACCCCCGCCGCCCGAAATACCAGCCGCGCCGGCGGAGTTGCCACCCGCTCCGCCCGAGCCCGTATTCGATCCGCTGCATGCCGAGAAGAGTATGGAAGTCGGAACGTTCTACCTTAAAAAAGGCAATTACGACGCGGCGATCGATCGCTTCATGGATGCGACCCATTTTCAGCCGAAGCTGGCCAAGCCCTGGAGGCTGCTGGGCGAAGCCTACGAGAAGAAGCACGACACTAGCAGTGCCATCGAGTCTTACAAAAAATATCTCGAAGTCTTCCCCCGTGCCGTGGACGCGGTGAAAGTGAAAAAACGCATCACCCTGCTCGAAGAAAAAACAGGGGAGCAAGCCTCCAAGCATCCTCCGCACTAAGTCTACTGCCCTCGAGTAGCACAGGCTTCAGCCTGTGTGATTTTCGCGTCGCCGGGAAAGCGCACAGACCTGCCCGTCCGGCAGGCGGGCTGAAGTCTGTGCTACCAAAACCGATTCACATCGAAACGCGAGTCAGCGGACGTGTGCGAGGAATTTCCGCGCGCGATTGTAATGCTTGAAGCGTTTTTCTTCAGAGCGGAATTCGGGAGAATGCGCCTGAAGTCCGCATGCGGCTGCCCGCAGGGGATGTTTCACGTGGAGCATCTCGTGATAGAGGATCAGCTCGACGGCGTAGGAGGGCACATCCGCGCGATCGAGGCGATTGTTCATGACGATTTGATCGAGCGAAGGGTCGAAGCAGCCATACTGTGAGCGCCAGGGACGCGTGCTCCAGCCCAGGCGCGGGCGGCGGAGATTTCCTTCGAAGTATTCAAGATTGAGAGCCGCGAACATAGGCTCCAGGTCATGCGCGGTGCCGCGCGGATCGTGCGCGATGCGCCGAGCGCGTTTTCGGCGGACGCGCGCGATATGACGGCGAGTGGAATGCGCAAGCGCGAACTGGCGGTAGAGGTCGCGCAGCCCCGAAGGCAGCCGCCGTCGATACATTTGCGCCAACAAAATGGCCGCGGCAGCCTCGATCACCGCTACGGGAGCGTCGCGCAGAATGTCGGAAAGCCGGACGTGCGCCGTTTCTTGCCGAAGGCGCATCGTGTGCGCGAGATTGGCGTAGGGATACAACTCCACCACGAATTGCGGTGGCCGGCCCTGGCAACCCAAGCGTGTAAAGATACGATGAAAAATACGGTCGGCGCCCGGGAACGACGCGGCCAGAGGACGTTTTCTTTTTCTATGCCCGATTCCCATCACGACGCTTTGCGCCGCACGGGAGGTGGCGCCATCTCCTTCAATGCTTTGTCGACATCCTTGGCAGCGTCTTGCGTCGCCTCGATGGCATCGTCCAGATTGTCCTTGTATGTTTCCCGCTCCGGACCTTTGACCGCGAGATCCTGAAGGTAGGGCAAAGCATCCTTGATCTGCGCCTGCAATGCTTTCACGCCATCGCGGATGTCTTGCTGTTTCTCGATGCCGATATCGACCAAGTCGGCTGCGTCGTCAATACAGCCGGTGTAGGCGTTAATCAAGTTGTTCAAGCGCTCGGTCCGCTTCTGGTCCGCCGGGTCCATGTGCGCGAATTCATATTGGAGTTTCTTGATGCGGTCCGCCGCGAATGCCGCGTATAGCACGATCCGCGGGCCCGTCGTCCCGGCGTCGCGAATCTTTTCGCCCTCGGTTTCACTCAGGTACTCCTTTTTCTGCGGGGCAGCCGGCCGCGCGAGAGGCGCGGCAGACACGACTGCGGCCAGCAGCAGGAGAGTTCCAGGAGTGATGATCCATCGCATAGGGCACCTCACGATCCCGGCGTCTTGGAATTCCGATCCGGTTTGCGCGGGAAAAGCGCATCGATAAGCTCATTCTGCGTCTTCACCAGATCCGTCCGGACTTCGCGGAAGAAGGGGCGTTTATCGACAGGCAGCGAGAGGATCAAATCGTCGATACGCCTGACGTTTTCGCGGATGCTGATCTGAAGTTCCTTAAACCCTGCCGGCTTTTTTTCCGCGTCAACGCCCGTGGACTTAAGCGCCTCGGCCATGTGCCGAATTTCGTCCCGGTACTGCTCAAGAGTGTGCAGCGAACCCACATCGTCGCCAGCCTTTAGTTGCTTCCGCGACTCTTCGATCTGATCGTCACCGAGTTTCACCAAATCGCGGGACTTGTGCACCGGATCCGAATCTTGCTCGTAGCGGGCCAGATCCGTAGCCAGGCGGCTTTGTGCGGCAAGCGGCGCGGTCAGCGCGAGGGAGGCAATCGCCGCAACACACACTCTCAATATTGGGAAAAGACACATCAATTTAGTGTTTCTGTTTCTTCGGCGACTGCCCCAGTTCGCTCTGCAGGGTAAGCGCACGGCGGCGTGCCTGAAAATCCTGTGTATCATTCTGGCCGTTGTCCAGATCGAGGAACTTCTGATAGGCCTCGATGGCTTCGGGCTTCTTAGAAAGTTTATCGTAACAGATGGCGCGAACAAACCAGGAGATCGTCTTCGGCGTTTCCAGCTTGGCAAGGCGGTCCATCGCCCCGATCGTCGCGGCGTAATCTCCATTCAGGAAAAATGCATTCACCAAATCACTCAGGGGCCCGGCGGCTTGTGGATCGTTCGCGACGATCTTGCCCAGGAGGTTGATCGCCGTGGGGTAGTCGTGCAATTCGATTTCGACGTGGCCCAACCACTCGAGCAATTGCTGGTCCTGCGGCATTTGCCGGATTGCCTGCGCGAGAGTGTCACTGGCTTCCTTCCATTTTTCCAGGTGCAGATAAATGTCGCCTCGCATCTTGAGTCCTTCGGCAGTGGGCGCGGAACCGGTTTCGGCGCGATCGAGTTCGGCAAGCGCGTCATCGTAGCGATCGATTTCCATTAGCGCGGAAGCGCGCTCGAAGTGCTCGGCTCGATCGCCTGGATTAAGTTTCAAGTATTCGGCCAGCGCATCGGTCCCCGCTTGAAATTTCTTTTGCGCCAGCAATGCGTTGGCAAGGCCCAGGCGCGCGGGCGCGGAATCGTCATGCGTCGCGATCGCCTCGCGGAACTGTTCTTCGGCGCCAGATGCGTCGTTCGTGCGAAGGAGTGCGCGGCCCAGCGCGAAATGGCACTCGTAATCCTTGGGAGAAATCACGAGCGCTGCGCGATACTGGTCGATGGCCTCGGTGAATGTTCCGGCATGTTCCAGCGCAAGTCCGGCCAGATATCGCGGGCGGCTTTCGGTGGGTTGCAGGTCAGCCGCGCGACGAAATGCCTCCGCGGCTCCCCCCGGGTCGGAATCCATTAGCACCAGGCCGAGGTTCAAATGGGCGGCCGCCATTTTCGGGTCGAGACCAATCGCCCGGGAGAATTCACCTTTGGCTTCTTCCCAGCGTTTTAGTCCGGCGTACGCATAACCAAGCTGAAAATGTGCGTAGGGTTCGCCGGGGCGTTCGGCGATGTATTTTTGAAGCGGGTCCAGGGCGGCAGTGAAGTCATTCTTGTCGATTGCCTCCGTCGCTTGCTGAAGAAGCGCAGCGAGAGGGTCTTCTCTTGGCTGAGAAGAGGATTGTGGTGGCGGCTTCACGGGAGATTTGCGTTGCGACTGCGCGGAGAAGGGATTCCCCATCATGGCGAGAGGGGCGAGGAGGAGTGCGGCTCGAAACCATCGCGGCGTGCAATGTGATATGCGATTCATCGCTATGACTTGCGGCGCGCGCCCTTTTTTTGTGGGCCGTGGTTGTCATTTGGGTGATGACCGTTGAGCACGCGCGCAAGAAATTTCCCCGTGTGCGAATGCGCGTTGCGCGCGACCTGCTCCGGCGTTCCCGTGGCGACGATGCGCCCGCCCTGTTCGCCGCCCTCCGGGCCGAGGTCGATGATCCAGTCCGCGGATTTGATAATGTCGAGGTTGTGTTCGATGACGAGAAGCGACGCCCCGCCGTCGATCAACTTGCGGAACGCGGTGAGGAGCTTCTGTATGTCGTCGAAGTGGAGGCCCGTCGTAGGTTCGTCGAAGATATACAAGATACCCTCGTTTGCCTGCGTTGTGAGATGCGCGGCAAGCTTGAGGCGTTGCGCCTCGCCGCCGGAAAGTGTCGTCGCGGACTGCCCCAGGCGCAGGTAGCCCAAACCCACCTCTTCGAGAATTCTCAGCTTCGAAGTGATCTTTGGAACTCCCGCAAAAAATGCCAGAGCCTCGCGAACCGTGAGTTGCAGCACCTCATGAACGTTCTTTTCCCGGTAGCGCACTTCGAGCACGCCGCTTTTAAAGCGCGTCCCACGGCATTCTTCGCAAATCAATTCGACGTCCGCCAAGAACTGCATTTCTACCGTGACGATGCCTTCGCCCTGGCATGCTTCGCAGCGGCCGCCGGGAATGTTGAACGAAAAATGTCCGGGTGAGTAGCCGCGTTTTTTCGCGTCCGGCGTGGCAGCGAACAGTTCGCGGATCGCGTCAAACGCCTTCAAATAGGTCGAGGGATTCGACCGCGGCGTGCGGCCGATCGGCGATTGATCCACTAAAACGACACCCTGAAGAAATTGGTCGCCCTCGATTCGATCGCACAATTCCTTGAATGTGCCTCCGACGTTGCGCGCTTCGATGGCTTTGTAAAGAACATCATGCACGACCGTGGACTTGCCCGAGCCCGACACGCCCGTGACCGCGACGAGCATTCCCAGCGGAATCATCAAATCGATATTCTGCAAATTGTGGGCGCGGGCGCCATAAATTCGCAAAAAGCGGCCCACTGGCTTATGCCGCATCGACGGGACAGGAATTCGCAGCTCGCCGTTTAGATATCGCGCGGTTAGCGATTCGCGGCTTTGCGTTAGCTCGCTGCGGGGCCCGGCGTAGAGCAGTTTCCCGCCATTTTCGCCTGCGCCAGGGCCCAGGTCGATCACGTAATCAGCGGCGGCAATCGCGTCCGGATCGTGCTCGACCACGAGAATCGTGTTACCCAAGTCACGCAGGCTTTTCAGGATGCCGATCAAACGATGTGTGTCGCGGGGATGGAGCCCAATCGAAGGCTCATCCAAAACGTACAGCGCCCCAACCAGGTGCGAGCCCAGCGAGGTCGCCAGTTGAATGCGCTGAGCCTCGCCGCCCGAAAGCGTCGACGAGAGGCGATCGAGCGAAAGATATTCCAGACCCACTTCGTCAAGGAAACGGAGGCGCTGGCGAATTTCTTCAAGAATCTTTTCGGCGATGGCCGCTTGCTCGGCGCTCAATTCGAGGTTCTCCACAAATTGCCGGGCCTCGGTAACAGTCATCGCGCAAACTTCCGTAATGGATTTGCCCGAGAGGCGAACCGCGCGCGCCTCGACACGAAGCCGTGTGCCATGACAATCAGGGCAGATCGCGTAGCCTCGATAGCGGCTCAGAAAAACCCGGACGTGAAGTCTGTATTTTTTCCGTTCGAGCCATTTGAAGAAGCCATTGATGCCGTGGTACCCGGACTTGGGTTCGCCTTCGATCACCAAATCCTGCTGTGGCGCAGCAAGATCGCGGAAGGGAACATCGAGAGGGATATTTTTAACGCGCGCAAATTTCTTCAGCTCGTTCAGCAGGACGCGATAGCGTGGCGTCGTCCACGGTTGAATTGCGCCTTCGTTCAGAGATTTTCCGCGGTCGGGAATCACCAGATTGATATCGAAATCGACCGTATTCCCGAAGCCTTGGCAGCGAGGGCACGCACCGTAAGGACTGTTGAACGAAAACAATCGCGGTTCGGGCTCCTGATATACGGCGCCGCATGTCTTGCACTCGAACCGCTCGTTGAAAACCAGCCGCTCCGACTCGCCGCCAGCGGCATCGGGAGCGAATTCGAGGATCGCCTCTCCCCGCCCCTCGCGATAGCAGATCTCGACCGAATCGATGAGCCGCGAGCGCATGTCAGAACCGATCGCGAGGCGGTCCACGACCACGTAGACGGGCTGCGAGAAATCAATGTCGAGCAGCGTTTCCGGGGAAGAAAATTCATGCATCCGGCCCGCCTGGTACAAGCGCTGGAAACCGCGCCGCTGCAAAGCCGCAAGCGCCTGCCGGATCGCTTCGGGCGATACCTTGGCCGGCTTCTTTGCCGTGACGCGACGCGTTGTTCCTGCTGGGGGCGCCGCGATTTCAAGCGCGTAGACGACGTAGAACCGCCGGCCCTCCGGCAACGCCAGAACGCGCGCCGCGATTTCGTCCATCGTATCTTTGCGAACTTGGTGTCCGCAATTCGTGCAATAGGTGCGCCCGGCGCGCGCGTAGAGCTGGCGGAGATAGTCGTAGATTTCCGTGGCAGTCGCGACGGTCGACCGCGGGTTGCGGGTCGAATTTTTCTGCTTGATCGCAATGGCCGGAGCAATGCCGGTAATTTCATCCACGTCCGGCTTTTCGATTCGTTCCAGGAACTGGCGCGCATAAGCCGAGAGCGACTCGATGTAGCGCCTCTGGCCTTCCGCATAAATTGTGTCAAACGCCAGGCTCGATTTTCCCGACCCGGAGACCCCAGTGATCAAGGTTATGGCGTTGTGCGGAATATCGAAGCTGATGTTTTTCAGGTTATGAACGCGCGCTCCTCGCACACGGATCGAGTCCTGTTCCGCAAGACCTACCACCGGCTTCGCTACCGCTTGCTCCGAGGCGCTGAATTCTCTTTCGGGCACGCAACCCCACTCCCCGGCGCGTCTGGCGGCGCCGGTCTAAACTTAAAATTATACGTCGTTGTTGGAAAGCGGGCAATTAGACTGTGGCTGGCGAGGGATGTCGCACGCGGCTTGGACCCCAGATTCTGAGCGCCCAGCTCGAGTCTGCCTGGAACCAGTGAGACAGCGTCTAAAGACTTATCGAAATAGTGGATGCGGAGTGAGGGATTCAGGGAAAAATTCTTCGTATCTCAACACCTCGGCGGGCTCATAGGAATGTTCCTCGCCGCATTCATCACACCGAACCACCAGGGGCCCGGTGAGGGCAGGCCGAGGCGTGAAGGCATCTGTCACGCCGAGGGGGATTCTATGGCCATAAAGTTGATTTTTTTGGTGATGGAACTTATGGTTTTTGCAGATTACCACCCAGCAGTATTCGCTTGTGTCCCACATGCGTGTCTCCCTGAAGACATCAGACCGTTGGTCGCCGGTAACCAAAGGTGCGAATCGCAACTCAGCCTAAGCGCGGGGGCAAGCAAAGATCCAACTGAATAACTTTCCAAGCGCGACCCCATGAGTTTGACGCCGACCGGCGGGCCTGCCCCCGTAGACCTTGGTGAATGGGTTCCTCCGCCCATGCACCGCTGCTCATAGAGAAGGACTATTTCCGATAGAGCCCCCATCGGAAAACACGATGCGGGCGTCTATCGGCTTCTAATGCCTGCCGCTTGCCCATTCAATGCCAAGCTGTATACTTTCCATCGAGGCGTGCGATGGCGGCGTTCGAACGGATCATCTGGATCGTCTTGGACAGCGTGGGGATCGGCGAACTGCCCGACGCCGCTGAATATGGAGACACAGGCCGGAACACGCTCGGCCACATTGCTGCGTCTAGGGCACTTGCGCTGCCCAATTTGGTGCGGCTCGGTCTGGCCAATATCGCTCCGCTCGATCACCTGACGCCTACTGCCAGCCCGGAAGGATGCTACGGCAAGGGTGCAACGCATTCGCCGGGGAAGGACACGACCACCGGACATTGGGAAATGGCGGGCATATGGCTTCCCCAGGCGTTTCCTGTCTACAAACAGGGTTTCCCGCGCGAGCTGATCGCGCAGTTTGAGCGCGAGATTGGCCGCAAAACGATCGGCAACAAGCCCGCCTCCGGCACCGAGATCATCAAAGAACTGGGCGAGGAGCATATGCGCACGGGGTTCCCGATTGTTTACACTTCGGGCGACAGCGTATTCCAGATTGCGGCGCACGAAGACGTGATCCCCATCGCGGAGCTTTACCGCATGTGCGAGATCGCGCGCAAAATGCTCGACGGACCGCACAAAGTTGGCAGGGTCATCGCGCGCCCCTTCACCGGCACGCCAGGAAATTTCCGGCGCACCGAGCGCCGCCACGATTATGCGGTCGAGCCGCCGCGTCCCATGTTGCTGGATGTGCTGGTAGAGCACAAGGTGCCAGTCTTCGGCATCGGCAAGATTCACGACATCTACAACGGCCGGGGCATCGAGCGCCACGTCACGACCAAGAACAACACGGATGGCATGCGGCAGCTGCGGATGATACTCGCTGACCAAAGCGCTGGCCTCATTTTTGCGAACCTTGTGGATTTCGACATGCTCTACGGGCATCGGAAGGACGTGGAGGGATTCGCAAAATCGCTGGAAGAATTCGATGAGCTACTCGCGCCGTTATTGTTAGCCATAATGCCGTGCGACTTGCTGATGATCACCGCGGACCACGGTTGTGATCCCGATCCCGGGTGGCCATCGACGGATCATTCGCGCGAATATGTACCGATCGTGACGTACAGTTCCGGAGGAAAGCACGGCGTCAGCCTCGGTGTCCGTGACACGTTGGCCGATATGGGCCAGACCGTCGCCGAAAATTTTGGCGGAACAATTCCTCACGGCAAGAGTTTCCTGTCGGTACTCACGGCGGATTAGTCTTTATTTCTCGTAACGATGTGATTGGGCGGGATGGAATCCACGAATCTTGTCGCTGGACGCAGGGTCTTCGTGGCGCCGGCGTCTCGCCGGTGATTTCTGAATCAGATTGCATAACGCAAGAACGCCGGCCAGACGCCGGCGCCACGAGATCGCGCGGGAATGTTTCATTCAGAAATAGTGCCGCGATATTTCATACCTTTCGTCAGGCAGGAGGGTTAGCAGCTATTGAAAGTAGATCGCGCAGCGGAGTCTAATTTCCCGAAGACGGTGCGCGGGGCGCGTAATATCCCGTTCGCGTTCGCACGCTGAGTTTTCCGGGGCCGTGTGGGGGCAGCACCTCGACTTGGACGCTGCGGAACGAGCCGTCGCGGGCTACGTTGGTCGGATAGTAGGCCAGCGTATATTGATTGCGGATGTCGTGGGCAATCTGCGCGCAGATGGTCTCTGTGTCCTTGGCATCTTCAGGAAAAAATGCCAGGCCGCCAGTGGCATTGGCGAGTTGGGACAGGGCGGTCCGGGCTTTCTTCATGGCGCGGCGATTGTGCTTGAGGTCGTCATCGCCGAATACGCCTACCGCATAAATCACCGCGTCGTTCCGCTGCGCCTGTTCGACGGCATTCTCCAGGCTATGCCGACTGGCGTTGTCTTCGCCGTCGGTCACAACAAGAATCACCTTTTTGTCGCGCGTGCCTTTCTTCAGGTGATCGAGCGAACCGATCACAGCGTCGTAGAGCGCAGTGCTGCCGCGCGCATCGATGCGCTCGAGCGCCGTTTTCAATTCAGTCAAGTCGCTCGTGAAATCGTGCTCGGTATCGAGGTAGTAGTCGTCGTTGAAGTTCACGACGAAGCCCTCATCCTGGGAATTCGAGGTCTTGACAAAGGTAATCGCGGCCGCATTCACCTGGGGGCGCTTGTCACGCATGCTGCCGCTGTTGTCGATCACCAGACCGAAGCTGACCGGCACGTCTTCTTGTTTGAAGACGGAAAGTTTCTGCTCGACCTTATCCTCAAGGACCCGGAAATTTTCCTGTTTCAACCCCGGAACAAACACGCTCCGATCATTCAGCACGGAAGCATGCAACACGACCAGGCTGACCTGGGTCTGAATCTTATACTGCCCCAGCTGACTTTCCACCGGGGCGGTCGGAGCTGGCGGCTGGGTCGATGGCGAAACTTGCGGCTGGGATTGCTGGGCGAGCGCCCCGGTGGCGAGACACACCACGAGCCCCGCAATTAAAAATGTCAGGAGATGAGCCGTCCATCGGCCGCGGCTACTGGTTAGGTGCGTAGTAGCCGGTCTTCGCAAATACGTTAAGGGGAGGAAGCCCTTTAGGTGGCTTGAGCTTGACCTTGATTTTTCGCCAGATACCGTTGCGCTGCGCGTTGCTCGGTTTGTATCCAAGGACATATTGGTTACGGAGCTCCATCCCGATTTTTGCGGCAATATCGGGTAAGTCGCCGATATTGGCAACGGGAAAAACTCGTCCTCCGGTCATCTCGGTCATTTCCGACAGCAGCGAAGGACCATTGAGTTCCTCGGCTGTTCGAGAACGAATCCCGATCGGGTCGTAAATACCGATTGCGTAAAGCTGGCAGTCGGCTTCTTTCAGGAAGTTCTTTACGTCGTTCTCATTGTACCTACTATGATTATCACCCCCATCGGATATGATGAGCAAGGCCCGTTTGGCGTTATGTGCACCCCTCATCTGGCTGAGACCCAAATAGACCGCATCGAGCAAAGCGGTGCGCCCGCGAGAAGCCGTAAACATCATTCGGGTTTGCAACTCCTCCACACTGCTGGTGAAGCCGCTGGTCAGCTCGGCTCGATCGTTGAAGCTCACCAGGAAGAACTGATCGAGCGGATTCGCCGTGCGCATGAATTGCACCGCGGCCTGGCGCGCTTTGTCCACCTTGTCGGACATGCTGCCGCTCATATCAAAAACCAATCCAATGGAAACCGGGACGTCTTCGCTCGATAAGGTTACGATTTCCTGCTCGGTCCCATCTTCGTAAACACGGAAATTTTCTCTTTCCAGGCCGGTGACCAGACGGTTCAAGGGGTCGGTCACCGTGACGTTTACGAGCGCCAAGTTGACGTCGACTTTAATGCCTTCTCCCGGTTTTTTATCAGTGGTTCCTTCTGGTTTGGAAGGTTGAACGGGGCCCTGGGATTGGGCGAACGCCCTAGCCACAATCAGAGCGAGCCCGGCAAGAACTACGACCTTTAAGCAACCCTGGATGCGTACGGCCTTCACCGCATTGCCTGCCTTCTCCGGCGCCGCTGGGCGGTTACGGCTGGTTCAAGCCTCGAACCATTGATCCATTCTACCATTCGGCAAATCCTACGCAATACCTTAGCTTCTTTTTTGACAATATGTTTACTTTTGGGTGTGGCTTGCGCATGTCGATTCACAGAAACTCACATTGCATTCCACTTGGAGACTCCTGTGATAGCATTTCGAAGTTCTCCCGGGTGGATTGTTAACTCGCGGACATCTCATTAGAGTAGACTCATGGCCCTCGCTATTATTCCCGCTCGATTTGCCGCCACCCGGCTGCCGGGCAAGCCGCTGGTGGCTCTGGCCGGAAAACCCATGATCGAACGGGTGTGGGCGCGCGTGCGGCTCGCCAAAAAGATATCCCGCGTGATTGTCGCCACGGATGATGAGCGCATCCTGCAAGCCGTGGCCGGCTTTGGAGGGGAAGCAGTGATGACGCGCGCCGAACACCGGTCCGGCACCGAGCGCGTCGCCGAAGTGGCCGCAACGGCAGTCCACGGAGGCGACGACATTTTCGTGAACGTGCAAGGGGACGAGCCGCTGATCGAGCCCGCCGCGATTGATGCGGCCGTCGAAGCCATCCAGTCCGACGAACAGGTCTCGATCGCGACGCTGGCGGTTGCCATCACACGGCCCGCCGACATCATGGACCCCAACATCGTCAAAGTTGTCCTTGATTTCGACGACAACGCGCTATATTTTTCGCGCGCCCCTATTCCCTGGGTCCGCGACCGGAACGCGCCTGTCCACGCGCGGCATCTGAAGCACCTCGGGCTGTACTCCTTTCGCCGCGCCGCCCTGCTGGATTTTCCGACTCTGCCGCTGGGAGACCTCGAACGCATCGAGCAGCTCGAGCAGCTTCGCTGGATGGAAAACGGCTACAAAATTCGCGTCGCGGAAACGGCGCACGATTCCGTCAGCGTGGATGTTCCCGAGGATGTCACTCGCGTCGAGCAACTGCTTCGCAAATCAACGTCAGCGTGACAATAGCCAGTTTTCTTTCGTGCGTGGTGGATGAAAAACGCTAGAACCGCCTGGTCATCACTCCGGAGGCAAGGCGTGCCGGGGAGGCTACGTCGTTTTCTATGACCAACACCTGCTTGGAATTCACAACGTAAATTGCGAAGGTGCGGCTGTCGGTCGAGGATGTGAGCGTGATTGTAGCGCGCCCGTTCGCTGCGGGCGAAGTGTACGTACCCGTGAGGGCTTGCCCTGCGGCGAGTGTCCCCGCGGTATTGATGTCGATGGTTCCGGACGGAATCGCACCCGAGCCATTTGCGCTCACTTGGCCCGCTATCGTTTGCAGAGAAGCGGCCGAAAGGCCCGTGGTTTGCAGCGAATAATTGCCCATTATGGAAGCCAAGGAAAATGCGCCGCTCTGTTGCTGTGTGAAGATTCCGTCACTGGCAAAACTCGAAT
>WNGO01004958.1_pt1 | contig 13148 bp, 11 predicted proteins | sample 5400511 | NCBI WGS metagenome assembly WNGO01 (sample SAMN13153380, study PRJNA577476) | soil metagenome | isolation source: 20 cm soil or saprolite under Garry oak tree replicate 2 | place: USA:California | collected 2016-06-15
ACCAACGATCTCACGCAATACACGCTCGTGGTGGATCGCGGCAACGCCCGGCTGGCGGACCGTTTCACCCCGCACGATCCGAGCGTCCTGCGGCTGCTCAAACTGGTCGCAGAAGCCGCGCGGTCTGCCGGCAAACCGGCCAGCGTGTGTGGGGAGATGGCATCGGAGCCGCTCTCGGCATTCCTCTTGCTAGGCCTCGGGTACGAAACGCTGTCTGTCGCGCCGCCCGAGTTGCCAATCATCAAGTGGCTGATTCGCCAGGTGACGATGGCGCAGGCGCGCTCCGGTGCCGACGCCGCGCTCGCAGCACGCTCGGCGGAGCTTGCGCTCGACATCTTGCGATTTGCACTTGCGGAAGCGGTCGATCTATCACTGCTCGATCCCGATGCGCGGTTGCCTGCGGGACGGCGCTCCGGTAGTTTGAAACTATAGGGACCTAAAACATGCCAACTCATCGTCACGTCTTCACTTCCGAGTCGGTTACGGAAGGACATCCCGACAAGATCGCGGATCAGATCTCCGACGCGGTGCTTGACGCGATCCTCCTCGAGGACCCGAACGCCCGCGTCGCCTGCGAAACGCTGGTCACGACCGGCATGGCCGTGGTGGCAGGCGAGATCACCACCTCCACCTACGTCCACATCCCCGACATCGTGCGCGGCACCATTACCTCGATCGGCTACACCGACGCGAACTTCGGCTTCGATGCGCAGACTTGCGCGGTGCTGACCACCATCGATCGGCAGTCCACTGATATCGCCATGGGCGTGGACAAAGGGGGAGCAGGGGATCAGGGCATGATGTTCGGCTACGCGACGGATGAGACGCCGTCGCTGATGCCGCTACCCATCGTGCTCGCGCATCGGCTCGCCGAGCGCCTGGCGACGGTGCGCAAAAGCGGGGAGTTCCCGTGGCTGCGTCCCGATGGCAAGACGCAGGTCAGCGTGGTGTACGAGGGGTCAAAGCCGATCGCCGTCGACACGATTGTCGTATCGGCGCAACACTCCGACATGATCGACAACGCGCAGCTCCGGGCCGGGATCCTCGCCCATGTGGTGCGGCCGGTGGTGCGCGACGCGGGCTTCGAAGTGAACGACAAGAAGGTGCTCGTGAACCCCACGGGGCGGTTCGTCGTGGGGGGCCCGCAGGGGGACGCCGGGCTCACGGGCCGCAAGATCATCGTCGACAGCTACGGCGGCATGGCACGGCACGGCGGCGGCGCGTTCAGCGGCAAAGACCCATCCAAAGTCGATCGCTCCGCGACCTACGCGATGCGCTGGGTGGCGAAGAACATCGTCGCGGCCGGGCTGGCAAAGCGCTGCGAGGCACAGGTCGCTTACGCGATTGGCGTGGCGGAGCCCGTGTCGATCATGGTCGACACGTTCGGGACGGGCACCGTGCCCCAGGACGCTCTGGAAGCGGCGGTCCGTGAAGTTTTCGATCTCACACCTGGCGGTATCATCCAGGCACTCAATCTGCGCAATCCCATCTATCGGCCCACTGCCGCCTATGGCCATTTTGGCCGGGCACCGGAGCGGCGGAAGGTCGGCGAGCGTGACGTCGAGCTATTCACCTGGGAGCACGTCGATCGCGCCGAAGAGCTGAAAGTCGCGGCGGAGCGGGCGTCCCGTACAACGCGGAAGGCAAATGTCTGATACGATGACTAAAGGCGGCGGCGGCGCTGGCGCTGGGGCGAAAGCCACCAACGATATCAAGGACATCCGGCTCGCCGATGAGGGGCGACGGCGGACCGAATGGGCCGAACGTTCGATGCCGGTGTTGCGGCAGCTGCGCGAGCGGTTTACGCGCGAGCGGCCGCTGGCGGGGAAGCGACTCGCCGCCTGTCTGCACGTGACGACGGAGACGGCGAACCTCGCGGTCACGCTTCAGGCCGGTGGGGCTGACGTTGCGCTGTGCGCGTCGAACCCGCTGTCCACGCAGGACGACGTCGCGGCGCATCTCGTGAAGAATCACGGCATCAAGGTCTTCGCGATCAAAGGCGAAGATCACGAGACCTATTACGAGCACATTCGCGCCGCGCTCGCGCATCGCGCCGACATCACCATGGACGATGGCGCCGATCTCGTCAGCGCGCTGCACATGATCGCGTTGAACCGCCTGGACGACCTCGCGCCGCCCGTGCGCAAGTGGGTCGAGACGCTCTCGGCTGCCGAACGGAAGGCGCTGGTGGCCGGCGTCATCGGCTCGACTGAAGAGACGACGACCGGCGTCATCCGCCTCAAGGCGATGGCGAAGGACGGCGTGCTGCAGTTCCCCGTGATTGCCGTGAATGACTCGCTGACCAAGCATCTGTTCGACAATCGCTACGGGACCGGCCAGTCCACGCTGGACGGAATCATCCGGGCCACCAACCTCCTGATCGCCGGGAGCACGGTGGTCGTCGCGGGGTATGGCTGGTGCGGCCGCGGATTCGCGATGCGGGCGCGCGGCGCCGGCGCGAACGTGCTGGTGACCGAGATCGACCCCATGAAAGCGCTCGAAGCGCAGATGGACGGCTACCGGGTCATGCCGATGGAAGAAGCGGCGCCGATCGGTGACTTGTTTGTGACGCTGACGGGCAACGTGGAGGTCCTCAGGGTGGAACACATGCGCGCGATGAAAGACGGCGCCGTGGTCGCAAACTCGGGGCACTTCAACGTGGAAATCGATCTCGAGGGGTTGAAGAAGGTCGCCAAAGGACCCGTCGCCGTGCGCGAGTTCGTCGAGGAGTTCCAGCTCGACGGCAAGAAGCTCTTCGTGCTCGGCGAAGGCCGCCTGATCAACCTCGCGGCTGCCGAGGGCCATCCCGCGAGCGTCATGGACATGTCGTTCGCGAACCAGGCGCTCGCCGCCGAGTACGTCGTCAATAACGCGAAGCAGCTGACGAAGGACGTTCACCGCATCCCGGCTGACCTCGACCAGGAGATCGCGCGGCTCAAGCTGCAGGCGATGGGCGTGGCGATCGACACCCTCACCGCCGGTCAGCGGAAGTATCTCGCCTCCTGGGATATGGGCACCTGATGAGCAGCTCGGGGGGAGCCATGTTGCAGGTTCGGGTAGCTCACCTCGGGCTGGATCGCACGACAAACACGCCGGTCGTGATTCTTCAAGAAAACGATGGACAGCGTGTGCTACCCATCTGGATCGGACCGGCCGAAGCGAGCGCGATCGCGATGGAGCTGGCCGGCGTCAAATTCTCACGTCCCCTGACGCACGACCTGCTCAAGCAGGTGATCGTCGGCCTGGGCGCCGAGCTGCGCAAAGTGATCATCACCCAGGTGAAGGACAACACGTATTTCGCGGAGCTGCACATCTATCGCGGCGACACGGTCATTCAGATCGATGCCCGTCCCTCCGATTCGATCGCGCTGGCGCTGCGGCTCAAGGCGCCGATCATGACGAGCGAGACGCTGCTCGAGCTCACGTCCGTCGACACAAGTGAAGGCTCCATCCAGCCCGGTAGCGGCAGTCCTCTCGATGCCGACACGCTGAAGTCGTACCTCCAGAACCTCGATCCTGAAGATTTCGGCAAGTTTACGCCGTAGCCTGTTGCTGCTCGTAGGCATCCCCACGGCGCTCTGCTCCCAAGCGGTGAGCGTCAGCGGACGTGTGCTGCGGGGCGGCCGCGACACCGTGCCGCTCGCAAACGCCTGGGTGGTGTTGCACCGTCTGGCGCGCGATGCCGCCGGTCCGATCGATTCGGTGCGGAGCGACGCCCGCGGGCGGTATCGCGTGACGCTGCGCCGTCCGGACAGCACCAGCGCGTACGCCGTCAGCGTCTGGTTCGACAGCATTGCCTACTTCTCACTGCCGCTGAATGTCAGCGGCCGGCCCGCCGTCCACGTCGAAGATCTCATCGCGTTTCCCACCACGAGCACAGGTCCGCCGGTTCATCTTGCGCGGCGGCTCGCGACGGTGGCGCGCGCCGGAGATGACGGGGGGCGCGAGGTGCTCGAGATTCTCGAGCTGCAGAACACCGGCGCGGCGACCCGGGTGACGAGCGATACGCTGGCCCCGACCTGGGCGGGTCGCCTACCGGCCGGGGCGGGGCAGTTTCGCGGCGGCCAGGGCGACATCTCGAGCGACGCGATGCAGTTCCGGCACGACAGCGTGATCGTATTCGCGCCGATTCCCCCCGGGCCGGTGAAACAGATCAGCTACGGCTACTCGCTTCCCGCCGGCACTCGCGCGCTCGTGATCCCCATCGATCAACCGACCGACGAGATGAATCTGCTGGTCGAGGACACCACCGCGGTGGTCAGCGCGCCGAAACTCGAATTGCTCGGCGTGAAAGAGCTCGAGGGGCGACATTTCGCCGCGTATCGCGCTGGTCCGCTTGCGCCGGCAGACAAAGTCGAGATTCGGCTGCCCGGCGGAAGATTCCGGGCGCAGATGCTCCTGCCGTACGTCATCGCGCTGCTCGCGATCGGCATGGTGGTCGCGCTGGTATGGGCATTGCGCCGGAGACCGACGCCGCCTAGACTGAGCTAGCAGTTCAATTTCGCGAATGGGGATACGGAAGCCGGTGCAACTCCGGCGCGGCCCCGCCACTGTAACGGGCAATGATGTGATCGGCTCAATGCCACTGGGGTAACCCGGGAAGGCGAGCTGGATCGCCCGAAGCCAGGAGACGTCTTCGTTCGCGCCACCAGTCGGTTCCCTCGCGGGAGGGATGGTGCTGCGCAGACTCTCCGTCGTCGTACTCCGTCTTTCACCGAGATCCTGTTCGCTATTGGCGCCGGCGACCGCATCGTGGGCCGTACCCAGTGGTGCGACTACCCACCCGCGGCGCTCGATATTCCCAGCGTCGGCGACGGTCTGCCTCCGAATGTCGAGGCCGTCATGGCGCGGCGGCCGGACCTCGTCGTCCTCTATAAGGCGGGACCAAACGTCACGGCCGCCAAGCAACTCGAACGCGCCGGGATCCAGACAGTCCTGATCGACTTGAACCGCCTGGAGGATCTTGGTCCGGCGGCCCGGACACTTGGCCGGCTGACCGGGCGCCAAGAGCGGGCGGAGTCACTCGCGATCATGCTGGACAGCCTGGCGGGTCGTCCTCCACCACCCTCCATGACCTCCCTCGCGTTCGTCGTGTGGGACAACCCGCCGATCATCATCGGCCACGGCAGTTACCTCGATCAGCTGGCTGCTCAAGCCGGTGCCCGCAACGTCTTCGGCGACATCGCGGCGCCATCCGCCCAGGTCTCGCTCGAGACGATCGTCGCCCGTGATCCACAGTGGATCGCCGTTCTCTCGGATTCCGCCGCCCCGCCGGCCTTCGCGCGGCGACGCGAATGGCGTGCCGTGCGCGCCGTGCGCGAAGGACACTTCCTGTTGCTGCCGGGCTCCCTCTTCGGCCGTCCAGGGCCGCGCTCCGCCGAAGCGATCCAGCAGCTCCGCGCCCGGCTCGCCCGATGAGATGGACGCTCCTGGCCATCGTGGCCGTGCTCGCGCTGGTCCTCAGTGTGGTGCTGGGCCCTGCCGCTGTGCCCCTCGGCGAACTGCTCCACTCCGACATCGTCTGGAACCTCCGCGCACCCCGCGCGCTGCTCGCTTTTCTGGTCGGCGGCTCGCTCGGCGTAGCCGGCGCGGGCTTGCAGGCGCTCGTCCGCAATCCCCTCGCGGATCCGTTCCTCCTGGGCTTGTCCGGTGGAGCGGGGCTCGGCGCGGTTCTGGCGATCGCGCTCCACTTACCCGGCCCGTGGGCTCTCCCCATCGCTGCGTTCATCGGCGCGCTCGCCGCGCTTGGCCTAGTGTACCGGCTCGGGCTCGTCGGCGGAGCCAGCCTGGACCCCCGCATTCTGTTGCTCGGCGGCGTGGCGATCGGCGCGTTCGCCGCCGCGATCACGACGGCGATCGTGTCGCTCGCCGACGCCGCCGAGCTGCGGAACGCCTTCCTGTGGCTGTGGGGCGGGCTGTCGGGAGCGTCGTGGGATTCCGTGCTGCTCGTGGCACTCTACGCCCCAATTCCGCTGGCCGTGCTCCTTGCGGCCTCCCGTCCCCTCGACCTCCTGGCGTTAGGCGAAGAGTCCGCGAGCTACCTCGGCGCCGACGTCGAGAAGGTAAAACGGCGGGTGTACCTGGCGGCGTCGCTACTCACGGCTGCCGCCGTAGCGGTCTCCGGGGTCATCGGCTTCGTCGGGTTGGTCGTACCGCACATCGCGCGGCTCACGTGGGGCCACCGGCACCGGTCCTTGCTCCCGGCCGCCTTTCTCGGCGGCGGCGCTCTGCTCGCGTTTGCCGACACGCTGGCTCGCACCGTCGTGGCGCCGCGCGAGCTGCCGGTCGGCGTCGTGACCGCGTTGATCGGCGTTCCAGTGTTTGCGCTGCTGCTCCGGCGTTGGACGATCGCGTGAATCCGCTCCTGCAACTCTCCGGCGTCAGCTATCGCTACCCAGGCGCAGCAAGCGATGCATTGCAAGGAGTCGCGCTGGCGATTGCACCGAGACAGTTCCACGCGGTCCTCGGCCCGAATGGCAGCGGCAAGACCACGTTGGTGCGGATTGCTCTCGGTGGCTTGACGCCTCTCGTGGGTCGTGCCGACGTGATCGGCATTCCTGCATCTCGGTGGTCGCGCCAGGAGCTCGCCCGGACTGTCGGCGTCGTCCCCCAGCGCGAGGACAACCTCTTTCCGCAGCGCGTGCGCGAAACGGTGCTGCTCGGCCGCTATCCCCATCTCTCGCTCTGGGGCCGCGAGCGCGCCGCAGATCATGACGCCGTGAATCGCGCGCTCGCGGCCTGCGACGCGCTCCACCTCGCCGACCGCTGGCTCTGGACCCTCTCGGGCGGCGAGTACCAGCGCGTCCGTGTCGCCCGCGCGCTCGCGCAGGAACCCAAGTTGCTCGTCCTCGACGAGCCTGGCATGTCGCTCGACCTGAAACACGAGATGGGCCTGTTCGAGCTGGTCCTCGGGCTCGTACACGAGCAGGGCCTCGGGGTGCTGATGATCACGCACGACTTGAACCTCGCCGCCCGGTTCGCCGACTCGCTGCTGCTGCTCGAGGGCGGACGGCCCGTCGCTGCTGGTGCGCCCAAGGACGTCCTTACTCAGGAAACCGTAGAGAAGGTGTTTTCGTGGCCCGTCGCGATGCAGACCGTCGATGGCCGTCCCCAGATGGTCCCCCTCCGCCAACCGAAGGAGTCCCGCGCATGAACCTGCCGCTACTCGTGCTCGCCCTCACCATGCAGCAACCGCAAGACACCGTGGTACTGAAGCCCGTCGTGGTGACGGCCACTCGCGTACCCGTCGCGGCGGATCTTCTCGTTTCGGCGGTGACGGTGCTCCGCGGGACGGATCTCGTCGCGCAGGGCATTCGCACGGTGGCGCAGGCGTTGGAAACCGTTCCAGGAGCGCACGTGGTCGAAACGGGAAGCTTCGGCGGGCAGACATCGCTATTCATGCGCGGCGGCGAGAGCGATTACACCAAGGTGCTGCTCGACGGCGTGCCGCTGAACCAGGCGGGCGGCGCCATCGATCTCGCGCATCTCACCACCGACAACATCGATCGGATCGAAATTGTCCGGGGACCCGTGAGTGTCCTGTACGGTACCGATGCCGTGACTGGCGTCATTCAGGTGTTCACGCGAACGGGGCAGGGCCCTGCCCGAGTGGGTGCGGATCTGCGCGGCGGCACCTACGGCTCTACCGAAAGCGCGATCGATGTTGCCGGCGCGACCAGAATGGTCGGCTACTCCGCGCGGGTGTCCCGATTCTCCTCCGACGGGCTGTATCGGTACAACAACCAATACCGCAACAGCGTGGTCACTGCGGGACTGCGCGTGGCGCCGGATGCGCGCACCGACGCGAGCTTGACGTATCGCTACGGCGACGACGTCTACCACTTCCCGACAGACGGCACGGGGGCCCCGGTGGACTCGAACCAGCGCTCCGCCGAGCGCGGACCGCTGCTCAGTCTGAGTGCGGGGCGGGTGCTGGGGCGGCACCTCGAGGCGCGCGTCACAGCCGGAGTGAAGGAAGCGCGCCTGTTTTACACCGACGATCCCGACTCACCGGGGCAGGATGCGTACTGGAGCCGCGATTATCTGCGGAGATCCAGTGCGGGTATGCAGGTCAACTGGCGATCGCGCAATGGGATCAGCGTGATCAGTGGCCTCGAGTACGAAGATGAGCGGCAGCACGGCAGGAGCCAGTTCACCTCCGCCGCCTTCGGGCCGTTCCCTGACTCGATTGATGTCCAACGCAACAACACCGGCTACTTCACGCAGGCGGTCGTCCCCGCGGGACGAGCCGCGGTGACACTTGGCTCGCGCCTCGACGACAACTCGAAGTTCGGCACGCATGCGACGTATCGGGGCGGCGTCGTGTACCGGCTGGACCAGGCGCGGTTGCGCGTCTCGGTGGGGACGGGGTTCAAAGAGCCCACGTTCTTTGAGAACTTCGCGCGCGGCTTTGTCGTGGGAAATCCGCATCTCAAGCCCGAACGCTCGCTGAGCTGGGAGGTGGGGGTCGAGCGGGGCGCCGCCCGAGTGACGTACTTCAACCAGCGATTCCGCGACTTGATCGAATACTCCTCCACGCCGGTGGGACCGGATTCGGCCAACTATTTCAACGTCGGCGGCGCGATCGCCGACGGTGTCGAAGCGAGTCTTGACGAGAAACTCACTGCCCGCGTGGTGGTGTCCGTGAAATACACCTATCTGCACACTCGCGTCCAACAGTCAGGCTCGGGGAGTGATCCCGACGGCCTGTTCGTACCAGGCAAGCCGCTCATTCGCAGGCCGGTCCACACTCTCGCCCCGCAGCTCGTGGCCACGCTGGGCACGCAGGCTCGCCTGACCTTGGGAGCCCGCTGGGTTGGGAAGCGCGACGATCTCGATTTCAGCCGGCCGGTGGGGCAGCGGCGCGTGTCGCGAAGTTCCTACACCCGCGTCAATCTCGCCGCCGAGTACACGCTCCACCGGGTCGTGCTCTCGGGAAGTGCTGAGAACCTCTTCAACGACCAGGCGCAGGAGATTCCGGGCTTTCGACCGCGGGGCCGTACCCTGCTCCTTGGGGTAGGAGTGACGCTGAATTAGTTTCCGTGCTTCGACCAGTCGTGGGAGGGTGTCCGATGCGCCGTTTCGTTCTTGCCGCGCTGCTTGCTCTTCTCGCGCGTCCAGCGCTTTCACAGGCCCCCCGTATCACGCCAGGGGGCGACCCGTCGGTCCGGAACGACACGATCTACAAGCTGGCGGTGAATCCCGCGGACTACGCGGACGACGACTACGTGTACCTGCTCGACGACGGCGTGTTGCGGTTCGAGGCCGACGGCCGGAGCAGCCGCACGTACCGGCAAGTCATTCAGATTCTCAACCAGGATGGGGCGCGGGCGTGGGGAGAACAGAGCTTCTCCTACTCGAGCGGCTCCGAGAAGCTCGTGGTGAACTGGATCCGCGTGCTGAAGCCCACCGGCGAGCTCATCAGCGGGGAGCCAGCACACGAGCAGGAGTCGCTCGCGCCCGTGGCATTCGAGGCGCCGGTCTACTCCGATCAGAAAGTCCGCCGCGTCACGTTGAGCGGCGTCGCTCCCGGCACGCTGGTCGACTGGAGCTATACGGTCGAGCGCGTGAAGCCGCTCGTGCCGGGCGATTTCTACAGCGGCTGGCGCGTGACGACGGGTCTCCTTACGCGGCGCTCGCGCTTGATGATGGACGTGCCCGCGTCCCTCACGCCTCGCATCCAGGAAGAGAACGTCCACTTCAAGCGCCTGGAGGCGGTCTCGCACGGCCGCCACGTCTACACGTGGGCCACCAACGACGTGCAGAAGATCGAGGGGGAGCCGTTCGCGGCCGTGCCCAATACGCTCTCGGTCAGAATCGAGGTCGCTGCGCCGATCACATGGGCCGATCTCGCCAGGTGGTATGCCGGGCTTTCCGCCGGGCGCTACGCGCTCACCCCCGAGCTCGAGACGCAGCTCGCCGACCACCTGAAGGACGCGCACACGCTGGATGATTCGCTGCGGGCCGTGCATCGCTGGGTGTCGCAGGACTTCCGCTACGTCTCGCTCTCGCTTGGGATCGGCGGCTACCTACCGCGATTGCCGGCGCAGGTCGTCGAGACGCGCTACGGCGACTGCAAGGACAAGGCGACCCTGTTCATCGCGTTGGCACGCCGCATGGGGGTGACCGCCTTTCCTGTACTCCTCAGCTCGAGCGGCGGCGCTGATTCGACGCTGCCGACCGTGCAGCAGTTCAATCACATGATCGCCGCCGTGGATCGCGGAGCGCAGCGGGGTGGCCGCATCTACCTCGATCTCACATCCGAGCTGACGCCATACGGCGAGCTCCCGCCGTCCGAGGAAGGATCGTTTGCCCTCGTCGTGCATGACGACGGGAAATTCGAGGAAGTCGTGCTCCCGGAGAGCGCGTTGTCAGCGAATCGCTCGGAGGTACGGCTCGTCGGGGAACTCAGCGCCGACGGTCACTTCACGGGTCGCTATGTCGAGACGAAGAGCGGGCGGCTGCAGTATGGGCTCCGGCGCGCCTATGCCCGCGTCTTAAACAAGGACGAGCTCAGTCGTGTGGCTCAGGCCATGGCGAACGGGGTGTTCTCAGGCGCCACCGGTGACAGCCTGAGCCTGTTCGATGGGCGCGATCTCCAGGCCAAGCCGGTCGTTACTGTCGCCGTGCACGACGCCCCGGTGCTCTCGAGTAGCGGCAGTACGCGATTCTTCACGCTACCCTCCGTGGTGTCGAGCTCCTCCTCGGTGGGTACCGGTCTCGCGTCGCAGCTCGAGCGACGGAAGCCGCGCCGCTTCCCGATCAACATCACCGCCGTCATCGGTCCAATCGAGCTCATGTCGGAGCTGCGGATGACCCTGCCGCCCGGCTGGAAGGCGGAGGTCCCGCCCAACGTAACCGAGACGAGTCAGTTCGGGAGCTTTACTGCGGCGTACGCACAGGACGGTCGCGAGCTGCGAGTTACGCACACCATGTCGGGCCACAAGGGCATCGCGCCGCCCGAGAGCGTGGACGAGCTGATCGCATGGCTCAAAGCTGTTTCCAAGGACGACGTAAAATTTATCGTGCTCCACCCTGGACAGTGACCCATCTGGCCGTAATCGTGGCGGAGCGCTAGTTCCGACCCAACGAATCGTGTCGTTGCTTCCGAGCGCGACGGAAATCGTCTGCGCGCTCGGGCTCGAGGACCGGCTCGTTGGGATCTCCCACAGCTGCGACTACCCTGAGAGGATCGCCAACCGGCCGAGGCTCACACGGCCGCGCGCGAGTCTCGAGGGTCTGTCGAGCGGGGAGATCGACACCGCGGTGCGAGCGGCGCTGCGCGATTATGGCAGCGTGTACGAGATCGATATCGATGGACTCAAAGCGCTCGAGCCGGACCTCATACTCACGCAGGGAATCTGCGACGTATGCGCGGTCCCCGAGAGTCAGGTCATCGCTTCCATTGTTGGAACTCAGATTCTTACCCTCGACGCCCACGACCTCGCCGCCATTCTCTCGAGCATTCGCGACGTCGGGTGCGCCACCGGCACCGCCGCTCAGGCGGAGCGTCTCGTCGCTGACATGCTGCGCCGCGTCGCTGCCGTTCGCGCGCGCGCGTTGCATCGCCCGCGGCCGCGGGTCCTCGCGCTCGAGTGGCTCGACCCGCCATACGTGCCCGGCCATTGGGTGCCGGAGATGATCGATATCGCGGGCGGGGAATTGCTCGCGGGAATAACGCGCCGACCATCGTACCGAATGGAATGGTCTCAACTGCGGGAGCTCGAACCAGAGATCGTGCTGATCATGCCCTGCGGGTTTAGTCTGACCGAGACACGTCTCGAAGCAGATCGGTATATGTCGGAGCTACAGGCCATCGGCGGCCGCGTGCAGGTCCTCGATGCGTCGTCCTACTTCAGTCGATCGGGGCCGCGGGTGGTCGACGGAGTGGAAATCCTTACCGATGCCTTTGCCGCCCCTTCGCCGCCGTAGTATCTCGCCGCCGCCTTTATTCGCCGCCGTTTCAATCGCCGCCGTATATTTCTTACGTGAGTCTTGTTTCGACACCCGCCATCGTCCTGCGGACCTACCGCTTCAGCGAGACCTCCAAGATCGTGCGCCTCGCGACGCGCGATTACGGGGTGCAGAGCGCCATCGCGAAGGGTGTGCTCCGGCCGCGCAGCCCCTTCGGCGCGGCACTCGAGACGCTGAGCGAGGGGGTCGCGCAGCTGTATCACAAAGAGACCCGCGAGCTGCAGACGCTCGCGGCGTTCGATGTCGTCCAGCTGCGACGCGATCTCGCGGATGATCTGGGCCGCTTTGCCGGCGCCGCCGCGCTTTCCGAAGTGATGCTGAAGATGGCGCCGCCGGCCCCGCTGCCGGCGGCCTATGAGGCGTTTATCCTGGGTCTGGATGCACTGGTGAACGCCGCGCCTGGAGAGGCCGATGCGGTGGCCGTCCGCTGGCTGTGGCTGCTGGTCGGAGTGCTCGGCTTTGCGCCCCAGCTCGATGCGTGCGTCCGCGACGGCAATCCTGTCTCCGGAACCGTGGCCTTCAGCGCGGCCGAGGGGGGAGTCCTGTGCGCGAGCTGCGCGGGGCTCCAGCCACCCACCAAGCTGCCGCCGCAAGCCTACCGCGATCTCCTGGCTTTGAACGACGAGGAGGCGACACTCCCCACGCTGGATGCGGCGCACGCCGCGGCGCACCGCCGGCTGGTCGCTCGCTTTATCCGTCATCACCTCGATGAGACTGGACGAAACGGCAAGGAGCCGAAGTCGAGCGCCATCGACATCTGGGAGCGCCGCGCGTGGGTCCCACTCGGTTCGTAGTCGGTACCGCGGGACATATCGACCACGGCAAGACGGCGCTCGTGAAGGCGCTCACCGGCGTCGATACCGATCGCTGGGAGGAAGAGAAGCGCCGCGGGATCACGATCGATCTCGGCTTCGCTCCCCTCCCGCTTCCCGGCGGCATCCAGGCAAGCGTTGTGGATGTTCCCGGCCACGAAGCATTCGTCAAGAACATGCTCGCCGGCGCGACCGGCATCGACGTCGCGCTGCTCATCATCGCCGCCGACGAAGGCATCATGCCGCAAACGGAGGAGCATCTTGCCATCGTCGAGCTGCTCGGCGTGCGGCGCGGCATCCCCGTCCTCACCAAACGCGATCTCGTGGATGACGAATGGCTGGCGCTCGTCCGCACCGAGGTGG
>WNGO01001991.1_pt1 | contig 13147 bp, 10 predicted proteins | sample 5400511 | NCBI WGS metagenome assembly WNGO01 (sample SAMN13153380, study PRJNA577476) | soil metagenome | isolation source: 20 cm soil or saprolite under Garry oak tree replicate 2 | place: USA:California | collected 2016-06-15
CCGGCTCAACCATTACGATGCTGAACGACACCTGCGGCAACCTGATTCAGCTGACGCAGCTGGCACGCTATTGAGGCTAAGGAGAAGATAGATGCTAGAGCGCGAGCAATACACACCGGGTCCGGCCCGCGGGGCGCAGGTGCGAAAGGACGGAGAGAAGTGGACGCTCGTTCTCGTGAGAGAGCTGCACCACGCGCCGGAAAAAGTCTGGCAGGCGCTAACCGAGCCGGCGCATCTGCGCGAGTGGGCGCCCTTCGAGGCCGATGGGAACCTGGGGAAGGTAGGAGCCACGGTGAAGCTCACCACGGTGGCAGCACCCAAGCCGCACGTTACCGAAACCAAAGTGACGCAAGCCGTCGCTCCCGAGGTGCTGGAGTACAACTGGGGTGACCACGATATGCGGTGGGAACTCGAAGCCTTTGGTGGCGGGACGCGCATGACGCTGTGGACCAACATCGGTCGCCGCTTCATCGCAATGGGTGCTGCCGGGTGGCATATTTGTTTCGATGTTCTGGATCATCTTCTCAGCGGAACGCCCATCGGCCGCATGGTTGGAGGCGAGGCCATGAAGTTCGGCGGCTGGCAACGGCTGAACGCGGAGTACGCCAAGCAGTTCGGTATCGAAACGCCCAACTGGCCGCCCCAGGCGGCTCAAGAGTCGTAAATAAATGGAGGACAAATCATGAAAGAAGCTACCAAACGTCCGATTTTTCGATGGATTCACATTATCTTTGGCATTCCGGTAATCGGATATATTTATAGTCCGTTTGAACAAATCCCAAACTACGCCCCCGCTACTCGGTTTGTCTTCGTGCCTGTAATTGTCCTTTCGGGATTATGGATGTGGAAAGGCCATGTACTTCGACGACTTCTTTCGAAGAGAACGAAAACGGCACAAGAATTGGAGGCTTAAAGATCCAATGAATCCATCGGAACGTATTGACCAGCTGATCGCAGAACTCACAGACTGGCGCGGGAAGACGCTCGCCAGCGTCCGCAAGACCATCCTTGAGGCCGACCGGGAGATCATCGAGGAATGGAAGTGGATGGGAAGCCCAGTGTGGTCTCACGACGGAATGATCGCGGTCGGCAACGCGCACAAAGATAAGGTGAAGCTTACCTTTTCACACGGGGCGAGCCTCCCAGATTCTGACAAGCTCTTCAACGCGGGCCTCGGAGGCAACGCGTGGCGAGCGATCGATTTTTTCGAGGGCGACAAGATTGATGAGCGTGCTCTAAAAAATCTCGTTCGTGCCGCCGTGGATTACAATCAGATCAAATTGAAGAGGAAAGTGCCTGCCGGTACTCGAGCGAAAGTACATAAAAGTAAAAAGTGATGAAACTACTGCTTTTTCTCACTAATTCTCTTTGCGGGACTGCCTGACAATGGTGCTTGACGCTGCTGGATTGTCTTCACAGTCCCGGACAAGAGTTCCGACCGCCGAAGACCGCACCCGAGAAGCATGGCAACCACTGGCGCGGTTGGCGCGCAGAGTCTCGTTCTGAGCTTACATCACTATCCATGCAAGGTAGCGTTCAGGGCAGTTTTCCCTAAAAATTCCCAACACAGTTTGGCATGTCTTATATGACTTGCGCGGCGTTTGGCAGTCCCCGCGTGTCTTGTAAGTTGTAAAACCCATTCACGCAGCGCTGTCACGGCAGAGGTCGCGAGTTCGAGTCTCGTCGTCCCCGCCATATTCCTGAGATCTGCAGATCCGGTCGTGCTCTTGTTGCTTTTCCCTGCTCTGCCTTTGCTATAGGAACGCGTTAGTATCAGGCCATGCCAGTTGGCTGGAAAAATCACATTGCAAGTGACCCCGAGATTCTGCGTGGTAAACCGCGCATAAAGGGAACACGTATTCCTGTAGGCCCTGTCCTCGGATACCTGGCCGCTTACAAAACCGCTGGAGACATTATTGCGGAATTTCCCGATCTCACGCGCGATCAAATCGCCGCATGTTTGGACTATGCCCGCGAACTGGCTGAATTTGAGGCCGTCGTCTGATGGCCTTGCGGTTCCTGGCCGACCACCGTGTCTCGCTGGTCCCCGCGATCGAAAAGGATTGGTCGACCGAATATTCCGACCTCATCCTCTCGGTGAAAATTGTGGATACGTTGGAACAGGGGCTGGAACACATTCACAAGTACGGTTCGAAGCACACGGAATGCATTGTTACGGAAGATCAAGCAGTCGCCGAGTGTTTTTTGCAGGAAGTTGACGCCGCCGGCGTGTTCCACAATGCTTCGACACGATTTGCGGATGGCTATCGTTACGGCCTCGGCGCAGAGGTGGGGATAAGCAACGGCAAACTACATTCACGAGGTCCGATGGGCATCGAAGGACTAACGACCTACAAGTACAAGCTCCGCGGAAACGGCCACATCGTTGCCGAATACAGCAGCGGCGTCCGCCATTTCAGACACAAACCTCTCGGATAAAAGGAATAGCCTGCTTGCCCTCAGCGTCGGGCGAGGTTCAAAGTCCTTGCGTGCGCGACGAACGCAACGCAATGACGGCACCCAAACTTGGGGCCAAAACTAGGGCCTCTTATAATTAGGCCCCAAACCGTGTTCTTCGGGTGGTAAGGGCAACAGACTCAACAGCACTTTTGGTAGGGCTGTGGGGATCGGACCCACGTCCGAAATTGGGAAGCGTCTGTTCTACCACTGAACCACGCCCGTTCGTGCACCAATTGTACTTGGCGTTCGGAACTTCGCAAAACGATTTTGTCTGTGGCGTAGCCACGAACACGCGCGCCGAAAGAGACGCGCGACTTTAAGCACATCATTGCCGTGACTCCAAACGGCGAACCACTGTACTCTCATCCATAGGAATGGCACGAGTCAGAAGTCCTGAGAAACGCGCGCAATCCCGCAGGCGGCGGTGCACGAGATTGCCAACGTCGGGCTCGGCGCGCCTACGGCGAAGATCGCCAGGCGCGCGGGCGTTGCTGCGGGCACACTCTTCACCTACTTCGCGAACAAGGAAGAACTGCTGAACGAGCTTTATGTCGAGCTGAAGGGCGAGGTCTACACCAGGATAAATGCTAACTTCCCGAACAAGGGGAGTCCGGAGCGCCGCGCGCGGCATAGATGTTCAAGCGTTCTCAATTGGGCTATCGAATTTCCAGAGAAACGCAAGGCTGCGGTGCAGTTGAACGTATCTGACCTGATCACACCCGAAACACGTATGAGAACAGCCGCCCAACGCGAAACAATCGAAAGAACGCTAAGCGCATTGGAAACCGGTAGCGCGCTGTGCGGTCTGCCGCCGGGTTTCGCGACGGCCACTATGGCAGCGATGCAAGAAGCAACAATGGAATTCATCGCGAAACAGCCGAAGCAGCGCGAAGAGCTCCTTGAGCAGCCTTTTCAAGTCTTCTGGCGGGCGGTGCGATGAAATCGTCGTCCGTCCAAATAAAAGAGTAACCAGGAGTCGAACTCATGTCCGAAGTTTGGGCAGGTCCGGCTTATTGGACCTGATGGCCGGGCGCAGGAAGGGCCACTGGCTGCCGGCCAATGGCAAGTACTCAGGCATCTCTAGTCAGAAAATAGCCGCACTTTCCACGATTTGCCAAATATGGCGGAACGAGATCGATATAAGTACCACCAGTTCAGCATGTTAGGGTTGAAGCTTGGGAGGCTAGCAGTGAAAATCCATAGACTCTTGAACTGGACGGCATACGTATCATACCTAGCGCGCGATTTTCCGGCGGTCTAAGAGTTGGTATAATATGATTCAGGGAAAATACCGAGGTTAAGAAGGAGATGGGCATGAAGAAGAACCGACATACGAGACGAGCTGCGATTGGATTGCTTTTTCTATGTGGGATGCTCGGACCGACCCGCGCGCAGACCACTACACCTAGTCCGATGCCGGCTCCGCCTAAGGCCGCACGTGTGTCTCGACAGAAGAGAGCCCCCAGCAACGCGGATGACTTTGCCGGATTGAACCTCACCGATGACCAGAAAGCAAAAATTGACCAGGTTCATCAGAGTATGAAGACGCGCAGGGATGTCGTCGTCAAAGACGAAAAGTTAAGCGCGGAGCAAAGAGATGCGATGCTGGAAGGGTACGAGCGTATGGAGCGCGGTCAGGTTTTCAACTTGCTGACGACGGAGCAACGGAAAGAAGTTCGTGAGAAGATCCGTGCCCGGCACGCGGCAGAGCAAGTGGAGCAGAAGAAGCAGTCTCCGCCAAAGTGAAAATAGGAAGACTGCGGATTAGTCCTGAAAGTCTTACCGGGCCACCGTAAAGAGGACATCCCTTCTGTGTTGCTCACGGTCGATTCGAGCTGGACCGATCGGCACGCTGATTTGGAATGCTGCTTGACGTAGCAAGCATTTGTCGAACCAAGATTTTCACTCCGTTTGAAATCCTTTTCGCTGCTGTGATAGGCCCGGTGATGATCTCCTCTTCCCAAGCGCCCTCTGAAACTACCCCCACCGAGCACGCAGTCGCCGGGAACACCTCCTGGGGCTATTCCCCCGAGCGAGGGGCCAGGGTCAGCTCCTCCAACGATTACCGCGTAATTGCAGCGCGCGGACCTGGACATTGTCTTCGATCCTTGAAAAACTTGGGGCCTGAAGAAATGTCAACTGTTCTGGTATTTCCACACGCGCAGCGATCATGCTGTGCTTGAGACTTTTACCTATGCTGATGACCGCGCTGACGACGATAGCATCGTGTGCACTTGCAGTGATATCGTACATGATTTCATCGCTTTGAGCTTGCTGTGGCCGGTGTAGCCCAACAATACTCATCTCTATTCATGACGGAGCACTCCAGCGAAGACTACCGACCTTCGGACGGGGTCTCGGCCAAGAGCAAGGTCGTCTTCCTGACCTACTGTAATTGGGGACTGTCCAGCAGAAAACAGTTTTCTGAGAAATAAACAAGCAGTTAACTTAACATCTCGGTGATTCTGGAGGCGGCATCGGGGCTTACCACACCCAGTGGCGAACCCGCCAAACCCGCATCTGCTTGCAACTGTATGGATGCAAAACCCTGATTGGCTCTTACACTTTTCGGAAAGGAGCCCCATCTCCAGACCTCATAGATGGCCGGGTACACCAGCAATTCGAGCAGGAAAGAGGTGAAAATGCCACCGACCATGGGCGCGGCAATCCGCTTCATCACGTCTGAGCCAGCACCCGTCGCCCACATGATGGGAAATAGGCCAATGCAGGTAGTGGCGAAGGTCATGAACTTCGGCCGCAGGCGCTTCGCCGCCCCCTGAACGATGGCTTCGCGCAATTGGCCGAGACTCTGCAAGCGGCCTTCGCGCTCGGCCTCCTCGTAGGCCAAATCGAGGTACAGCAGCATGAAGACGCCTGTCTCGGCGTCAATCCCCATCAGGGCAATCAATCCCACCCACACAGCGACGCTCATGTTGTAGCCGACTGCATAAAGGAACCAAATCGCACCCACCGCAGAAAAAGGCACCGCCAATAAAACAATCATTGTCTTGGGCATTGACGCGGTGTTCGTGTACAGAAGCAGGCAGATCAGAAACAGCGTGATCGGCACTACCAACTTCAGGCGCTCCTTTACACGCTGCATGACTTCGTACTGCCCGCTCCAGGCGATCGAGTAGCCAGTCGGCAGTCTGAGGTGCTCACGCAGCAGTTGATTCGCTTCGCTGACATAGCTTCCCGGATCGCGGCCGGCGACGTCTACATAAACATATCCCGTGAGCAGGCCATTTTCATTGCGGATCATTGCCGGCCCGGTGGCGATGCTGATTTGCGCCAGATCACTCAATGGCAATTGCCGCTGACCGCCTGCGGGGACCGGGATACGCCCGAGCGCCCCAAGGTCGCTACGGAAATCGCGCTGATAGCGAACGTTTACCCGATAACGCTCCCGCCCGAGCACGACCGTGCTGACGTTGTCGCCGCCGATGGCATTCTCGACCACTCTTTGTGCATCTTCCACGCTGATACCATAGCGCGCCAGGCGTTCGCGGTCCCATTGCAGATCCAGGAAGTGGCCTTCGGCTGTGCGCTCCGCCAGCACCGTGCGCGTCCCCTTAACTGTGCCCAGCAACGATTCGATTTCGGCGCCGATTCCCTGGATTTGTTGTAAATCCGCGCCTGCGATCTTCAGCCCCACCGGTGTCCGAATTCCGGTCGTCAGCATATCAATGCGCCCTCGGATGGGCATCGTCCACGCGTTGTTGACGCCGGGAATCCTCAGAGCTGCATTCATCTGGCTGACCAATTCTTCGGTCGAGATCGTGTCGGAGGTCACATGACGGAACACACTTTTCCCCCATTCCGGTGCCCATGAGGAATACCAGGTATCCACATGTCGCCACGTTGCGCGCGGCTTCAGTATGACTACCGCCTCCAGCATGGAGAGAGGAGCGGGATCCGTGGCAGTTTCCGCGCGCCCTGCTTTGCCAAGCACGCGATCCACTTCCGGAAATTGACGAAGAATGTGGTCGCTGACTTGAAGCAGCTGCTCCGCCTGGCGGATGGAAACGCCGGGCAGTGTCGTAGGCATGTACAAAATCGCGCCTTCGTCAAGCGGCGGCATGGACTCCGATCCCAAGTGGTAGAAAACCGGTATGGTGGCAATCATCAATGCCACCGCGCAGCCAATGACCAACCACTTCCAACGCAGCGTCCAGCGCACCACCGGCTCGTACACGCGCATCAACCGCCGACTGATGGGGTGACGCTCTTCGGAGTTGACCTCCCCAATCAGTACGGCATTCGCAACCCGGCATAACCATTTCGGCCGGAAGTCGAAGCGCTCAACACGGGTCAGCAGCAGACGCAAGGCCGGATCGAGTGTGATCGCCAGCAACGCCGCAACAAGCATGGTCAGCGTCTTGGTATAAGCCAATGGTCTGAACATCCGCCCTTCCTGAGCCTGCAGCGTCAGCACCGGCAGGAAGGAGACAGCGATCACCAACAGCGCAAAGAAAGTCGTTCCAGCTACTTCCTTGATGGCAGCGAGCACGATTTCCCGGCAGTTACCCTTGCGCCCGGACTTTTCCCAAAGCTCGAGTTTCTTGTGAGTTTGTTCGACAACTACGATAGAAGCATCAACCAGCTCGCTGAACGCGATCGCCACCCCGGCCAACGACATGATATTGGCACTGATTCCCATCATCCGAAATGGTATAAACGACAACAGCACTGCGACCGGCATGGTTACGATTGGGATTGCCGCACTGGGGAAGTGCCACAAAAAGACCAGGATGATCAGCACTACGGTGACGATGACTTCGATGATCGTCTCTTTCACGGTGCCAATCGTGTTGTGAATGAGCTCTGACCGGTCATAGATCGGAATGAGCTTGACCCCTGCCGGAAGCCCGGGCTCTATCTCTTTGATCTTTGCTTTAACCCGGTCGATCACATCAAGCGCGTTTTCGCCGTTCCGCATGACCACGATCCCGGAGACGACTTCGCCCGTACCATCCAGGTCGGCAACGCCGCGCCGCAGGTCGGGCCCCATGACCACCTGGCCGACGTCTTTTATACGGATCTGCGAACCGGTGTCACTCACGTTCAGGGGAATGTTTTCAAAATCCTCGAGCGAGCGCGCGTAACCGCGCCCGCGAACCATGTACTCTGTGCCGCCAAATTCAAGCAATCTTCCACTGGATTCGTTGTTGCCACCTCGTACCGCCTCGACCACGCGGCTAACCGGGATGCCATACGCGCGCAGTCGATTCGCGTCGAGATTTACCTGGTATTGCCGCGTATAGCCACCGATGGGCGCTACCTCGGCCACTCCCGGCACCGACCGGAGGTAATAGCTCAAATACCAGTCTTGATACGAACGCAGATCCGTTAGGCTGTGCTTCCCCGAGGTATCCACCAGAGCGTACTGATAAACCCACCCGAGCGCCGTGGCATCAGGGCCAAGTTCGGTCTTCACCCCCTCTGGCAAACGGGGAACGACGCTCGAGAGATACTCCATGATTCGCGAGCGCGCCCAGTACAGATCCGTTCCGTCCTCGAAGACGACGTACACGTAGGAGTAGCCGAAATCGGAGAAACCCCGGACGGTCTTGACCTTCGGCGCTCCCAGCATCGCCGTGACGATCGGATAGGTGACCTGGTCCTCGATTATGTCCGGACTTCGGTCCCAGTGTGAGTAGATGATGACTTGTGTGTCGCTCAGGTCCGGCGTGGCATCCAGCGGCATCGTGACCATGGCCCACCATCCGGCGATGCACGCCACACCAATCAACGTCAGGACCGCGAGTTTATGCTCCACGGAGAAATCGATGATCCTGTTGATCATCTTCATCTCCCGGATGCTTGCTTGGAAGCAGTGCCCGCGGAATTGTTCTGATATTTTTCTTTGCACTTCTTGGAGCAGAAGTAGTAGGTACTGCCGTGATAAGCGAGGGTGTTGCCGGATTTTGCCACCTCGGCAGGATCCACCGGCATGCCACAGCTCGGATCAATTACGGTTATTCCTGCCGCCACATGCCCGGACATACCAGCCGGGCTGTCCGTCGCGCGCGCCGGCGCAGAAACCCGCGCTGATGATTTCAGCCGGCTTTCTGAGTCCACCAGAAAGGTCGCGGCAGCTACCACTCGCTCACCTGGCTGAACACCCTTTCGGATCTCCACTTGATCGCCATAACGCCATCCCGTTTCGACATCGCGAGGCTCGAAGATGCCTTCGCCGTGCTCCACGTACACGCGGGTCCGCACTCCGGAATCCACCAACGCGTCCAGCGGAACCGTGAGCCCGGGGGGGAGATGCACCGGCAACTCCACATCCACTAACATATCGGGCCGCAGAATGAACTTGGGATTATTAACTTCCAGACGAAGCTTGACGCTCCCTCCACCGGCCTCAGATTGTGGCAGACTGTCGGTAATGCGCGCTGGCAATTGGCGTCCTGCGTCACTCAAGGTGAGCTGAGCCTGGTCACCTGGGTGCAGATACGGTGCTTCCTGTGCATAAACCTCGGCGACCACCCATACCCGGCCCAGATCAGCGATACGGTAAAATTCCATGTTGCGTTCGAAATGCTGTCCTGGCGTAATGTTGCGCGCAAGAATCAAACCGTCGGCCGGCGCAACCACATCAATATTCTCCGGAAGCTGGCGGCTATCGGCCATCCGCTTGATCTGCACATCGCTCATGCCGAGATTGCGCAGGCGATCGCTGTAGCCCTGAAGACTGCTTACGCCTTGCTTGGATAAAGCGCCAGGAAATGGCACGGTCCGTGACCCGTCAGTGCCCACGGAGCCCGGCACGCGCTCGCTGGCGGCCAGAAACCCGGAAGCTACCGCCAAGAAATCAGGTGAATAGTAGCTCGCCAGCTTCTGATCCTTTTTGACGAGTGTTCCCACCGAATCCTGGTAAGTCTCTCGAATAAATCCGTCCACACCAGGGTTGATTCTGTACACTCCGGTGTCTTCCGGCACAACGCGGCCCACCACGCGGACAGTGCGGGTTCCACTGCTTTTCTCCACGTCTGCGAGCCGGATCCCCAGTAATCGCTGGGTAGCGCCGTCGATGCTGACTGCTCCTAGCGGCAATTGTGCCAAGGACGAAGATGCCGGGGCATTCCCGAGGTCCTCGACATAGACTGGTTCCAGCTGCATTCCGCAGTCAGGGGCAATTCCTGGCTTGTCCGATTTGTAGGCGGGATGCATGGGGTCCACGTAATAGAGCACGTGACGCCCGGATTTGGCGCCTGCCTCCGAATGCCCATAGTGCCGGCCAATTCCGTACGACGCGGCTATCGCCACGACAACCGCGATTGCAAGACCGATCCGACGCACTTGCCTCATCCTACGCTCCATCCGTACGGTTAGGGATCAACGCTTCGTGCCTCTCCAGGCCCACTTCGCACGCAGTAATACAGGCAATCGTCGGGCCATAGGAAAAACCCTTCTTGAGCGAAAGGCCGACGCCACCAGCACTCCCTGTTCGTGGGGTTGCCTGGGGCTTCATCTCCGGTGTTCAGACGCAGTTGGTCAGCGCAGCAGGTGCAGGACGCTGGTTTCCGAGAGGGCTGTCGCAGCCATACCCTGGGACTGACAATCAAGAATCATGAGCGAAACAACGAGGTGGTGTCTTTGCGCCCCCGCAAGCGCAATAGTTTTAGTACTTATGAACCGAGCCGAAGGGGCCGTGCGGATTGCCCAATCCCTTATCCCCTTTGTTTCTTTCATGTCGCATTCATGATGAGAAGTCGACCTTCGGCGCTGTCACTTAGCGCCTGCGGCCCGCGAAACCTCATAAAAATCGCTCAACCCTAGTCAAGGCAGGGCTCACGACGTTAACTCTTTTGATTTCAGCACGTCTTGATTTGCGATCCAGGGTTTTTCGGCCCTGGAGTCCGGCCGAAGGGTCTGAACGACGGTGTATAGCCCGCGGTCGGTAGCGCAGAACAGGACACCGGGAGCATCCATTCCGCGCCGCGATTCTCGTTTACAGGCAGCTTGATCCCGGTAGGCACGCTGAGAAGCCACTCCCACCTCGGTCGTTCAGTCACAGTTCCGGGGACGGCAATGAGCGCTAGTTGCTAGGACCGAGGGACGTCCAGACCCCGTTTGCTGCAACCCAAAGGACTAGCTTTTCGTGCCCCAGGCGAATTAATCATCGAGCTTCCGGGGTACCACGACGGTGTAGTTCTGGCTAAATTCATGCACTTTTCCGGTACGGAATGGCAGATTAATGCGAAACGTTTCATACGCCAACCGGCCGGAGACGTTTCTAGCGCGGATCATCGTGGGGTAGGCAAAAGGTCACCATACCCCGGACCGTTTTCATCGTTGAGTCCTCAATGTCGCTTATTTGGATGAGCTGCTGCGCCGCCAGGTTGTCGGTTCGTTCACACCTGCCATCGCCGCTGAACGACTGGCCGATGAGAACACGAATTCACGCAATCAAATACCGCGGAGCCAAGCATCGGGCCTTGCTCCGCGGCAAACGTCAATCGAACTTGTGCTGGGCTTCTACTTGGCCTTCGGAGAAGTCGGTTTATTCGCTGCCGCTTCTACTTGCGGTGTCGTGAAAAGCGATTCATCGAAGTTTGGATTCACCACGACCTTTTCGATGACGATTTTCTCTGGCGGAACGGGGCTATTCCTAAATCCTGGCGACTTTTGGGCCAATGGAAGAACTCTCGTCTCCAGAAGGTACGGAATCTGTAGTCCATTTACCGGCCGGTAATCGCGATAGTAGACCTCCACTGGATGGTAGCTGCCATCGAGCCGCCTGGGCTGGCCTTCGATTTTTGCTTCCAAGAAGGACTGCGCGTCAATCCAGACATGGATGGACTGCCCGTTATTCATCGTTAGTTTAAGCTTATAGGTATCGCGGTTTTCAACCTTTTCCACGCCGTCCAGCTCGATCTTGGTACCCTTGGCCGCATAATCGACCAGGGGGCCATCGAGGTCTGCTTGCATGGATGCCGACTTCATTTCTTCTGCCGTATATGGCTCAACCACACGCCGGTTAAGGAACGGCCTTAGCTTCCAGCCGTGCGCGCCGTCAAACACCTGTATTGCCGTTTGGCCCTTGAACACCAGCTCGACCCGCGTTTTGCGGGGACGTTTCAGCTCCATCACAAACGGGAGCTGCGTCTCATCGACTGGCCGCTGAGGAATCGACTTTAGACTGGTCTTTGGTCCCTGCGGTGGAGCAGGAAGAGTAGCCCGTTGATTCCCTCCGGCACCCAGTTTTCCCTCCAACGACATCGTTTGGACTGCCCGCCACGCCTGCAACCCGCCTCGGGCCGCGACGTTCCTGTCCACGATAGCGGCCGCGGAAAGATTAGACGCCGTCGGGGTATCGGCCGCCGCGAAGAGCGAAATGGCAAGCGCGAGTGAGATGCAAACTACGAAGACAACCAAGAACTTTCGGAACATTTTATGCGCCTCTATGCAAAGTTTTGCACTAAGTCTAGAAAAGTATAAAGCAGAACCAGTATTTGGTCTTTGCGCTACGTCAAACTCCAAGTGCATTAACTCCGGCTACGATCTGGGGAAGGCAAATGCTATTCCACCACGAGGTTATCAGCGTGAAATTGGCCAATTACGACGTTAACCCGGTCTCCGCGTTTCACAACCCTGCCGCTATTAGAAAAAGCCATCCAGTATGATTTGCCCTCTACCGGCGTGCTCATCTGGCGCAAAAGCCCTACCTTTTCCAGGGAGGGAACTACCAGCTTCACGCCCTTCTCTGGGTCGATCAACGCGGGTTCAAGCTTCTTATCATTGAGCGTCTTCGCCTTATCCGCGTCGATTACGTGGTAGGTAAACCGAATGATTTCGCCCGACTCCACTGCCTTGACGCTGAGGGATTCAACTCCCCAGACGAGTCCATAAAAGGCGCGGGCTCGGTTCGCCATCCTAACCGGCTGGTTTCGGTATGCAGCCCCGGCAGCGGCCGAAACCTTCCCGGCCTGCGCCGTTGTCCCCGCTGGGGCAGGAGATTGAGCCCCAGAGCGTAAAACCAGAAGGCCGCTCGCGAGAACCCCGGCCAGCAGCATCGACGTTGTTTTCAAGTTCAAGTTGCGGTCAATCATTTTTTCCTTTTCCCTGTTCCGTAGGGTCTGTTCGCCGAACAGGGCAGGCATCCGATGATTTGGATGCCCGCCCTGCCAGGATCGCTTTGGTCAGTTCGCGTTGTAGTTAGTATTGATGATCGGATTAGTGGAGGCAGTGCCATAACCCGTTACTAAGAGGTTTGCTCTGCCGTTAAGCGCCGTGCCAGTTGCTCCCACGGGTGGCGTATACGTTATCGTGATCGTGCAGCTCGAACCTGCTACCGGCGGTACCAAGGTTCCTCCGGCGTTGATGGGCGTGCCTACCACGCAAGTACCCCCGAGAGCGAAAGTCCCCGTGGCGGTCAGCGGTGTGAGGGTAATGGTTGTTGGGAGGTATGGCCCAGCATCCGGATTCGTGTTCGGGTTGATAGTGTTGGTGATTGTAATGGTGCCGGTCACCGCAACGGTGTTGGCCGGATTTGCGGTCAACGCCGGGGTGATTGGGGACACGCTTACCGTCGCAATCGTGTCGTGGCCGCTGAGCGCAACCGTCTGAGTGGCGCCGCCCGCAGTCACGTTAAGATTTGCACTCCTCAGTGCTTGCGACGTGCTGGTGGGGTTAAAGACCACGTTGATCACGCAGCTTTCGCCCGCACCAAGTGTCG
>WNGO01003544.1_pt1 | contig 13147 bp, 12 predicted proteins | sample 5400511 | NCBI WGS metagenome assembly WNGO01 (sample SAMN13153380, study PRJNA577476) | soil metagenome | isolation source: 20 cm soil or saprolite under Garry oak tree replicate 2 | place: USA:California | collected 2016-06-15
GAGATTAGAACGTGTACCTGAACGACAGCTGGAACTGACGCGCGTTAAATACCTTTCTCGGCTTGCCGAAGTCCGGATTGGGGAAGGGAACGCCACCAGAGCAAGTTCCGATAAACGAGAGCGGGCTGTTCTGAATTTTTTTTGAGACGGCATCGTTGTAACTGTGAGGCGCCGCGCCGCAGAAGGCAGGCGAGGTGTATACGGAGTCCACCTCGTCAACGTTATCCCGGTTCATGATGTTGAAGGCGTCCGCCGCTAGCTCCAATTTATGGTGCTCGCGGAACGAGAACGCGCGCGAAAAGCGTAGGTCCACGGTCTTCAACTTGTCCCCCCAGTAGGTATTGCGGCCGGCAAGCCCGACCCGGTCGGTAACCGGATTGGTATCGTTATTGGCGTCATGTCCGACGAAAATGGTGAAAGGGCGAGCGCCCTGAAGAGTAATGATGCCGCTGACCTCCCAATCCCTCAAGGCGATATTGGTATCCTTGGATTTTGAGGCCGCGACGGTGAAGTTCGCCAGGAAACGATGGCGAACGTCCTGGTTGGAATTGGCGCGCTCCAAAGATCGGTGGTAGAGATCTTGGGGCGTACTGACAAAGGTGGTAAAGGTTCCATCGTCCAGCGTCTTTGAGAACGTGTAGTTGGCGTTGAGCCGGAAATACTGCCCCACCTTCTCGGTGGCCGAGAGCGTCAAGCCATGGTAAACGCTGTTACCGCTGTTGTCGGTGTAGTAGAGCAGACCGACCGGGATGAGCACGCTCTGGAAGTAGCTCTTGCCGGCGGTCCAATCGGCGGGCGGCGGAGTGAAGTTGCCAAATGCATTCGATCCGCATTGATACCAGCCCGTTGTCGCGCTGGGGCTGGCCCCGCCACTCGTGTTTTCCGGGCAAACGTTCAAGTTCTCGGCACGGACTTGGTGGTGCGCGGAAACGAAAAGGTAGCCGGCGTTGACCACCAGACCATGTCCAAGCTCGCGGTCAATCTCGAGGCTCCCCTGCTCGGCATACGGCATCTTGCTCTTGGTTTCGACAGTTCCGTCACCCACGGTGGAAAACTCCCCATTGGGGAATTTGGCTGTGGGGAAGGGATTCGTCTCGAGGGCCACAGGCGTGTAGGTCCCGTTTAATAGCAAGGCGGTGGCCGCATCGGCCGGCTCCGAGCCAAAGGGCGACGGTGGCGGAACAAACGGTAGCTGGTTCAGGGCGTACGTGGCATTGTATCCACCCTGTCGAATGCCCGGCAGGGGGTAAAAGCTGGTGCAAGGATCTGCCGGGACCAGGCAGAATTTTGTCGGCCGCTGCGGATGCGTGACGAAGAAGAACCCAATGTTGTAGCGGTCGCTGAAGAGACCGAACCCAGCGCGAATAACCGTGTGTTTGTCCGGAGAATACGCGAGGCCGACTCTCGGCTGGAAGGCCTTGTAGTAGTTGTTAACGGTATCGCCGAGCCCGGTCTCATAATCCCAGCGCACTCCATAGTTCAAGGTGAATTGGGAAGTCACGCGCCACTGGTCTTCGACGAAAAGTCCGACATAGCCGTGATTCCGGTCGGAAAAGTAGTTGGGAGTCTCGTTGGGCAGGTAGGCGTTATTCCAGGTCAGCGGCGAGGGAAAGGTTGGTGCAGTGGCCGCCGTACCATCAACAACAGAGTTGTCTCCCGATCCGAGGGGAGACGGCCAGAACACCACTGGCACGCCATTCAGGAAATCCGCAGGATTGGGACCCGCAAGGGCAGGGATCGGCGGCAGATTCAGCGGGGGACCATTCTGGGCACCGAGTGCAAGAGGACATGGTCCCTCACCGGGATTCGAAGGCAAGTAACTGGGGTCCCCGGGGAGGAGCGCCGGATTCCTAACGTGCTGCACATAGTTGGCAAAATCCACCAGGCAATTGACACCGGGGAGGACGATGCGCATGGGAGAGAAGCCCGGCCAGATGATGTGATCGTTGATGCGGTTATAGTCGACACCAAACTTAACCAGGTGCGAGCCCTTCACCCAATATAGAGAGTCGGCAAATTGTCCGCGGCTCTCATAAGTGGCATCAAAGACACCAAAGTTATGGCCCATCATGACCTCGTTCACCAGGTCCAGGTTCGGCTGTCCGGTCGCGCCTGGGAAAGTCGAGTGACGCCGCGCGTACTGCCCCAGCGCGGTGTTCACCATGCTGGGCGTTACTTGCGAAGACACAATGCCCGCGAGAGACTGATCGCGCAAGAAGTTATGATGCCCGCTCGAGGAAGCCGCGAGACCGCCCCCATCCAGGGTGTCGCCGACCAGCACATTAAGGTTGCGCGCATCCTCGATGCTGTAGCGGAGCGAGAGGCGATTGTCCTTGTTGATCTGGTGGTCGAGTTTGAAGAAACCTCTGTCGGAATCCTGTGTCTTCAGGGTGCTTTCTTGCTCCGGAGCAATTCCAAGCAGGGCTTTCGCCTGGTTAATCAAATTGAAATTTCTGAGCAAGCTCGGGGATTGGATGGCCGCTTCCCCGCGCCGCTGCCCTTCGTAATTCACAAAGACGAAGGTCTTGTCCTTCTTGATTGGACCGCCAAGCGTGCCGCCGAACTGGTTTTGCCGGAGCGTATTCGGCACCCCATGTCCAGAGACGGGCAAGATCCCCTGTTGCAGGAGGTTATGCGCGTTGAGAGCGCTGTTCTCTACATAATCGTAAAGCGAACCGTGCAGGTCGTTGGTTCCGGATTTGGTGATGATGTTGACGATGCCGCCCAAGGCGCGGCCCTGCTCGGCACCGAAGCCGTTATTGACCACGCGAAATTCGCTGACCGCTTCCTGGGAAGGAGTTGCACGCTGGGAGCCGGTAGCGGTGTTGATGGTGTCCGCGCCATCCACGGTGACGAGATTGCTGAAGTCGCGCATGCCGCCGAAGGAGATGCGCGTGACTTCAGATTCAGTAAAGGTCGACTGGAGACTGGTGCGGCCGGTGGTGACGCCAGGAGTCAGCAGAACGAAATCGGTGAACAACCGGCCACTGATGGGCAGCGACTCAATCTGCGTGGTGCTGATCACCTGGCTAACCTCCGTCCGCGTCGGCTCTACGGGCGGCGTCTCGGTCGTCACCATCACCTTTTCCGCGCTCGATGCGACTTTCACGGTGACATCAATGGTGGCGGCTTGTCCGACGGTCAGAACGATACCTGTCTGGGTCGACTTCGCAAAGCCGGAGGCTTCGGTCGTCAATTCGTATCGTCCGGGGGGAAGGCTGGCAAGGACATACAATCCGTTCTCATTCGAAACGGCCGTGTAGGTGCGATTCGTTTCCGTCTCTCGCGCCGTGATGGTAGCTTTCGCGACCGTGCCTCCGCTCTCGTCTCGTACCGACCCGTTCAGCTGCGCCACACAATTCCTGGAAACAAAATTTCGGCTACACCCCAACTGACGAGCAGGTCTAACGCCACGGCCGCCAGCTTGTCAAGCCTTTAATCGAGCAATTGGGCGAATATCGGTCAACGTTTCTCTCCTCGAGTCGTGCCCCATCGATACCGCTGCGGAATTTGCCCTCCACAAGACCAAACAGCATTCCAAGTCCTCCCGCCGCACACAACCATCGCCGGTATCCGCTAGACTGTGGCGGCTTGCCGGGAGACCACGGATTTCACCGCTGACACAATTTTCTCTTCGTTGGGGAGCACATAATTTTCCAGCGGTTCGCTGAATGGAATCGAAGTGTCCAAGGCCGTCACCAATTTGATGGGTGCCTTTAGCCCCTCGCTTCCGTGCTCGGCCATCTCTGCGGCGATGATTGCGGCTGCGGAAGCATGGCGCGTCGCCTGGTCCACCAGCACGAGCCGTCCCGTCTTATGAACTGAATTTATGATCGTTTTAATATCTAATGGGGCCAGCGTGCGCGGATCGATCACTTCAGCACTGATTCCCTGCCGCGACAGCACTTCCGCCGCCGCCAGCGATTTCTTCACCATCCATCCGGTGGCCACGATGGTGACGTCGGAGCCCTCGCGCTTCACGTCCGCGACGCCGAACGGAATCACATGCTCGCCTTCCGGGACCGGCCCTTTATCAAGCGTTAGCATGTAATGGTGCAAATACACCACGGGATTGTCGTCGCGGATCGCCGCGGCCATTAATCCTTTGGCGTCCGCAGCGGTCGAGGGCAGCGCGATCTTCAAGCCGGGAATTCCCATCATGGTGTGATAGATGCAATTGGAATGCTGTCCTGCCCATCCGGCCGCGAAGCCATAGCCCGCTTTGAAAACAAGCGGCACTTTGACTTGCCCGCCCGACATGTAGCGCAGCCGCGGCGCTTCGTTGATCAACTGGTCGAAAGCCACGAGCATGAACTCGCTCATCCATAGCTCGACGATCGGACGAAGTCCGGTGATCGCTGCTCCGACAGCGACTCCCATCTCCGCAGTTTCTGAAATGGGCGCAATACGGACGCGTTTCGTGCCGAACTTTCTCAGCATGGGATCGCGCTCGGTCATGGCCAGATTCTGGCCGTACAAAACCACGTTTGAATCGCGCTGCATTTCCTCGGTCATGGCCGCGCCGATCGCTTCGCCGTACATCATTTCACGCGCCATAGCTCCTCCTCGTTATGCGTACACGTACTTGACCGCTTCTGCGGGTGTCGGATGCGGGCTGGCCAGCGCGAACTGCACTGCGTCTTCCATTTCTGCTTGGGCTTCGGATTCAATCCGCTTGGCATCCGCGATGCGCAACACGCCCTTTCGAATGAGGGCCGCGCGAAAACGAGGAATTGGGTCTTTCTTCTTGGCAGCCGCGTATTCCGCCTTTCTTCCGTACACTTCCACCGCTTCGTGCTCCGGGAACTGCGTCGGCACCGGGGGCACGGTGATGGCGTTGCCGTGCGCGCTCAAGCGATAGAACTTCGCTTCAATCAGGCTTGGCCCCTTTCCGCTTCGAGCGCGCTCCGCAGCCGTCTGCACTGCCGCGCAGACTTTGAGCGGATCGGTGCCATCCACGGTCACGCCCGGCATGCTGAACGCCTGTGCTTTTTGGGAGAGCGGGTCACCCGCGATGTAGTTGGCATCTTCGAGGCTGATGTGCGTGTAGGCCTGGTAGTGGTTGTTTTCCAGGATGTAAACGATGGGCAGCTTCCACACGGCCGCGAGGTTCAAAGATTCGTAGAAAGCTCCCTGCTTGGTCGAACCGTCGCCGAAGAAACAGTGAATGACCTGGCCGGTATCTTTCACCTGCGCGGTTAGCGCCGCGCCAGTCGCGTGCGCGATGGCCTGTCCGATGATTCCCGATGTGCCGGGAAAATGATGCTCCGGGTCAGCCAAATGCATGGAGCCGCCAAAGCCGCCGCACAGTCCGTCTTTTCGTCCATAGATCTCCGCCATAATCTTTCGCGGCGAGGTGCCAAGCACCAGTGGGTAGCCGTGGCAGCGGTAACTGGGCATCGCGGGATCGTTCTTCTCGCGCGTCGCGAGCGCGCCGACGATGGTGGCTTCCGCGCCATCGCCGAGGTGCGTGTGTCCGCGAATCACTCCCGGGTGTTCGACGAACGTGCGCTTGACGCGCTCTTCAAATTCTCGGATGCGCACCATCTGCGCGTACATCCAGATCAGTCGATCCTTCGTGAGGGCTTTTTTCTTTCGCATGGCTGCAGTCTCCTTGCTTCAAAACTCCGGAAGAGTTTCTCCGAGCTGGCCGATGCAACCGAGCGGATCACCAACGGGCACTTGCGCATCGACTGCGGCAACGATCTTGAGCAATATACCCGCGGCAGGCGAATCGAGCTCGTAGTTGACCTTGTCGGTCTCCAGTTCTACGACCGGCTCGCCTTGCTTGACCTTGCTGCCTTCTTTTTTGAACCAGCGCACCACTCGCACTTGGGTTGTCGGAATTCCACCCGACTTGGGAACTCGTAAAATCGTAACGATGGCCCCCTCCTCGATCGCGATCGATGATTTTTCCCAGTCCCGCTTCTCGGTCCAAAATCAATGCACCGCGCGATCCGCTCCCGCCCAAAACGGTTTGCGGATGGTTCTTTTATCCGTTTTTCCTGCAGGAGTCTTCGGAAGCTCGCACCGAAAGTCGACCGATTTCGGCGACTTCACACCGCCCAGGCGCGTTTTGCAGTGCGCAATGACCGCTTCTTCCCCCAGGGATTCACCATCGCAGAGCACGACGATTGCTTTCACCGCTTCGCCCCATTTTTCGTCCGGCACGCCGATCACGGCGCATTCGCGCACTTGCGAAAGCTCCATCACGCAAGCCTCGACTTCCGCGCAGTAAACGTTGAAGCCGCCGGTAATGATCAAGTCCTTTTTGCGATCGACGATGTAGAAAAAACCATCGTCGTCCCGGTATCCGACGTCACCCGTGTGATGCCATCCGTGGGCCTGGATTTCCGCCGTCGCTTCCGGAAAATTATAATAGCCCGCGCCCACAAGTGCGCCGCGTGCCACGATCTCGCCGGTCTCCAATGGGGGAAGGAGTTTGCCGCTGTCATCCATGATCGCTAGCCGCACCGCCAGCGTCGGTTTGCCGCAACTTCGCAAGCGCTCCGGATGATCGCCCGCGGCCGCCGCCGCGACCGTCGCGGGATCGAGGAACGTCATGTACATGGGCGCTTCGGTTTGCCCGTAGGATTGGCACAGGCACGGGCCAAATACTTCAATGCCCTTTTTGAATTTGTCCGGTGAGACCGGCGCCGCGGCGATTAAGAGCCGGCGCAGGCTCGCATAGTTGAAGTCGCGGAGCTGCGGGTGCGCAAGCAGCGCGTAATACGCGGTGGGTGGAAGGAAAATGTGCGTGACGCGAAAACGCTCGATACTCTCGAGCACTTCCAGAGCGTCGAAGGCCGGCAACACCACGTTGGTGGCTCCGAGCGAGAACATCGCGAAGGCCACCACTCCCGCAGCATGCGAAAGAGGCGCGGTGCTTAGGCAGATGGGCTCGCTGCCTTCGCAGCGCAGATTTTCATGAGCCAGCTCGGTCATCGTTCCCCAGGAGAGGTTGGTCACCATCACGCCTTTCGCGGGGCCGGTCGTGCCGCCCGTCGGCACCAGACCAGCAAGCCGCTCTAGATTGCCGCGTGCGTCGCCCCAATCGATCTCCTCTGTGCCCTCGCCTTGCTGCATGAAAGACTCCAATGAGGGATCGCCGTCCGTTTCCGCATCAATGCAGACGAAGTGGCGTAGCGCTGGCACGAGCGATTTGATCTGGTGCACCTGCTCCTGAAAACTGCTGTGATAAAGAAGCCAGGACGTGAGCGAATAGTTCAGGAATTGGACGTTGGCATCCAGCGCGTTCCGGTAATTGATGGGGACCCACACTCCACCGGCACGCATCAGCCCCAGCATGCAGAGCAGGACTCGACCATCGTTGGGAGAGAAAATTGCGACGCGTTCCTCGCCGCGCAACCCTGCGGCCCACATGGCCTTCGCGATGCGCCGGCTCGCCTCCCGGGCCTGGCCATAGGAATACTGCTTGGTGCCATCGATGATCGCGATTCTGCCGGGAAACGCTTCCGCTCCCTTGTCGAAGTAATCGATCGCCCGCATTCTGTCAGACTCTCTCTATAAACTGAGTTTCGCTTTCGAAAGACCGAAATTCTCCAAGGCCTGGAGAAGTTCTCGATGCCCAAAAGCCTCGCACGGCGAAGCAAATCCAACCTTGCGAGGCGCGGCCAGCGCAAGATGATGCGCCGCAAACGCCTGCACCAGTCCAGTCTGCCGGTACGCGCAGGTTCCAAACATCGTGCACTGCACGGAGTTCCTGGTTCCCCGTCCCAGAACCACATCGATCGTGCGATGCACACGCGTGTTTTCCCGCGGAGGGGTTCCCGCCTGCACAGAGTTCGCCATTTCCGCCAACTGGCGCTCTTGCTCCTGCTCAGGCAATGGGCGGATATTTTCCTCAAAATGTTTTTCCGTGGCCGCCACGGTTTCCATGATTTGGCGGTCGAGCAATCCCCCCAGGGTCCTTACGTTGGCGATCTGGGGATGATCCTTGAACCAAACAGCGTGGGGAAAACCGCCCCATGGCAGTGCGAGGTGCGTCTGGATCGAGCCGGGCGCGACAACTTCGTAAGCCTGTGCTCGTGGCCATACCTTATATTCGTTTTGTTCCAGGTAACAAGCCTCCGTCGGGATCACCGCAAAAATCGTCTGCGTGGATCCGAACGTCGGCATCCCCTTGAACATCGAGAGGATTTCCAGCGTGTCGATTCCGCCTGCTTCTAGACAAAGACGCGAAGCGATGTCGCTTGCCGTTGACATGTACGCCGTGGCTGGCGCCGCGAGCAATCCCTTGTCGGCAAACTTCGGGCCCCAATTCTCCGCCACCTGCCGGATCCACGCCTGCTCGCCACTGATGTCGATGTAGTGGCAACCAGCCTTCAAACTAGCCTCAATCACCTGCGGACCATAATAAATGAGCGGGCCAACCGTATTGCACACCACTTTCGCACCGCTAAAGAGTTTTGTTAGCTGGTCCACCGATCCATCGACTTCGACGGTCTCGTGATCGGCCGTCTCGATGCCCGGCACGCGGCTGAGGACTTCCTGAATTCTTCCCCGGTTCCGGCCCGCGGCGATGAAGGGCACGTTGTATTCGCGGAGAAATTCCGCAACAAGGCGGCCGGAGAAGCCGCTGGCACCATACACGACAACGGGCCTTTTCTTCATCAACGTCAACTCCTCCGAGGTTCTTTCGGCCAGCTTTTGCCTTTCCGCTTGCGTCGGTCAGCGGCGTGATATTAGGCTAAAGTTTCTTCCTTGCCAGTAGGCACCTTTCTGTAACCTGGTATCAGGAGCAACCCCCAGAATGGATTCTTTTAATTGTCCAGTTACCGTCACCACCCACATCATTGGTGGAAAGTGGAAACCGTCCATTTTGTTTTACCTGCAAGGCAGGATTCGCCGGTTCAGCGAGCTCCAGAAGCTCCTCTCGGGACCCACCAAGAAGATGCTTACGCAGCAACTGAGAGAATTGGAGCGCGACGACATCATCCGCCGCAAGGTCTATGCCCAGGTGCCGCCGCGCGTCGAGTATTCGCTCACCCGACATGGCCAGAGCCTCCGCCCCATACTTCAATCGATGTCCGCCTGGGGAAGGAAACATCGCGCCCGCCACGGCGCGGCGCGTATTTAGTTCATCCAGTTCTATCCCTTTGCCAGTGAGCTCCCATGGCAGTTCTCTCGATTAGTCCGCAGCCGCCTGCTGCAAAACGGGGCGCGCGGCCCTCGCCAAATGAGTCTCTTTCAAACACAACGCAACTACAAAAACCAGGACCGCTCCTCCCGCCGACATCCACATCGCGGCGGCAAGCCCGTAGGATTGGGCCACTGTCCCTGCAAGGATTGGCGCGAGCGTCGCCCCGATAATTTCCGCCGCCAATGTGGCGAGCCCGATGGCGGTAGCCGCAAATTGCGGCGGAACGCTTTCGGTGGGCACCAGCACCAGGATAAGCGCCCCAATTCCCTGGCCGGCATTTGTCAAACAAACGATGGCCGCCAGAACCCAGGGGTGCGCGTAGAGCGGCGAGATCAGCAGCGCGAGCGGCACCATCGTGCTCATGGCGGCCATCATCAACAGAACCGGCTTGCGTCCGATGCGGTCGGACAAACGGGGAAAGAACAGTGCGAAGAAAAAACTACCTAGACCGCTCGCACCCATCAAGAAACCGGCAGTCGTGGGCGCTTGATGCGCCACTTCGGTGATATACAACGGCGCGAAAATATTGTGGAGAAACAGCCACGACAAGAACCCCGCTGCACCCGCGCAGCACAGCCACATGTTGCGATAACGCAACAGGGAAAGAAAATCACGAATCTTCACCGGTTGGCCAGCAGATCCCGAAGCATTTCCCCTCTCCGGCTCTCTTACGAATTTCCAGATCAGCAGCCCCAGCAAAAACCCAGGTACTCCGGAAACAAAGAACGCCCATCGCCAGCCCGCTCGCGCGGCCACTTGTGTGGTCAGCACCGGCGCGACCGCCAAACCGACCAGCGCCGCGGCGCTTACCACGATCCCGATATTCCGACCGCGCCGAGTGGGGTGCGACGATTCCTCGATCATCGCCGTCATGATCGACCACGCCGGTCCTTCCGCAATCCCCAGCAGCGCACGAACCAGGAGGAGCTGATGGAAACTGTGCGCTATCCCGGAAATCCAGGACAGCGCGGAGAAGATAAACACCACCGGAACCAGAATTAGCTTTCGTCCGACGCGATCCGACAGCGCGCCAAAGAAAAGTGTCGACAATGCCCAGGTAACCGCCACCACCGAACCCAGCATGCCGATCTGCTGGTGGCTCAAATGAAATTCAGGAGCGAAGTACGGAGCCAGATAGTGCTGCGATGTCCGATCAAGGAATACCGTGCCCCAAGAAAAGAAGAGGATGGCAACCAGAGTGTTCTCGTATCTCCTTGATATGTCCATGCGCCTCCCGAATCCTCCTTGGCTTAGAATTCCAGATCAGATCGATCGAATTCCCGGCGTGCTGCTCTGATTTCGTTTTGCAATATGCATCAGCTATTTCAAGAACATGCAAAGCTCCTGCGCCGCCGCTTTCAGATGCGGGAGAAAGCGCATCGCCAGATCCTGGAGCGATATGCGTTGCGCGTGCGCGCCGACGTTGAGCGCGGCAACCACTTTCCCGGCTGGATTTCGAATCGCAACGGCCATGGAGCGCAGCCCGTATTCCAGTTCCTGATCGATGATGGAGTAACCGTTGCGTTGCACCATCCGCAGGATCTGTCGAAGCTTGTCCGCGGTGGTCACGGTGCGCTCGGTGTAGCGCGTAAACTCGATGCCTGCGAGCAACTCTTCGAGTTTTTCCGGCGGCAACTCGGCGAGCAAGATTCGTCCCATGGAAGTACAAAATGCAGGCAAGCGGCTCCCGACACCAAGATCGATCGCCATGATGCGCGTCACGTTGGCTCGCGCGATGTACACGATTTCGGGACCATCCAGCGTGGCAATCGAGCACGACTCGCGCAAAACATGACTGACGTGTTCCAGCACCGGCTGCGCGGCCACTGCCAGAGGCATCGAAGAAATGTAGGAATGCCCGAGCGTCAAAACACGCGGCCGCAAATGAAAATGCCGGTTATCCTCGGAGCCCGCAAATCCCAGTTTCGAAAGCGTGTAAAGGCAACGACGCACCGCGGCGCGCGAAAATCCCGTTTTGTCGCTGATCTGCGAAATCGTAAGTTGTCGCTTCGCTTGAGAGAACGCCTGAATCACCGCGAGGCCCCGGGCGAGCGAGGTCATAAAGTTGGGGTCGCCCTCCAGCTTGTCGTATTGAGGAACTGGCGTGGCCACGGGTGGGACCGGTGCTGCAGACGCAGCCGCGGTGCGTGAGCGTTTTCTGAAACCAGCATTTGAACCGGCCACCGGCATAGGCGCCCCCTCAACTGCGTCACGTCGAACGAAAGAGAATACACTGGTTTTGGCCGATACACGCACGAGATTTCGATAATCGGCTTGACCGAGCGGAATTCGAATGAATAGATTACTCGGGAGCGGGTTCGCATTGAGCGCAGTAGTAATTGAATCGGGCGGCGCGACCCTGCCCTATTTGCAGGTGGGCGTTCGAATGTGGCAGGTTGTGGACGCGGTGTTTTTGCGGAATCTAACAGAAGGAGAGTCATGGGATGACCAACATCGCGGGATACCAGCGGCCGGCCCCTGGTACACAGCCAAAGCATCTTCATCCTCCGTACGCGTCCTCCGTCAAGCGTGCCCCGTCGAAACCGTTGGTGTACATGCCGCACACGCTTACGGAGGTGACCGGGCCTTCGTTTGGAAAAGAAGCGATCGATGCGAAAGCCTGCGACCTTACGCGGCAGCACGCTGGAGAACCTGTAGGCGAGAGAATCATCGTCGGTGGGCGAGTTTTGGAGCAGAACGGGCGGCCGGTTCCGCATACGCTCATCGAAATCTGGCAGGCGAATGCCGCGGGACGCTATTTACATAGGGTTGACCAACACGACGCTCCGCTGGATCCGAATTTTACCGGGTGTGGTCACGCGCTTACGGACGGTGAAGGCCGCTATCGCTTCGTCACGATCCGGCCGGGTGCGTATCCCTGGCGCAATCATCACAATGCCTGGCGCCCGGCACATATTCATTTCTCGCTCTTTGGGCCGGCTTTCGCCACGCGTCTCGTGACGCAAATGTATTTTCCAGGTGACGCTCTTATTCCCTTCGATCCCATTTTCAATTGCACTGCGGATGAACAGGCTCGCAACCGGCTGATTTCCGTTTTTGATTGGGAGAGCACCATCCCCGATCAGGCGTTGGGCTACCGATTCGACATCATTCTCAATGGCCGCGAGGCCACACCGATGGAGAGATGAGATGAAACTCGAGGCAACTCCATCCCAAACCGTAGGTCCCTATTTCACGATCGGTCTCACGCGGTTGAGCAAAGTAGACCTCGTGGGACCGGGAGTCTCGGGGGAGAAGGTAACTATTGCGGGTCGCGTGGTCGATGGCGACGGGAAGCCAGTCCCAGACGCCCTGCTTGAAATCTGGCAGGCGAACAGCCACGGCAAATACGCGCATCACGAAGACAACCAGAACAAGGCACTCGAGTTGGGTTTCCAAGGTTACGGACGAATTGGAGTCGATGCGAGCGGTAGATTCCTGTTCACCACGGTAAAGCCGGGGGTGGTTCCCGGTCCTAATGGAACGATGCAAGCACCTCACATTGCCGTATCGGTATTCGCGCGGGGATTGCTGCTGCGGCTGGTGACGCGGATTTACTTTCCGGGGGAAGCGGCCAACGCCGACGATTATGTCCTGAATCTCATCGAGCCTGCGCGCCGCGGGACGTTGATGGCCCGCAAGATGGCGGGTTCGGACACACTCGAGTGGAACGTCATTCTGCAGGGTGGCGAGGAAACGGTGTTCTTTGATTGCTGAAAGTGGCTGCCACTAGATTTGACACCCTCCTGGCCCTATAGAGAGAGCACACACTCACGCGTATCCCGGCATGAGGATTTTTCGCCCTTGACTGCGGAATGTCAAGCGCCCGCGCTTGATGCTCCGCGCCACACGCGACCCGCGGTGTCCACTACGAGTTTCAGCTTGGCCCACTGGCTGTCCTCGGTGATCAGGTTGCCTTCCGCCGTCGAAGCGAACCCGCACTGTGGACTCAGCGCCAGATTTTCCATGGGAACATACCGCGCG
>WNGO01002450.1_pt1 | contig 13145 bp, 15 predicted proteins | sample 5400511 | NCBI WGS metagenome assembly WNGO01 (sample SAMN13153380, study PRJNA577476) | soil metagenome | isolation source: 20 cm soil or saprolite under Garry oak tree replicate 2 | place: USA:California | collected 2016-06-15
TCAGATGCAGCAAACACTGTGTTACAGTTATAGCCTATTGCTAAAGGCAAATTTCTCTTCGCAACAAATAAGGCGCCTGGATATTCTGCAAATAATAAGACCAAGGCAAATGAGCCGTGTAGGTTGTTTAAACACTTAAATAGAGAATCAACTGGCGACAATCCTTCATCAAGATATAAGGTTAGCATGTTTGGTATGATCTCTGTGTCAGTGTCAGTATGGAATAACATTCCCCTTTCTTCTAGACCCTTTTTTAGCAGATTGTAATTCTCAATTATGCCGTTATGAGCAACAACAACATTATTTGTATGAATGGGATGAGCATTTTTAAGGCCTGGAACTCCATGTGTAGCCCAGCGAGTATGTGCTATACCAACTGTACTGTGAGACATCTTGCTTTCATCAACAACTTCATACAATCTTTTAACTTTACCTTCTGATTTTTTGACTTCTATCTCGCCTTCGTTATTTATGATTGCTATACCTGAGGAATCATATCCCCTATATTCCAATTTTTGCAACCCAGTTAGCAAAGTTGGTATTACTGAATCACCGCTACTTACTACACCAAATATTCCGCACACAAATGGATCACCAAATGAACTTTCTTTTAAAGTTATGCAGCATTTTTGTCTTTATCATCTTTTCCCTTTTTACTTTCCTCTGGTGGTTGATTTTTATTCTTTTTATCACTCTTTTCGATTTTGCCTTTTTCAATTGGTTTAGCTGCCACTTTTTGAGTTTCTTTGTTTAAAACTTCAGATATAGCGGACTTTAGGACTTTCACCTCAACTTTTGGTGCTATTTCTATTATAAATTGTGCATTTGCCTCATCAACTTTATTAACTTCACCTATTATCCCGCCAGAAGTAATGACTGTATCACCACGCTTTATTTGATCTATCATCTTTCTATGTTCTTTTAGTTTTTTGTGTTGTGGACGAATAATGAGAAAATAAAATACCACAAATATTAAAATCAATGGAATAAAACTAGCAAAAGATGCGCCGATACTTGATGCATTGCTAGTTGCATCTGTTGCAAAAACTTCAGAAATGAGCATATTTAATCCTAATTGTTAATGATAAAAATAAACCTATTTAAGTATTAATTACAATACCATGCCATGTCAAGTCTGGTGAAAACGTTTCTAAATACCGGTTGCGGATTTTAGATTATGCCAAAACCAGTATGGCGGGAGTGATGAGACTTGAACTCACGACCTCATGCGTGACAGGCATGCGCTCTAACCAACTGAGCTACACCCCCCCTAATTTCTTTTTAGCGTTTTCGGGCTTCGACTTTAAAGCTAATAAACATGTTGCCCTTTGTCAATATTTTTTGTTTGCGCTTTGCTGTCTTTTCTATTACTATGTAAATAATTTAATTTCACACATGGCTTGTACAAGTAGTCCCATTAGGGTTATGCCATGGAAGATAAACTATTTGGAGGAATAAATATGGCAAGTTTGCCTGAAGTCACTGTGCGTGATTTAGCCGAATCTGGTGTACATTTTGGTCACAAAATTAGTCGCTGGAACGCAAAAATGGCTCCATACATATATGGAGTGCATCAAGAAAATCGTATACATATAATTGACTTGCGAAAAACATTACCATTGCTACAGGTGGCCATGAAGGCTTTATATGACGTTGCATCTCAAGGTGGTCGCATTCTATTTGTTGGTACAAAGTTTCAAGCTTTTGATATTATTGCAAGTGAAGCGATTCGTTGTGGTCAATATTATGTGAATCATCGATGGCTTGGTGGTATGCTTACTAATTGGGGCACTGTTTCTTCTTCGATAAAAACCTTGATGCAATATGAGAAAATATTAAATGACGAGGATAGCATTTTAACAAAGAAAGAATTGGGGAACATTGAAAAGAAAAAGCAAAAGCTTGATAAGGCGCTTGGTGGTATTAGAGAAATGGAAGCAATTCCTGATATCTTATTCATCATTGATACTAATAAAGAGCATATTGCGGTTAAGGAGGCTAAAAAGTTAGGAATTCCAATAGTTGCAATACTTGATACTAATTCTGATCCAGATGATATTACTTATCTAATACCTGGAAATGATGACTCAAGAAAATCAATAGAGCTCTATTGTAAATTAGCTACCGACTCTATATTAGCTGGAATAGAGTCTAGTCTAGCAAGATCTGGAGTTAAGATTGATAATATAAAAGGTGATGAGTTTATTCAAGAAAAAGAAGATAGTATTGTGCAAACTAAAAGGAAACGTAGTAAAGTTTACAAAGAAGAAGAAAGGGAGGTAGTAACAAATGAAGATGAATCCAGATAATATAAGGGAATTACGTGATAGGACAGGGCTTGGCTTAAGTGACTGTAAAAAAGCATTAGAAGAATGTGATGGTGACATCAAGAAAGCCGTTGATAAGTTGCGTACAATAGGTCTTGCTAAAGCTGACAAAAAATCTGATAGAGTAGCTTCAGATGGGCTCGTTGCTATGTGTTTGACTGAAAATTATGGTGCATTGGTTGAACTCAATTGCGAAACCGATTTTGTTGCAAGGAATGAGAAATTTATAGAGTTAGTTTTAAATTTAGCATCAATTGCTCATCAAGAACGCTGTACTAGCGTTGATGAGTTAAAAAATGCCAAGTATGAAAGCATTGGCACAGTGCAGGAAGCTATTATGAATGGTACGTCAGTTCTTGGTGAGAAGCTAGAGTTAAGCAAGCTTTGTTACTTAGAAGCTAAGGATGGAGTTATTGCTGGCTACGTACATGGTGATGCGCATGGCTTAGGTAAGATTGGTGCTTTAATTGCATTGCAATCATCTGGTGATAAGGCAAAGCTACAAGAGATTGGAAAACAAATAGCTATGCATGTAGTTGCTATGAAGCCTGAAGCTTTGTCTATAGATGATTTAGATCAAATGAAGTTGAAAAATGAACGTTCTATAATTGAAGAGCAAGTAAGGAGCTTAAATAAACCTGAAGAAGTAGCAAAAAAAATAGTAGATGGACGAATGGCTAAGTACTATGAAGAAGTTGTTTTACTAGAACAAAAGTTCATAAAAGATGATAAAATGAAGGTTTCTGATTTTATAAAATCAAGCGAGGTGAGTGCTATTAAATTATCTGATTACAAGTTACTTGTTTTGGGCAGTGCAAACTAAATGGCAAGAAATGTCTTCCTTAGCAGATAAAGTAAAATACTCTAGAGTGTTATTGAAGATCTCTGGTGAAGCTTTGATGGGGTCACAGTCTTTTGGCCATGATATGGGAATAATAAGCCAATTATGCAAAGATATAGCTGATGTTAACAGGCTTGTAGTTCAGGTATGTATTGTTGTTGGTGGTGGTAATATCTTTCGTGGCGCATCTGCGTCTTTAAGTGGCTGTGAAAGAGCAAGCAGTGATTATATTGGAATGCTTGCAACTATAATCAATGCTTTAATTTTACAAAACTTTTTAGAAAAAAATTTAGTAGCTTCTAGGGTATTATCTGCAATACCCATGGCCACTGTATGTGAACCTTACATAAGAAGGAAAGCTATTCGTCATTTAGAAAAAGGTAGAGTGGTAATTTTTGCAGCAGGCACAGGCAACCCATTTTTTACTACAGATACAGCTGCAGCCTTACGTGCTGTTGAAATGAATTGTGATGTTATTCTAAAGGGTACACAAGTAAATGGTGTATACTCCGCTGATCCGAAAAAAAATGAGGATGCTGTAATGTATGATAGGCTTTCTTACACGGATTTATTGACTCGTGATTTAAAAGTTATGGATGCATCAGCAATTTCACTTGCTCGTGAGAATTCTATTCCAATTATAGTTTTTTCTTTGAAGGGAGAAAAAATAGTCAATATTATTAAGGGTCAAGGTACTTATACTATAGTTTCAGATTGTAAACAGTAGGTAATTTATGTTAAATGAAATAAAAGCTAAAACAAAAGAAAGAATGCTAAAAACTATTCAGTCCTTTCATGATGATATTAAAGGCGTACGCACTGGTAGAGCTAGCGCATCGTTGCTTGATGGTATAGTTGTAAATATCTATGGTGGACATCAAAAGTTAAATCAGGTTGCAGGCGTTTCAGTTATAGATAACAAAACCCTATCAATTAAAGTTTGGGATATTAATGTTGTAGGTGAAGTGAAAAATGCTATATTAAATGCCAACTTGAATTTAAATCCTGTTGTTGAGGGCAATACCATACGTATAGCTCTTCCGGATTTAACACAAGAAACCCGTGAAAAATTAGTAAAATTATTGCATCAGTTTTCTGAAAATGCGCGGATTGCCATCAGAAATATACGCAGAGATGTTATGGAAGAAATAGAGAAAATGAAGGGAAATAAGGAGATCTCAGAAGATGATTTTCATGGTGCTAAGAAGGAAATACAAAATATTACTGATGATAATATAAAAAAGATTGATGGTGAATTGTCCATCAAAGAAAAGGATATATTGCATCACTAAGGTAATATGAAAGAAACCTTCAGTAGTGAAAAAGAAAAAATTACATGCAAGGGTGCCATGGAGGTAGCAGGCACACAACCGTACGAACGTTGCAATATTGCACAGTATTGTACAGTAAATGATGTCATTCCAGTGCCCTCTTTTCTGTCATCCCAGTGCCTTTTTTCCCTGTCATCCCAGTGCGTGACACTGGGATCCATCTTATTTTCATCATGGACATTATATGCTCTAAGAATCTGTTGTTCATTGCATAATTTGCAAATATTTTTATACTTAGATCCCAGTGTCACGCACTGGGATGACAGGGAAAAAAGGGCTACTGGGATGACACCTTTCAAGTGTCCCAAATCACAATGTTTGCACAGTTATATGTCAAGTACTGGAATGATATCGAGTAGTTTAGATGAACTTTAAATGTTGAATCAAGAATCTTTACCGAAACATTTAGCAATTATTATGGATGGTAATGGTAGATGGGCGAACAATCAAGGAAAGGTAAAAATTGATGGTTATAAAAAGGGCAGTGAAGTTGCATACGATATTGCCAAGTATTGTACGGACCTAACCATACCCTACTTAACTTTGTATGCATTCTCTATGGAGAATTGGCTTAGACCTAAAAACGAAACTGACTGTCTATTTGATTTATTTTACTCCGTTTTAACTAATGAAGATAAAGTCAATTTCATTTGTAACTGTAACATTAAGTTGAATTTTATTGGCAATTTAAGTCTGTTATCCAGTAAAATATTGGATCAAATTAAAAAAGCAGAAGAAATGACACATAAGAACGATGGGTTATTACTCACTGTGGCAGTTAGTTACGGAGCAAAGCAAGAAATTACACAAGCTATAAGCAATATTATAAAAGAAAATATTGCTTATGTATCAGAAGAGGAATTTGAAAAATTTCTATATACTAAAGATTTGCCAAAATTGGATTTATTAATTCGCACTGGTGGCGAAAAAAGATTAAGCAATTTTTTATTATGGCAAGCAGCTTATGCTGAATTATATTTTTGTGATACTTTATGGCCTGATTTTTCTTGTCAAGATTTGAGCAAAGCATTAGAAGATTATACAAAAAGAGAGAAAAAATATGGTAGATAATAATTTTATAGTCAGAATATTGTCCTCAATAATAATATTATTTATATTTTCTTTTGCTACATATTTCAGTGATTTATCGTTTTACCTATTAATTTTTTCGATAGCAGTTTTATCTTCTTTTGAATGGTATAATCTAACCCAAGGAAACAAAATTTTATACGTTTTTGCATTATTATTAATTGCGCTACCAAGCGCCTCATTAATATATTTATATAATCTACCACAGGGAAAATATGCATTAGTATGGTTCGTCTTAACCATTTGGGGAATTGATGTTACTGCCTACCTGTTTGGCAAGAATTTTGGTGGAGCTAAAATTTGCCCAATTCTTAGCCCTGGAAAAACTTGGACAGGACTTCTTGGTGCAATCTTAGCTGGAGTAGTGTGCACAATTTTTGGATCAATATTTTTTGGTCTATTTTCAATTCTTTATTCTCCAATCATTGGCCTTGCAATCGCTATTCTAGCGCAACTTGGCGATTTCACTGAGTCGCTTGTTAAAAGAGCTTACGGTGTTAAAGATAGTGGAAGTATGATACCTGGTCATGGAGGAGTGCTCGATCGTATGGATAGTTTCATTTTTACTGCCCCTCTTATTGCTATTTACATAAGCTAAGTCTGCAGAAGTGCCATTAGAGTTCATCCCTAGTCAGCTCCCCAACCGCTTCTACAGTACAGTCATGGACAAACGTCTTTTCACAATAAGGGCAGGCTATTTCCTCTTCTTCTCCCATATCTAAATATATTAATGGATGGCCGGAACCCTCATCATTCTCATCACCATGACAACAAACTTTTCTATTATTAACCCTCACTTTTGACATGCTACTCCTTTAGCTTATAACATTTTATATATTGAATATACCCATCCAGAAATAAAAAACAACAAGCACTATTCTCCATTTTTTATCCTATTCAGGTTAATCAATTCGTTTTGAACGCCTTTTGATACAAATTTGCTAACATCTTCTCCTAATCTTGCTATTTCCTTTACAAAACTTGATGAGATAAATTGAGTATCTTCAGAAGCAGGAAGAAATATGGTTTCGATTTCAGGAAGAAGTTTATAATTTACCCAACTCATTTGAAACTCGTAATCAAAATCCGATACTGCTCTGAGTCCCCTTATAATAACAGAAGCATTCTGCTCTTTGGCAAACTTCACTAGCAACCCATTAAAAGATATAACATCTGCATCAATTCCTAGCCCTTTGATTTCACTTTCAGCCATGCTTGTGCGTAGCTTTGTGTCAAAGGCAATATGCTTATTAACGTTTTCTGCAACTCCTATTATTAATTTATCGACTAGTTTACACGCTCTTTTGATTATGTCAATATGCCCAAAAGTTATAGGGTCAAATGTGCCAGGGTAGATTCCTATTCTGTTATTAATGTTCATCCTTTATTTTTATATAAACTACTTTAAAAACTTTTGATAGACATAATAACATTTTTTATCTAAAAATGAAAGTATACAGTTGGCCTGATAGCTCAGTTGGTAGAGCAAAGGACTGAAAATCCTTGTGTCGCTGGTTCGATTCCTGCTCAGGCCACTTTCTCTTTCGTGGCAAACTTGCCTTTTTGTTATAAAATACTCTATATCATAATATAAATATTAGGGAGATGGTATATAAATATTATAATAAAGTATTTAAGATCTTATTAATTATAGTTCTATTATTAAGCAATATTACTTATGCTGGCGTTAGTGAAAAACCGGCATCTCAACATGTAACCAAAAAAGAAGAACCAGCGTCAACTGTCTTGACGGCAGAAAATACAGTAAATAATGACATAGTTGTTGGTTTATTGAAAACGGAAGAAGCACATGAGCTTGGGCTATCTCAAAATATTTACGAGATGTTCAATAATTTTGGAGTTAAAACCGTACTCATTGACTACAATAAAATAATTAACCTAAAAGAAATCCAAGAAGAGTCGCTTATCTTTGCAAAACAAGATGAAACATTGGCAAAGAAGCTGACATTAGACCGAATAAAAATTGAAGTTGCAAAGTTTATTGAAGAGCACAAAATAAATAGAATATTTATTCCGGATAATTTACACTCAGCACCCACCCCTTATCGCCAGCTTGTTACTGAAGCAATTGCAAAAATAGTGGATGATAACCCTGCAATTCATTTATTTGGCATATGTGAAGGCATAATGAATGCAAAGGGAATTGAAGTAGTGAGTGTTGTGAGTGATGAAGAGAAGCAAAGATCTCATTTAGAATCAGCACCTAATCCACATAAAGATGATGCACCTCTCCAGCAGATAAAGATCGTTCCAAACAGTCGTTTAGCGGAATTAGTAGCTAAATTCTTAATACCTAATGAAAATGGCTGGTTTTCAACATATTTTCCAGATGCTCATTCAGGGGCAGTAAGTAATACACCAGAAAATAGAAGAAAATTGGAGTTACTTGGATATAAAGTTGCAGCATTTTCCAGTGGTGGGGTAATAGAGGCTATTGAAGATAAGCACGGTAATATTTACTTTCAATGTCATCCAGAAGCCCTTGTTGTGAAGTCAGATAAAAACCTCTATTTATCAAATCACAAGGAACGTCAAGTGTCTACACTAGTTGCTATAGCAATTATAAATGATTTTCTTTATCGTGCTTAGTGCTAAAATAGTGGTTTATATAAATCCCATAGCATGTTGAATGAAGCGTTTTTTGAGAAAATTTGAATTTTCAACTGCAATTAAGCCAAGATTTCTTAGTGCTTTAGCACAGAATATTCTATTAGAAAATATTCTATTTAATCCATCAGTTGCAAGCGCCATTGTAAAATTATCAAAGTACCTGTCACGTGAAATTTTCTTTAATAAATAACTACTGCCAACATCAATACCAGATGCTTTTGCAGCAACTATGTGCTTTATAACACTTTCTACATCTCTAATTCCAAGGTTAAGCCCTTGACCTGCAACTGGATGTATTGAATGTGCTGCATCGCCGACAAGCAAAACTCTACCCTTATATAACTTTTTTGCGAAAGCAAAACTTAAAGGATAAAGTTTTCTTTCACCCTCTAATTTTATCTCTCCTAAATAAGAACCAAATCTTTTTTTAAGCTCTATAATAAATTCTTCTTCAGACAGATCCATTAGCATTTTTGAAATTTCAGATTTTTCTGTCTAAACTATCGAAGAAGTATAGCCACCCTTCATCGGTAGAATTGCAAATGGACCGCCAGGAAAAAATCGCTCTATAGCTAAGTTTTGGTGATGTAATTCATGTTCTACATTAAATACTATACTACTTTGCTTATAATCAAACTTCACTGTCGGTATAGAGAATAACTTTGGTAATTTAGAGTTTTTGCCTTCAGCACAGATAAGTAGCGATGATATTAATTCCTGATCATTATCAAGGATAACTTCCACATATCCTTCATCACAAGTAATTCTTTTATAAGAATGTAGAGAGTATATATTTAGTTTATTCAAAAAATTATTATTTATTGCGTTCCATATAATAGCGTTGTTGATAACATAACCCATTGGCTCTTCACTGACCATTCTATGATTGTAATGCACAGTAACCGCATCTAATATGCATATATCAAGTATTGGCTCAGCTTCACTTCCCACAAACTGCCAAATCCCTAACTTTTCCAATATTTTTTTCGAGCCTTGAGAAATAGCAAATGCTCGATTATCATCTACTACACGTGGTAGACTATTTTTTTCAATCACAGCCACGGATACAGAGTCGTTACTCAAGCCAATAGCGGTAATCAGGCCAAGCAGCCCACCACCTGAAATGATTACATCATAATTCATTTTATTTACGCTAATTGTAAAATTATATTTTATCTGTTTTGAAAATAGTTTAAACAAACTTTATAGACAAAGACCTATAGCTAACCCAAGAAAGGTTTCCCTACGTCATACCGCGATTCATTCCATAGCTGTACGAACGTTGTCTAGCAGGATGGTGTCATCCCAGCGCCCCTATGATGTCATCCCAGTGCTTGACACTGGGATCCAGATTGGGCACTAAGTTGGTAAGCATAAAAGTGGCTGATCTTATGTTAAAACACAGCGTTCTTGATGAGATTACGGCAAGGCTGGATTCCAGTGTCAAGCACTGGAATGACACCATTTGCTGTGCAGTTTACCTTCAAGAATGAATGTTCGTACAGTTGTGCGCGGTATAGATTCTGCTAACAAGTAGCGGAATGACGAATTTGTTGTTTTTCAAATTGTAGGCAAACCTAAGCCACTTTAGCTATAAATCAATAAAAACTAATTTCCGCTTTTTTCAATGATTTTCTTTGCTTCTTCTATACCAACCCATTCTCCAACTGTTACCGTTTTTCCCTTTTCTAGATCTTTATAATGAGAAAAGAAATGAGCAATTTTATCTAGTAGGTTTTTAGATAAGTCAGAATAGTTCTTTATATTGTCATAATAGCTATCAACACTGGAAACAGGCACTGCTAATATTTTCTCATCTTCTCCTTTTTCATCTTTAGTGAGTAATGCGCCTATTGGACGCACCGATATTAAAACACTAGATGCTAAGGGAAATTGAGTTAGCACCAAAACATCCACAGGATCACCATCACCTGCGCAGGTATTTGGTATAAACCCATAATTGCAAGGATAAGTCATTGAGGTAGACAAAAATCTGTCAACTTGTAACAACCCAAGCTCTTTATTAAATTCATACTTTACAGGCTCAGCATTTGCACTTATTTCAATTACCACATTCACCGCATTTGGTCCCGCTGTTATTTTACTTAAATCCATAAATTACCTTCTTAACTTAAGAATAAGCATTATACAATATGTACTTTTAAGTTGCTAGATTTATGTAGTTCTAAGCTTGTTTTGCATGGGGCGGTTCTAATTTTTTATTCTGCACATCATCGACTGTTGAAAGTGGTGGTTCCTGTGGTGATTTCAATAGTTGAAATAAAGCATATACTACTACAATAGTCAGCACAGCAGCAATTATTAGATTAGTTTGTGGCAAAATATTTTTCATTGAGTTGAACAATTTTTGCTCCATAAGGAAATAATCAGCAACATATAACCCAACAGACAATACAAACATACCTAAAATAAGTTTACAGACTGTGTTTTTATGATTTTTCTTGCTGAGTATGAAATTTGGCCTACATTTATTCTCTTCTTGTGGTACTGAGTAGTATATATTTTTAGGGCTTGTTACTAATTGTTCAAATTCATCACTATTTTGGTTTTTTAACAGTTGCTCTAGGGTGTTTTTTGTATTTATAGGATATATTAATCCATCTATTTTGAATTCTTTCTCTTGTCGATCCACATTCTCATGGTTGATTGTATATTTGATGGTTCCATCTCTACTTGATAGCTCGATGCTATGGTGTAGTCTAGCAGCTAGGAGCATTATATAGCTCTCTATTAACTGATTCTCACATATCTCTAGTACTTCTCTTCTTACTGTTTTGTTAGATGGTGAAAGTTCTTTATAGTGACTACCCAAAGACAAGAGCAATGCTACATCTTTATCTACCTTTATATCTTGATGAATAGAATAATAGAAGTCAATAATGCACTTATTTAATGCAAATTCTCTGTCATATTTGTTGTTTAATATATTTTCTTCACTTAACAACCTTCTAACATCAATAAGTACCTTATCTTCAAAATCTTCTTCTGTTTTAAATATTGGTTCTCTCTTTGGATTTGCTAAGATGTTAAGTAAATCTAATTTCCTTCCATCTACCACTTCATTTACATCTTTACCTAACTTAGACTCCTTAATAACTTTATATATTTCATCTATGACATCTTTAGTATTCAGATTATTGTTTTCACTTAGAATTCGATAAGCTTGAGCATAAATTAAAAACAGCCCTTGTAGACTAAATTTTAAGTTAAAATAGTAATCTAATTGTTCATCTTGCTTCTGTATGAATGCAGAAAGACCTATATGATTTCTGTGGTCCATGCAACAATCTAAGTTAGCATGTTGAAAGCTACCTAAGAAAATAAACAAAGCCTCTAATAAATTACCCTTACCAACAATTTTTATTAATTCTTCAACTTCCTTAACCATTGCTAAAACCTATAATGTTCTACTTTATAGTATAAGCGATATAGGGTAAAATAGCAATAAATATTATTGTACGTTTACATTCTGCATTAAAGAATTAAGCATTTTAGTTAAGAACATATCCATCCACCGCCAATTACTTGCTCATCTTTATACGCTACACAGGCTTGACCTGGACTGATGCCAAAGTAATCGTCGTTTAAAATTGTGGAGCTAATTTAGCTATTGTTTTACTATAGCTTTCGGAAACAAAGCATATATCTTGACTGTCTGGCTTTTCAGAAATTTGTAAACTGAAATATTTTGCTAATTTTCTTATATCACTTTTATAGAACCCACCTAGCGGAAATCGCAAAAGCTTTAACTGCTCTTGAGTTGTAGCAAACAAAAAATAACTTTGATCTTTACTTTTATCAATGCTTCTGCACAACTTTACCTCACCATTTTTTTCTAACCTTCTCACGTAATGTCCTGTTACGAGCACATCCGCACCAAGATTTTTTGTAACTTGCAATAGATCACGAAATTTTACCGTTTGGTTACATCTCACGCATGGTATGGGAGTTTCCCCACGCATATAGGTACTCGCAAAATCCTCTATTACTTCCTTTTTGAATATTTCCTCATAGTTTAAAATATAGTGAGGAAAGCCAACACTTTCAGCCACGCGCTTAGCGTCATAAATATCCTGTCCAGCGCAGCATGCACCCTTTCTTGCGTTAGCATTACCGTCAGTGCCATAGAGTTGAAGAGTCACACCTATCACCTGGTACCCAAGGTTATGTAGCAGTGCTGCAGCAACCGAGCTATCAACTCCCCCGGACATTGCAACAACAGCCTTAGTCTGGTGCGGAGCTTTATCTTTTAGCAGAGGTTCAATTTCAAATTCTTTTAGCATAATCGCCTTAATTTATAAACGCAAATCTTGTGTCATTCCAACATACAACTGTGCAAACGTTTTGATTTGGGGGCAATTTACATAGTAGATAATGTCATGAAAGTAGCTGACACTGGAATCTAGTTTCTATTACACAAATTCATTAAAACAGCATATTTATTTGTAATCAAGTTTCCTGGATCCCAGTGTTAGCTACTCGGATGATACCCTTTCCTGCTGGAAGTTGCCTTCAAATTACTTGGTGCGTGACACTGGGATCTCATTTATATTACATAATTCCATCAAAACAATTCGATAAACTACCTTCAAAAACAATTTAATCTTGCTTGAATAAAACATGGCCAAAATAATCCATGTTTTCAAGCACTTTTCCACTACCCAAGGCAACACAACAAAGTGGGTCATCTGCAACACGAACTGGTAGTTTTGTTGTTTCACTGATAACTTTGCCCAAGTTACGCAATAATCCACCACCACCAGATAAAATTATTCCTCTATCGACTATATCAGAGGAAAGTTCAGGTGGAGTGCTCTCCAGTGCAGTCCTAATAGCAGAAATTATCTGATGTACAGGCTCTATTAAACTCTCTGCAACTTGATATTCTGATAAAAGCATTTCTTT
>WNGO01005097.1_pt1 | contig 13143 bp, 9 predicted proteins | sample 5400511 | NCBI WGS metagenome assembly WNGO01 (sample SAMN13153380, study PRJNA577476) | soil metagenome | isolation source: 20 cm soil or saprolite under Garry oak tree replicate 2 | place: USA:California | collected 2016-06-15
ACCCCGATCCGGTCGAGGCAAGCAATGCCGTCGCGATCAATGGCGCGGGGCCGCCGGCGATCACCGATGAGAGGTGGTACCCGAGCGAGGAACCGCTGTAGCGCAACCGCGGGCTGAAGCATTCGGCGATTAATGCACCCTGCGGCCCGTACATCATGTCGTGCGGGATAAATGACAAGACGATCGCGAGAAAGATCCAGCCCGGCACCAACGTGTTCAGCATCGCAAAATATACAAACCCGAACACGCCCATCGTGACCGCGCCGATCAGGTACATGCGCTTCCTGCCGATGCGGTCGGAGATATGGCCGGCGAGGGGAATCGTCACCGCCGAGAGGCCGGTGCCGACGAGAAGACCGGTCAAGAGGAGATCGCGCGAGCTGTGCAACACGGTCGTGCCGGAAGTGAAAAGAAAGGCGGCAAAGACGTAGAACGGGCCCTGCTCGGCCATCCGCGCCAACGCCGTCAAGATGATCTCCCTCGGCTGGCGCCGCAGCACCTCCAACACCGGCGCGCTCGCGATCTGCTGCCTGTCGAGGATGCGCTGAAACACGGGCGTTTCGAGAAGGCCTAGCCGAATGTAGAGCCCGATCCCGACCATGACGATCGACAGCCAGAACGGCACCCGCCATCCCCATTCGAGGAATTGATCGCCCGAAATTGCGCTGAAGATCAGCACGAGGATGTTGGCGAGGAAGAGTCCGGCCGGCCCGCCCCATTGCGGCCAAGCGGTGATAAAGCCGCGATGCTTGTTGGTCCGCGCCCATTCCATCGCCATCAAGGTCGCGCCGCCCCACTCGCCGCCGATGCCGACGCCCTGGATAAAGCGCACGATGGTCAGGATGACCGCGCCCCAGATACCGATCTGGGCATAGCTCGGGACAAAGCCGACCGCGAAGGTCGACAGGCCCGTCAACAGGAGGGTGGCGATCAGCGTCGCCTTGCGGCCGATGCGGTCGCCATAATGGCCGAAAAACGCCGCCCCGACCGGGCGCGCGATAAAGCCGACCGCGTAAATGCCAAAGGCCTGCAACGTTCCGACCAGCGGGTCGGAGTCCGGGAAATACAGTTTGGCGAAGACGAGCGGCGCGACGAGGACGTAGAGCAGAAAATCATACGCCTCGATAACGGTGCCGACCGTGCTGGCGACGACGGCGCGGCGCAATTGGGTGCTGTGCTCGGTTTCGGAAAGGCCGCCGGCGGCCTCATCGGCTGTCGTCATCCGCTCCTCCCATTATTCGTCGTGCTCTCTCGGCGACCCGTTCGGCCCCCAGGCACTGTCTCAGCGGCTTGATGTTATCAACTGCGCGGCGAGGCGAACAGAGCGGACGAGTCACCCGGCCGAGCGGCGCGGCCGCAGCACGTGGTGATGGTCGCCGGCATAGAGGCGGCTGTCGGTGCCGCCCTCGCCAGCAAGCGCCGGCCCGACAAGGATCAGCGCCGTCCGCGTAATCCCGGCCGCCTTCACCTGGACGCGAATATCGGCAAGCGTGCCGCGGATCAGTCGCTCGTCCGGCCAACTGACGCGGTACGCGACGACGACCGGACAGTCGCTGCCATAAAAGGGCAGCAATTCGCGCACGACACGCGCGAGATTGGTAATCGACAAATGGATTGCCAGCGTCGCGCTCGTGGCAGCGAAGCGCTCGAGGCTTTCGCGCTCCGGCATCTCGGATGAGCGCGTGGCGGTGCGGGTCAGCACGACCGTTTGCGCTACCGAAGGCAGCGTCAATTCACGGCGCAATGCCGCGGCGGCGGCGGCGAAAGCCGGCACGCCGGGGGTGACGTCGTAGGGAATGCCGAGTCGGTCGAGGCGGCGCATCTGCTCCGCGATCGCGCCGTAGATCGACGGATCGCCCGAATGGACCCGCGCGACTTCGGCGCCGTCGCGATAAGCCGTTTCGATCTCGGCGATGATTTCATCAAGCGTCAGCGGCGCGGTGTCGATGACCCGCGCGCCCAGCGGCGCGGCGGCGACAATCTCGCGCGGCACCAGCGAGCCCGCATACAGGCACACTGTGCAGCGCTCGATCAGGCGCAGCCCGCGGACTGTGATCAGATCGGGCGCGCCGGGTCCGGCGCCGATGAAATGCACCGTCATCGGCCGTCTACATCGAAATAGCCGCGCGGCGTGTAGAGCCGCGGCGGGTCGCCGGGGATGATTCGTGTCTGTCGGTTGCCGATCAGCACGAGGCTCAGCATGTCGGGTTCGGCATCGGCGAGTTCGCCGAGGCGCATGACCCGGTGTGTTTCGCCGGAGCGTCCGAGATTGCGCGCGATAAAGACCGGCGTCTCCGGCGGCCGGTGTTCGAGGAGGATCGCGGCGGCTTCGGCGAGCTGTGTCGCGCGCCGCGCCGAGCGTGGATTGTACAGTGCAACGACAAAATCCGCCGATGCCGCGGCCTCGATGCGGGCGCGGACCGCGGGCCAGGGCGTCAGCAGATCGGATAGCGAGATCGCGCAGAAATCGTGGCCGAGCGGCGCGCCGGCGCGCGCGGCGGCGGCTTGCATCGCGCTGATGCCAGGCGCCACCGCGATCTCGACCGCCGACCAGTCGCGGCGCCGCTCGCGGTCGATCGTCTCGAAAACGAGCGCTGCGAGACCGTAGATCCCGGCATCGCCCGACGAGACGAGCGCGACCGCGCGCCCTTCGGCCGCGAGATCGAGCGCGAGCCGCACCCGATTTTGTTCGGCGCCGATCTCGCTGTCGTGACGGCATTTGCCGGCGAGCGCGCGACCGAGCAGATCGAGATAGAGACGATAGCCGACCACGTCGTCCGAAGCGGCGAGCAGCGCGCTCGCTTCCGGCGTGCGCCACGCCGGATCGCCGGGGCCGATGCCGATGATTGCGAGCCGGCCGCGCGGCCGGCCGATCGCCGCGGCGTCCAGCGGCATCGGCGCGCGCGCAATTGCGCACGTCGCGCGGCGCGATTGGCGGCGCCGCACGATCAGCGCGCCGCCGGGACCGGCGGCCGCGAGCGCCGCGCCTTCCGCGACGCCCCAACAGCCGGTCGCGCGGAACGCCGCCTCGGAGCGCACCGTCAGCCGCGCGGTCTCATCGAGCAGCCGCGACGCCGGGAAGAAGCGCGCCGGCACCCCGAGCGATGCGGCGAGAGCCTGGATGCCCGGTTCATCGACCTTCAGATCCGCCGAAACCACGGCGGCAACTGCACCGGCCGCAAGCCCAGCATCGGCAAGACAGTCTTGCGCCAAGCCGGCAATCTCCGCCGCATCGCAGCCGCGCTCGCAGCCGATCCCGAGCGCCAATACCGGCGGATGAAACACCAGGGCATCGCTATCGGCCGGCATCGCGCGATCGGTGACGATGATGCGGAGATCGGCGCGCTCAGCCCATCGCGCCGAGCCGGCGCGCAGCCAGCCGGCGCGGCATGCCTCCTCAACGAGGGCCACAGGGCGACCGGCGAGCAATGCGGCGGCAACCGGCTTGATGCGTTCCGGGTTGGCGATCCGCCAGCCCGGCGGCGGCTCGTCGAGCGCAAAGCCGAGCCTGAGATCGCCGGCCGTCGTGATCGCGGCGTGGCAGCCCAGCGCTTCGGCCAGCGCGCGGGCCAGCGCGTTGGCGCCGTGGTGCCCGCCGAGCAATGGCACCGCGACAGAGCCGTCCTCGGCGAGCGCGACGATCGGCGGCTCGATGTGCTTGTCGTCGAGCAGCGGCGCGACCGCGCGGATCAAAATGCCGCTCGCGCATAGCCCGATGACCGGCGTGCTGGCGGCAAACAGCGCGGCGAGATGGGGCACGAGCCGCTCGTAGCTCTCATCCCAATCGCCGGGGTGCGCGCGCGGGCCGTGCAAGCGCGCATCCGGTAACAAATCGCGCACGCGCCGCGCGAGCGCGGCGCCGCTCGGCCCGAGCACGACCACCGCGACGCCCGGCGGCAGCGCGCTCATCCGGAGATCTCGCCCCGGCAAATCAGCGCCATCGCGAAATACGGCACCTCCGCCGGATCGATCTCGGACAAGGGCGCGATGCGTTGATTGGGCAATGTCGCGCGCTCTATGTAAATCGCTGAACGAAGCAGCCCGAGCCGGTCGAGCACGCGGCATAATTTCGCGAAGTGCCGGCCGATTTTGATGATCGCGGCTACGTCGCTTTCGGCGAGCCGGCGCGTCAGCACCTCTTCGGCGAGCGTCGCAGGAATCACCGAGATCGCCGCGTCGCGCTGCGCCAGCGGCAGACCGGCGGCGGCGGCGCAAGCCGTCAATGACGTCACACCCGGCACGACGCTCACCGGGTAACGCGGCGCGAGGCGCGTATAGATGCCGGCAAAGCTGCCATAGAACAGCGGATCGCCCTGGCACAGAAACGCGACATCGTCACCCAGGTCGAGCACCGCGGCGAGCTGCGCCGCCGCTTCGTCATAAATGGCCGCGGGCGGCGGTCCGGGGCGCATCGGAAAGCGGATCGCGATCTCGCGCTGGCCGCGATCGAGCCATTGCGCAACGATACCGCGGGCGAAACTGGCGCCAGTCTCCGGCGCGGAATACGCGACGACCGGCGCGGCTTGCAGCAGCCGCAATCCCTTGAGGGTCAACAGCTCGGGGTCGCCGGGGCCGACGCCGATGCCGCATAGCTGTCCTGGGACCCGCCCGGTCATTCGGCGTGCCTCACATTGTAGAGCGTCAGCTCCATCCGCTTGCCGTTCGAGTAATCGAAACCGGCAACCGCGCCGAGCTTCTGCGCCGTCAAACCGCGCCCGCCAAGCGACTGTCGGAACGTCGCATCGTCGCGATTGCTGACCAGAGCGGCGCCGCCGCGGCCGAGAATTTCAGCCGCGGCGTCCGGTACCGCGAGACGCACATGCCCGCCGAGCAGAAAGACAAGGCTCGGCTCGGCATAGCCGATAGCAACGAGCGGCGCTCCGGCCGCAGGCGGATGCTCGGCAATGAGCGCGGCGGCGCTGCGGCTAAGCCACAACCGGTCGAGACCGGGCAGCACAGCTGTTTCCGCGGGGATGACGAAGGCCGCGCACAAGGTGACGATCGCGGCGGCGGCGAAGGGCGGGCGCGGCCAGCGGTAAAACAGCGCGGTCGCGAGCACGAGCATCGCCGCGGCGCCCATGATCCCGGCAACGTTCAACCCCTCGCCAAAGCGGATCGGCAGGAGGATCATCACACTCGCCAGGGCGAGCGTCACGACCGCCCACAGCCCCTTCGCGGCGATATCGGTGTAGCGCAGCCAGGGGGGCGCGGCGGCGCGGGCGCCCTCGGCGAGGGCGGCTCCCGCCAGCAATGCCAATGCCGGATATAGCGGCAGCACGTAGTGCGGCAATTTGGTCGGGAGCAACTCGAGCACGATCCAGGCCGGCACCAGCCAGGCCAGCAGAAAACGTTCGGCCGGCAACATGCGGCGACGCCAAGCATGCGCCAGCGCAGGCACCAGCAACAGCGAACCCGGCCAGAATGTCGCGATCGCCAAGAGCAGATAGGCGAGCGGCGGTGCGCCATGCGATTCCTGCGCACCGATCAGCTTCGACCAGAAATCCTCGCCGAGCGAGCCCGCGAGAAACGCGCCCTCGGTAGCGCGCTCCATCGCGACGATCCACGGCACAATCGCGAGCGCGACAAAGATGACGCCGGCAACCGGATAGAGCCCGCGCAGCCAGCGCCAATCGCGGTCGGCGACCGACAACGTAACAAGCGTCAGCGCGGCGATCGCCGGACCGACCGGGCCTTTCAGCAGGATCGCGGCAATGGTTGCGATCCAGAAGAGTGCGGCCAATGCCGGCGCGACCGGCCGGCCGGCCCGAGCTCGCGTATAAATAAGACCGAGCGCGCCCTGCGCCGCGACGACCGCGGCGAGCAATGCCGCATCGGTTTTCGCGATATGCGCTTCGGCGACGAGCACAACCGCGCTGCCGAGCAACACCGCCGCGAGCAATGCCGCCTGGCGTGGCGGCGGTCCTTCGGCCTCGCGCGCAAACAGCGCGCCGCCGAGCGCGAAAGTCAGCAACACCGCACCGAGCGCCCCAATGATCGACGGCAGGCGATAGGGCCAGATCGCGCTGCTCTCCGGCGTGCTGAACGCGGCAACGGATGCGGCCTGCAGCCAGTAGATCCCAGCGGGTTTTTTGTTGCGCGCCTCATCTTGAAAGCGGATGCGCAGAAAGTCGCCGGTTTCGAGCATCTGCCGGCTCGCCTGCGCGAAACGCGCCTCGTCGCGATCGAGCGGCGGGATCGCGGCGATGCCCGGCAGATAGAGCGCGAAGCACAATGCCGCGAGCAGCGCGTAAGGCCGCCAGCCGCTGAGCCAGACCCGATCCCCGCTCATGTCAGAGCGGCTTTGTCGCGGCGAGTTGCGTCACCGGCAGCAACGGACGCCACGCCTCCTGCATGCCGAGCGGCGCGACATGGCTGACGGCGATGCGCGTCAGCACGCCGCCGTACCGCGCCTGCCAATCGAGCAGCATGCGCTCGCCGGCGAGGCTGACAATATTGGCGACGAGCCGGCCCCCAGGCCGCAGCGCATCCCATGCTGTCGGAAGCAACTCCGGATCGGAGATGCCACCGCCGATAAAGACTGCGTCGGGGGCATCGAGACCGGCGAGCACCTGCGGTGCCGTGCCGGTAACGATGTTCAGCCCCGGCACGCCAAGCGCGGCGGCGTTGCGCGCGATCATCGCGGCGCGATCGGGGTCGCGCTCGATTGCGACGGCGTCGCCGCCCTCGATTGCGCGCAGCCATTCGATCGCGATCGAGCCGCAACCGGCGCCGACATCCCACAGCCTCTCGCCAGGAAGCGGTGCGAGCACGGCGAGCGTCATCGCGCGCACCTCGCGCTTTGTCAATTGTCCGTCATGCTCGAAAGCGTCGTCGGGAAGACCGGCGAAGCGCGACAACGGCCGCGCCTCCGGCCCGGCCCGGCATTCGAGCGCGATCGTGTTGAGATCGGCACTCTGCCGTTCACCCCAATGCTGCGCCTCTTCAGATAACATCGCCTCGCGCGGTCCGCCGAGATGCTCGAAGACGGTGAGCCGGGTCGGTCCCCAGCCGAGTTCGGTCAACAGATGCGCGACGGCGCGCGGGGTTGTGCCATCCTCGGACAGCAGCAGCAGCCGTCGATGCGGCGCGAGATGCAGGCGCAGCGTATCGACCGGGCGGCCGTGCAGGCTCAGGACGGTGCAATCGGCGATCGCCCAGCCAAGTCGCGCGGCGGCGAGGCTGAATGCGCCGGGATGCGGCAGGATCGTCATCTCGCCAATCGGGAAGTGGCGCGCCAGCACGGCGCCGACGCCGTACCACGAGGGATCCCCGCTCGCCAGCACGACGACCCGGCGGCCGCGGCGCGCCGCGATTGCGCCGATCGTGTCCGAGAACGGGCGCTGCCAGGTCAGGCGCTCGCCGCCGCCCGAAGGGACCATCGCGAGATGGCGCTCGCCGCCGACCAGAATCTCAGCGGTGTCCACGAGCGTGCGCGCCGCGGCATTCAACCCGGCGAGCCCGTCCTCGCCGATGCCGACGATGGCGAGCCACGGTTTCACGCGCGGGTTCCGACAGCGAGCGCGTTGACCGCGGCGGCGGCCAAGGCGCTGCCACCGCGCCGGCCCCTGAGCGCGACGTAGCCAAGACCGCCGCCAAAGCCGGTCAGGGCTTCCTTGGCTTCGGCCGCGCCGACAAACCCGACCGGAAACCCGAGCACGAGCGCCGGGCGGTCGGCGCCCTCGGCGAGCAGCTCCAATAGGCGGAACAGCGCGGTCGGCGCGTTGCCGATCGCGACGACCGCGCCTTGCAGATGCGGTCGCCACAGCTCGACCGCGGCGGCCGAACGCGTCGTGCGCTGCGCCGCCGCGAGCTTCGCGACTTCGGCTTCATGCAACGTGCAGATGATACGGTTTTGCGCCGGTAGCCGGTCTCGGATGATGCCGGCCGCGACCATCTCTGCATCGACAAGGATCGGCATGCCGGCGGCAAGTGCGCGCCGTCCAGCCTGCACCGCGCCGCGCGACGAGACGAGATCGTCGAGGATAGCGACATCACCCGCGGCATGCGCCAGCCGCAGCGCGAGCGATCGCTGTACTGCCGGAAAACGCGGGAGATCTGCTTCGGCGCGGATCGCCGCAAACGAAGCGCGGTAAATCGCCTCTGGATCCCGCAGATAGCTGTACTTCCGAACTCTCGATGCGATCTCAGCCCCCCCCGGCCCGCCGCTTGCGCGTCGGTCCTCCCTCCCCCGCTTGCGGGGGAGGGTTTCGTCGGCACGATTGACGCAGGGCGCCCCCCTCCCCCGCAAGCGGGGGAGGGTTGGGGTGGGGGCTGGCGCAGCTCTCTGTCGCGCCCGAGTCACCCCGAGCGTCCAGGCCTCTTCCGTTTCGACAACACGGCGCTGTTCGGCGGTCAGGTCCGGGTCGCCGACAAACCACATCGGCAATGCGCCGGTACCGTCCGCGGACGCAAAAATGCGGGCGACCGTGCGCACCTGCGCCTTGTCGTTTGGCGGACCGTAGTCGCCGCGGATATCGCGGCGCCACCAGGACGGCCAGACCTCGGCAAACACGATCTGTGCCGCATCGGGCACAGCTCTGCGCCCACCTCGGGTCGTCGCGCAGCGCGCGCACGACCGGAATGCCAGTCAGCGACTGGCTGCCGACCGAGCCGGTATAGGCGAGCTTCCAGCAGGGCTGCGCCCCTACCATCCAGCGATCGATCAGCCGTTTCTCGGCAAGCCCGTCGGCGGCGTGACCGTTATGGTGCTTCGGGCCGAGAAAATCGTCGGTGAACCGCACCGGGCAGCCCCAGAACGGAAAGGCGCGGTTCGACACGCGCCGATTGAACTCGGCCGCCACCGTGAAGCGGTCATTACTATTATTCTCCGCGTCCTTCAGACGTGCGGCGATCTCGTCCCAGACCGCGCGCCAGGGGGGCGCGTGATTGAGCCCGAGCCGCTGCGCAAAGCCGGCGGGATAGCCGAATGGAAAATCGAAACCGAGCAGCACGCGTTCGCCACGCGCCATCGCATCCGACAGCAATTCGCGGAGGAGATTTTTCGCGCTGTGCCGCGTCTGCGGATTTTCGACCAGCCGTTCCACCCCATCTCGATCGACGGCGCAGATCCAGATGCTGTCGCGGCCGGTCTTCGGCTGGCTCGCCGCGCTCCAATCGACAATGACAAAGCTGTCGAACATGCCGTTCAGCGATGTCGGTGCGGATGGTCGTCGTCGTGATCATGGTGGCGATCATGATGATCGTGCCGGTGATCGCCGCCGCGCACATGATGGTGGTGCGCCTGCTGCGTCAAACCGACCTCATCTTCGTAGCCGACGACCTGCGTGCGGTATTTGCAGAGCTGGCAGTTCATGTTGGGGTCGCCCCCCTCGACCTCCACAACGCGCTCGACAAAGGCGTCGATGACCTTGGGATGGTCGCGCAAATAGGGCGCCTTGACGAAGCCGATCCCCGGAAAGCGGGTCGCCGCCTGATCGGTCTGCGCATAAATGCGCTTCACCAAGACGCCCGTGAACAGAAAATACGGAAACACGACAATCCGCCGGAAGCCGAGCCGCGCGGCGCGCTCGAGCGCCGCGTCGACGCGCGGATGCGCGACGCCGCTATAGGCCGTCTCGCCCCAGCCGAACCCCATCCCCTCCCACAACATCCGGGTGATCTTGCTGATGTTGGAATTGGCGTCGGGGTCGTTGGTGCCGCGCCCGACGACGACCAGCACACTATCCTCGCGACCATCCGGCGCGACGCTGGCGATGCGATCCGCGGCGGCGGCGAGCAGTTTCGGGTCGATTGCGAGATCGCGGCCGAGCTTGACCTCGATACCGGAATTGCCCGCCATAAAGCTGTTCATCTCCCAGGGCAGGTCGTTCTTGACATGGCTCGCCGCAAACAGCATGCCCGGCACCGCGAGGATCCGCCGCGCGCCGCGCGCCGCCAAGCCGGCGAGTCCCTGCTGGATCGTCGGGCGCGCGAATTCGAGATAGCCCGTCGCAAAATCCGGCGATGCGAGGCGCCGGCGCAACGCGGCGGCGGCCACCTCGAACTCGCCGATTGCGTCGGGATCACGGCTTCCATGGCCGCACAGCAAAACCGCGGTGTCGTTCATTCCCCTACCCTTTGGCGGTTGCTCACCGCGGCGGCATAACCCAGATTGCCGATCCGATGATATCGCTGAGCGACCACGATGTGCTGCTGTTGCTGTTGGTCGGTCTCGCGATCGATGCGCTGTTCGGTGATCTGCCGGCAGTGTTCGCGCATGTCCCGCACCCGGTCGTGCTCGCCGGCCATGCGATCGCTTTTTTCGACCGCAAGCTCAACCGCGCGAGCCGCAGCGACCGGAGTCGGCGCGAGCGCGGCATTGTCACGGTCGTCGTGCTGGTCGGCATGGCGGCGGCGATCGGCTCCGGGATCGAGTGGCTGTGCCGCGGCAGTGTGCTCGGCGCGCTCGTCGAGGCATTCGTTATCGGCGTCCTCTTGGCGCAGCGCGGGCTCTATGAACATGTCGCGGTTGTTGTGCTCGCGCTCGAAAGGGGCGGCTTGCCGGCTGGGCGCGAGGCGGTCCGGCATATCGTCGGGCGCGACCCGCTGCGGCTCGATGCGCATGGTGTCGCGCGCGCCGCGATCGAAAGCCTCGCCGAAAATTTCAGCGACGGCGTCGTCGCGCCCGTGTTCTGGTATCTGCTGTTCGGCTTGCCGGGCCTTCTCGCCTACAAGATGGCGAACACGCTCGACAGCATGATCGGTCACCGCACGTCGCGCTATCGTGCCTTTGGCTGGGCGGCGGCACGGTTTGACGATCTGCTGAATATGGTACCGGCACGGCTCAGCGGAGCGCTGCTGGCAATCGCAGCGATATTCATCCGCGAAGGCACCGCCGGGCGCGCCTTCACGACGATGCTGCGCGATGCGAAAAAGCATCATTCGCCGAACGCCGGCTGGCCCGAGGCGGCGATGGCCGGCGCGCTTGGGCTGGCGCTCGCCGGTCCGCGCGATTATGCCGAGGAACGCGTCGAGGATCCGTGGATTGGTACCGGCACGCCATCGGCGCGCGCTGCCGATATCGCGCGCGCCCTGCGTCTCTATGCCCTCGCCTGCCTGCTCTTGGCCGGCATAATTCTCGGCATGTGGCTCGCGATGCATGTCACGCGGCCCGGGTGAGGCGCGGCGGCCGCGCCGCGGCAAGCAATGCCGGAACATCGAGGTGCCGCTCCAGGTGATCGGCGAGCCGGTCCAGCACATTTTCGATCATCGGCTCGTACGCGATCGCGCCGGCTTCGGCGCCGAGCCGCGAGAGAAAGGCGCGGCGGAATGGGTCGCTTGCGAACAGCCCGTGCAGATAGCACCCCGTGACCCGGCCGTCGGCGCTGACCGCGCCATCGGGATGGCCGTGGAGATCGAGCATCGGCCGCTCCAGGCCTGACCCGATGGTAATCCCGAGATGCATCTCGTAGCCCCACACCGGCATCCCGGTCGGGATCTCATGGCCGGTGACCTGCGCCAGCCGTTTGTCGCCGCCGAGCACGGTCTCGATGTCGAGCAGCCCGAGCCCAGGCATCTCCGCGGGCGGTCCTTCGCAGCCGTCCGGATCGGCGATCCGGCGGCCGAGCATCTGATAGCCGCCGCAGAGGCCGAGGATGTGTCCGCTTACGAGCGCCACGTCGCGCGGCAGCGGCTGCCCCGGGCGCACGAGGACGAGGTCGACACCGGGTTCGGCGCGCAGCGGATCGAGATCATCGAAATTGGCGATGCGCGGCAAGAGCGGCACCGCGATCTTGACGCGATGCCCCTCACCCGTCCTCCGCTGCACGCCGGACTCCCTCTCCCCGCCCGCGGGGAGAGGGTTGGGGTGAGGGGCTAAAGCCATCGAGTCTTCCGCCGGGAGGAGGCCAGCGTCCGCGAAATACGGCACGACCCCAAAGCAGGCGAGGCCGGTGCGCTCGCCGATCGCCGCGATGCCGCCGTCGAACAGCCTGATGTCGCCGCGGAACTTGTTGACGACATAGCCGGCGAGCCGTGTTTGCTCGGAGCGTGAGAGAAGCGCATGTGTGCCGACGAGCTGCGCGATAACCCCGCCGCGCTCGATATCGCCGATCAGCGCGACCGGCACGTCGGCGGCTTCGGCAAAACCCATATTGGCGATGTCGCCGGCGCGCAGATTGATCTCGGCCGGGCTGCCGGCCCCTTCGACGAGGATCAGATCGGCCGATGCGGCGAGGCGGTGAAAGGCCGCGAGCACCTGCGGCAACAGCGACGGCGCGAGCGCGCGATAATCGCGCGCCGACAGCGCCGAATGCACCCGGCCGCAGACGATCAGCTGCGCCATGCCGTCCGTTTGCGGCTTCAGCAATACCGGGTTCATGTCGATCGCCGGCGGCGCGCCGCAGGCGCGCGCCTGCAAGGCTTGCGCCCGGCCGATCTCGCCGCCCTCGGCGGTGACCGCGGCGTTGTTCGACATGTTCTGCGGCTTGAACGGGCGCACCTTCAATCCGCGCCGCGTAAACACACGCGCGAGGCCCGCGACGAGCAGCGATTTCCCGACATCCGAGCCGGTGCCCTGCAGCATCAAGGCGCGCGTCATCAGAATTCGATCCCGCGTTGCGCCTTGACCCCGGCGCGGAACGGGTGCTTGACCAAGGTCATCTCGGTGACGAGATCGGCCGCCTCGATCAGTTCGGCTGGCGCGTTGCGGCCGGTCACGACGACATGCAGATCGCGCGGCTTCGCCGTGAGCGCGGCCATGACCTCGTCGAGCGGCAGATAACCGTATCGCAGCACGATATTGAGTTCGTCGAGCAGCACCATGCGGTAGGAGGGGTCGGCGATCATCGCTGTCGCCAACTCCCAGGCGGCGCGCGCGGCGGCGATATCGCGGGCGCGGTCCTGCGTGTCCCAGGTGAAGCCCTCGCCCATCGCGCGGCAGGTCACGAGATCGGGGAAGCGCGCCAAGACGTCGCGCTCGCCGGTGCCCCAGGCGCCCTTGACGAATTGCACGATTCCGACCCGCATGCCGTGGCCGAGACAGCGCAACACCATGCCGAACGCGGCGGTCGATTTCCCCTTCCCGGCACCGGTATGCACGATCAGCAGACCGCGCTCTTCGGTCTTGGTGGCGAGCACCTTCTTTCGCGCCGCCTGCCGCCGCTGCATTTTTTCGCGGTGTTGACGGTTGATCTCGTCATCATC
>WNGO01008159.1_pt1 | contig 13142 bp, 4 predicted proteins | sample 5400511 | NCBI WGS metagenome assembly WNGO01 (sample SAMN13153380, study PRJNA577476) | soil metagenome | isolation source: 20 cm soil or saprolite under Garry oak tree replicate 2 | place: USA:California | collected 2016-06-15
TGGGAGTGGAAGGCCGAGTCGGGCGGCACGATCATCAATCAGCTGCGGCGGCTCGGCGCGTCGGCCGATTGGGCGCGCGAGCGCTTCACGATGGATGAGGGCCTGTCGGCAGCGGTGCGGCGGGTTTTCGTGACTCTGTACCGCGAAGGGCTGATCTACCGCGACAAGCGGCTCGTCAACTGGGACCCGGAGATGCACACGGTCATCTCCGATCTCGAAGTCGAGAACCGCGAGACCAAGGGGTCGCTCTGGCATATCCGCTACCCGGTCGAGAGTGAGCCCGGCCGCTTTATCACGGTCGCCACGACTCGGCCCGAGACGATGCTCGGCGATACCGGCGTCGCGGTGCATCCGGATGACGCGCGCTACACCGATCTCGTGGGAAAGTCGGTGCGGCTGCCGCTGGTCGGCCGGCTCATTCCGATCGTCGCCGACGACTATGCCGATCCGGAGATGGGCAGCGGCGCCGTCAAGATCACGCCCGCGCATGACTTCAATGATTTCGAAGTTGGGCGGCGGCACGGCCTCGAACTGATCAACATCTTCGATCGCGACGCGCATCTGACCGATGCGGTGCCCGAAGCCTATCGCGGTCTCGAACGGTTCGAGGCGCGCAAGCGCATCCTCGCCGATCTCGAAGCCGCCGGGCTCATCGAGCGGGTCGATGACCATGTGCTGATGGTGCCGCATCACGACCGCTCCGGCGTTGTCATCGAACCTTGGCTGACCGACCAGTGGTACTGCAACGCCGGCGAGCTGGCGAAACCCGCGATCGCAGCAGTCGAGAGCGGCCGCACGCAATTCGTGCCGCGGCAATGGGAAAACACATTCTTCGAGTGGATGCGCAACATCCAGCCCTGGTGCATCTCGCGGCAATTGTGGTGGGGCCATCAGATCCCGGCCTGGTATGCGCCGGATGGATCGGTTTTCGTTGCCGAGAGCGAAGAGGAGGCGGCGCGGGAGGCTCTGGCGAAATTCGGCGCTGCGGTGCCGCTCCGCCGCGAGGAGGACGTGCTCGACACGTGGTTCTCCTCAGGCTTGTGGCCGTTCTCGACATTGGGCTGGCCGGAGAAGACACCCGAACTCGCGCGCTACTACCCGGGCGACGTGCTTGTCACCGGGTTCGACATCATTTTTTTCTGGGTCGCCCGCATGATGATGCAGGGGCTGCATTTCATGGGGGATGTGCCGTTCCGCACGGTCTACATCCATGCGCTCGTGCGCGACGAGCGTGGCCAGAAGATGTCGAAGTCGCGCGGCAACATTATCGACCCGCTCGATCTGATCGATCGCTATGGCTGCGACGCGCTGCGCTTCACGCTGGCGGCTTTGGCATCGCCCGGCCGCGACATCAAGCTCGCCGAGAGTCGCGTCGAGAGCTCGCGCAACTTCGCGACCAAATTATGGAATGCGGCGCGCTATGCCGAGATGAACGGCTGCGCCCCGGTGCCGGGGTTCGATCCGCGCTCCTGTCGCCTGACGGTCAACCGCTGGATCGCCGGCGCGCTGCGCGATTGCGCCGCGGGTGTCACGGAGTCCCTCGAAACCTATCGCTTCGACGAGGCGGCGCATCGCCTTTATCACTTCCTGTGGGGCACGTTCTGCGATTGGTATCTCGAATTCACCAAGCCGATCCTGCAGGGCGATGACCCCGATGCGCGCCGCGAAACGCAGGCGACGACTGCCTGGGTGGTCGGCCAGACCGTGCATCTGCTGCACCCAATCGCGCCGTTCATCACCGAGGAGCTGTGGCAGCAGATCGGCGGTGACAAGCCCGGCATGCTGATGGTTTCGGCCTGGCCGGATCTGCCGCCCGATTTGCATGACCGCAATGCCGCCGCGGAGATGGAGTGGGTGGTGGCGGCGATCTCGGCAATCCGCGCGATCCGCACCGAGGTCAACGTGCCGGCGGGGGCTCGGGTGCCGCTTCTGGTCAAGGATGCCGATGCCGCCGTGCGAGCGCGCCTCGAACGACACCGCGAGCATTTCCTGCGTCTCGCGCGGATCGAGGAGATCACCCCGGTCGAGACGGTGCCGGCGGGTGGTGTCTCGGCCGTGGTCGAGGGCACGACCCTGATCCTGCGCCTCGGCGAGGTTGTCGATCTCGGCCGCGAGAAGGCGCGACTTGCCAAGGAACTGGGCCGGCTCGACGCCGAACTCGCCAAGATGGCGGCAAAGCTCAACAACCCGAGTTTTCTGTCGAAGGCCAAGCCGGAAGTCGTCGACGAGCAACGCGAGCGCGAAGCCGATGCGCGCCGCGACCGCGACCGACTCAAGGCGGTCTACGACCGGCTGGAGGCCGTCTGATTGGCGCTCGACCTCGAAGATCTGGCCACGCGGGGCCTCGTCGCGCCGGAGCGGGTCGACGAGCTGCGCCGGGTTGCCGAGAACTTCGCGGTGGCGCTGACCGATGATGTCGCGGGGCTGATCGACCCGGCCGATCCCGCCGACCCCATCGCCGCGCAATTCGTGCCGCACACGGACGAACTGACGGTTTCGCCGGAAGAGAGCCGCGACCCGATCGGTGATGAGCGCTGGTCGCCCGTGCCGGGCATCGTGCATCGCTACCCCGACCGCGTCTTGCTGAAGCCGATACTGGTCTGCCCCGTCTATTGTCGCTTCTGCTTCCGCCGCGAGCAGGTCGGGCATGAGAACGCCCTGCTGTCACCGGAGGCGCTTGCGGCCGCGCTCGATTACATCCGCGCCCACCCGGAAATCTGGGAAGTCATCGTCACCGGCGGCGATCCGTTCCTCTTATCGCCACGCCGCATCGCCGCGATCGTGCAGGCGCTCGAGGCGATCCCGCATGTCGCGGTCGTTCGTTTTCATACGCGCGTGCCCATCGCCGATCCGCGCCGCGTGCGTCCGGCGCTGGTGGCGGCGCTCGCGGCCGAGAAGGCCGTCTATGTCGTCGTGCATGCGAACCACCCGCGCGAATTGACGGACACGGTACGCGGTGCGATCGGGCGATTGACCCGCGCCGGGATCCCGGTGCTGTCGCAAAGTGTGCTCCTGCGCGGCGTCAACGACGATCCCGCCGTGCTCGAAGCGCTGTTCCGCGGGCTCGTCGCGATGCGGGTTAAGCCCTACTACCTGCATCATCCGGATCTTGCCCGCGGCACCGCCCATTTCCGCCTTGGCATCGAGGAGGGACAGCGGCTTATCGGTGCGTTGCGCGGGCGCGTCTCGGGGCTGTGCCAGCCGAGCTACGTCCTCGATATTCCCGGCGGCCACGGAAAAGTGCCGATCGGGCCACATTATGCGACCCCCGGCCCGGCGCCGGAGCAATGGCTGGTCGAGGACCCGGCCGGCAGGCGGCATCGCTATCCGCCGGCAGACGAAACCGGCTGACCGGACCGCGCATGCCGGCGGACAGAGATCTCCTGATGATCATCGTCGGCGGCGATGCTTTGGCGCTCAGCACGGCGCGCGAACTGTCTCTGCTGCAGGGCCGGCGCATCGTCGTGCTGTGGCCGGCCGATCTGGAATTTGCCAGCGCCGTCGAGGCGGTCGGTGCGCAATTTATCGCCGGCCGGCCGGACAGCCGCGCTGGCCTTGAAATGGCCGGTGTTTCCGAGGCGGTGACCATTCTGGCCCTGTCGCACAACGACCAGCTCAATCTCCAGGCGGCGCTGCGGGCGCGCGACGCCAACCCGCACATCCGTATCGTGCTGCGGCAATTCAACCGCACACTTGCCGCCAAGATCGAGCAGAACCTGTCGGACTGCTCGGTGTTGTCGCTGGCCTGGCATTCGGCCGCGACCTACGCCGCGGCGGCGCTCGACCCCTCCTGCTTCCGCGGTCTGCAGTTCCCCGAGCCGAACGGACCCCTGAGCGGGTTTGCGATCCGCACCGCGGCGGACCGCCTCAGCGGCCAGCGTGTGGCGGAGGCTGAGCACGCGCTCGGAGCGCGTATTGTCGCGATCGACGGCGCGACCGAGATCGGCAAGGACGATGTCGTGCCGACCAGGGCGGAGCTTGTCGTCTACGGCCGGCTGGACCGGCTCCTCGCATCGACGCCGCGCCAGCCAATGCCGGCAGACCGGCCCTCGATCGAACAGCGGCTGCGGCGCCGCCTCCGGAGGAGCGATGGGCCGACGCACCGGCTCGACCCCTACCTGATCGGTTTTGTCATCACGGTGCTGATGCTGTTCGCGGCCGGTACCTGGTATTTCCACGGCTCTTTCGGCACCGATTGGCTCACTGCTGCGTATTTTGTGATGTCGACGATGACGACAACCGGCTTCGGCGACATCTTCCCCGATCACAACCGAGCGCTCGATCTATGGGCCACGATGGTGCTGATGTTGGTCGGCACGGTGTTCACCGGCCTCTTTATCGTGTTCGCGGCGGCGCGGTTGACCCGCGCGCAATGGGTACGGATGCAAGGTCTGCGGCCGATCCATCGCCGCGGCCATATCGTCGTGTGCGGCTCGGGGAGCATCGGCACCGGGGCGATCGACCTGCTGCTCGCTTTCGACAAGCCGCTCGTTGTCGTCGAAGCGAACCCAGACGCCGCGCTGGTCGAGCGGGCGCGCGACCGCGGCTTCGACTTACTGACCGGCGACGCCAGCCGCGACGACACGCTCGATCTGTGCAACCTCGGGGCGGCGCACAGCCTGATCGCGCTGACCAATGTCGACACGCTGAACCTCGAAATCGCGCTCGGTGCGCGCGCCCGCAACCCGAGCATGCCGGTCGTGCTGCGCATCGCCGAGGCAACGTTTGCGCAATCGATTGCGCGCCATTTCGATTTGCAGACGACGTTTTCGGTCGCGGCGTTGGCCGGGCCGGTCTTTGCCGGGCTGGCGCATGTGCCGGGGGCGCGCGGCCAGATCGCGTTCGGCGGCGGCGAATTCGCGATCATAGAAAGCGAGCTAGGCGATGGGATCGAGGAGCGGTTGCCGCCCGGTTCTATGGCGCTGGCAGCCGGCGAGGAGGATGGCAGGTTTCGGCTGATCCCGGATATCGCCGGCCTCGACCGCGGCACGCGCGTTCTCATTCTTGTGCCTTTGGCCCCGTTCCGGCGCGGTGCAGACGCGGCGTTTGTTCCGCTTCGGGATTCTTACATCACACGCTACGCGGCGGCGCCCGCGAGCGGTTCGTAATACTCCGCCGGCAACCCGGCGCTGTCCCGCGCCGCGCGATTGAACGGCGGTTTCAGCGCGCCTTTGAAATAGCGCCGCACACGCTGATGGAACGCGGCTTCCGGGTCGAGGCCGCGCTCGCGGCACAGGCGCTCAAACCAGCGCGCGCCAACCGCCACATGGCCGATCTCGTCTTCGTAGACGCGGCGGAGAATGGCGGCGCTCCCCGCATCGCCGGCGCGTTCGAGGCGACAGATCATCTCGGGCGTCACATCGAGCCCGCGCGCTTCCAGCACGAGCGGCACCACCGCGAGGCGCGCCAGAAGATCATGCGCCGTCGCTGCGGCGGCTTCCCACAACCCGTCATGCGCCGGCAGCTCACCATAAGCGGCGCCGAGCGCCGCAAGCCGATCGGCAAGCAACGCGAAATGCTCGGCTTCCTCGGCCGCGACATGGACCCAGTCGTCGCAAAACGCGTGCGGTGTGTCGGCATCGGCAAAGCGGGCGAGGATGTCCCAGGCAAGATCGATCGCGTTCAGCTCGATATGCGCCAACGCATGCAGCAACGCGATCCGCCCGGCCGGCGCGCCGAAATTGCGCCGTCGTGGCATGTCGCGCGGCGGACACAGACGTGGCCGCTCGGGGCGTGCCGGACGCGGCATCGCGATCGCATCGCCGATGACCATGCCGGCCCGCCAGCGCGCCGCCAACTCGCGGCTCAGCGCGACCTTCCGGGCAGGCTCGGCCGTCGCGAGGATCGCGGCCGCGCCGCTCGTCAGAGTGTCGGTCGAAACAGTCAGAGCGCCTTCGCCGCCTTCAGCACCTCGGCGACATGCCCAGGCACCTTGACCTTGTGCCAGATGTTGCGCACGACGCCGTCCTTGTCGATCAGGAACGTGCTGCGGTCGATGCCCATGTATTTGCGGCCGTACATGCTCTTCTCGACCCAGACGCCGTATTTTTCCGTCACGTTGCCGTCCGCGTCGGAGGCGAGGATGAACGGGAGATCGTGCTTCTTCTTGAATTTGTCGTGCGAAGCGACCGAGTCGCGCGACACCCCGATGACCGTGGCGCCGGTCTTGCCGTAATCGGGGAAGGTGTCGCGAAAGCCGCATGCTTCCGCCGTGCAGCCCGAGGTGTCGTCCTTGGGATAGAAATACAGCACCACCGGCTTGCCGTGCAGCTTCGACAGGCTGACGCTGCCATTGCCGTCGGTGGGCATCGTGAAATCCGGGGCTTTGTCGCCGACCGAGACGCTCATCGCGCCATCTCTCCTGTCCTTTGATCGAGGGATTGCGATACGCGACGCGCTGGCCGGCTGGCCGGGCGATCAGCCGCTCGTACCAGGCGCGGACGCGCGCGCAGGCGGCAACCATATCCGCGTCGAGGCGGGGGAAGTCAACCGCGCCGGCACAGCGCGCCAAGGTCGCGCCGGCGGGGCCGGCAAGCGCCGCCGCATCGGGTGTGCCGTCGAACAGCAATGCGAGCAGCGCGCGCAGATGCCTAAGCAGCGCGAGGCCTTCGCTCAGTTCGCGGACGCCTTGCGGTGGCAGGATCCTTGCCGCGCCGAGTGCATCCAAGGCGGCATCGGTTTCGCGGCGCAAGATGTCGGGCCTCTCCGCCGCCTCTCGCAGCATCAGGTATTGCACGGTGAATTCGAGATCGATAAGGCCGCCCCGCCGGTTGCGCAGATCCCAGGGCGAGGGGCGCGGCAAATTGTCGGCGATCCGCCGCCGCATATCGGCGACATCGGTGACCAATCGCCCCGGATCGCGCGGCCGGCACAAGGCTGTGGTGAGCGCGTCGCGGACGCGCCGCTGCAGGTCCGCATCGCCGGCGATCGGCCGTGCCCGGGTCAGCGCCATATGCTCCCAGGTCCAGGCCGAGTCGCGCTGATATTGTGCAAAGGCGGCTAGGCTCGACGCGATCGGCCCGGACTCGCCGGACGGCCGCAGCCGCATATCGACCTCGTACAATTTGCCCTCGGCGGTCGGGGCGGTGATGGCGGAGATCAGGCGCTGGCTCAGCCGAGTGTAATAGGTGCTGACCGGCAGCGGCCGAAATCCGTCGGAAACGGCACCGTCCTCCACAGCGTCGTAGATCAGGATCAGGTCGATATCCGAGGCAAGGCTCATCTCGCGGCTGCCGAGCCGGCCCATCGCAACCACCGAAAACGCGCCGCCCGGCACCTGGCCATGCATCCGCGCGAAATCCGCCATGACCGCCGGCAGCAGCGCGGCGACGGCGGTTTCCGCAATGTCGGCAAGAGCTACGCCGGTACGCGCGCTGTCGATATCGCGGCGCAGCAGTTGCACGCCGACCTGAAAGCGCCGCTCATTGGCCCAGCGCCGGACGATATCGAGGATTTCCTGGTAATCGCGCGCGCCGGCGGTGAGCGCCGCAAGATCGGCGGCGAGACTCTCGCGGTCGGGAATGGCGGCGGAAAATCCCGCGGTCAGCACCGCGTCGAGCAGGGCCGGGCGCTGCGCCAGGTTTTCCGCCAATCTCGGCGCTTCCGCCATGATGTCGGCGACCAGCGATAAAAGGCTGGGGTTTGCGTGAAACAACGAGAACAGCTGAACCCCGGCCGGAAGACGGGTCAGGAAATCGTCAAAGCGCAGCAGCGCCGTGTCGGGATTGGTCGTGCCGCCGAAAACGCGCAGCAGATCGGGAACCAGCTCGGTCAGGATCTCGCGCGCCCGCTGGCTCCGGGTCGCGCGGATGCGGCCGTGATGCCAGCCCCGCACCATCGCGGCGACGCGCGGCGGGTCGGCAAAGCCGAGCCGCGCCAGGGTTGCCAGCGTCTCCGGATCGTCCTCGGTCCCGGTGAAGACGAGGTTGCCCGGCCCGGAGAGGCTCGGCGCCTCCTCGAACAGCTCGGCATAATGCCGCTCGACCGAGGCGAGATGGCCGCGAAGGTCGGCGGCGAAGGCATCGGCGTCGCGATAGCCGAGGAAGATCGCAAGACGCGCAATACCGTCGCGATCGGCGGGCAGGCGATGGATCTGCGCGTCATCGACCATCTGCAGCCGGTGCTCGACCCGGCGCAGAAAGCGGTAATCCTCGGTCAGCCTTGCGGCCGTCGCCGGATCGATGCGGCCGGTTGCGGCCAGCCGCCGCAGGGCGGTGCAGGTCGGCCGAACGCGCAGTTTAGGGATCCGGCCACCCCAGATCAGCTGCTGCGTCTGCGCGAAAAATTCGACTTCCCGGATGCCGCCGCGGCCGGTCTTGATGTCGTGACCCTCGACCGCGATTCGTCCGCCGCCCTTATGCGCCTGGATCTGCCGCTTGATTGAATGAATATCGGCAATCGCCGCGAAATCGAGGTGCTTTCGCCAGATGAAGGGCTGTAATTCGCTCAGAAAGCGCTCGCCGGCGGCGCGGTCGCCGGCAACCGGACGGGCCTTGATCAAGGCGGCGCGTTCCCAATTCTGCCCGACGCTTTCGTAATAGGTCAGCGCCGCCGCGGTGGACAGGGCCAACGGCGTCGAGCGCGGATCGGGGCGGAGCCGCAGATCGGTCCGAAAAACATAGCCATCGCCGGTGCGCTCGTCGAGAATGCGGACGAGATCGCGCGCCAGCCGGGCAAAGAAGGCTTGCGCGTCGTCCGGCGCGATCACCGCGTTCTGCGCCGAGTCGAACAGAAGGATCAGATCGATATCACTCGAATAGTTGAGTTCGCCGCCGCCGAGCTTGCCCATCCCGAGAACGATGAGGCCGCTGTCCTGCTCCGGCTGCTGCGGATCGGCCAGCCGGACCGCGCCGCGTTGATGGGCGGCGCGCAGCAGATGACGCAGCGCCGCGCTCAGGGCCGCTTCGGCGAAGCGGCTCAACGCGCCCATTTGCTGTTCGAGGGACCAGCTCCCCGCGAGTTCAGCAATGCCCGCGATCAAAGCGACGCACCCTCTGGCGAGGCGCAGCCGCCGCATCAGGACGGCTTGGGTCTCGTTCCAATCGGTCTCCGTTTCGACGGCGCCGACGAGATCGAGGAACACGGCATCGGGACCGTGCTCGACGAGGCGGAGGAGGAGACGCCATTCCGCAATGGCGAGTTTGCTAAGAAAGGGGCTGTTACCGAACACGGCGGACAGCAACCGTCGCCCTGGCTCGCTTGCTGCCCAGACGCGGGCGCGGTCCGCCTCGCCCGGGTCCGCCGCCTCGGCGAGGGCGGTTTCCCAGGCCGCAAAGCCCAGCTCGCAAAGCCGGGGATCGGCAGGCTCTGGTGGGGCCAGCTCAGATCGGGCCAGCTCAGATCGGGAGAGGTCCAATAGCGCTCCCATCGCACGATCCCGGCGACGCGGGCGACACTCGCGCGCCGCTCGAACCCGGTCAAGACCGGCGGGGCGGGCGCGGGCGCTGGGTCGTGCATCAACGCGCGGCCCGGCGCGTCGGGCGGGGGGCGCACCATTGCTTGAGATGGCTCGGCTCCTTTGCCGCCATCCTGATCCTGGTTGTCGGGTTTGCGCTCTGGCGCCTGATGGACGGGCCGATCACGCTGGACTGGCTCGCGCCTTACCTCGAGGCGGCTTTCGAGCGGTCGGGCGTCGGTTTCAAGGTGACGATCGCCGGCGTCCAGCTCGGCCTCGATCCCACGACGCATCATCTCGATCTGCGGGCGCATGACGTGCGGATGGCGCTGCCGGATGGCGCGTTGCTGGCGCGCTTTCCCGAGATCTCGACGACGTTCGGGATCGGTGCCTTGATGCAGGGTCAGCTATTGCCGGCGCAGCTGATCATCGAGCGCCCGGTCGTGCATTTGGCGCGCGAGCGCAGCGGCGCCATCACCGCGCGGCTTGCCGGCCCTGACGATACCGCTACCGATCTCGGGCCCAAGGTGCTGGAGCAGTTGGCGGGCGGCAGGCACAGCGACGAGCCGTTGGGCGAGCTGCAGCGGCTGGCCATCCGTGGCGCCAGCGTCATCGTCGATGACGAGCAGAGCGGCCAGACCTGGCGGACCGACCGCGTCGACATGGCGGTCGAGCGCAGTGGCAAGGGGATCCGCGGCGATTTCGCGCTGGCCGGGCCGGCGGGTCCCAATAAACCCGAGCTGCACGCGCAATACCGCTATTTCGCCGATCGGCATGTGCTCGACCTCGAGCTGGCGATCGACGGCATCGAACCGAACGCGATCCCGCCGCTGATCCCCGAACTGTTGCAGCTGCAGCATCTTCGGCTGCCGGTTTCTGGCACGCTGCACACCCGGATCGAGCTCGACCAGGCCAGGGCGCAGGGCTCGCGGCTCGATCTGACGCTCGGCAAGGGCCAGGTGCAAAGCGAGTTGCTGCCGCAGGGCGTTGTCGATATCGAAAAGGGAGAGCTGCACGCGACCTACGCGCCGGAACGCTCCGAGGTGCAGCTCGAAAGCCTGACCCTCGATCTCGGCGGCGACACCGTGCTCGTCCTCGACGGCAGCATCGGCGGCGTTACGCCCGAATTGATCGCCGCCGCCCGCGACGCGCGCCCGGGAGACCACGTCAAGGGCAAGCTGAACGCGAATCTCAAGCGGGTGCCTCCCGACGGGCTCGCCCCCCTGTGGCCGTACGCGCTCAGCCCCGGCGCGCGGCGGTGGGTGCTGGCAAACGTGCGTGACGGAGTCATCGACGAAGCCTCGGCGCAGCTCAGTCTCGACATCGATCCCGCCGGGCACACCGCCGATCTCCTCGATGCGCAGGGCACGCTTCGCTACCGCGGCTTGACCGTCACCTACATTGACGGGTTGCCGCCGGCGCGCCAGGTGGACGGCATCGCGAAGTTCGCCGACGGGCATCTCGTGTTTCTGCCGAGCAGCGGTGTCGTCAAAGGCCTCAAGACGACCGGCGGCACGCTGGACATCAGCGAAATCGGTTCGCCGCTCGAATGGCTGACGATCGATCTGCCGGTCAACGGATCGCTTCAGGAAGCTCTCGAGCTCATCGATTCGAAGCCGCTTTATTACGCGCGTGCCGCCAATCTCGACCCGGCGCGGGTCGGCGGCCATACCGACGCGGTATTGCATTTCCGGTTCCCGCTGCTGGCGGCCCTCAAGCTGGATCAGATCGAGTACGGCGCGAAGGCAACGATGACAGGCGTGTCGATCGCCAAGATCGCGATGGACCGCAACCTGACCGATGGGGCCATCGCGCTCGAGCTCGCGCGGGCAGGGGCGCATGCGCAAGGAACAGCGCGGGTCGACGGCATCCCGATAAAGCTTGATGCCACCGTGCCATTCCGGGTGCGGGGCGGGCCGCGCGCGATTTATCGGATCGGGATGACGCTCGACGTCGAGGCGCGGCGGCGCCTCGGCCTCGACTTTGACGCTCGGCTGACCGGCCCGGTCGGCGTTGATGTGACATATTCCCGGTTTGAGGCGGCGCGCGCGCAGGCGGTCGCCAATCTCGATTTGCGTGCGGCAAGCCTCGCGATTGACGAGGCGGGATGGAAGAAAGCGCCCGATACGCCCGGGGCCGCAAAGCTCGTCATCGAGCTCGATCATGATCGGATCACCCAGCTTTCGGATGTCGAGGTCAAATCCGCCGGGCTCGACGGCCGGCTCGCCGTCGCTGTTTCGGAAGACGGCAAGCAGATCGAGCGGGTCGATATCCGGCGCATGATCGCCGGTGACAACGATTTCAGCGGCACGGTGACTCGGCATCCCGGCGGCGGCTGGCACGCCGATATCCACGCGGTCCGCATCGACGGCCGAAAGCTGATCAAGGAAGCAGCGAGCGGCAGCGGCCCGGCCTCGCCGATACCGCTGGCCGTGACGGCCCGCATCGACCGGCTGATCCTCGGCCCGCGCCAGGAGATCGGCCAGATCACCGGCGAGTTGTTGCGCCGCGGCGGCATCTGGCAATCGGCGCGGCTCGACGGCCGCTTGCCAAACGGCCACAAGCTGGCGTTGCGGCTCGGCGACGCCGCTTCTCGGCAATTCGACTTCGAAACCGACGAGCTCGGCGCCACCCTGAAGCTGCTCGGCGTCGCCGACAACGTCGTCGGCGGGCGGCTCGCGATCAACGGGCAGCTTTCGAGCTCCCCCGGCGCGCAGACGATGCAGGGGCATATCGAAGGCGCGAATTATTCTGTGGCGCGGGCCCCGGTCATGGCGCGCGTGCTGGCACTGCCGTCATTCACCGGCATTCTCAGCATGCTGTCCGGCGACGGGCTGCCGTTCGGCACACTACGTGGCGATTTCACGCTGAGCAGCGGTCGCGTGACGATCAAGAATTTGCTGGCTTTCGGCGAGGCGCTCGGCATTACCGCCAGCGGCTGGGTCGATACCGAGCGCAACCGTCTGGAACTCGCCGGCACCGTCGCGCCCGCCTATGCGCTGAACTCGCTGCTCGGCAATATCCCGCTCCTCGGCCAGCTGCTGGTCGGCGGTTCGCAGGGCATGTTCGCCGCAAATTACCACCTGAGCGGGTCGACCGACGATCCGGATGTTTCGGTCAATCCGTTGAGTGTGCTGACGCCGGGCATCTTGCGGCAGCTGTTCGCGCCGGTGGTCGGGTTCCCGGCGCCGCAAGCCGAGCAGCAGGCGGTCACCCCGCCGGCGCAGCCAGCGGACGCGGCGGCCGCGCGATGAGATCAGCTCGGGCTAAGAATCAGGCCGGCCTCAGAATCAGGTCGGCCGCACGATCGCGTGGCGCTTGCGGCCGGCGCTGAGCTTGATCAGCCCCTGCGCATCGAGATCGGCAAGCGACACCGATTGCGTCTCGCTTTTCACGACGACATGGTTGACCCGCGCGCCGCCGCCCTTGATGAGCCGCCGCGCCCCGCTGTTGGACGCGGCAAGCCCGGCGCGCGCGAACAATTCAAAGGCCGGAATGCCGCGTTCGAGCATGTCACGCGGCAGCGCAACCTCCGGCAATTCGCCGCCATGGGCCTTCAGCCCACGGGCTTGTCCCGCGGGGCCGCCAGCCTCAAAGACTTCGCGCGCGGTTTCGGCTGCCGCCTCGGCCGCCTCGCGGCCGTGACACAGCGCGGTCGCCTCGGTCGCCAGCACCTTTTTTGCCTCGTTGATCTCGGCGTCGCGCAATCCTTCAAGCTTTGCGATTTCGGCGAGCGGCAATTCGGTAA
>WNGO01001996.1_pt1 | contig 13132 bp, 12 predicted proteins | sample 5400511 | NCBI WGS metagenome assembly WNGO01 (sample SAMN13153380, study PRJNA577476) | soil metagenome | isolation source: 20 cm soil or saprolite under Garry oak tree replicate 2 | place: USA:California | collected 2016-06-15
GGCAAACTGCGCAGCCTGGCTGATGTGCCATTCGTCTTGGATGAGAGCGCGGACGTCACCGAGCCTTTGGCCACTTCCAGTGCGACACTGGTCAAGGTGGGCGTATGACAGAGCATGTTGGTGTAGGAGGCATTGGCCAGCGGACAATAGCATTCGCCCGCTTTGATACTCCTGCGCAACTCATCCGCATGCGCCGTCGTCCAGACGGAGCGAAAATCGTAGCCGTGCTCACGCAGATTCCCGACCGACTCGGCACGGATACAGCAGGTCCACACATCCCCATTGGGTGCGATTTGCGCAGAGGCGACCCCCGCCAGGCAGGGAATGACCTGCCGGTGCTCCACCAGCGTGCGTTTGACAATGTCATAGTAGCGATCGCGGAAGGCCTGGGTGATGCGCGACACCCCGTTAAACTCGGCTTTCCGAATGCCCTCTTGCAGGCGTTCGATCACGGGCTGGTATTTCTGGATCGGGGGGGTGATGCCCATGCCCACCGTATCCAGCTCGACTCGTTCCTCGGCAATTTCACTGATAAACGAGTCGGGCTTGAGCTCATCGCGCACGAAGGCATAGATGTGCTCAAACTCATCGACGTTGAAGTTGGAGATGACGGTATGCACTCCCAAGGTGAAGTTTGTATAGTGTGCCTTGAGCGCCTTCAGGCCCGCATAGGTGCGCATGGCGCGCTCAAAATTGCCTTTGACGCCACGCACGATATCATGTTTCTCGCCCACCCCAGCCAAGGACAGGTTGATAATGACTTCACTGGTTGGGGCGGCTTGTAAGACGCGCTCGATACGTGCCGGGATCAGCTTGTCCTGGATGCCGTTGGTCGGAATATTGATGATACCTGGGCGACAATGGCGGTAGGCCGCCTCCACCATCTCGGGCAGGTCTTTGCGCAAGGTCGGCTCGCCGCCGCTAAAGGTGAACCAGTAGGCATCCCTGCCGATGGAGGCAAACGTTTTGTCATACTCGTCGAGCGTGAAGTCATCATTGGGTCGCTGCCACACATTACAGGTTTTGCAGCGCGAGTTACAGCGATAACTGACACTGATGGTGAGATTCATCGGCAGCGCCAGCGGTTTGCCGAGGGCATACGAGGCTTGCATTTTCGCTATCTTGGGTATTACTTCTAACAAATTGAATTTCCTTCCCATCGATCGGAAAGTATAATAAATACTTATTGTAAAAAAAGGGAAAATGAGTTTTTCGGAGACCTTGCAGTTGCATTCCACAATGCGCGGCCCAGAAGCCCATTGAGGAACGGTCCCCCTACATCCCTATAGCTTTCAATCTATTTAAGTACGACGAAATACATCTTAAAAGGTATCATTTGGAAGGTAGTATGAGTAACTTTGGCCTGAATGTATGCCTTTTCACCTCTGTATAATTCTGCTATGCTATCCTTGCAAACATTGTTTCCGATTTATGAAGCCTAAAAAGAAGTTGTATGTAAGAGCAAAAAACAAAACTGCTCTAATACATATTTGGGGGAGCAAGTATGATAGATCCACACGACCCCACACTCAAGGAGCGCCTGAGACGTCGGAATCCCAATGGTCACTTTGAGATAAGTGAGATCGAACTGGTATTAAGTATTCGCGATCTACGCGCTAAAGGCGACAATGAGTCAGCTCGCATGCTGTGCACAGTACTTTTGGAACGAAGCGCCCCAGAATTTCAACGTCATACATGGGGATTGCGTCACCGACCGGACCTTCGCGAAGAGGCTATCGCGAATATGGGTGAGCATCTTTTACGCGAGGCAATGAATCCAAAAGAAATATTTATGACACAAAATTTTATCCATTATGTCAGGTGCCTTTGCGTCGATGAGTTCAATCGTGTTCTAAGGCAGGAGGGTTTGCGCTATCAACGGGATGATGAAGGACGACCTACAGGGCGACCATATCATGTACCACGCTCACTGATGGAGCCTTTGCAACAAACACCGGCAGACAGTGATGGGTCATTACCCTCGGCAGATGTGGCTGATCCCCAAGATCAATTTGAACATTTACACGCAAACGAGGAGAGCCAACGCATTCTGACCTTTTTGTCTGATCCTTTAGATCGCAAGATTATGGTGCTGCGTGCAATCGAGCATATGAAATGGGATGATATCGCAGTGATTTGCAAGCGTACTGAACGTACTATTCGTTTGCGATATGAGCGAGCACGCGGTTACCTTCGTGAGTGTATCCTGAGAGAACAGACAACGCATGTACAAATGAAGCAACAACATTGACGACGTGGAAGGAAAGGCAAGGATAGAGATATGAACAATGATGAATTACAACAATTAAAGATGGCCTGGTTAGCCGCCGAGGAAGCAGGAGATAAAGATAGACAACTAGCTTTGCTGCGCGATTATCCCGATGCGCAAGAGCCATTGATAGATTTTATTGCCGCATATCACATTACTGAACCAGGCGAAGAAAATGCTCAGCAGGTTGAAATATTACCACTGACACAGCGCGCATTAGCGACTACTTTAGAACGGGTCTTTAGTCCCTCGATGACCCAAGGCGGGCTGAGGCAGTTGCGAGAGCAAACAGGATTGAGTCTGGTAGAGACTGCTCGCGGACTGCGACTAGGCATCGATGTGTGGAAAAAATTTGAGGATGGGGTGATTGAGTTGGTCAGTTTGAGTGAACGTCAACTTGTACGACTTGCAGACTTTTTCCATGTCGGTGTAGAGCAGTTTGGCAACATGTTGAATAACAGTCAACCAATTCCTACACTCGACCGTCGTCAAACGGCCCAAGCGGCGCTAAACACTCTTAACAAGCAGAAAAAACAGAGTTTTGCTGAGGCAGTTAAGAAGAGTACGATGTCAAAGGAAGAGAAAAAGGAATGGTTAGTCTAAAATGATTATAGCGCCCTGGTAGCATAGCCCACATAGGCTACGCCTTTAAACCAGCCTGGACCCATTTTAAAACGGCCATTGACGAAACCACGAGGCATGAAGCCCTTCAATTCTTGCACCTGTAAGCCATTCGCTGAAATCAAGTTCTGTAATTCAACCGGTTTGATAAATGCATGATAGTTATGAATCCCTGGCTTTAAGCCACCGCTGGGAAAGTTTTCGCCATACCAGATCAAAATGGCACGCGCCATCAGTGTGCGATTGATGGTATCGAAGACGAAGACACCGCCAGGAGCAAGTACTCGCGCAATCTCCTCAATGGTGGCTTTCAGGTCACGCACGTGCTCTAAGACATCAAAGCAAACGATAGCCGAAAAACTGCCGTCCGCAAAAGGTAAAGCTTCCGCGTAGCCTTGTTGGTAGTGGATATATTCGCCCAATCCTTGTTCCTGAGCATGAGCTGCAGCAGTATCTAATGCGCCTTGTGAGGGATCTATGCCCACCATTTCAGCCCCGCGCTGCGCAAGTTGTTCACAAATCAAGCCACCTCCACAACCCACTTCTAAAATCTGCAGTTGGGCAATTGATCCCTTTCCTAATGCTTTTGTGATACAGGATTCGATATAATCGCAGCGATCACCGGTCATTTGGTAGAGAAAGCAGCCTTTATCCCACCAGCCAAAGGAGGAAAATATTTCTTCTTGCGAACGTTTAGGTTTCAGCACCTGGGTCTCCTTGTTGCAACACTTGCATCGATTCCTATCATTATAATGCATAAGGCGAAAATCAGCATTACAAGAAGAAACTGAGATATTCTCGTGACATTCTGAGGTTAAATTGAGATCTGGAAAGGTGGTAGGATGGGCTAGAATAAGTTAGGAACTCCATATTAGTGAGTAATTAAGAGGAATGTTCCATGAATCAGCAAGCATCTATTCGCCATCTCAAGATCGCAATCGCGTTGGTACTCGGTGTTCTCGCGTTGGGAATTGTGGGATATATGCTTATTGAGCATTTTTCGTTCATCGATGCTCTATTCACAACAGTTGATATGATGTCAACGGTAGGTATTACAGCACAACCTCTTTCCGATCATGGTCGGTTATTTACAATTGTTATAATCATCCTGGGCGTAGGATCACTCTTCTATACTTTTGGGGTGGTCATGGAATTTATGATTGAAGGCCATTTGGGCCAGGCGATTGGGAGGCGCATTATGGACCGGAAGATAGCAGGATTGCGCAATCATTGTGTTATCTGTGGCTTTGGTCGTGTAGGTTCGCGGATAGCTGGTGAATTCGCAGCAGCACGTAAGCCATTTGTAGTGATCGATGAAGATGAGGTAACCGTTCAACGCTGTATCCAGAAAGGATACCTGGCCTTGCAGGGGAATGCAGCCAGTGATGATATACTGCGCGAAGCTGGGATTCAATATGCGCAGGCATTATTAGTTGCAACTGATCAAGACGCAAATAACATATATATTACGCTCTCTGCGCGGAATCTCAATCCCAACTTGCATATTGTTTCGCGTGCTAATCACGATGAAACCATAGTGAAGCTCAAACGGGCAGGAGCAGATCGCGTGCTATCACCTTATACTATTGGTGGACACAGAATGGCAAATCTAGCGCTTCAGCCAACCGTTGTGGATTTTTTTGATACCCTGATTAACGCGGAGAATCCAGATTTAGCGGTTCAGGAAGTAATCCTGCCTGCACATTCACCATTCATCGGCAAAACAATTGTAGATGCCCAGAACATGCTGACGGATGGAACAATGATCCTGGCTATTAAAAAACCGAGCGGCCTGGTCATGGGTTCCCGGCTGGAAACACGTATTGAAAGTGGCGATGCTGCCATGATTGTTGGGACTCCTGAGCAATTAGCGGCATTTGCACGCAAGAACAGGTAGGTTGTATGATTTTTTCGTTCTCCGTTCCTTCCTACTTGATAGAAGTTAGTGAGAGTGGGAAATAGTACCCATAACCGAGAATAACAGGGGGCCAGAAACGTGTTATAATTGAAACAAAACTAGTTAAATGGCGGAGAGGATATAGAGTACTCATGGCAATGTTTGAAAGTTTATCAAAGCGTCTTGAAGGGGTTTTCACAAATCTTAGTGGGAAGGGCAAACTGACCGAAGCAGATGTCGACGAGGCAATGCGTGAAGTCAGACTTGCACTGCTTGAGGCTGATGTTAGCCTTAAGTTAGTGCGTCAGTTTGTTGAGCACGTCAAAGCAAAGGCAGTTGGGGCAGATGTGTTAGGTAGTTTCTCTCCGGCACAACAGGTACTCCAAATTGTCAACGATGAATTAATAGAGATGCTTGGCGGCTCCGATGGCAATAATAAACTAGACCTGGGTGGAGCGCCTCCTCATGTGATTATGCTGGTGGGTCTGCAAGGTTCTGGTAAAACAACTACTGCTGCGAAGCTTGCAAACTACCTTCGCAAACAAGGTCTACGTCCGGTACTGGTTGCAGCAGATATATATCGTCCGGCTGCTGTTCACCAGTTACAAACGCTGGGGAAACAACTCACTATTCCAGTGTATGCTGAGCCAGCGGGGTCCAATCCTGTGGATATCAGTGTGCATTCGCTGGATTATGCTCGTGAACAGGCACTCAACGTCGTGATTCTGGACACAGCAGGGCGTCTCAACATCGACGAGCGTATGATGCAGGAAGTTACCACTATACGCAATCGCCTGCATCCAGGTGAGGTGTTGCTTGTAGCGGATGCAATGACCGGTCAGGAAGCCGTTCGCGTAGCCGACGACTTCAACAAAGCGGTCTCATTAACCGGAATGATTTTAACGAAGATGGATGGGGATGCCAGAGGCGGTGCAGCGCTTTCGATCCGCTCAATCACTGGTGTGCCGATCAAATTCATGGGCATGGGTGAGAAAACGGATGCGCTGGAGCCTTTTTATCCAGATCGCCTGGCCTCACGCATACTTGGAATGGGAGATGTACTTTCCCTGATCGAGCGAGCGCAAGAAGCAATCGACGAGGAAGAGGCGTTAAAAGCCCAGGCAAAAATGCAGCAAGGCAAGTTTGACCTGGAAGATTTTCTGAGCGCAATGCGCCAATTGAAACGGATGGGACCATTGCGCAATGTGATGGAGATGCTTCCTGGCTTCAACAAAATGGCAGATATGCCAGAAATGGAAGAGGCGCTTGAAGGAGACCAACTCAAACGCATCGAAGCAATTATTCTTTCCATGACGCTGGAAGAAAGGCACAATCCCGATCTTATTAATGGCAGCCGACGCAGGCGTATCGCACATGGTAGTGGTTCTACCACACAGGCTGTAAACCAGTTACTCGATCAATTTCATGAAATGCGCCAGATGATGCGCCAAATGAGCAGTGGCAAAGGGCCATGGGCTAGAATGGCCCAGCAGTACGGTGGAGGAGCAGGCATGCCTGCAATTCCAGCCACCGCAGGTTATTCAAACCAGGGGAAACATAGCGGCGGTAAGAAAACAGGTAAAGCCATTCGTAAAGAGAAACGTAGACATAAAGCACGCAGTGGACGGAGGTAGCTCAGCATGCATAGAATAGGTTCTATTCGCCCGACTCAAACCATTCTTGCAGGAGTGTTGATCGGTATGATGCTGTTGATCACTGCCTGTGGGGGAAGTCCGCAATCACAGGCGCAGGTTAACCAGAACAAGGCCAGGCTTGACCAGACACTTCAACACGGAAGGTCGATTGGCATACCCGACTCAGCACTACAATCTATTATCAAGCAAGAACAGCAACTGAGCAGCACAGGCGCGCCCTTTACTCTCTTAAATGACCAACCCGTGACAGACTACAATATGAATCTTGCCAGCCATTATCAACAGTTAGAAGTCCAGACTGAGGGAGTGATTAGCAGCATTTCAGATCAGTACAATATACAAGCTCAGCAGGATATGCAATTTTTTCAATCAAGCCTGTCAGCGCAGCAACAAAGAAAAGTCGGTAATACCCAGGCTTTCTCTACACAATACAATAAGGATGCATCTTTGTTAGCTAGCGCGCAATATCCGAAAGACTTCGCTGCTATCAGCAGGGATGCACGTAAGGCAACCGAGACATTAGCCCTGTCAAGCACAACATTCAATCAACTCAATAGGTTCAATACAACTATTCATCAGATGAAAGCAGCCCGATTAGATGTGACTGCCATGCAAACTCAGTACCAGAACGACCTTGAGATTTTTAATATCGCCACAACGTCGATTGAATTCCAGAATCTTGGAATGCTTTTAAATGCACAATACCAGGAAGCAGTGGTAAATTCTATTCAGGCCCTTCCGTTCGTTAGTACAGCCAAGCTCGGTGAATTCAAATCTCAGTTGGCTCTGTTGAAAACCTATGGCATGGATGCCAGCCCCTACCAACCGCTCTATGATGCTGACCAGACCGCAATGAAGAAGACCTCTACCATTACTGGTTACCTGGCCATATCGCAAAAGATCGATGCGGACATTGCATCGATGCACGATGACCTTGTGCAAGGCGCTTCCCACTACCTCATCAACGCACTTGATCACGAAGCAAACACGTGGGGAGAGGCTCACGCGTACCACGATAAATTTGATGGTAAAAACTATATTCTCACCGCAGGGTATACATTGCCGGGCATTGGATTTTGGTTGAACAGGGAGTTGGGTTGGACCTATCTACCATCCGATTACCAGGCAGTGGTCGATGAGGAGAATAATCAATTCTTCAACCTGCATATGCTGGAGCAGGACTATAGCGATACGACACCTTACAACCAGGTACATGCTACCGATAGACAAATGATGCAACATTACCCGAGCCTGCAACATGGAACGGTACTGATGGTCTCAATGGCTGAACAGGCTATGCGCTTCTACAAGGACGGGAAGCTGATTCGAGCGTTCTATGTAACAACTGGACGCGTCGAACGTCCAGCGTTGCCAGGTGTCTGGACTGTGCAGGATCGAAAATCGCCAGATAAGTTTAAGTCAACAGATCCACCTGGTTCCCCTTACTGGTATCCAGATACGCCTATTCAATATGCAATTCTGTACCATTGGGGCGGATTCTTCGTTCACGATGCCTGGTGGCGCGTGAACTTTGGCCCTGGCACGCAGTTCCCCCACTATGACGTTGGCGGCGATGAGTCATTCGCAGGCAACGGCAGTCATGGCTGCGTCAACTTGCAGTCGAATGACGCAGCCTGGGTGTACGCGAATACTGACTGGAATACACAGATAGCGATGTACTAAATGGAACCTGGCACCCGCTGGCACCAATCCATCTCACCAACGACGCTGGCGCGTCTACTGCTTCGCAGTCAGGTGAGATGCAAGGAGAAGGGGTGCCACTACATTTCTAGCTATTTCATCAAGATTTACAGGACACTAGAGTGACAATGGCGGCAACTGATCCGAGCGTACCACGGGCAGTTGCCGATACATGTCCGCACCGGTCAGCGAAGTACGCCAGCTTTTCGCTGACTGTAATTCATTTACGAATTCTGGTTGGAGATCGATATCCAGCGCTTGCCAAATGAGGCTAATGGCACGACGGGCGAATGCGATGTTGTTACGCGGTTCAATGCGATCCAGGTCTTCAAAGAAGAAGCCACAACTTGTGAAGCTGCATTGCTGATAATATTGGGCTTCTAGCAAAAGCAACGTTCTCTGCGCCAGTGACGGATCAGCGGGAGGTTGTTGGTGTTTGCCATATTGTGCCCAGAAACTCTCTAACGTCTCCCAACCGTTGCGAACAGGCAGATACGCATCACGAGCAGCCCAGAGATCAATAAGCGCTTCAGAGGCATAGAGTTCAAAAAGTTGGTCCCCTTTTTCAGTCAGATTTCTCAAGGCACGATTTAGCTCGCCTTTCCAACTGCTATCACCCTCGGTACACTCACACCCTATATCCCAGCGAGCAACGCCGTGCCCGCAACTCCAGGCGCTGGGAGTACGCAAGCTAACCTCTTTGGTAGGCGGATACATACGCATATACTGCTCTAATGTACATATTTCGAAACCAAAGCCAGGTACCCCGATTTGAATGAGATGAGTCAGGAATTTATCCCGCCAATGTTTATGATGTCCGTAAAGTTCTCCATCAGTGGCTATAAGAATAATTTGAGCTTCTCCCGCTTCACGCTTACTCTGCACAAGCTGTTCGGGCAAGTAACTTTCCGCGAAGAGATCCGCGTTGTCTGTCATGCTCGAATCGAAAGAGACGCCTCCCGAAAGCGGAGCATTGAAGAAAAAGACGGTCATACTGCGACCACCAGGCAAAGATACCAGGTATGGTTCGGAGGGATCGATGTTTGTGGCAGCCTGCCAGGGTGCAAGCACTGTATAGAGAATTCCATGTTGCGCAAGTAAGTCCAGGCATTCTATGTCTACGGCGGTCTCTGCCAACCACATGCCAGTGGCATCACGCCCATAACGATGGCGGAAGTCGCTTAATCCCCATTGGATTTGTGTACGTTTATCTCGCGTTTTGGCCAGAGGCAAAATGGTATGATTGTAAGCCTGCGCCATGGCATTACCAACTTCATAGATGGCCTTATGTTTCTTGTCGGCATCGATGATATGTTGATAGACATCGGGATGGGTATCTTCCAGCCAGCTAGCCAATGTGGGGCCAAGGTCAAAGTTGATGGCGTCAAAATTTCCTGCTTCCGCGTTAGGACGATAGCATTCGGTAGTTATTTTTTCGTTGAAGTTGGCATAGGGGGTTGCAGCGGGTTCAATTGGAACCTGGTTTGTAAATGGGTCGTCTCTGGGAGGTTGATAGAAATGACCGTGCAGACAGAGGTATACTGGGGCTAATTTCTGGTTTGTTAGCGGTTTGTCGCTGATTTCGTTTACTTTTATTTGGTTGAGCATTTTCCACCTTTGCTTGCGGTGCAAGCACAGTAGGAACATTGTTGTTCCTATTAGGACAATATTTGATTCCCTTCTAGTAATTAGAACGTTTCAACGATAACAAACAATTCCAAATGAGTTTTGACTAGTACCCCCTCCTTTTTATTTTGTTTCTCTCGCCGCCTGCGGCGGCGAGAGAAGAGTAATAAAGATGGGATATCTGGTTTAAGCGCTCAGGCTACGTGATCTACCAATCTGTGCGCTGAGCAGGAATTCTTCATAGGCTTCGCGCAACTTGGGGTAGCGGAGCAAGAAAAATCCGGCATATTCCTGTGTGAGCGGGCGAGGTTGGCGAAGCAAGCGCATGTTGACCTCTTTGGGTAAACGATTGCCTTTTTTACCATTACATGCCTTACACGATGCTACGAGATTCTCCCATGTGCTCTGCCCACCACGGGAACGTGGTATTACATGATCCAGTGTCAGTTCGCGGCTATGCTTGCCGCAATACTGGCATGTTTCTTCATCACGTAACATGATATTGGAACGAGTGGGCTGCAGAGCCAGACGCGGTATGCGTATATTGGCGAGCAACTGCACAATGACGGGACGTTCCAACTCAAGACGACGAGCCTGAATACTCTCTTCAATCAACTGGCGCACACTATCATCTACAAAGGTAACTTTTTGCTTGGAAAGTAGCACAATGAGACGACGTTCAGGAATGACTGATAGAGGTTGGAGCGAGGAGTTCAATACAAGAACGGCCATGAATGACTTTCCTTCCTCTCTGTCGGAACCGATACCAAGGGCAGACAGCGAGGAAGAAGCTTGAAATGAGCGAAAGGGAGAGGGAATGACCCCTTCCTTCCTGCTTCTAGCGCCGCCTGCGACGACGACCGAACGGATAGGGAGTGAAGTCGTTTGCGCGTCCAGGTAGATTTGGCACGGTGTGGCATCTTCCGCCCGTCCATTGTTCGATCTGCGAACACTGGTAGGCGGCGATCAGTCTGCAACATCCAGTTGTGGTGGATGATGTGTGTAACTGATATGCCCGCATCTATGACTCCTGTTGATACCTGTTTGTGTGACACCACTTTTAGTAAGCGATTATGCCATCCTGGTCGGGGTGAGAGGACTTGAACCTCCGACCTCAGCGTCCCGAACGCTGCGCGCTAGCCGACTGCGCTACACCCCGGTGTTGACGATCCGCGCAAGTGATTCGCTGGCCCTATCCAGTGAACCGTGTTCTACATGAGAGTCCCTGGTTCGTTTGAGCATTGCTGTTAAGCGGCGCTATGCGAACCTCGCACCTCCCCTGCTTCAAGAGTAGTATAGCATACATCAGCGAGTTTTGACAATAGAGCGAAGAGACTCGCGGAAAATCGGCTCTCCGTTAGTGAACCGATGAGTTACCAGAGGCTGTCTTTTCACGAAGAGATATTGCCAGGCAGACAAAACCTTTCAACCTTCTTTTCTCACTCACCAAAACTAACAGAGAGCTCAGCATCATAGGCAGTTGCTACATTAGTCTTCAGCTACAAGGACAACTTCTTCAGTAATATTGTATGCTTCAGGGCTGGAGATGTCGGCATGTGTGAGTTCCTTCAGCCCTAACACACACAGGAATGAGATGAGCGCGAGGACAATCATATAGATCGACACGTTCTGCCAGGAACCTGTCCCAATGGAGACCGTGGTGTGTGACAGACCGAGAGCAGAAAGGTTGGTCTCCCCTTTCAACAACAACAGGGCAATAATCGGAGCCAAGCCACCAGCAAAAGGAGCAGCGAGCTGATATCCCATCGAAGCAGCGCTATAGCGCTCCTTTGTGCCAAAGCGTTCTGCAATGAGGGCCGCTTGCGGACCATACACCCATGCATGGAAAACACAAATGGAGAGGATCACTCCAATACTAAAGATGACGGCATTAGCGCTATTCATGAGCATGAAGTACGGGAAAGCAAATGCTGCCATGAGAACGCAGCCGATCAGATACCAGAGGCGGCGGCCTACAAGATCAGACATGTAGCTGAAGAATGGAATGGTGAAGAGCTCAATGGCTGCACCGATGGTGATCGCATTCAAGACCACTCCCCTCTCGAGATGGATAATCGCGGATGTGCCATAGGTGATGACAAACACCGTGAAAAGGTAGAATGGAGCTTGCTCAACAAAACGTGCGCCAGCACTGAGCAGAATCTCTTTCGTGCTGTGCCGGAACGCATCGGTGATGGGTGTTCGTGTATCCTGTTTCTGTTCCTTCAACTGGGTAAAGAGCGGGGTCTCCAGGATACGCAAGCGAATATACAGACCTATGATAATGAGCAGTGCACTGAGGAAAAATGGGATACGCCATCCTGCATTCCATGCTCCGCTGGCGAAGTTAGAGCCTGTAGCAGCCTGGACAATATTGACTATGATGGTCGAAGCGATCAGTCCGACTGGCACTCCCATCTGGGGCCAGCTTGCCCAAAAACCGCGATTTCTCCTGTGGCCGTACTCAAGCGCAAGCAGGACAGAACCACCCCATTCGCCACCGACGCCCAGGCCCTGGCATAAGCGGAGGAGGGTGAGAATAATCGCGGCTGCCACACCAATGGAAGCATAAGTGGGCAGGAAGCCGATGAGCAATGTTGAGATCCCCATGAGCAGGAGTGTCGCGATCAGCGTTGCTTTCCTGCCGATGCGGTCACCTAGATGGCCGAATAATGCACCACCGAAAGGACGGGCAATAAATCCTACGAGGAAGGTTACAAATGACAATAGAGTGCCGACAAATACATTGGTCTCCGGGAAAAAGAGTTTCGGGAAAACCAGGGTCGCCATTGTGCCGTAGAGGAAAAAGTCGTACCACTCAATGGCTGTACCAAGCATACTGGCTAAGATAACTGGCCTCATCTGACCCGCAGTTACCTGCCCTGAGACATTCGTAGACATGTGTGCTTCTCTCTTTCTCTTCATGAGAAGAATGCGTGACGAAACGATCAGCGTTGCTTTTGTCTGCCCAGCATACAATCTTCTATCAAAATATTATCCTAAGGCACGGTTCAATTTACGTTTGAACAAACTTGACGGTCTGAATAGTCCAAAAGCAATTTCCACCATATTCAGGCACGAATCAGATAGCAATTGAGTTTCACGAAATTGTCAAGTGCATTTAAGTCTTGTTTTCGACAGCTATATCTGCTATACTCAGCATGTCCCATTCAAGGACAATTGTAGGTGCCGATTGATCGCGCCAACCGCCGATTCATCAGCCCTCGGTGGATATTCCGATACCCTGCATTGCCCATTTAATAACAAAGTAGAGTAGTAAGCATGCATACGCATGTAACAAGCATATTCAATCAAATCCAGCAGGTAAACCAGGCCGAAAAAAGGTTTGGTTTATATTGCATG
>WNGO01002581.1_pt1 | contig 13130 bp, 11 predicted proteins | sample 5400511 | NCBI WGS metagenome assembly WNGO01 (sample SAMN13153380, study PRJNA577476) | soil metagenome | isolation source: 20 cm soil or saprolite under Garry oak tree replicate 2 | place: USA:California | collected 2016-06-15
GTTCGAGCAGATTGAAGGCTTCGCAGTCGATGAAGGCATCACATTCGTCGACTTCAAGGCGACGCTGGCGGCATTCGCTCGGCGTATCTTCACGCCGACCACGAAGGTGCGCTTCCGCCCGTCGTTCTTTCCGTTCACCGAGCCGTCCGCCGAGATGGACGTGCAGTGTCAGATCTGCGGCGGCTCCGGCTGCGCGGCCTGCAAGCAGACCGGCTGGATGGAAATCCTCGGCTCCGGCATGGTGCATCCCGCCGTGCTCGAGAACTGCAACGTCGACAGCGAGAAGTACACCGGCTTCGCGTGGGGCATGGGCCCGGAGCGCATCGCGATGCTGCGCCATGGTATCCCCGATATCCGGCTGTTCTTCGACAGCGACGTGCGCTTTCTCGAACAGTTCATCAGATGATCGTCTCGCGTCGTTGGCTCGAGGCCTTGCTGGGGAAGCCCCTCGAAGGCCAGGACGTCGCCGACCGGCTGGCCCGCCAGGTCGCGCCGGTAGACGGCGTCGTGCCGATCCATCAGGACTTGCGCGACGTGGTGGTGGCGCGCGTGCTCGAGGTGCGCCAGCATCCCAACGCTGATCGACTCACGCTGTGCATGGTGGATGCCGGTGGCACGGCTCCGGTGGAGGTCGTGTGCGGTGCGCAAAATGTGCAGGCGGGGAAGACCTACCCCTTCGCCCCCGTCGGCGCGACGTTGCCCGGTGGCCTCAAGCTCGAGCGCCGCAAGATCCGCGGCGTGGAGTCGAACGGCATGCTCTGCTCCGCGAAAGAGCTGGGGCTCGGCGTGGACCATGCCGGCATCCTCGAGTTGCAGACCGAGGCTCCGCCGGGGACGCCGTTTCTCGAGGCGGTTCCAATCGCGGACGAGCAAATCATCATCGACGTCTCGGCAAACCGCCCGGATTTACTGTGCCATAAGGGCGTGGCTCGGGAACTGGCGGTGGGATTGGGTGCGACGGTGAAGCTTCCGCCAATCGGGATGCGAGATGCGGGAAGCGAGATGCGGAAAAACGCATCCCACATCTCGCATCACGCATCCCGTGGAACCGTCGACGGCGTCGATGTCCGGCTGGAAGACCCCGAAGGCGCTCCTCGCTACATGATCGCGGTCATCCGCGGCGTCAAAGTACAGCAGAGTCCCGCCTGGCTAGCAGCCCGGCTGCAGAGCGTTGGCCAGCGCTCCATCAACAACATCGTCGACGCCACGAACTACATCTTGTTCGAGGTCAATCAGCCGCTGCATGCGTTCGATCTCGCCAAGCTGCGCGGGCCGGCGGTGGTGGTGCGGCGCGCGAAGCCGAACGAGCCGATCGTCACGCTCGACGGCGTCCAGCGAAAGCTCAACCCCGAGATGACGGTCATCTGCGACGCCGAACGCCCCACGATCGTGGCGGGCGTCATGGGGAGCGCGGAGTCGGAGGTCACTGAGAGCACGACTGATATCGTGCTCGAAGCCGCCTACTTCCAGCCGACGCGCATCCGCCGCACGCGCCGGGCGCTGGGCCTCTCGAGTGAATCGAGCTACCGCTTCGAGCGCGGCATCGACATGCTGGCGATGCCCGACGCATTGGGGCGCGCGATCGATCTCATCCGCGCGGTCGCCGGTGGCGAGATGCGCGAGCCACCCGTCGATCTTTGGCCGGAGCCGCAGAAGCCGCGCTCGGTCTTCCTGCGCGAAGCGCGCGTCAGTCAGCTGCTCGGTGTGGCCGTGCCGCGGAAAGAAATCGAGCGGCTGCTCTCGGCGGTCGGCTTCGTCGCCGCGCCCAAGGAAGACCGTCTGGCGGTGCAGATTCCCGGCTGGCGTCCCGACGTCACGCGTGAAGTCGACCTGATTGAAGAAGTCGCGCGGCTGCGCGGCTATGACTCGTTCCCCGACGAGCTGCGGCCCTATCGGCCCGGCACCGTCCCCGATGCGCCGTCCGAGCTCACGCTGCGTCGGATCCGTGAGCAGATGGCTCGCGCCGGCCTGCTCGAGGCAAGGACTCTACCGCTCGGCCCAGCCGACTCCCCAGATGCGATCCGGGTCCAAAACCCGCTCTCGGAGGATGAGGCACACCTCCGCAGCCGGCTCATACCGGGGCTGATCCGCCGGGTCGAATTCAACTGGAGCGTCGGGCAGCGGGACGTCCGGTTGTTCGAAGTCGGCACCGTGTTTCGCAAAGGCCAGGGACCACGGCCGGAAGAGGAGCTGCACCTCGCCATCGTCCTGACCGGCGCGAGGCATCCCCCGCATTGGACGGCGGAGGGGGGGGGGGATGCGAAACTACCTGATATGGACATATGGGACCTAAAGCACCACTTTGAGTTAGCTGTAGGCGTCGCGGCCCCCGGTTACGACGTGCAACCGGCAGCGAATGGCTCCCCCTCCGGTTGGGTGGCCCTGCGTAAGCAGGGCGGGGAGCCGGTGGGAACGGCGACGCGCCTCGATGCGGACGCACCGCGCTGGGCGGGGCCGTTGTTGGGACTGGAAGTCAGCATTGCCGTCGCGTCGCCGCCCATGGTGCGCTATGAGCCGTTGCCGACTCAGCCACCGGTCGTCCGCGACCTGTCCCTGGTCGTGCCGGCGGGCGTCACCGCGGCGGCAGTTGCAGCGGTGTTGCGTCGTGAGGGCGGTGCGCTGCTCGAGCGGCTCGACGTGCTGGATGAATACCGTGGGAAAGGGTTGCCGGCCGGGACACACGGCGTCACGTGGCGCTGCACGTTCCGGGCACCTGATCGGACTTTGACAGAACCCGAAACTGCCTCAGCACTTGAGAGAATGTTGAGAGCAGCGGAGGAGAGACTTGGCGTACGACGGCGACAGGCTCCCCCCGCCGAGTGATGCGCGGGATGCCATCGATCAGCTCGAAACGATTCTCCGTGAAGTGGCGGAAGAGTTGGCGGGCTGGCGTTCACGCGCCCAGAAAGCCGAATCGGAGCTGAAGTCCCGGGGCGCGCCGGTCAAGAACACCGAGCTCGAGTCGGAGAACAAGTCGCTGCGGCAGCGGGTCGAGGGGGCGCGCACCCGCGTTCACGACCTCATGCAGCGGCTCTCGTTCCTGGAAGAGCAAGCACGAGACAACGGAGGGCATAAGTGACGACGGCAAAGAAGCACGCCGTCCGCGTGATGATCGGCGGGGAGGAGTACACCGTCCGGTCGGACCTGTCTCCCGAGTACACGCGTGAAGTCGCCGCCTACCTCGATCAGGCGCTGAAGAAGGTGTTGAGTCAGGGTCCGTTGGTAGAGACGCACAAGGCCGCGATTCTTGCGGCGCTCGACATCACGAACGAGCTGTTTCAGGCGAAGCAAACAGAGCGGGAAGTCGCGGCGCGCCTGGCAGCCGTCGCCGACGATCTCGCCAAGATGCTGCCTCCGGCGAAGCGGAAGGCGCTGACCGCCGGCTGACAATCATCCTCACCCCCGTTCCCGGCTTTTGTTTTTAAGAACAAGCCAGGCCAGGGGGAGAGGTGGAGATAGATCCATGGCCGAGCTGCCCAGTATCATTGCGGCCGTGCTCAGCGGCGTCCTCGTCGCGGCACTGGCCTTCTACATATGGGGGCGGCGCGTCGAGCGTCGCGCGGTGGACCAGAGCCAGCGCCTCGTGCTGGCCGCCAAGGAAGAGCTCATGGCGGTCCGCGAGAACCTCCACAAAAGCCTCGACCAGAAGCTCGCCGGCGTGGACCGCCGCGAGCAGGACCTGCGCGAGCTCGATCAGCAGCTCCAGGAGCGCACCCGCGCCCTCGACAAGCGCGAGCAGGGGATTGGCGCGCGGCTCGAGCAGGTCGCCGGCCTCACCGCCCAAGAGGCGAAGCTGGAGTTGGTCAACCGACTCGAGAACGAGGCGCGTGACGAGGCCGCGGCGCTGGTCCGCAACATCACGGAGCAGGCCAGGAAGAACGCCGACCGCGAAGCGAAGAAAATCGTCGCCCTCGCGATTCAGCGGATCGCCGCCGAGCAGACGGCCGAGGCGAGCGTGTCGGCGGTGCTGCTGCCGTCGGACGAAATGAAGGGCCGGATCATCGGGCGCGAGGGGCGCAACATCCGCGCGTTCGAAGCGGCCACCGGCGTCGACGTCATCATCGACGACACCCCCGACACCGTGGTCGTGTCCTGCTTCGAGCCGGTCCGGCGCGAGATCGGCCGCCTCGCCCTCGAGCGCCTGATCGCCGACGGCCGCATCCATCCGGGCCGCATCGAGGAGATCGTCAAAAAGGCGAAGGCGGACGTCGACGCCGGCATCGTGGAAGCGGGCGAGCAGGCGGTCTACGACATCGGGATTCGCGGCATGCACCCCGAGCTGGTGAAGCTCGTGGGCCGGATGAAGTACCGCACCTCCTACGGGCAGAACATTCTCGAGCATTCCAAGGAAGTCGCCTACCTCGCCGGCATCATGGCCGCCGAGCTGAAGCTCGACGTCGCGCTCGCGAAGCGCGGCGCGCTGCTGCATGACGTCGGCAAGGTGCTGACGCACGAGCACGACGGCACGCACGTGCAGCTCGGCATCGAAATGGCGACCAAGTACGGCGAGCACCCGATCGTGATCAATTGCATCGCGGCCCATCACGACGACGTCCCCCACGACACGCCCGTCAGCGTGATCGTGCAGGCGGCGGATGCCGTCTCCGGCTCGCGGCCGGGCGCGCGGCGTGAGGCGTTCGAGACGTACGTGAAGCGGCTGACCCAGCTCGAAACGCTGGCGTCGGAGTTCAAGGGCGTGGAGAAGGTGTTCGCGATCCAGGCGGGCCGGGAGGTGCGCGTCGTGGTGACCCCGGAGTCGGTCGACGATGCCGCGGCGGTCCGGCTCACCGACGAGATCGCGCGCAAGATCGAGCGCGAGCTCCAGTATCCGGGTCAGATCAAGGTCGTCGTGATTCGGGAGACACGGGCGGTGGGCGTTGCCCGCTAACCTGATCGACGGTAATGCCATCGGTGCCACGATGCGCAGTGAGCTGGGGAGCGAGATCACTAAGCTCAAGAAGACGGGAGTCACGCCGGGGCTCGCCGTCGTGCTCGTGGGCGACAACCCAGCGTCGCAGGTCTACGTGCGCATGAAGGGAAAGGCGTGCGAGGAGGCCGGGTTTTACCACGAGACGATCAGGCTCAAGAAAGAGACGTCCGAGGCGGAGCTGATGGCGCTGATCGAGCGGCTCAATGCCGACTCGCGAATTCACGGCATTCTCGTGCAGCTGCCCTTGCCTGCGCACATCGACACCAATCGGGCGTTGCATCGCATCGATCCGCGCAAGGACGTGGACGGGTTCCATCCCGAAAACGTCGGCAAGGTCGCGCTTGGCGATCCGACCGGCTTCCGCCCGGCGACGCCCTACGGCGTGCAGCAATTGCTCATCCGCACCGGCGTCGAGACCAGCGGCCAGCACGCCGTCGTGCTGGGCCGTTCCAACATCGTGGGTCGACCGATGGCCCGGCTGTTGTTGCTGGACGCCCCGGGGGGCAACGCGACCGTCACGGTGTGCCACTCGCGCAGCCGCGCGATCGAGCAGTACACGCGGCAGGCCGACATCCTCGTCGTGGCGATCGGCAAGCCCGAATTCGTGACCGGCAGCATGATCAAGCCGGGCGCCGTCGTGATCGACGTCGGCGTCAATCGGGTGGACGATCCCACCAGAAAACAGGGCTATCGGCTCGTGGGCGACGTGAAGTTTCAGGAAGCGAAGCAGGTGGCGTCCGCCATCACGCCCGTGCCCGGCGGCGTCGGCCCGATGACGATCACCATGCTGCTCTACAACACCGTCCAGGCAGCCCGGCAGTGGGCGCGCCCGTAGATCTTTTCGCCGCCGCCTCCGCCGAAGGCGCGTGGACCGTCGGCGAAGTGACGCGGCGGGCGCGGGCGGTGATCGAAGCGGGACTGCCGCCGCTGTGGGTGCGCGGCGAGATCGCCGGCTTCAAGGCGTGGCGCAGCGGCCACTGGTACTTCTCGCTGCGCGACAAGTCGGCCCAGCTGCGCTGCGTCATGTTCGCCAAGCAGAACTTCCGATTGCCCGCGCCGGCCGACGGCATGCAGGTCTTCGTGTTCGCCCGCCCGACGCTGTACGAGGACAAGGGCGAGTTCCAGCTCACGGTGATGGAGCTGCTCTCGACGGAGCAGGGCGGCCTCTGGAAGCTCGCGTTCGAGCAGGCGAAGGCCGCGCTGACCAAGGACGGGCTGCTCGATCCCGCCCGGAAACGCCGCCTGCCGCTGTTCCCGAACCGCATCGCCGTCGTCACGAGCCCTGACGGCGCGGCGCTGCGCGACATCCAGGCGGTCCTCGCGCGGCGCTGGCCCGTCGCCGAGCTGATCGTCGTGCCCGCCCAGGTCCAGGGCGCGAAAGCTGAATCCTCTCTGTGCTCTGCCTTGAATCGGATCAGCAGGCTGTTGGTGGATGTTGTGGTGGTCGCAAGGGGAGGGGGATCAGTCGAGGATCTCTGGGCATTCAACAGCGAGCGGGTCGCGCGCGCCGTCGCTGCCATGCCGATGCCGGTGATCTCCGCCGTGGGTCATGAAACGGATGTGACGCTGTGTGACCTGGTGGCGGACCTGCGGGCGGCGACGCCATCGGCGGCGGCCGAAGCGGCGACTCCCGATCGCGCTGAGGTGCTCGCCCAATGCGGGGTGCTCGGCCAGCGGCTCGCCCGCGCGCTGCGCATCGCGTCACGGCATGTCGTTGAGCGCTTAGACCGCACAGGTGATCGGCTGGTGCGTGGCATGGAGCATCGCCTCGAGAAGTCCGGCGCACTGCTCACGGCGCACAGCGCACGCCTCGATGCGCTCTCGCCGCTCCGCGTCCTCGGCCGTGGCTACGCGGTTGCGAGGGATACGGACGGCCGGGTGTTGAAGCGTGTCGCGCAGCTGCCCACCGGCAAGGAATTCCGGCTCCGCGTGACGGACGGAGAGGTGCATGGCCGAGTTCAGTAAGCAGCTGGAGCGGCTCGAAGCCATCGTGCGTCGGCTCGAATCCGAGGAGCTCGATCTCGACGAAGCGTTGCAGCTGTTCGAAGAAGGCGTCGAGCGGCTGCGGGCGGCGCGCGAGCAGCTCGCGCAGGCGGAGCTGAAGGTCAAAAAAGTCCTCGAGATTGAAAGCCCTAGCTAAGTACCTCGCCGACGCCCGCCTGCGGGTCGACAACGTGTTGGCGGCGGCGACGAGTGACGACGCAGTCGTGCGCTACAGTCTGCTCGGTGAAGGCAAGCGGCTGCGCCCGACCCTGGTCTTCGCCGCGCACGAGGCGCTGCACGGACCGTCCTCTCCGGGCGTTGCCGAGCTCGCCGCCGCCGTCGAAGTGGTGCACGCCTACTCGCTGGTTCACGACGACCTGCCGTGTATGGATAACGACGACCTGCGGCGCGGGCGTCCGACCGCGCACCGCGCGTTCGACGTGCCGCGCGCGACGCGCGCGGGCTATGAGATGGTGGCGCTCGCGGCCCGCGTGCTGGCGCACGGGCTCGCCACGTTAGGGCTGCCCGCAGAGCGCAACCGCGAGATTTCGCTCGAGCTGTTTCACGCCGCCGGCGCCGGCGGGATGATCGGCGGGCAGGCGCTCGACCTCGAGGCCGAAGCGCAGGCGCTGCCGGTTGCGGCGCTCGAGGAAGTGCATCGCCGCAAGACGGGCGCCCTCATCGCCGCCTCCTGCGTGATCGGGGGGCTGTCGGCGGCCAGCGCGCCCAGTCACATCGACGGGCTACGCGCGTACGGCGAGGCCATTGGTCTCGCCTTTCAGATCGCCGACGACGTGCTCGACGCCACCGCGACGTCGGATCAGCTCGGCAAAACCGCCGGGAAAGACGCGGCGCACGCCAAAGCGACGTTTGTGACGCTCCTGGGCGTCGGGGCCGCGCGCGCAGAGGCGGAACGGCTGGCCGCCAAGGCCGTAGACCACCTGCGGGATGCCGGGTTAGTTTCCCCCATACTCGTAGAGTTGGCGCACTACATTGTTACTCGACCCAACTGATTGGATACCGTGATCCTAGAGACAATCCGCAGTCCCGATGACGTAAGGGAGCTCGAACCGGATCAGCTCCAGCAGTTAGCGGACGAAGTGCGGCAGCGGCTCATCGACGTCGTCTCGCAGACGGGCGGCCACATCGGCGCCGGGTTGGGCGTCGTGGAGTTGACGGTGGCGCTGTGTGCCGCGTTCGAGTCGCCCCGCGACAAGATCGTGTGGGACGTCGGACACCAGGGCTATCCGTGGAAGATCCTCACGGGCCGGAACGACCGGCTGCAGACGCTGCGCCAGCGGGGCGGGCTGTCCGGTTTCCTGCGGCGCGATGAGAGCGAGCACGATCAGTTCGGTGCGGGCCACGCCGGCACCGCGCTGTCGGCCGCGTTCGGGATGGCGACCGCCCGCGACCTCCGGGGCGAGGATTTCGCGGTGGTCGCGGTGGTCGGCGACGGCGCCATGACGTGCGGGCTGCCGTACGAGGCGCTCAACAACGCCGGTGATTCGGGTCGCGACATCATCGTCGTGCTGAACGACAACGGCATGTCGATCGCGCCTAACGTCGGGGCGATCAACAAATACCTCGGCTCCATCATCGCGGCCCCGATCACCGTGCGGATTCGCGAGCGGGTCAAGCATCTCATCGAGCGCGCGTCGCACATCGTGGGCGGCAAGAAGCTCGTGGACTTCGCCAAGAACGTCGAAGAGAGCATCAAGAATCTCTGGTCGCCCGGGATGCTGTTCGAGGAGCTGGGCTTCCGCTACTTCGGGCCGATCGACGGGCATAACATCGCGCAGATGCTGCACACCTTCGAGATCGTGAAGACCCTCGAGGGGCCGCGGGTCGTACACGTGATCACGCAGAAGGGGAAAGGCTTCCCGCTCCCCGAGCCCGATCTCGAGAAATATCACGCCCGTGCCCCATACGATCCGGTCACCGGCAAGCTCAAGCCGGTGAACCCCGGCCCGCCGCAGTGGACCAAAGTGTTCGGCGATGCGCTCACACAGCTCGCTGCTGAAGACGCGGGTCTAGTCACGATCACTGCGGCGATGCCGTCGGGGACGGGCACGAACATCTTCCAGAAGAAATGGCCGGAGCGCTTCTTCGACGTCGGGATCGCCGAGGCGCACGCCACGACGTTCGCGGCGGGCCTGGCGACGCAGGGCGTGCGGCCCGTCGTCGCGATCTATTCGACGTTCCTGCAGCGCGCCTACGACAGCATCATCCACGACGTCGCGATCCAGAAGCTGCCCGTCATCTTTTGCCTCGACCGCGCCGGCATGGTCGGCGAGGACGGCCAGACGCACATGGGGCTGTATGACATCGCCTACATGCTCGCCGTGCCGCACATGACCGTGACGGCGCCGAAGGATGCCGCGGAGCTGATCGGGCTGCTGCGCTGCGCCCTGAAGCACACCGACGGTCCGTTCTCGCTGCGCTATCCGCGCGACAAGGCGCCCGGCGAAGCGCCGCCCGCCGCCGAAGTGCCGACCGTGCCCTATGGCACGTGGGAAGTGCTGAGAAAAGGAAAGGACTGCGCGATTCTCGCGGTGGGCGTGATGTGCAAACCGGCGCTGGAGGCCGCCGAGCTGCTCGCGGCCGACGGTCTCGATGTGTCGGTCGTCAACGCGCGGTTCCTCAAGCCGATGGATCGCGAGATGCTGGACGCCCTGGCGCAGACCCACAAACTGCTGGTCACGGTCGAAGACGCGACCGTGGTGAACGGCTTCGGCGCGGCGCTCGCGGCGCTCGTGCAGACGACCGCCCCCGACCTGCGCGTCGTGGCCCTCGGCGTGCCCGACCGCACTTATGAGCATGCGCCGCGCGCCCAGCAGCTCGCCGATGTGGGCCTGACGGGCGAGGGCATCGCTGCGCGCATCCGCGCCCTCGCTGCCGAAGAGTCGCTCACCACGCGATGAACGTCGGGGTCGTCGGCAACCCCAACTATCCGGATCTCGGCGCATTACTGGCGACGCTGCAACAGAAAGCGTCGAGCCTGGGCCTCAAGCTCTACAGCGAGGAGCGCGTCCTGGCGTTCTGGCCGGCGCCGCCACCCACCCTCAGCGCAGCCGACGGCAAGCTCGACTGCCTGATCACGCTGGGCGGCGACGGCACGCTGCTGCGCGGCGCGCGTCTGCTCAACGGCTCCAACACCCCGATCATGGGCCTCAACCTCGGCCGGGTCGGATTCCTCACCAGCGCTGCTCCCGACAACCTCGACTGGGCGCTCGATGCCGTCGTGCGCCAGGCGTACACGACCGAGGCTCGGCTGGCGCTGCAGACGACGATCAGCGGCAAGAGTGCCAAGGGAGGGCGAGTCGAGCCGCTGGTGCTCAACGACGTCGTCGTGCACAAAGGCGGCGTCGCGCGGGTCGTCCGGCTCAAGGTGTCGGTGGACGGTGACGAGGTCGCCCAGTATTCGGCGGACGGCATCATCGTCAGCACGCCCACCGGTTCGACCGCGTACTCGATGTCGGCGGGAGGACCGATCGTCGTCCCGACGGTGGACGCGATCGTCGTCACGGCGATCTGCCCGCACACCCTGGCGGTGCGGCCGCTCGTGCTGCCCGCGACCGCCGTCGTGACGATCCAGCCGATTCCACCCTGGACCGACGAGGTGCTCGTCTCCTTCGACGGCCAGGTCGGGACACCGATTCAGCCGGGTGAGCGCCTCGAGGTGCGTCGTGCGGAGCGGCCCATTCTCCTCATCCGGCTGGGACCTGAGAGTTTCTTCAAGCGGCTGCGGAAAAAGCTGCACTGGGGTGACTTGAGCGATCGGACGCGTAAGTAGTGCTTACGGAGCTTCGCGTCCGCGATCTCGCCGTCATTGCCGACGTCACGCTGCCGTTCCAGCCCGGCCTCAACGTCCTGACCGGCGAGACCGGCGCCGGCAAGTCGATGGTCGTGGATGCGCTCGCGCTGCTGCTCGGCGAGCGCGCCTCGGGCGACGTGGTGCGGCCCGGCGCCGACAAAACCATCGTCGAAGGCGCGTTCGAGTTTGCGTCCGCCGTGCATCGTCATCTGCTCCCACCATTCGCCGCTTTAGGGATCGAATTAGAGGAGGGACGACTCGTCCTCAAGCGCGAAGTGCTGCGCGAGGGGAAGTCGCGCGCCTGGGTAAACGGCTCTCCCGTGACGATCAGCGTGCTCAGCGAAATCGGCGGCCTGCTCGTCGACCTGCACGGCCAGCACGACACGCAGTCGTTGCTGCACGCCGACGCGCAGCGCGACATGCTCGACGCCTACGCCGACGCCGCTGTCGAGCGCGTGGCGGTGCGCGATGCCCATGCGCGTCTCAAAGAGCTGGAGCAGCGCGAAGCGGAGCTGACCTCGCGCCAGGATGACGTGCGGAAGAAGGCCGATTACCTGCGCCACGTGCTGCAGGAGATCGAGCGCGCCAAGCCCAAGGTGGGGGAGGACGAGGCGCTCGACATCGAGTCCAAGCGGCTGGCGCACGCCGAGGAGCTGGGCCGCCTGGCGCGTGAGCTGGAGGAGACGGTCGATTCCGCTGCGCTCACGAAGGCGCAGAAGATCCTCGCGGGGCTGCTGCGGCTGGATCCCTCCCTGGGCAAATGGCAGGAGCTGCTCGATGCGGCGTTCGCCAGCTCTGAGCGGCTGAGCGCCGTCGAGCAGCGGCGCGATCTGCTGTTTCGCCTCCAGCAGAAGCACGGGCCGACGATTGCCGACGTGCTCGCGGCGCGCGACAGCGCGGCGCGCGAGCTGGAGCTGCTCGACACTGCCGATCTCGACCTCCGGAATATTGAGGCTGACCGAGTCAAGGCCGCCGAGGAGTTCGGTCGCGCCTGCGTTGCGCTGACGGAGAAGCGGACCGCGGGTGCCAAGAAGCTCGCCAGGGCCGTGAACAGGCTGTTGCCCTCGCTGGGAATGGAGGGGGGGCGATTCGCTGTGCAGCTCTCACGACGCGCGACGCACGACGCACGCGGTGCCGAAGAGGTCGTGTTTGAGGTGAAGCTGAATGAGGGCCTCGATGCGAGGTCATTGGCGAGAGTTGCATCCGGCGGCGAGTTGTCGCGCCTCATGCTGACCCTGAAAGTCGTGCTTGCCGCCCACGACGTCGTCCCGACGCTGGTGTTCGACGAAGTCGATCAGGGGATCGGCGGGGAAGTGGGCGGCCGCGTCGGTGCAGCACTGATGGACGTGTCACGCGAAGGCCGCCAGGCGCTCGTGATCACGCACCTGCCGCAGATCGCCGTCTACGCCGACCAGCACCTCGTGGTGAGCAAGGGAAAGAAAGGTGGCATTGCCACGAGCGATGTGGAGGTGGTGGACGATGAGTCGCGGGTTAAGGAGGTCGCGCGGATGCTGGGTGACGCCGACATGGCGACCGCGCGGCGCCACGCCGTGGAGCTGCTCAAAACGGCCAGCGAGAAGTCCGCATCACAATCCGAAACACCGTCGCCGCCGGCTCGAAGCCACCCGACCCGCTGACGGTCCGCTCGAACGAGAAGCTGCCTTCCACGTCGGGCCCAAAGTAGGTCATCGCGAAGCCAAGACGCGTCCAGCGCTGCGCGGTGTGGTCGTTGAGGATGCTGGCGGGAGCGGGCGCGCCGAGTCGGCTGGCGAGGTCGACGGAGTCCTGTGCGCTGCGGTAGCTGTACGCGTCCCGTTGCTTGGTGAAGTAGCCCCACGTGAATCCCACACCAAACGGCTTGCCGAACCGCAGCAGCGGCGCGACGTCGATCGCCGCGTAGTTGCCCGGCTTCCAATTCAACTCGGCGAGCGAGGCCCGTGGCAATAACAGATCGGTGAAAGGGCCGACGCGACGGTCGCGCGTGCCTTGCTGCTGGAGGCCGGCGCGTACGGCGGCGTTGAGCCAGAGCCGGTTGAACAGCGTCAGTTCCTGCGCCGCCTGAATCTCGAAATCGGTCTGATGATCGCCCGTCGCGATGTCCAGCAGATCGTTGGGCGAATCCTGATGACCGGTCGGCAGTCGGACGACGAAGGCGACGCTCGTTGCGTAGCTTGGGCCCTGCAATACGCGGTATTTGGCCGCGACTTCGAAGTCGCCCGCGAAATAGCGCAGGTGCCGCGGCGTGTTCAGGATGGGCGCGAAGGCGTACGTCGAATCGCCGAGTAACGAATCGAGCGCGAAGCCGACGGCGCTCGAGTCGTGGCGTTGCCGCACCATGACCCGCACCAGCGGCAGGCGCGCGCTCAGCGCCAGGCGATTCGTCAATCCAAACGCCGCGATGAG
>WNGO01002001.1_pt1 | contig 13118 bp, 12 predicted proteins | sample 5400511 | NCBI WGS metagenome assembly WNGO01 (sample SAMN13153380, study PRJNA577476) | soil metagenome | isolation source: 20 cm soil or saprolite under Garry oak tree replicate 2 | place: USA:California | collected 2016-06-15
ATCTTTGTCGACGAGCTGCCGCTCGGGGCGACCGGCAAGCTTCTGAAGACCAAATTACGCGAACTCTACGGCGATCATCAGTTCCCGGCGGAACAACAATCCGCGGCGGGATGACTAATCGGAACGCCTCAAGATCGTGAACTCCGTATCGTCATAGACGCGCCGCTCCAGTTCTTCGAAACCATCCGGCGCCGCAAATTCGGCCGCCTTGGCTTCCTCCACCACCAACAGCGCCTCCGGCGTCAACCAGCCGCCATCGCGCATCGAGGCCAGTGCCATTTCGGCGAGCTTTTTTGCGTAGGGCGGATCGAGAAACACCAGCGAGAACGGCTCGACCGGATGCGCCAGGCCGAGATGAGCGGCGTCGCGGCGAAACACTTTTGTCACGCCACCCAGGCCCAGCGCCTCGACATTGTTGCGCAACAACGCTCTCGCTTCGGTGCCGTTATCGACGAACAGCGCGAACGCAGCACCTCGCGAGATCGCCTCGATGCCGAGCGCGCCGGTGCCCGCGAACAGGTCCAGCACGCGCGCATCCCTGATCGGATCGTCATAGGCGTGGATCAGAATATTGAACAGCGACTCGCGCAACCGGTCCGCGGTCGGGCGGATCTCGCGCGATGATGGCGAGGCGAGATTGCGGCCCTTCAATCGCCCGCCGACGACGCGCATCAGCGTGCGACGCCTTTATGTTGAAGCACTCTCTCTGATGTCGCGGCGAGGGAGGTGTGCTCCGCTCCCCCTTGCGGGGTCGAGACGAGCGAAGCTCGCTCTGAGGGGTCGGGGAAGGCGGTGCCAAGCACGCAGAGCTTTCGCGGGGCACCCTCCCTGACCCTCCCCCACAAGGGGGGAGGGAACGGAGAGACCACTCGCGCAATGCTCAAGAATTGAAGGCGAGCCGAGACCGAAATTTCCAATCGCATAGCTCTACTCGTCCCGCGGCTTCAGATCGCGCTTGCCGTGATAGCCGCGCTGCGGGCGTCGCGGCGGGCCGTAGCCGCTGGCCTCGGCCTCGTTACGCGCGCGCGCCTCCTCGCTGCCGGTGCGCTGCACCAGCACGCGGCGGCCCTTGCGGTCGGCGATCAGGCCGCTTTTTCCCGCCGGCTTGAACGGCTTTTTGCCGCGCGGTGCATCGGTTTCTTCGTCTTCGAATTTTGCGCCAGGTTCGCCATTGATGGGCCGGGTGAAATCCGCGCCTGCGAGCGCGGCGATCTTTTCGCCGAGCTGCTCGCGCAACACCCGGGTCTTGATCTCCTCAACCTGGCCTTCCGCCAGTTCGCCCAATTGAAACGGACCGTAGGACACCCGGATCAGCCGGTTCACTTCGAGGCCGAGATGCGCCAGCACGTTGCGCACCTCGCGGTTCTTGCCCTCGCGGATCGCAAATACCAGCCAGACGTTGGCGCCCTGGTCGCGCTCCAGCGTCGCATCGATCGGACCGTATTTGACGCCGTCGACTTCGATGCCGTTTTTCAGCTCATCAAGCTGGGCCTGCGTCACCTCGCCATGGGCGCGGACGCGGTAGCGCCGCAGCCAGCCGGTATCGGGCAGTTCGAGCGCCCGCGCCAGGCCGCCATCATTGGTCAGGAGCAGCAGGCCTTCGGTGTTGAAATCGAGCCGGCCGATTGAGATCAGCCGCGGCAGACCCTCCGGCAGATTGTCGAACACCGTCGGCCGCCCTTCCGGGTCGGCGTGGGTGGTCATCAACCCGCGCGGCTTATGAAACAAAAACAAACGCGTGCGCTCGCGTGGCGGCAACGGATTGCCGTCGACGGTGACGACGTCGTTGGCCGTGACATCGAGCGCCGGCGAATTGATGATGCGGCCGTTGACCGTGACGCGGCCCTGCACGATCCATTGTTCGGCATCGCGGCGCGAGGCGAGGCCAGCCCGCGACACCACCTTGGCGATGCGTTCTCCCGATTTCTTTTCGCGCGGCGGCCGCGGCGGCCGGCGCTCGTCGGGCGTGCGTTCACGATAGGCGCCGCGACCGCCGAACGGCGGGCGTTTTGCAAAGACCTTGCTATCGTCTTCGTTGTCGCGGCGCGGACGATCCGCGTTGCGGTCAAACGATCGCGACTCGCTGCGCGGATGCTCCTGCCAGGCGTTACGGCCTTCGCGCGGACGCTCGAATTTCGGACGATCCTCGCGGGGACGATCGAACTTGGGCCGCTCACGAAACGGCCGATCACCGTGGGGGCGATCCTCGCGCGGGCGGGAAAATCGCGGACGGTCATCGCCGCCGCGATCCTCTCGCGGCCTGTCATAACGCGGCTTGTCGAATTTCGGCTTGTCAAAACTTCGCTTTTCGAACTTTCTTGTGCCCTCGCGCGAGGGGCGCGAATTGCGACCGACGTGATCGGGCGATCCGGCGTCGCGCTTCTGCCACGGTTTTGACTCGCCACGATCCGACCCAAAATCCTTGCGCGGACCACGGTCCGGCGCGCCGCGGGAAAATTTCTTGTCACCAAGCTTCCTGTCGCCAAATTTCTTGTCGGAGAAGCGAGATGCCGGGCGGGCTTCGCCGCGGTCGCCCCGCGGCGGGCGATCGGCAAAAGGCCGATTCTCCCGGGGACGGTCGTCGCGGCTGTAGCGCGAGGTGCGTGGCGCGTCGCGATCAGGGCGTGGTGGCCCTTCGCTCTTGCCGGCGTAGGGCTTGCCCGCGCCCGAATAGGGCTTCTTGCCAAATGATCTCGCGCCGTCGGACTTGCCGGCATAGGGGCGCTTGTCACCCTCGCGCTTGCCCGGAAAGTCCTTGGCAGCGAAACCGCGTTTGGCGAACTTTTTCTCAGGTCCCCTAGCGGCGCCGGAACGGCCTTTGCCGCCAAAGGGCCGATCATGCCGGCCGCGGGAATCATTGTTTTTATCCTTATCGCGGGGCATGAATACTCTCTCGTGTGCGGATCAAGTGGCGATCAGGGGGACGTGATTGTCATAGCGATAACGCGCGCGCACTTGGCTCAAGGCGCATTCTCACGCAAAATCGGGTTCCACTTTTGCTGAAGGCGCAATCTAGTAGCAGGTTTCTTCCGATGATACGAGGCATGACTGCCCCTTCTTTCATGGATTTGGCACTGAAAAAGGCGGAAAACACCGGAAAATCCGGCGAAGTTCCGATCGGATGCGTGATTGTGCGCGATTACGAAGTCATCGCCACGGCCGGCAACCGGACGCTAACCGACCGCGACCCGACCGCGCATGCCGAAATATTGGCGCTCCGGCAAGCCGCCGAAACAATCGGGACCGAGCGGCTGGTCGATTGCGATCTCTATGTGACGCTGGAGCCATGCACGATGTGCGCCGCCGCGATCTCCTTTGCGCGGATCAGGCGGCTGTATTACGGCGCCGCCGATCCCAAGGGTGGCGCGGTGGAATCCGGCGTGCGCTTCTTCGCCCAGCCGACCTGCCATCACGTGCCGGAAGTCTATCCGTCAGTCGGCGAGAGCGAAGCGGCGACGCTATTGCGGGAGTTTTTCAAGCTGCGGCGGTGATCGGCTTTTTAACTCGTCATTGCGAGCGAAGCGAAGCAATCCACAGCCGCAACCAAGATTGGATTGCTTCGTCGCTGCGCTCCTCGCAACGACGAGCGAATTGCAGTCCGCTCGCAACGGATCACGCCGTCGCAAAAAATTCCTTCAGCGCCTTGGCGGTGGCGGCAGGATTCTCCTCGGTCAGGAAATGGCCGGAATCGATCGGTGCGCCCGAGACGTTGGTCGCCCAGCTCTTCCAGGTATCGATGGGCGTTGCCGCGGCGCTGGCAATGCCGGCATCGCCCCACAGCGCCAGCATCGGGATCGTGATCTTCTTCCCCGCCTCGCGATCGGCCTTGTCGATCTCGAAGTCGGCATAGGCGCCGGCGCGATAATCCTCGCACATCGCGTGCACCCGCGAGGGATCGCGGAAGGCGGCGAGATAATGTTCCAGCGCGCGCGGATCGATGGCGTCGAGATTTTTCGATTTGGTCTGGCTCGCCATCTTGTAGCGCAGGAAAAAGTCGGGATTGCCGCCGATCAGCGTTTCAGGGAGCGGATGAGGCTGCGCCAGAAAGGTCCAGTGATAGATCTTCAGCGCGTAGACCCGGTTGATTCGTTCCCAGTACTCATAGGTCGGCAGGATATCCAGCACCGCCAGCCGCGACAGCCGGCCGGGATGATCGAGCGCGAGGCGATAGGCGACGCGGCCGCCGCGGTCGTGCCCGGCGAGCGCGAAATGCACGTGGCCGAGCTGTTCCATCGCCTCGATCATCGCTCTTGCCATCGCGCGCTTGGTGTACGGCGTGTGGTCCCTGTCGCTCTGCGGCATGTCCGACCAGCCGTAGCCCGGCAGGTCGGCGATGATCAGCGTGAAGGCGTCGGCAAGCTGCGGCGCAACGCGGTGCCACATCACATGCGTCTCGGAAAAGCCGTGCAGCAATAGCAGCGGCGGTCCGTTGCCGCCGACGCGGGCAAAAATGCGCCCGGATCTGGTGTTGATCCATTCGGAAAAAAAGCCGGGAAACAGGTCGGCGAGATCGGGCATGGTTCGCAACTCCTTCTGCCGCAAAACGCGAGGTCGTCCGTAGTCGCGGGTACGACGGTGGCCTGCGCTTCAAACTTTGTTTGTCGTTGCCGCTGGTCCGTCTCGGATATATGCCATCCTGCAAGTCCGACCATCAAGAACAGAACGAGGAAACCTCCGATGTCGATCGATTTTGAAATCCCGGCCGAGGCCAAGGCGATCCGCGAGAAAGTTCGCCAATGGGTCCATGACGAATGCATTCCCGCGGAAAAGGAACTGGACACCAATCCGCTCGACGAAGTGCTCGGGAAACTGCGGAAAAAGGCGCGGGCGCAGGGACTATGGTGCCCGTTCGTGCCGAAGGAATATGGCGGCATGGGCCTCGGCCCGCTCGCCAACGCGCTGGTGCAGATGGAGCTCGGCGAAAGCTCGCTCGGCGCGCTCTCGATGAACACGCAAGGGCCTGACGACGCCTCGATGCTGACGATCCTCGCCCATGGCACGGAACATCAGAAGGAAAAGTTCCTTAAACCGCTATTGAACGGCGACAAGCGCATTTGTTTCTCGATGACGGAAAAAGCGGCGGGCGCTGACGCCACCGGCATGCAAACCACCGCCGTGAAGGACGGCAACGAGAATTACATTCTCAATGGCGAGAAGTGGTTCTCCTCCTCGGCGAGCGTCGCCGACATGGCGCTGGTGATGGCGAAAACCGATCCGCACGCGCCGCGTCACAAGCAGTATTCGACCTTCATCGTGGAGTTGCCGAATCCAGGTTACCGGATCAAGCGCAACATCAAGAACATGGCGATCGAAGGCCCGCATTACGACCAGCTCTCCGGCGGCCATTCCGAAATCGAGATCAGGGATTTGAAGGTGCCGGCCGACAATCTGCTCGGCGGCGAAGGCAACGGCTTCAATATGGGCCAGCACCGCCTCGCCTACGGCCGCCTACGCCACGGCATGCACAATATCGCGAAAGCCCAGCGCGCCCTCGACATGGCGGTCGCGCATGTGACGAAACGCTCGACCTTCGGCGTGCTGCTCGCCGATCGCCAGGCCGTGCAGTTCATGCTCGCCGAATGCGCCAGCCAGCTCTATATCGGGCGGCTGATGCTGCTGCACATTGCCTACAAGGCGGAAAACGGCATGGACCTGACCCAGGAAAACTCGATCGCCAAGGTTTATCTGGCCCATATGGTGCACAAGGTGATCGACACCGCGATCCAGTTGCACGGCGCGCTCGGCTTCAGCCAGGACACGGTGCTGGCGAAGTGGTACACGCAAGTGCGCTCGCAACGGCTGGTCGACGGCCCGGATGAAGTGCACAGATGGAAGGTCGGCCGCAACGTCATCAAGGCGTTTCGCGAGCACGGCACTACGGCGTTGGCTGCGGGCGGCGATTTGCTTTGAGGTTTCACTCGTCATTCCGGGGCGCGCGTCAGCGCGAACCCGGAATCTCGAGATTGTTTCGCACCTGATGCCTCAATGCCTGGATTCCGGGTTCGATGCTTCGCATCGCCCCGGAATGACGAGGTTCTACGACGACCCGCCCCCTTTTTCCCGTTCCACCGCCTGCCAACCGATATCGCGGCGGCAAAAGCCTTCCGGCCACCGAATGCGGTCCACTGCCTGATAGACGCGCTGTTGCGCTTCGGTGACGGTCTTGCCTGTCGCGCAGATATTGAGCACGCGGCCGCCATTGGCCAGAATATGTCCGTCCTTCGCTATCGTTCCCGCGTGCAAGATTTCCGCGCCTTCGACACGGGCGGCGTCGTCGAGGCCCTCGATGCGGGTGCCTTTAGCATAGTCGCCGGGATAGCCCTTCGCCGCCATCACTACCGTCAGCGCTGCTTCGGAAAACCAGCGCACATCAAAATTTTTCAACTGGCCGTCGCAGCAAGCCAGAAACGCCGGCACGATGTCCGACATCATCCGCAACATCAGCACCTGGCACTCGGGATCACCGAAGCGGACATTATATTCGAACAGTTTTGGCCCATCCGGTGTCAGCATGATGCCGGCATAGAGCACGCCGCGGAACGGCGTGCCGCGCGCCTTCATGCCGGCCACCGTCGGCAGGATGATCCGCGCCATGATCTGGTCGTGGATCTCCGGCGTCACCAACGGCGTCGGCGAATAGGCGCCCATGCCGCCGGTGTTCGGTCCCTCATCGTGGTCGAAGGCGCGCTTGTGGTCCTGGGCGGAGGCAAGCGGCATCGCGTTATCGCCGTCGGACAATGCAAAAAAACTGATCTCGCGGCCGGTGAGAAATTCCTCGATTACGATTTCGGTGCCCGCCGTCCCGAAGGCGCCCTCGAACATTTTCGCGGTGACCTGTTCGGCCTCGTGCAAGGTTTTGGCGACGACCACTCCCTTGCCTGCCGCAAGCCCGTCGGCCTTGACCACGATCGGCGCACCTTTCGCGCGGACATAGGCCAGCGCGTCGGCTGCATTGGCGAAGCGGCCATAGGCGCCGGTCGGAATGCCGAATTCGCTGCAGAGCGCTTTTGTAAATCCCTTGGATGCCTCGAGCTGTGCCGCCTGCTTGCTCGGCCCGAACGCTCTGATGCCGGCGCTGGCGAGATCGTCGACGATCCCGGCCGCAAGCGGCGTCTCGGGGCCGACCACGACCAGATCCACCGCTTTGCCTTTGCAGAAATCGATCACCGCGGCGTGGTCGGCGATATCGAGCGCCACGCATTCGGCTTCCCGGGCGATGCCGGCATTGCCCGGCGCGCACCACAGCTTTGTCACCAGCGGCGAAGCGGCGATTTTCCACGCCAGCGCGTGTTCGCGACCGCCGGAACCAAGCAGAAGAATGTTCATAAATGCAGCCCAATGAAGGTGTTGCCGCGATAGGGCCCCGGGTTTAGCATGGGTTAGCCGCACTGCAAGAATCGCCCCCGATCAGGTGTGGATATATGCCCGCCAGCCGCGGCAGCCGCGCCGGGGGCCTTGTGCATCGACCTGAAAAGCCCGAAATCGATTGTCCCGATGACCCTAGCCGAAGCCCTCGTCAACGCGCCGGAATTCACGGTGTCCGAACTGTCCTCCGCGCTCAGGCGGACGGTGGAGGACGCCTATGGGCATGTCCGGGTGCGCGGCGAAATCTCCGGTTTCCGTGGGCCGCACTCCTCCGGGCACTGCTATTTCGCACTCAAGGACGACAGCGCCAAGATCGAGGCGGTGATCTGGAAAACCGCCCATGCCCGGATGCGCTTCAAGCCGCAGGAGGGTCTTGAGGTCATCGCCACCGGCCGGCTGACGACCTATCCCGGCTCGTCGAAATACCAGATCGTGATCGAGGCGCTCGAGCCCGCCGGGGTCGGCGCGCTGATGGCGCTGATGGAAGAGCGCAAGCGCAAGCTTTCCGCCGAAGGGCTGTTCGACGAGGCGCGCAAGCAGCTTTTGCCCTGGCTGCCGGAGGTGATCGGCGTTGTCACTTCACCAACCGGCGCTGTGATTCGCGACATCCTGCATCGGTTGCAGGACCGCTTTCCGCGCCGCGTGCTGGTGTGGCCGGTGCGGGTGCAGGGCGAGGGCTCGGCCGAACAGATTGCCGCTGCGATCCGCGGGTTCAACGCGCTGCCGGAGGGTGGCAGGATTCCGCGGCCCGATCTCTTGATCGTCGCGCGCGGCGGCGGATCGCTGGAGGACCTATGGTCGTTCAACGAGGAGATCGTGGTCCGTGCCGCCGCTGGCAGCATGATCCCGTTGATTTCGGCGGTCGGCCACGAGACCGACATCACACTGATCGACTTCGCCGCCGACAAGCGCGCCCCGACGCCGACGGCCGCCGCCGAAATGGCGGTGCCGGTGCGCAGCGAATTGTTCGTCGAGGTCACGGCCTTGGCGCGGCGTACCATGCTGTGCTGGCAGCGCGGCCAGGAAGGCCGCCGCAACGAGTTTCGCGCTGCCGTACGGGCGCTGCCCGCCGCAGACGAACTGCTTGAGATCCCGCGGCAGCGGCTGGATAGCGCGACCGCTTGCCTGCCCCGTGGATTGAAAGCCAACACCCACGCTCATTTCCGCCGCTTCGCCCAAATCAGCGCCCGGCTCACATTGCGGGTGCTGCGGGGCCAGGTTGCGCAGGCCAACCACCGGCTGACCGTGTGCGGCGAACGGATGACGCATTCGACACGATCGCTGCTGCGAAACCGCAGGGATCGCTTTGCCGGGCTTGAGATCAGGCTGAAGGCCTCAAAGCTCTCCAACGCGCAGGCCCAACGCAACGCGATTGCGCGCGACTGCGAACGCACACAGCGCCTGGCCGAGCGCGCGCGGCGGGCGCTCACAATGGCGACGCAGCGGCTCGAGGCGCGTGTCGCCCATAGCGGCCAGTTGCTCGGGGCGCTGTCGTATCGCAGCGTGCTGACGCGCGGTTTTGCACTGGTACGCGATCAGCAGGGCCATGCCGTGCATGCCGCATCCGGCATCGGACCGGGAGCGCGGCTCGATCTGGAATTTGCCGACGGCCACGTCGCGACCACGGCGGATGCCGGCCGGCCGGCGGTAGCGCATCCGGCGAAACCCATCGCCAGCGAATCGAAGCCCGCAACTCCCAAGCGCGTCTCGAAGCCGGTTGGTCAGGGCAGTTTGTTTTAGAGAATGCGCGCTCCCCTTCCCTCTCCCCGCGAAGGGCGGGTGAGGTCAAGAAGAATCATCACCGCGCCAGCCATTCCGCGACCCGCTTTTGCGAATCGGCGCGCGCTTCCGTGTCGGTACCAACATGGCCCTTCTCCGGCAGGGTAGCGTCGGAGCCGCCCCCGATCGCGTGCAGCGGAAAGTTGGCGCGGTCGAAATCGTGATAGGCGCTAGGATAGACCACGATCCGCGCCAGCGCGCTGCGCCCACGCGCCCCGTCGACCATCTGACGGCAGGCCGGCGGCGAACTGACATCGTCCTTGGCGCCGATCAACAAAAGCGTCGGGACGCGTGCGCTCCATCCCAGGCCGGACGAAATCCGGCAATCCGGATAAAAGGCAATCGCTGAGCGGAAGTCAGGCTCGATATTGCGCGACGGCAATTGCGGACGCACCGCCCACAACAGCGCGCTGGCGCCGTTGGCCCATCCCATCAGGCTGATGCGGTCGCGCGCGGCCCAGGGCTGCTGCACCAGCCACTCCCTGGAGGCCATGATGTCCGCCACCCGTTCGCGGCGCGCCATGATGCGGCGCTCCTTGACCCGGCATTGCGGCCCAAGCTCGCGCGAACCATAGCTGTCGGGCAGCAACACTGCGGTGCCTCCCTTAAGCAATTGCTCGGTCCATTCGCGATAGCGCGCCTGCACCGGCTCGGAATGGCCGGCCAATCCACCGCACCCATGCAAAGCGATCACGACCGGAAACGGACCGTCACCCTCGGGTTTGTAAAGCTGGGCGTGCAGTGTCCCGCCGCCCAAGGGAATGTCGACCTGACGTGGCGAAGGTGCCGGCGCCGCGTCCGCTGCAAAACTCAGGGCAAGTAGCGTGAGGACTGCAATGGCTGACGGAAGGCGCATCGGCTTGCCGGCTTGCTATGGCGCTTAAAAAGACAGCGTCTGAAATTACCATGTGCCCGAGGCGCCAATTCATCACAAATCGGTGGGTTTTACCGGCGGACACCATGACCTATCTATGGTAGATCGCATTTATAAACATGAACCCGGCCTGAACAGCCGGGCGAGGTTAGCCGGAGAAATCAACGGTGCTGAATAAATTCGGTCCTTCTGGGCATGGCGAAGCGCAGGTGCAGTATCTGGATGGCGATTTCCGCGTGATCTCGCCGGGAACCTATGTGCGCTGCGCGGTGACCGATGTGCGGATACCGCTCGACGAACTGAAGTATTGGAGCGTCGACCTGCAGGAGGCCTACGCCGTCCCGAGTGCCGTGCTGCAGCGGCATTTTCCTGGCGCGCTGAAGGCGCAGGGATAAGTTGCGGGTGGGCAAAGGCGCCTTGCGCCGTGCCCACCGTTCCAGATCAAGATAATCGCGAATCCGATGATGGCACGCGGAGTTTATCATCGGGCGCGCATTCGCACGAGCCGTTGGCTTTGCCGGCCCTGCGCGTCAGTTCCTTGTCGTGAATTTCTTCTCGCGCGCCTCGAGCAACCGACCCGAGACGAATTTCCGCAACCCCGCGATGTCATCGAACTCGAGGGTCACTGGAAACGGCATGATGCCTTCCGCCCCCTCGCTGCCGCCCAGCCGCGCCAGATCCTTTTCCGTGGTCACCAGCGTCAGCGCATCACGCTTTGCTTCGGCCGTCAGGGTTTCGATTTCGCCCTTCGAAAACGGATGGTGATCGGCGAAGACACGCGCGCGGACAACATCGATCCCGCTTGCTCGCAGCGTCCTGAAAAACCGGTCCGGATCGCCGATCCCGGCAAAGGCCAGGACACGTTTGCCTCGCAATGCCGCCACCGAGGCATCCTCAGGCTTGAGATGTGCAGACAGCACCGGTTTGCCCCGAGCGGCGATGTCGGCAGCAAGCGCCCCGGCTGCGTTCCCATCGCCGACGACGATCAGCGCGTCGGTGCGAGCAAGTTGCGGCGGCAGCGGCGCGCGCAACGGACCCGCGGGAAACACGCAGGCATTGCCGAGGCCGCGCTCGCCGTCGATCACGATCAGCGAGGCATCCTTGGCAATCGTGGGATTCTGGAAACCGTCGTCTAACAGGATCACGCTGGCACGTTGCGACCGCGCCAATGCGACGCCTTCGATGCGATCGCGCGCGACGGCCACCGGAACCGTCCGCGCCAGCATCAATGGTTCGTCGCCGAGATCGGCCGCACTGTGCCGCGCGGGATCGACCATGATGGGTCCGCGCAATCGTCCGCCATAGCCGCGACTGAGCACGACCGGCGTCTCGCCGAGTTCGCGCAACAGCTTTGCGAGCGCCAGCACGGTTGGGGTCTTGCCGGCGCCGCCGAGATGATAGTTGCCGACGCAAAGCACGGGGATGCCGGCATCAAAGCCGCCGTTCTGCAATCGTTGAGCTGAGATCAAGCCATAGAATGCGCCGAGCGGCGACAATGCGATGGATATCCATGACGGTGGCCGGTACCAGAAGGCCGGCTCACGCATTCGCCGCTCCCATTTCGAGCCGCAATTGCAAAAGATACGGTTCGAGCGCGGCAAGCGTGCGGTCGAGCGCGCCGCCGAGCTGTTCGACCACGCGCTCGGCGGCGCCAACCGACAATTCACGGGCCGCCGGATCGGCCAGCAATTGGCCGAGCTGCTTCACCAGTGCATCCTGCGTATCAGCCCTTCTGGCCCCGCCAGCGCTATCCAGCGCCTCGTAAACATCGGTGAAATTGAAGATGTGAGGACCATGAACGATCGACGCGCCAAGCTTGACCGCCTCGATCGGATTTTGCCCGCCATGCTCGATCAGCGAGCCGCCCATGAACACGATCGGCGCCAGCCGGTAGAACAATCCCATTTCGCCCATGGTGTCCGCAACGTAGATGTCGGTGGTTGCGGTCGGCAATTCCTCGCGCGAGCGCTGGGCCACATGCAGGCCCGAAGCCGCGACGCCACGGGCGATCGCTTCGCCGCGCGCCGGATGTCGCGGCACGATCACACTGAGCAGCGACGGGAAGAATCCTGCAAGTGCCCGATGTGCATCAAGCAGAATGTCTTCTTCGCCGGGATGGGTCGATGCCGCCACGATAATCGGGCGGCCGCGTGTCACCGACATCAGCCGTGCCAGTTTGGCGGAGTCGGCGGGCGGCGCCGGAACATCCAGTTTCAAATTGCCTGTGGTGATGACGTTGCGGCTGCCGAGCGCCGCGAAACGCTCCGCATCGACATGCGATTGCGCCAAACAAACGTCGAAGCGGCCAAGCAACGCCGAGATCGTGCCGGCAACCCTGCGCCAGCGCGGAAACGAACGATGCGACATCCGTCCGTTGATCAGGACCATTGGCAGACGCCGCGCCGCGCTCGACAGGATGAGATTGGGCCACAAATCCGATTCGATGAACAGCGCCAGACTCGGCCGCCAATGATCGAGAAAGCGCGCGACGTAACGCGGAGAATCGTAGGGCACATATTGATGAATGATGTCGGCGGGAAACCGCTTGGCGACGATCGCCGCCGAGGTCACGGTGCCCGAGGTCAAGAGGATGCGGATATTGAGCGCGCGCAGTTTCTCGATCAAGGCTGCCGCGGCCAGCACTTCACCAACGCTGGCGCCGTGAATCCACACCAGCGGCCCATGCGGCCGGGTGTCCCGGCTCATGCCGCGGCGCTCACTGACGCGCGCGGGATCCTCCTTGCCCTGTTTCAGCCGCCGCTTGATCAACGCCGGCGCCAGCGGCACCACCGCGGCGGATAGCTTCTGGTAGACGCGCAGCGTCATCGGCAGGGAGTTAGCCATGACCGGCTCCTTCCGGACGGCCGATTTGCGCATAGGCGCGACGGGTCGCGTCGTTCAGGGTCGCCTCCAGCCGCGCGCGCAAGTCTTCCATCGCCTCGGCATCCGCGTCGGGGGGGACGATGATGATCTCGCCTCCCACCAATGCACCTCGCCCGAATGGCAAATTGATGGTGGTGCGGTCCCAGTTGTGCAGGCGGACGAAGCGGCTGGTCGCCATCGCAAATGGCATGATCGGCCGTCCTGATTCCCGCGCCAG